>Ga0164242_10000035_pt1 | contig 156730 bp, 245 predicted proteins | sample OricomgcompostMG_FD_108783 | JGI IMG/M metagenome (GOLD analysis project Ga0164242, IMG submission 108783) | Miracle-Growth compost microbial communities from Emeryville, California, USA - Original compost - Miracle growth compost (MG) ...
CCATTCTTTCTTAGCCACAGAGGCATGAATGTTGGAAGAGGTGCATGTGACATTAAATTCTCCTATTGTATCTTTTATTTATTCAATACGTCTTCTAAAATTCACTAGGAAATAATATACATAGGAAGTACAATACGATCATGCACTTCATAGACAGAAAATATTTACTTCTTACCTCGACGTATTTAGAGGGATGGAAGGAAACCGGCAATGATATTTACCGTTTTAGATGTCCCTTCTGCGGAGATTCTAAGAAGTCGAAAAGAAAGACAAGAGGTTATTTCTTTCCGATAGAAGATACTTGCAGATTCAAGTGTCATAATTGCGGTGCTAGTTTCAGCTTAAACAATTTCTTAAAAGAGATTGCCCCTGATCTTGCATCACAATATAGGTTTGAAAAATTCTCAAACAGTCATCAGAAATTTGAGAAGAAAGAAGTAGATGCAGAAGCGTTCAAGACAAATACGGCAGAAAGATTGAATGAAACATCAGATTTTCTGTCACCGTTTACAAGGATATTTTCTTTAGATGAAGATCACCCAGCTAGATTGTATTTGACTGGACGTTTAATTCCTAAGGAGCATCAGAGAAAATTGTTCTATGTGGAAAGTATTAGAGATGTAGCATCAAAACTAGAGACCTATGAGGACAGATATCTTCCTGATGTATCAGCAATCTTAATTCCATTTTACGATGAAGAAGGCGTTCTGACGTATTGTCAATGTAGATCAATTGATGAAGATGCTCCAATACGTTATATCACATTTGAAATTTCAGAAGGACTGAAAGTCTGGGGTTTGGAGAACGTAGACTGGGATTCTGAAGTTTATGTGACAGAAGGGCCTTTTGATGCAATGTTTGTAGATAATGGTATTGCAGTAGCTGGTGCAAGTTTGTTATCTATTCTTAAATACCTACGCGAGAAAGCAAAATCTTTCACATTTATATTCGATAAAGATTATCAAGAGAATTACGAAGTCTTTAGGCAATTAAAGAATGCGATTGATCAAGGATGTAAAGTTGTTCTCTATGATAAGCAATTCGTAGGTAAGGACATCAACAAGACTGTAGAAATGAATAATTGGAATGTATCAGAATTGATGAGATACATTAGATCAAGGACATATTATGGGCTTACGGCACGTCTTGGGCTGTCTGATTTTAAGAAACCACAAGAAGAAAGGCAGGCAAAAACTTATGGCAAAAGCCAATATCGCAAAGTCACATCAAAAGTCAAAGGATTCGAAAGGTGGGGATAGCGGATTATTTGCTAATCTCTTAGAATTTTCACCTCTGACTGAGAATCAAGCGATTGCACGAAACGAATATGAAGATGGAAAGAATCTTCTTATTATGGGCTATGCAGGAACAGGTAAGACATATATTGCATGTAGTCTAGCTCTTCAAGATTTAGCAAATCATTTCGTTCATAAGATTCACATTTATCGTTCTTCGGTACCTACGAGAGAAATTGGTTATCTTCCAGGCACTGAAGCCCAGAAGATGGAAGTCTACGAAAAGCCATATATCAAGATGATCAATGATATTATGGGCAGGGGAGATGCTTATCAGATCTTAAAGACAAAGGACAAACTTATCTTTGAATCGACATCATTTTTGAGAGGAATTTCATTAGACAATACGATTGTTATTGTAGATGAAACTCAGAACATGACAGCACATGAAATCAATACTCTGATTACTCGTGTTGGAGAGAATACAAAGATTATTTTCTGTGGTGACTTCAGACAGAGTGACCTAGATTATCGTAAATCTGGCATTAGCTTTCTAACTAAGGTATTGCATAAAATGTCAAATCATTTTAGCATTATTGAGATGGAAGCTGAAGATATCGTCAGAAGCGACCTCGTTCGTGATTGGATCCTTGCTGTAGAATCAATTAAAGAAGATGAAAACTGAAAACACCGTTGAGAAGAAAGTTGAATCCGTGGAATCATCCAGAGAGCGTCGTGAAGAGCGACGCTCGAAGGTGAAACTTAGAAATATTGATCTGAATTATATTGATGATGAAGATGATTTCGATTATTACGAAACACATCGTCATTCTAAGAGAATTTTGAGATAAAAGAATGCTTTTAATTGATATGTCCAATTTGGCTTTTGGAACAATGATTGACTACTGTTCCAAAACCAAAGAGAAGCCTGATATTGATCTTGCCAGGCGTTTAATAATTTCCAGAATTGCCGATATTAAAACCAAATTGAAGGCCTATTCTGATGAGATTGTTCTTTGTTATGATGGACGTAGGTATTGGCGTCGTCAATTGTTTCCTGAATACAAAGGAAAGAGAGCAGAAGGTCGAGAAAAGATGGATTTCGACTGGGATATGTTCTTTCCTGTATATGAGCAATTGAAGGAGGAACTCAAAGAGTATTTTCCTTGGAAGAGTATTCAGGTTGAAGGCGCCGAGGCTGACGATGTTATTGCTGTACTGGCAATGATCTATGGCAATCAAATTGACGTTTGTATTTGGTCATCAGATCACGACTACATTCAAATTCAACAGAATGTATGTCCTAAGGTCAAACAGTATTCAGGATATCATAAGAAGTTCTTAACTCCTAAGAATAAATCCTACGATATGTTTGAGCATGTTGTGAAGGGTGATACTGGAGATGGTATTCCTAATATCCTTTCAGATGATGATACGTTTATCACAAAGGGTAAGAGACAGAAATCCATTACTAAGCTGAAGCTTGAAGAATGGTCTAAATTTGGTCTCGCTCAACCAGAAAAATTCTGTCCAGATTTTGAGACCTTGAAGCGTTTTGAAAGAAATATGACGCTGGTAGATTTTCGTCGTATTCCTGATGAAATCAAATCTGAGATTGCAAACGCCTATCAACTAACAGAAGTTGTGAAGGGTAAGATGTTTTCTTATCTTGCAGCAAATCGTCTAACGAAATTGATGTCATCTGGAAACTTATGATCTACGAATACAAATGCGGTGCATGTGGTCATGAAATCACAAAACATCTCAGAATGGCAGATATGGAAGTGCCGGAACAAGAGCCTTGTGAGAATTGTGGAGAAATGAAGGTCAAGAGATATTTTGGAAATGGAGCAACTTATGCTTTCATGAGTCCAGAAGGTCTTGGTCGAAGAAAGGCACCAGGGGATTTCAGGGATCTTCTCAAGATCATGAAGAAAGCTCATCCAGGATCAGTTATTAAGGATCATTGATATGTCATATTGTAATGATTTCTTTGTGTGCTCTGAATCAATGTCATCTAAGCAAATAGATGATGCAATTGAAGCTCTTTCGAAGATGAAAGAGGAAAGGAAACTCAAGGAGTTGGCAGAACGCTATTTCAAAAATGATTTGAAAGTCTGGCCAGGTGATGCTATAATGATTGCAGCATTTGGAAAGTGCCAAGGTGCTTGTTGTCATCACGAAGGACATCTTAAGGTATGCAGAATTATAGATCCTCTCCGTCCATTTGATTGGGGATGGTATGTGTATTGTGATACTGCTATTTCAGATGATAAGAATAATGGACTGGTTGTCCTTGAATTAAGCGAGTATGGAAAACTTCTGAGCAGTATTTGAAATTCTGTTGACAACCTGTGTTTACTCAGTTAAAATAATAAGAAACTAGCATCATGCAAAACATTGAAATCGTTCAATCTGTTCATGACTTCATGGATAGATGTGAAAAAGGAGAACTGAAGCCCTTAAATAAGTATCCTGGTGTTACTACGATTTTGAGTAAGACCAAAGATGCTCCTGGTTTAGATGCCTGGAGACTGCGCGTGGGAGATGCAGAAGCTGACCGAGTTCTTAAGGAATCGCACGCATATGGTAACAGTCTGGACAAGATGTTATCAGATTGCTGGAATGAAGGTTGGAATCTGGACGAACACAAAGGCGAGCTTGGTTACAAGATGTTCTTGCAACTCAAGCCACATCTAAAGCATGTTGATCCGATTGCAATTCAATTGTCGATCTGGTCAGATAGGCTAAAAGTCCGGGGAATATTGGACTGCCTGTGCTTTTACAAAGGAAAGCTTACCCTGCTTGACTTTAAGAATGCGCGACACGAAAAGAAACCCGAATACGTTGAAGATTATTTCCTTCAGTGTACTCTTTATTCAATGATGCTATTTGATTTGTTAGGCATCCAGATAAAGCAGATCGCTTTATTCATTGGAGTAAGAGATCAGGCGTTTCCCCAAGTGTTTGTGCGGGAGACGAAAGATTATGTTAAACCAGCTATTGGCCGTGTTTCTCAGTATTACGGTGGGACACACACATCAATTGCCTGAACGAATAATTCTTCCAGAGGCCAAACAGATCCATTGTTTAGCAGAAACGATCTATCATGAAGCTCGCGGAGAACCTGTAGCAGGTCAACGAGCCGTTGCAAATGTTGTCATTAACAGAGCTTTGAACGAAGAATTTTTCCCAGATACACTTTGTCAAGTAGTACACCAGCCAAAACAATTCTCTTGGGTTGGACGGACAAAGAATCCTAAAGAAAACGATCCTGCATTTATCAAGTCCAAGTTACTTGCGGTAGAAGTAATAATGGAACACAATTTAGGTTTGATTGAATCGCCATATTCCATGTATAATGCGACTTTCTTTAGCAAAGAACCAATCAGGTTGAAATATAACAAGCTTCATTATTTGGGCATGATTGGACATCATATGTTTTATGAATTAGACCCATCAAGAGGTTAGAATGAGTTATAGCGAGGACGTTCTACAGAAGATTGTAGAAATCGCTGAAAGAGATCGCTTAAATCTATTTGAAGCTGCTGCATCTTTCTGTGAAGAATTTGATATAGATCCTGAGGAATTTTCAGCTTCAGTTGATCAAGCTGCCCTTGATAGAATTAAGGCAGCGGCTGTCGCAGGACATCATGTTCGCCGTTGTGTTCAGGCTCCAGCGGCTACTTTGCCTTTCTGAGATAATTATGAAACTCTATGTTGTTCACACTACTATTGGTGGATATGCTCACGAAGATCCGTCGTTAAGCGTCGTTGTTGGTGCATATACGGATCCAGAGGTCGCCAGAAGAGTTGGCACCGTTACTCATTCTGAAAGAACCACTGAGATTGAAATTGACGAAATCAAACCTGGTGTGAAAAGTCTAATAGAGCAGATTTATAAGAATAGATAATATGTCAGCAATCCTATCATGTTTCAGAGACTATATTGGTCTCAAAGTTCATTTCAATGAAGACATGATCTGGAATCGCAACATGGGCAAGCGCCTTACAGAAGAGACACTGTTTGGTAGAAAAGATTATCAATTCTTCCAGCGTTTGGCATATCAGATTCCAGATCGTGAAGAAAGAATTCAGTTCTTCATTTCTTGTTTTCTGAATGACCCAGATTCTTGGATTGGCGAGATGCTAGACCAAGAAAAGATGCACATTCACAAGCAACGAATGAGAACAGTGAATGCGCTAGATTATCATTTCAGAAATGATGTAGATAATATTGTCAACTTCATGTATGATACTAAGATAACGGTTCGTGAACTGTTATTGACAGATGGGCAGTCTCCCCGTATAATACAGGAACTACCAAATATTATTGGTGGTGTGACAGATGAGACGCTTGCTTTACTTGATATTGGGTTCAAGTATTGCAAACAGGATTCCTCAGATCCACTTTGGCATCAGAAGTCATTTTTGATTGCTAAATATAAGTACCTCCTCAAGTTAGACAATGATAATTTGTTGAAGGTACAATACCAAAAACTAGCGGCAGTAGAGACGAAAAGTCCATAGAAGACCGCAATAAAAGGAAAATAAAAATGTCATTTGCAAATCTTAAGAAGTCATCCAAGGGTGCGTTTGCTGATCTAACCAAGAAGATTGAGGACAGCAAGTCAGGTGGTTATGGGGATGACCGTTATTGGAAGTTCGAGTGTGATAAAGCGAACAATGGTTATGCTGTAGTACGTTTCCTTCCTGCCCCTCCGGGCGAAGATATGCCGTTCGTTAAGATCTACGAACACGCATTCAAAGATCCCAAGACCAACAAGTGGTACATCGAGAACTCGCGTACAACGCTAGGTGAAACTGATCCGGTTTCTGAAGCGAATAGCGAACTGTGGAACACTGGAATTGAGTCGAACAAGGAAATTGCGCGTAAGCGTAAGCGTAACACGAAGTACATCGTGAACATCCTTGTGGTGCAGGACGCAAAACATCCTGAGAACGAAGGTAAGCATTTCTTGTGGAAGATGGGCCCACGCCTGTTCCAGAAGATTGAGAGTGCTCTGAATCCTGAGTTTGAAGATGAGAAGCCGATCAATCCGTTCGATATGTGGGAAGGTGCAAACTTCAAGGTCAAGGCACGCGAAGTTGATAAGCAACGTTCCTATGACAAGTCAGAGTTCGATTCGTCAAGTGCTCTGTTTGATGGTGATGATAAGGCACTTGAGAAGCTGTGGAATGGTCTGTATTCATTACAGGCTGAAATTGCTCCTGAGAAGTTTAAGCCTTACGCTGAACTTCAGAAGCGTTTCCTTCAAGTAACGGGACAGGTAGGTTCGGCCGCCGCACCTGAGAACGAAGGACGTGGTTCGGTTGACGTGCAACGTGAGAGCTCACGTCGTGGTACTTCACGTCCTGCAGATGATGACGATGCTCCTAGTCGTGAAAGCGCAAAGAGTGTGACATCTGAAGCAGACGATGAATATGCTGCTTATGCTGCTCTCCTTGAGGATTGATAGATAGGGCATTTCCGTATTGGTTAGGGGTTATGTATGCGACCATAGAAGCGCATACATAACCCGCCCTATTTTGGAGAAGATTATGGCATATACACACCTTTGTTGGGACATTGAAACACTTGGAATGAAAGAAACAACCGTCGTGACGACGCTTGCAATTGTTCCATTTACGTTTGAAGATGAGACGACATATAACGAACTCATTGGAAATGGTTTCTATGTAAAGTTCGATATTGCTGACCAGATTAAGAACTGGAAGCGCACTACTACTCAGAGCACGCTTGATTGGTGGAAGACTCAATCAGAAGAAGCTAAGACACTTAGCATCAAGCCTGCTAAGAATGATGTGAAATTCTTAGATGGTCTAGATCAGATTGAGTATTGGATTGGAAAATCTGATTACGAATACAAGTACGGGTATAATTGGTCTAGAGGATCTAACTTCGATTTTCCAAAGATTGAAGATATGTTTGATATGGCAGGACGTTCATTGCCATTCAATACGTGGAAGATCAGAGATACAAGAACCTATATTGATGTGCTTACAGGTAATGATCGTGGTGCATATGAGCTAAGGAATGGAACTCCTAAGAACTTTATTCATCACCATGCTTTGCACGATGCAGCTCTTGACGTAATGCGTCTGAAAGAAATTTACTTCACTTTGGCAGAATAAGAGAAATCATAATGAGTATTGAAGAAGCAAGTTTTACCATTCCTTCCGATCCTGCTGCTCGTGAAGAGATTAAGAAGGCAATTGAAGATATTTCTAATAACTGGACTATTATCGAAGGTTATAAGGAAGTGATCAAAGAAGCAATTGCCGCCGTATCTGAAAAGCATGAGATTCCTAAGAAGTTCATCAATAAGATGGCTCGTGCTTACCACAAGCGTAATTTCAATCAGCAACAGCAAGAGAATGAAGATCTTGCTACTCTGTATGAAACGGTGGTGGGCGATGGCGAATAATGTCAAACAGTTTAAGCTAACAATCAATCGTAAACGTGTTCAAGAGATCTTCGAACAGATTGATGGTTATCATGAAAAGTCTATTACAGACGTTGATAAGCTGATTCAGGGAATGATGTTTATTGCAGAACAGAAGATCCCTGCATATACACCAGCCGGAAAAGATATTAGCATGAGTATGTTTGATGCTTTCATTGAAAATCTTATCATCGCCGCTGTAGAAAAAGGATCGGTAGCAGTTAAGCATTAAGAAGAAGAGGGACCGGAATCCCCATCTGTGGAGCGCCTCAACAGAACAGAAAGCCTCGAGAAGTACAATCGAAGGACAGCGTTGAGGATGGACGCTCAGTAACATTAAAGCCCCTTAATTGGGGCTTCTTTTTGGAGATATTATGAAAAGCCCGTATGTATTGCTTCGTCATGTTGTTTATTGGAAAGGTAGAAGATATGTCTACCGTGTGCCTATGAAAGGTAAGGTAACGGTAGATCCTGGTTACTTCTATTGCCCATATATTCCAATCTTTAGATAAGAAAAAGCCCCGCAAAAGCGAGGCTTCTATCTTCAATTCTTTTTGAATTGTATTAGCACGTGGCTCTTGAGATTTTCAACTGGCCCGCCAAAATACGAGGAGCACCGTCGCCATTGTTAACGGTCTTTGGAGTCGTCAGTGTCGCCACATAACACAGATTGCCACCAGTAGAAGCATCGTATAGACCTGCTCCAGTAATAGTTCCCCAGTTTGCAGTCGGGACATTGAATGCAATGTCGTTGGTATTAGTGTAATCTAGATTAGTTCCAGATGGACCAGTCCAACCAGTTCCTGCTGCAATTGCTACACGACCATATGCGGTACCTGAAGTAGAAACTTCTACACCACCAGTACCAGCAAGAGCAGGAACAGTAGTGAAGAGAGCCACATAAAGGGTTGCAGGCGGTGTATATGACGTATTCTTCAACAGAAGATCCATAAACTTCTGATGTTGATAGTTTGAAGCTGTACTCGATGCCATGTATTATTCTCCTAGGTTCTTCACGGTTGCCATCATGTATTGCAACCTACAATCTTATTTAAGTGTTTTCTTAGAAGCTTCATCGGCATGATCCATTGCTTCTGCACCATGGTGATACATCTCATCTTCTTGATGATCCATGTATTCAGCTCTTCCATCACTATAGTGACCTTTTGAATTGTGATGGGCGTTTAAAGTATCAGCCATATTTAAAAGTTTTGCATGGTGCCTAGACAAAGCAGCATGATGATCTTCCATAGCTTGATGATATTCTTTACTTCCCTTCTGTAGATTGTCAGCTTTCTTCTTAAAATCTCTGGCTTGCAAATAGTCAACAGATTCAGAAAGATCTTCATTCATCTTCTTTGAATTAGCTCTATCACCAACATCTTGTTGCTTAGCAGTTCTTTGAAGATTTTGCTTCTTGTTATCTTGAACTTGAACGACAGTCCACTTCTTTCCTGGATTTTCTTTTTCAAGTTTGATCTTCTGCATTTCAGCAGATGCAGCATCAGAATACTTTGACTTGCCTTGAGGATCAGTAGTAGGGATTCTGTTTCTTTCCCCATTAGAACCAATAGAAAAGACTTCAAAAGCCTCCTCTAGATCTTCTGAAATATCCTCAAGAAGATTTTGTTTGCTATTGACAGCAAAGATTGCTTCAAATAAGCTTGCCATTACTTCGAACCTCGAGACTTGTGATACAGTTCATTAGCTTTGCCCATATGAACGTCAGCTTTCTTTCTGTAATACTCACTGAATTTATCACCAGGATTGCGCTTCTCATAATGCTCTGCATCCGCAGTATGCTTCATTGCAGCATGAATATGGAACTTCCAATCTGGATGACTTTGATCAGCTTTTTCTTTATGATGTGAAACTGCGGATTCATGAGCATACATCTTACCTAGATGGGCAAGTGCTTCTTTATGTTCCTTGGGATCACTTGCTGACAGCTTATCAACTTTTGATTGAAGATGTTCAGCGGCGGAAACATGATGATTTACCATTTCATTGTGGTAATTGTGCATATCGCCTGCAGACTTATGAGCTTCTGCTTTTGCTAGATGCTTTGATTCGATGCTTGAATCGGGTTGAATTTCACGGTGTTCGCCGGTGACCTTAGCAACCATGTTTCTATGAAGAGTTTTATTCTTTGCTTCGTTCAATACTTCTGGGACAGCCTTTTGCTGCTTACCAGATACGGCGAAGATTGCTTCTAGTAGTGAGTCTGACATATCAATCGGCCTTGTTCGGATCTTCGTCGTGTGGATGAATTTTGTGCTCGTAACCTTCCCAGTCGTGCTTGGTGTCTTTCCATTCCTGATGCACTTCTGACTTCGAACCTGAGAACTGCGGTCCCCACTTATCGTTAGATCCCTTCTTACGAGTGGATAGAATATGCAGCTTAGGTTCCTTAGCTTCGGTAATCACTTTCTTTTGACCATGAACTTCATAGCCTTCAGACTGATTTGTTACCCATTCAGTTAGAGCTTCTTCTGTGTCAAACTTCTTAGCAAAAGGCTTTTTACCCTTTACACCAAATACTTCAAATGACTCGCATACTTGACCAGGAGTCTTTCCGTCCATGTGCTTAAAGTCTTCAGCATCCTTACCCTTCTGACCATCAGCTTTAATAGAAGCAAGTGCATCATCAAGTGCCTTCATATAAGCAAGCTTGTGGCTTTCAGACTTAAATGCGCGCTTGGTACCATCAGCTTCTGAATCCTTGTTGAACGGCTGCATCACAGGAGCATTATCTCCTACTTGCACCTTCGTAACAAGACCGCTGATCGGATCAACTTCAATCATGCAACGCGCCATGCCTTTGGTGGCATGCAATGTGCTCTTTGCTTTCGTATCAGGAGCTACTTGATAACCACGCTCCTTCAGGGTATCCACTGCCTTTGCAACCCAGCCCGTCGAATGACCAGCCACAGTCGAAAGAGCAAGAGTTCCTGATTCTGCTAGAAATTCATTCAAACTCTTCATTCTCGGTTTCCTTAATTTAAATCAATTCGAGGTGCAGTGAACTTTGTCTGTGATCCTGCATCGTTGTAATAGTGACCAGAAGTCTTTACTTCGTAGTTTCCATTGATATTTAGCGAGTAATCGCCCTTAATGGTTTCTGTCTTATCTCCGTCGATTTCTACATCTGCATCTCCAGAGATCTTGATTTTTGCATCACCATCAACCACGATATTCACATCTCCTTTTACATGGAGATATTTGTCGCCTGCCACAATGGTATAATTGTCTTTTACGATCTTATCTACACGAGTTCCATCTGGATTGATTTCTGTATATGTCCCAGATGGATGATATCTATGATATCTTTCTTTACCAGAGGTATCATCAAATTCTTCTACATGACCAGATTCTGATTGGTAGACATGATTATAGGGATATTTAGCACCATATGAAGATGATGGTTCAGAGAAAGATGATCCATTAACACCTGTTGCAGTATCTAGATCACTATTTCTCTTTTCAATAGCAGTCCCAGAAGTTACACCACGGGCTAATCTGTTGACATCAGATTCTCCCTTATTGATAGGATATTTTCCATTTGGATCATTGAAACCATCTGATGGGCTCTTTGCCTGAGGAATACCAGCAAAGGTTCCCATTACCATAGGTACCTGAGCATTGCCACCATCAAGGAAAAATCCTACAACGTGAGTACCTTCAAGTAGATCTGTTGGTGAATGTCCTATACCTGAATTTGCTGCTGATGATGTAGGTTGCATCACCATTGCCCACATTAGATGATCAGTAGGTATTTGACCTTTATCTGCTGTATGGTAACCAAAGATGCGGACCTTGACTCGACCAAGATCTTGAGGATCAGAAGTACGATCTTCAATGACACCTAGCCACCAGGTGAACTCGCCAAAGGAGAATGTATTAGCTTGTGGCATCATGTCAAGCTCTCCTCAAGTCTCTTCTTGATCATTTCAAAGTTACAGACATATGAATCTTTATTCAGCATATGAGCTATGGCTACGATCAGGTAACGTCCTTGACGTTGCTTATCATATGTTTCCCCAGTCATATCTTCATGTGAAGGTAATTTAACCTGGCAATTCTTACCAATCCATTGATATGCTCCAGCATTACCAGGAGTCTGGATTAAGAGTTTTTCTTGATCTAATTTCTGAATAGCCGACTTTCTAGATGTTTGCCAAATATCAGCATTATCGACCACTGTCTGTGTCTTTGCCATTCCAGGATGTTTAGGCATGAAGCTGATATTCGCGTTTTCTGCACCATCACTGAATACAGGATTGTCCCAGGTCTTTACTGATTTATCGAGCGGAGAATCATCGCCGTATGTGAATACCTTTGTTCCCCAACTCTTATTGATTACGTCATAGCTGGCAAGAGTATTCTTGTAGTAACCTGATGACAGATTAGCAACAGCATCAAAATGCTCAAACTGAAAATCAAGAATATTAAGGCTATAATCGTAGACATATTCGCCATTGCTCTTTAGCTCGCCTGGAGCTTGTTGGAATGTAATGCCTGTAGATTCTGAATCATCTGAATAAAGAAACTCTGACGGTTTCATGATCCACTGATCATTATCTCTTTGGAAAAAGACATAATCCGCTGCTCCATCTTTTAGAGCCACTTTAACTAACCAAGAAGCTGCAATAAAAGGTGTCCAATTAGGAATGATAACATGAATTGAATTATCTGATGGAACCGTATCAACAAAACCACCTTCAAAATATTGAGAGACTAATTGCTGAACTGCATCAGTCGATTTCATGTTGCTGAAAGATCGTTGGACTCTTTTAGTTTGATTATCTAAGAACGCTTGATCTGCACAGAACACAGTATAGGTCTGTTGCATATGATTCTGAAATTGTTTATCACCAATCCTGTAGATGGTGAATTCAAACTCTTTCTCTCCATCGCCTGGACTATTGTTTTCAGTGGCGATATCAATTGTTACCTTAGAACCCACCTTAATAGGTAATGTCATCAGAAGATTCGTGGTATCATTGAAATTGATCTGACACGACCAAGTAGGCGTGAAAATGTCCTGGAAGATTTGAGCTGCCAGGACTGCATCAGAAACATCTTTTCCATCAATAGTTACGACGAACTTTTTAAGATCACCATATCTACCTGGTGTATTATAAATCATGGATTCTTGCCTTGAATTGCTTTATTGAACGAATCAACAAACTGGCTGATATATTGAGGATTGACGACTAGAATTTCTCTTTTAGATTCATTCTGATCTGTTTCATATTGAAAGTTTGTCACAGGAGAGATATTGAAAGGCAACGTCTCTCCGTCTTCGATCATTTGTCTATAAAGTGCATCATTTACATCATCTACAAACTTTCCAGAATCAAGTTTTATGAAATGATGAATTCCATATACGTCATCATACTTAATGGTGCAGTAATCCTCAAGCTCTTCATCATTCATTGGCCAATCTAAGAACGGATTCACAATGTCATTGATGATGAGAATTGTCCAATGGTAATTTGGTTCTTTATAAAGTTCATTAGCAAGAGATTCAGGAGTCTGCCCAGAAGTAATTCTGTAGGTTTGGAACACATAGGTTCGATCTACATTCAAACGTCTAGGTAGAGCCGCTGTCAGAATGTTTACTGCATCTTTAGAAAATCCATCTACAGAATAGCTAACAGTAGGAAAATATTTGAAGAACGTCATTAGTAGCCACCTCCGTTTCCATCAGCATCCCCAAGAACATCATCACGTAGAACAAGCTCGATTTCTGACCATTTTGTGCTTACTGTGATCTCAGAAGGGAAACCATTACGCATCACACTAAACATTCCTGATGAAGTATAATCTACATCTACTGCGGTGCATACAGCCTTCTTGAACTTGTGAAGCCATTTATTCTCTTCACCTCTCCAATGATAACTGATTGCACATTCTTTTGGATATCCTAAGAACGGACCAGGATCAGATGCACTGGTGCCAGGCGGTAGTGCATTAGCGCGCATTGTCTTGATGATTTGGTCGATCGTATCACAATCTGTTTCAGTAAATGGAGTAAATCTGAAAGTAAAAGCAAAAGATCTAAAATCTACACCTCTGAATACCATTGTCAGATACGGATTGGGAATCTTTCCTGCCACTTCGCCCATTAAAGCATCTGCACTAACTTTACCACCAAGAAGCTGGGCTGCGCTCGAACCTATATTAGCAAGTCCTGTGCTGACAAGTTTATCTGATGCTTTTGCGTATAGATCATGAAGATTAGCATTAGAGTTCTTTCTCAAACCACCCGCAATGCTTCCTCCTACGAATCCGAATTTCTCCGAATCCCAAGAAACGGTTGATGGTTGAGCGACACTTTCAGGCATGTATAACTGAATGATATCATCAATGTTAGAATTCTTGATGCTATCTCTTTCATAATACTGGAACTGAATGAATGCAGGATTCAAGTCCTCATTCACTAATGTCTTTGGGTAGATAAGCCTCTTCGCCATCTTGATTAAATACCTAGGATAATGACAGGAGTATTTACTTTGGCGAATTCTAAATATATTCAAGGTGTTTTTAAGCCTTGGTTTCCAGAAAAGTATGTAGGTGATGCTAACAACGTCGTCTATCGATCTAGCTGGGAAAACAAGCTGATGCACTGGTGTGATAATAATTCTTCTGTTCTTCAATGGTCATCTGAAGAAGTCGTGATACCATATTTCTCTAGGGCTGATGGAAAGATGCGAAGATATTTCGTTGACTTCATGATCAAGTTTATTGATAAGAATGGAAATGTTCAAACTGCGATTATAGAAATCAAACCAAACAAAGAAACAAGACCTCCTGTCAAAGGTAAGAAGAAAGCAAAGACATATCTCCAAGAATGCTACACTTGGGAAGTAAATCAAGATAAATGGGCTGCTGCGAAAACATGGGCTGAAAAGAAAGGAATGATTTTTCTTATCTTTGATGAATATGACTTAGGACTCAAGAAAAGACCTGGTAAATAATTAAATGGCAACCAATAACGAAAACAATAAGAAAAAGAAGGCTCGTAAAGAGACCATCGAAGAACAGGTCCGTAAGGCTGGTCATGGTGGAGCACAATCACGAGCTGCTATTGAATGGTTTATCAATAAGGTAAAGAAAGATCTTGGAAAAGATGGACGTGCTAGATCTAGAACGCGTCGTATTCCAGATAGAGCATTTGCAGAGAAAAGAAATGGACCTATCATTGGTCAAGTCTACTTCTATTCTTATGATCCTAAATTGAAAGAAAGTTTACCTTGGTACGATACTTTGCCTATGGTGATTCCCATCTACTACTACGATGATGGATTCTTAGGTCTGAACCTACATTATCTTCCACCTATTGCTAGAGCAAAGCTTCTGGACAAATTGATGGAATATGTTGCAAGATCAGGTTCTTCGAGAGCTTATATGCGTCTTTCTTATAAGCTTCTAAAAGCTGTCGTGGATAGCAAACTCTATGAACCATGTATCAAACGTTATCTTTATACTCATGTGAAGTCTAATTTCGTAAGAGTAGAAGAAGAATTTTGGCCAAGAGCTGCAATGCTTCCGGTTCAAGAATTCCAAAAAGCATCAGCAAGAAAGGTATGGGCAAGTTATGGCCGCAAGTAATGGATCATTTTGGGATTTTCTATCTCACTTCGGGAATGGGTTTCAACATCCTTCTCGTTATAGAGTAGAATTCAGTCTTCCCCCTGGCGTTAATCTAGCGTCTGGAACCATTGGTGTGAATACTGAATCAATTCAGGGAAATATTCGTCAAGTTGAGAATATGTTCAACGCCAAAGGTGGTATCAACATCAAATGTCATTCTATGACCTTTCCTCAAAGATCATTGATGACATATGAGCACAAACAAAACTCTGCACCTTTTAGAATTCCATATTCTTCAGTATATGATCCTGTTACTTTCAGTTTCTATGCAGATTCACAATTAGATACCAGAGATTACTTTGATGTCTGGCAAGCTGCGGTTGTGAATATTGGAACCAATACGATTAACTTTTATGATGAATACGTTTCTGATATCAAGATGTGGGCTTTAGATAATCAGGGTAATGATAGCTATGGTGTTATTTTATATGAAGCCTGGCCATTAAATATTGGTACAGTGGATTTCGCCTACGGCGCAACAAATTCATATCAAACTTCTACTGTGACGATGTCCTATAAAACATGGCAACCTGTATTCAATAACAGTGGTGTGCAGCGCACAACATAAACAGCAAGCAACAAAAATTGCGTTTTTGACCACCTTGTAAGTGCTTGTTTTTATTAGCACAAAATACAGAAAAGATCACTATTTTCCCAGCTACGTGCGGTTTTGCACGTAGCGCGTACACGTAGCGCGCACAATGCAGAAAGTACAATTAGTTGACAATCTAAGCATCAAAAATTATGAAGATGATCAACCTTGGATATACAAAGGTGATATTTTCATCAGTGATATGATCGAGAAGTCTTATGCTTTCGTTTACCTTATCAGAGATACTCTAACAGGTAAAGGATATATCGGTAAGAAGCTTTTCTGGACCAAGAAGCAAAAACAAATAAAGGGAAAGAAGAAGTCTATCAAGGTTGAGAGCAATTGGAAAGATTATTGGAGTTCTTCAGAAGAAATTCAGCGTCTGGTAAGTGAACGAAAGAAAACATTCACTAGAGAGATTTTGCATCTCTGTCCTAATAAAGGAACAGCGAATTATCTAGAAGCCAGAGAACAAATGGATCATAGAGTTCTAGAAAGACCGGATTTATGGTACAATGGTCAAATCCAGTGTAGAATCCATTGGACTCACGTAAAGCTATCATGAAGAAAGGGCCCATTGGGCCCTTTCTGTTTATTGCAAAGCTGAATTAGTTCGAAGGCCAGAGACGGTTGCGAAGCTCGGCAAGCGTCTGAAGATTGCTAACCTCTCCATCCAGGAAGATTGTCTTCAGTTCACCTTCATTTGCTTGTTCTGGAGTCTGCTGCTGATACAGAACATATTCTCCATTCTCTTTCTCGACGCGGAGCAAGCCCTTCGCCGAATGTTTCGTACCAGAGTCGGTAACCGGAGTCTTCTGCAAATCATGACCCTTACCGTCGATCTGACCCCAGGTTGCTTTGACAGCAAGTCCGAAGGTGTCACGCGTCAGGTACTGGTAGGTGAAGCTTCCGACACCGAAGACGATGTTCGTACTTGCGAAACCGTTGTCCTTCATCAGCTGGAAGATCTGTTCGGCACGCTCCAGCGTAATGCTATCACCGTACACCAGACCAACATGCGGATCCAGGACACGATATCCTGCCTCGTTGATCGTACCACCGAACTGCTGCCACAGATGTTCCAGAGCACCTACTTCTTCAGGAAGGGGGTTGTAGTCCGAAACATAGATTCGACTATCATTCCAGCTAACCTGATCTTCGGGCACCTTCTTGGAGGAGTTGCCGTAATGCCCAGCCGGATAATGGATTTCGTGATAGCTGATGAACGTTCCATCTTTCGATGTGAGCTTGACTTTAGCGGTGTGCTCTTCGTCAAGCAAGACACCCCAGGTATGACCATCGAGCATCGGTGGATTGAAGTGCTTCATGAAGACTTTTTCGACCGATTCTCTGAATCCTAGTTCATCCTCGAGAAGAACGAAGTCATTGTCGCCCGTGATGATCTTGACCGGATCGCCGGAATCGGGACGGAACACGACCTTGCCAGGACCGAAAGCATTTCCTTCGCGCTTCATGATATCATTGCGCAAGGAAGGAGCAACCTTCGTCAAAACGTCCCATAAGTTGATGGTATCCGACACAATAGCAACCATGCCGTCCGGATAGACTTCGTTCATCAGTCGGCGGTAGGTTTCGAGCTCGCCATAGACAGCATAGTTCAGACACATTACAGCATGCTCGGTTGCAGGCGGAGCAGTAAAGATCAGTTCCTTGTCCCACTTGGCGCCGTAATAATCGACCAGGTACTTGCCCGCTGCCAGCGTATCCGAACCCACCGACGAAAGCAGATGACCGGCACCGGAGCGCGCAGAATCTTCTGCTCCTGCCATACCACGTGCCGAGAAGTCATGATTCTGGAAGATCGAGAAACCTGCATCTGCACCCGTTTCCTTCGCAAAACGCTCCGATAGTCGACGGTATTCGTATGCGATGGTTGCAACGGTAAGCGGCTTCCAGGTGTAGTTGGCCCAGATCGTTTCCAAGAAGTTCACTAGCCAGCTGAAGCGTGTATCAGTGTTCTTGATCGTCATCAACGGAATGCGTAGATTGATTAGCTCACCTTCCGGAAGTGCCTTCACTTCCAACGGCAAATATCCCAGATTCCAAAGATCTACCAGATGAGATACGTTCACAACATTTGCGCCCAGCGCACTGTTAATCATATCCTGATATTCGCCGACAACCTCTTCACACGGACGATCGAAGAAATTTGTCTGCCAAAGATCACGGAGAATTTCTTGCACGAAACCACGAGCCCCGAAATTCACAACCTTTCCATTGAAATCCTTCCAGTGAAAATGAGCTGCACCACGAGCAGTCATATTGCTATAGACGTACTCGGTATTCGGCGGATACTGATAGAGATGACCAGTCTTGTAGGCATCTTTCAAAAACAACGGATTCATGATATATTACCTTACCAGTTGAAATGCTTGTTGAGTGGAATTACTTTTACTCTGGAACCTTGCTTAAAGGAGTCTGTTGTCCAGATTGAATTGTAGTGCTCTAGAACGATATCAACTCCTTTGCTGAAGATGCCGTGAGTTACGAACAGAGTTTTTGAAGCGCAGTGATCGATTGCCTTTGCAAGCTCGATGAAAGTTCTGCCACCGTCACAAATGTCATCTATCACTAGAACATGATGATTGTTCTTGATTGTAGGAGCTACAATTCCTTTGATTTCGCCTGTTGCAGGATCACGAACTTTTTCTGCAAAATGCACTTCATTGATTCCAAGTACATCGGCACATTCTTCTGCTCTGAGGACAGCACCCTTATCAGGAGCAAGTACAACAATGTCCGCCTTTCCGTAATCAGAATATCTTTCGATAGAATCAAGAATTGCAGGATCCATGAAATCTGAAGCATGATATGCACAGATATCAGAAATATATTTCTTGAGTTCGTATATCGTCACTAGCGAATGTGGATCTACGATCGTAATAGAAGAGAAATTGCCAGTTCCGATGATCTGTGCAAAGACTTCAAGGCTGAAACTTGTGCCTGGAGCACTTACTCGATCTTGTCGCCCGTAGGGAACATACGGAGAAAGTAGATGAATCTCTGCGGATGGATCTTGATGTCGAATTGCATTCGCTTGTAGCAGGACCTTCACAATCTGATCTGAAGTCCCATTTTCAAGCTTCAGATGATATTTTGAAGTATCTTCTTTGAAGTATTCGATTCCTACTTCACCTGCTGGAAAATTCCAGATCTTGTTATTCTCGTTCATGATAAACCTTATTAAGAAAGGACTTCAATCTTCTTTAGAGACCATGTAAGGATGTATTGATACAGACGGGAATCGATGAAAATCTCACCTGCATTCTTATTCAGAGCACAGGTGTTAATCTCCACCATCCTATCGTACCAATCGTTTCTCTTGCTTGCGGCAAAATTCATATTGTAGATTGCAACAAAATCACCTACAAGCCACCAGTTCGGCTCTTCATTCTTATCATTGAAATACATCTGATAATCTGAGAGGAAACCCCATGCAAAGAATGTCTTCTTATTCTTCCAAGCATCATAGATGCCAGCTTTGATTTCAGTAGTCGAAGGTTGATTGGAAATACGTTTCTTCAGATGGAGCTTTGCTAGGATCGAATTGTTGCGATCTGAAATATTCTTTTCTCGTTCTTCTAGATATTTGTTGAGGCTTTTCAATGCTCGATTGTTAGCATTCAATTCCCAATTATTGATAGCAATATTGGAAACCCTGATGAACTCCATATGGTCTGAAATTTGAATCAATGAAGAGAACTCCTTAGGTTCAGCGCTCATTCTTTGCTCCACTTCTCGATGTAAGAAATCAATTCTGCAGATACATCAAGGTTGCCGTATTTCACAGCAACCAAAAGATCTCTAATTTTCCTGTCCCAAGCCAGGCCTGTAATCATGCAATGATGAACGGTGTCTGTGAGAAGAAAATCATCTACAGTCCACCAATCAGGAGCATCACCTATTTCTTCGAACCTGGGAATATAGTATTCGTTGTCGATACTTCTATTCTTATAGATTCCCATGTATAGGTTGACAAAGAAGGAATTCTCGACATCATTAGGAAAAGTATCTTTCCTGAAGATACCTAACTTTCTAAAGAGAGAGGAGTTCCTCTTGGCTTGCTTAGCCTTACGATCAGGGATATATTTCAGGATTGCTTTTCTAGCATCCTCTACCCTGGATTTCTGAAGATTGTCCAGTGCAAGCTTGCACTTCTTCAAAAAGTCGTCTTTGAATTCAGGAGAAATAATCATTTCAGATACGCTTCCACTTCAACGGAAGCGATCTTATCGATCAGCGTTTCTCGACTGAAATCTTTAGATCTGATGCCATAATATGTTTCGGCGATCTTCTTGATGGCATCATCGGTTTCCCCTTGAAGATCTTCAACGACGTCGTCATAGATATCTTTCACGATCGATCCCATAGCCTTTGCAGTCCGAGAATTGCTGCTGGGGCTTGCCCCTGCCTTTATTATTATACACAAAAACAATACGGTTTGTCAACAAAACCAAATTGTTGTTAAACGTAGAACTTCACTACCACCGCTGCTTTGCGATCAAAACTGCTACGACGCCACGAACTGTAATCCGTATAGGTGGTCGGAGCAACGCAGACCGTAGTGTAATACTCGTTTGTCAAGAAACGATATAGAGAAGAAGAAAGCTTCTCAAAATCAATCTCATGAAGTTGATGCGCCATAGTATTCTTCAGATGAAATACTGCCCTGACATAGCGACTACCATCATCTGCGGTACGAACACGGTAATCTACATGACCTACATCATCTTCTGAATACTTCTCAATGGTCTTCTTGATACGCTTGATTTCTGCATCAAATTCAATACTCATACTCACCTCTTATTGTGATAACGACAATTCCTTTCCAAGTTTGTAAATCGTATTCAAAGTTTCAGCTTCACGATTTACAAGGTCAAGATTCACCAGGAACGAAGTCCTAAGATCTTCACCTTCAGGCCAAAACATATCTCCATATATGTCACCCGAAATAACAAACGTCTTTCCATCGTTGTACCAATCGACAAGGCACCAATTCTCAATGGTCCCGCCCTTCCTCTTCATCTCCTTAGGAGTCTTATGGTACTTGTCATAAGTCTCTTGATCGAAGACAAAATCCTCAGGTTTCACAATGCTCATAATGAATAATTCCAAGTAAGTTTGAAGTTTTCGACTGTCTTCCTACGTCCGCTATTATACACGACTTTCTCAGGAAGTTGTTCAACTTTAATATCACTGATCTTAAGTTTCATCTTCTTTGACATTGACTTGATCTTCTTGATACGTTTCAATGTTTCGGTCCACGAACTAAGAGTTACTGATCCTTCTGTCATATATCACCAATCGTATCTGAAGCTGCCGCATCCCGCTGCAATCACTTCTTCACGCCAAGTATTAAGGACGTCTTCTGAATAGGTACCTCTGTCTACAATACGATCCCACAGATCTTTGTACGATGAAGATTCCCTTCTCTCCATATAGAATTCGTCGTACAAAGTGCTTCCTGGTTCGAGGATGTCAATAAATCCATCGCCCCAATTGTCCGTAGGAAGATACTCATCTACAAGTTCAAATGCTTCCCATCGCTCGTTCAAAGGGCGAGTATTATCAGCGATAAACTTACGATATTGATCAATAAGATGATCTCGTAGATTTCCGATCTCATTAACCAAACTATTGAAATACTCAATCGTCATTAGAATCTCCAAAATTGGAATTATACACACTTCTCAAATTGTATTCTTTTTCAAATCGATCAGACCACATCTTCTTATAATCTAAATCTTTTCCGCGCATCTTGTTCATCAAAGTTCCGAAACTATATGGCAGAAGATCTTTTGCAACAAATGCCACCTTCGACCAATATTCTCTAGAATTATCTTCTTCAATACCCGATTCACGTAGCAACCTACGGCACTCTGATTCTAGTTCATTCCATTGATCTATGATGCACTGAAGCTCTTTCAAAACCTTGCTTTCAATCTTTTCGATAATCGCAAGATCTAAACCTCGTTCGACTGCTGTGGATTTGATGTCATCGATGGTTTCGTCAATCACCATTTTTGCAACATCGCGTTCACGGAGATCTAACAAACGGTGTCGTGAAAGATACCATTTAGTCTTCAGTTTCACTCTTTGTCCGTTAGGAAGAATGATAACCCAACCTTCTAGATCTTCTTGGGTCTCTACCCATTCCTTCAAAAGACTCCATGAAGGATTCGAGTAATATTCACCTATCCAGGAAACGTCGAAGAAGAGTGACCAAGGATTCTCAAGAATTTCTTCATCAGCATAGACATATGATCCATCGCTGATAGTTCTGATTGCAAGCAAAGTGAATTGAGGCTCTTTGCCATAGTCAATCACAATCTTTGAATCAGGTGACGTATATTCAAAGATTGGTGTATAACCTAGTTCAATGCAAATTTTACAAGAGTCGATAAATCCAGGAATCTTTTCTGCATCTCTCTGAGCTGCAATTGCTACGTCAGAATAGAAAGACTTCTTGGTCTTAAACCTGACTTCCCCATTACACAAGACAGGAGTAAGCATTGAACCATCGCGCTTCTCTTGGATTCGCACCCGTCCTGAATCAAAAAGCTTCTTGATCAGATGTTCTTGAGTGAATTCATTCTCATTCAGATTGAAGAATTTCTCAAAGGGACGAGCAACGATGTCTCCATGTTCATTAAACACAATTCCACGACATTCAAATCCATTCTTGCGCTTCCAGATTTCAGGATCAGAAATCATGTAGGTGCAAATAGTGAAATTCGCTCCATTTACTTCTTGAGTCTGAAATCTTACTGCAGAAAGATCGATGAAGGTATCACGAAGTTCATTTTCGTGGAATGCAGTGAACATTTCCTTTCCTTAAGCTGAAATGAGTGCAATGATAAGTGCGAACAAGAAAATTACCACGGCGGAAATCAAGAATACTAAGATAGGCATCCAGATGATAGAAGTAATCACTACCAACCATGACCAACTTAGAGCACCTGCAAGTTTTGCGATGATCAAGACGATGTAGATCACAGGAATGATAGGAAATGAAATTCTCAAGGTATTAGAGGCGCTGCTCATTCTTTTGTCCTTTGTTTATTGAATACCAGTCTGATTCAGATTTAATCTTGTCTAGATGTTCACCTAAAACAGTTTCTGATCCGTCTGATAAAGTGTCAATTCTTGTTGAGATTGTATGCCCTTTTCTATGGAAAACTATCATTTGAACATAAGGGCAATAGAACAATGATTCGGCTTTCATGCTGCGCGTGGTCTATTATTGTTGTCATCGATCATAATGATCAAAATTATTACAACCACAAGGAATAGAAGATTCATAGGAACTCCTCATCTTATTTGTATATTATAGATGAATAAGGAAATTATGTCAATTGAGTTTATAATGTAGGATCAAAGAAAAGCCCTGAATTAACAGGGCTTATTCATCTGCATCTATTGGATCTTGAATAGGAGGAGCACCTGTATCTGGTGTCCAGCTGATCCATAATGTACTTGAATCGAATGAGGCATTGTAACCCGCTGTCACAAGAGAATCAATTACCTCTGTATAGAGAGAAATCAAAGATTGATTAGGGACTTTCTGGAATAAACCATTTGGTCCTAAGTATCTTATTTGATTTTCACCGTTGATTGCAGATCGTTTGATCAGAACATCAAGCTGTCTTAGAATCCAATCTTTTGTGAACTGCCTTAGATCTACGCCGTTGGTCTGACATAGATACAGATTATGGGCATAGAAATTGAAACCAAGATCAGGAATTCTAATGATTTCAGGATTGGGTGTTTCTTCGATATCCTGATATGTCATTCTAGGTGCATACCACTTAATAGTCATCAAACCAGATGAAGGAATGACTCCTATTGTATCAGGGACAGGAGATAAAACAATTAGATCTCCATTCTCAGCACTTAGATCTTGTGGCGTTCCATCGTAATGCGTTTGGAAGCCTCTTGATTGATAGATGTTTGTTAAGGTGTATATTTCCTGTGGAATCTTTTCATATTCATCAAAAGATGCAACAGTAACATCTGCCTGAAACAAATAATCTTCAGCTTTGTTACGAACGATATTGTCAATATCTTTAACAAGCTGATAGAGGCGGTCACCAGACATTTGACCTGATAAGGTTTCCGCCTCGGATGCTGAGATAACTGAAAAATTGTTAATAGGCATCAGTTTTCTCTTTCGTCAGATATTAAGCAGACAGCACACCAGCATCACGTAGAGAATCTAGAAGAGCATTCAAAGCCGTAACGGCTGTAGGAAGATCTGCACCTGAATCAATGTCTGCTACTGCAACACCTTGCTTCACTCCACCAATTGCACCTGAAGCCGCCGCTGGTAGGGTGTAGTTATTTGCGCTCGCTGCTATACCATTCAGTTTTGTCTTATCAGCCGCTGTCATTAGACCATGGACCGATGTGGTGACATCTGGAATTGCACTGATCGCATTACCAATTGTAGTCGAAAGAACAAGTGCATTGATTGATGATGCAGTGGTGCTTGATCCTGCGGTTGCATCAGCTTGCGATAGAGCAGGCAATGCGGCAGGAATAGTAAGAGTTACATTTCCATTACCATCGGGATCATTACCATTCACGCTCTTAACCACACCAGTTACAGGCGGAGCTAGAGTTACGACAGCATCATGAATTGCCTTAGGTGTATATGATGATGCAGTAGTGCTGGAACCAGTTACAATGTCAGAACTTGCACCTGCAGGAAGTGCAGCCTGAGCTCCAAGAGTAGTAAGAGCTGCTGATGCACTCGCCGCAGTAATAAGAGCCTTACCTGTTGCAGTGGCATCAGAAATGGTGTCCGACTCTACTCCTGACAAAATCCATGTCTTAAGAATACTAACGGCACCGCCCTTTGTGACTCCACTTTGGTTCAGGACTACATTTTCAGTACCTGTAAGCGATGAAAAAGGACTATCTGTTGCAATTTGATCAATGGTCTTCTGTGCCATTTCTTTACTCCAAGAATTAGGTATTTGAAATACTTACTTCGATTAAATCTCCAGAAGATGTATTAACATCATCCCCTGTATCTGTTGCGATGGTATCTAACATACTTAAGATAATAAAATCACCTAGATTAGTGACAATGTTATCTCCAGTATCAGTAATGATACCATCATCCGCTGGAGTAGAGCCTCCGAGCATGGCAATGATTACCGAGTAAGAAACCTTATCATTGTAGCATTCAATATCTCTATTTTTGACATCAGCTGGAATAGCTGCTTTCAAAATGGCGTATGCTTCATGAAAATCACTCAAGGGCAAACCCAGGTTATGAGTTGCCCTTTGAATGGAACCAAATAGATCAAATTTTACAGCATCTGAATTCAAAGCACCTACAAATCTTCCTTCGGAATCAACGGCACAGGTTCTCTGACACCATTTAGCTTCCGAACTTATCAATTGTGCTGCTGCTTCTAGAACTTGAGTTGCTGACATGATAAGGATCTTTTATTAGACCCTTTATTTATTGATCCTCACTCCATCTCTTATCACAAAGACCGCAATGATAATCAATCCAATAGCAGTCACATGACGGATCATAATTGCCAGCGTTACTTTTATAGATCTTTTCTAAGACTAGAGAAGGATGGCAACATTGTTCTTGAATGGCAAGACGTTCTTCTTGAAGTTTCTTAATTTCTGCATCAATTTGCTGGAGTCGGTTCACGTTCAAGCTCCTTCATCAATTCATCGAATTCTCTCTTTGACATCTTGTCTCGGAATGAATTGACGATCAGATTGAATGTATTGCTATCTACACAAGCAACCAATTGTTTGACAATGGTTCTATCAAATACACTATAGGATCTAGCGTTGAGCCAGTAATCTTCAAAAGCTTCACACGCAATTGGAAAGAAAGGCTTCGCTGCATCGTACATCAGCTGAGCAAGATCACGGATTTCCTTCTGAGCATGAGGATCCAGACGAAGCTTTGAGAAATGGAAGAAGTTTTTCAGATCAATCTTCCAATAAAGCTCGGTATAGTTAGAAACAGGAAGAACAATTCTCGCAAGCTCTCGGGTAAAACCAGTTGCAAGAAGATTCTCGTAGGCCTGATAAGTATCTTCTTGCGTTACATCAATTAGCATCTGAATTGAACGTGCAAGATCAGGATCAATAGAATCGCCGCTACCTTGCTTGTTGGTTGCACTCTGTTTCTGAATACGATCGATGTCAGGTACATACATTTCATCAGTCATTTCAGAATAGCGACCAGAATATTCATTCAAAGATGCAGTCCTGTGACGAACGAGTTGACGCATTACAAAGATAGGAAGTTTCAAATGGAATCGAAGTTCGCCCATTTCAATAGGAGACGTATGTTGATGCCTGACAAGATATCTAATTAGGTTTCTACGATCACTAATTGTTCGCGTCCCCTTTCCATAAGACATTCGAGCAGATTCATCAATACTTTCATCTGATCCCATAACCTCAACTAGACCAACAAAACCATGGTCTAGATAGGTAGCATAACGGGGATCATCATTAACTTCTAATTGCGTTGTCATTTAAGTAAATACTCCAGATATTTTAACTCAGGGGAACTATTGTGGAAAATTCAGAAAGCCTTTTAACTGAAATTCTACTCATGGTTCAAAGTTTGAACAGTAATGTTGAAGAGTTCAAACTCAAACTTCTTAAAGTAGAAAACGATATTTTACAGTTAAAACAGAGCGTGGACAACATTATTCACAATGGATTTGTGAATGCTGATGTAAATGCTCATAGAGTTTGGCATGAAGAGCAAAACAAAGGTTGGTTTCGCAAGCTTCTAGGTTGGTAAGAGACAATGGCATTATTGGAAACAGTTGGTACGATTGTAGGTGGCGCCACAGCGGTTGCGGTTGCAGCTTATGGCGCCTGGAATAAATTCAAACAGAATCAGAGTAATTCTGAGGTTGGTGCTGTCATGAATGGAGCTACAATTGATATCGTAGGCACGCTCACAAAACAAAGAGATGATGCCTTAAATCAAGCAGATAAAGCTGAAGCCAAGGCGGACAAGGCAGAAGTTGATCTGGATAGTGCTCAAGATCAAATCAGATCACTAACGTCTCAGATTGCAAATCTAAACAGCCAGGTCTCATTACTGAAACAGTTAGTCGAAAGACTTTCTGCGGCTCTAGATTTGACAAAGAATCAATTGAATCAAATCATCGAAAACACAAAAACAGGAGCCGATTCTACTCAGGCTCCTGTTTCTGGGAAAACTTAAATCTTAGGCTTCCGCAAGTAGGTATTGCTTGCTGATACTCTTGAAAGACGGAACATTACCATCCTGCACGTCGAGGGACTTAAACACAAGACCTTCGCGTGCAGTTTCTGCGAGCTGTGATTGACCGTCAGCTTCATTGATGATATGCTCGATATCGACACCATCCAGCATCACACTTCCGATCACAGGCGCAGTTTTCACTTCCAAGCCAGTCGATTCCATCAGCTGAATGAACAGCTGACGTTCAGGAAAGGCCATATAACGCTGGAAGTTACCAACGAACACGTCGAACACACGAATCTCGGTTTCGGTCAGACCGTAGATGTTGCCCTGAATGTTCGGACCAATCAGCTCACCGCGGATAGCAATCATCGGCGGCTCTTCGGGCATAACTTCCTTGCCCATATCGTGGTATTGTTTCAGGAAGTCGAGAAAACCGCTCTTCTTTGCAGCATCGACGAAAGCATTGCCTTCCTGTTCCAGCTTCAGGTCCATGTTACGCGAAGTAACGCCAACATCACCTTCACGGTTCACGTACAAGGTGATCGAAGAACCTTCCAACTTCTCCTCAACCACAAAGCCCGACTTGAAGTAACCACGATTCTCGAAGCTGCGGTAGCAATTCTGGATGCGCTCTTGATCCGTCTTGGGAATCCAGTGCGGATAGTTGCCGCGAATCAGACCTGCCAGCGACGCATGGATCTTCGGTTCGTATTTGTATACGCCCAGAAGTTCGTCGAGTTGAGCATCTGCACCAACGGTCAGTTCAGCTTGGATATGTTCTTCCGTAATCTCGGGAAACTGACTGAGCGGAAGAGCGAGTCCTTGCGAAATCTGACCACGCAACTTTACGGTGCGAAGACGTGCGCCCAGACCCTTCTCGAACTGCTTGCCCTGCTTGTCGATCAGGAACTTGAACTGGGGAAGGTCCGGAAGAATCGAATCAATTTCGAAGAACACGCAAAGATCTCCGATCTTGAATTCACCCTTCTTCGACACAACCTGCCAGCCATCGACATTCAAGACCTCGATAGCATCAGCATTGGGAATCGGATCAATTCGACCTACTTCACGAATTGTTACCAGCTTGCGCTCAGACATCGTTGCCCACCTCAATTGCTTCAAGATCGTAGTAACCGGAATTATCATCTTTGATGGTGTCTTCCAATGCACTATTGATCTCGAAGATCTGATTATGCAGTTCGTTGAACCCTTCCGACTTGTTCTTGAACACCTGCAGTTCTTCTTCGCTCAAGCCAGCCATTTCCGCCATCTCAAGGAAGAACTCGAAGTTGGGCTTGGAACCCGAGATCTCGTCTAAAGCAACCGCTTTGCTAAGTGCAAGCCTCATCAGAAACAAGACACAGTTCAGATCAGAAGCAAAAACGCCTACAGGCAGATCGTCCTTGATGGTCTCGAGATCGATGAAATCGTTCAATTCTTTCACGATAACGTCGAACGCACGAGCCTTGGTGTTAATATTCATGGAATTCATCCTATATGAAAGGGGAGACCTGTTACAATCTCCCCTTGAGAGAAATTAGTGAATGCTTCGATTGACGCTCTTGACCCAGTCGCTATCTTCGTAATCGTCCAGGGTATTGTTAGCGATAGTATTGAGTTCTAGTACAAGACCATGAACCCTGTTTGCACCTTCCTGGAACATCCTGTTATTGAAGTCATCTGCCGGAGGCTTATGGAAACTGGGAGGAGTCTCGCACAAACTGTCGAACGCTGCTGCTTTTGCCTGGAGAACCCGAACAACCGCCAAACACCTGTTGGTACTGTTATCATCAACACCAAACGGAAGAATTGCCTTCGTTCCGCTCTTCATCAATTCTTCATAAAGCCTAAGCCAAGAATCGGATTCACTTTCCAGGCTTCCGATATTTGAGTACAAGTCCGAAAAATCCTCTTTTACGCTCATTTCTTATTTTCCCGATTCAAAGTTCCAATTGTTTTTCACCAGATCAATGTATATCTCTTGGAAGAGTTTTCCATGACCTGAGTTCGGACTATCTTTGATGCTTTGCTTATTATGGAACTTTAGCCTCTTTTCATTCCGCATCGGGTATAACTCTACACAATGAGCAAGTTCATGACAAACAAGCCTAAAAATGTAGAACTTCCAATTCTTTGTGGGCGCCGCTCCTATCAACGGATGATGTTCGTAGTCTTCATACTCGAACAAATCAATCTCTTCACCTTTCAGGCATGCACTCTTGCACATACCATAATTGATAGCAAGATTGATAAAAGGCTTTCCTCCGTCTTTGATACCTCCCCAAGAATACAACCGCCTGTCATCGAAAGAAACAAACTTCTGAACTTCAAATTTTCTAAGCCTGTATTTCCTTCTGATGTAAGAAGTCAGCTTATCAATTTGCTTTTCAGTGTAGTCTCGAATTCTTCCTTTCATCGCTAGATTTTCTTATTTTACTTGAATATTTTACACTCAAGCATATAGGTAAGTCTACGACTTATCAACAAACATAGCAGGATTATTAGGGCAGTGATCACGTGTTACTTCTGGATGTAGAAATTATTAAATTCTTCGCCAGTATAACGATTCCTTAGACTCCAGTCTTCCTCAATGTCTACAACAGAGGCAAGAGCATAATAAACATTAGAGCAAGAATCCACATCAGGACCAGACATCTTTCCCAAGATAAAACGAAGGTGCTTCGCTTCTTCTTTGGTAATGAAGAGATTGTATCCCTTGCAGACTTCTTCAGTGATAGTCTTTTCAACAATCTCATTCACGGCACTAATCTTATCCATTTACTTGTTCCTAATTTCACGGAGGTGGGAAATAAAATACTCTGCATTGCCTGTCACGGATTCTAGACCTCTGAACCTACGTTTGGTCTTTGATGCAGATTTTAGAAACCTATATTGAGGGTGCTTCTTGGTATCACACTCGAACATCTTTCGAGTAGCCCATTCCCTCTTACCATCCTTCCAAATCTCTCGGTATTCGAATTGCATTCTAGGCTCCTAAATTGCTTAAGGGCGTTGCGTTAACCCTTAAGCAATGTTAAGATCTTACTTGAAATTTGTCAATGATGTTTCAATAACGCTTAATCAAACGTCATGAGTTAGAGAATTCAAATCATCAAATGAGATATACAAAATATCACAATTCTCATCTTCATAACTATCGAGAAACTTCACACTCGGAACATCAAGATCATCTTCTTGAAGCTCGGCAAGACTGTCATATAGATTCTCAAACAAAGAAACTGAACCTAGATCTTTATCGTCTTCATCTACATAATTCAGTAAGGCTAGAATCTTGATTGCTTGAACCTTGGTTACCTGAAGATTGATGATATCTTTGGTATCGATCAACGAAATTACATTATTCATAATCACTCCGAATAGATTGCACTATTTGCACCATGTTCTGAAACTTCTACAGATATCAATCTACAACGAGGACTGAAACCTGCATCTTCTAACCATTGCTTAGTTACCTGAAACACCATTTCAGAGAACCTTTCACATCCTGCATAAGGAAGTTCTACGAGACGCAGAATACCACGGGCATCAGCTTCACGAAACCAGTCGATCTCGGGATCGTCATACGATACCAAAGTCGTATGATCGAAATTTGCACGAAGAATATCTTTCAGATCGTCAAGACCACCAAAGTCGACAACCCAATTCCTTTCATCGAGCGTATCAGTTTCAAACACAAACTTGAAACCGAGAGCATATCCATGAATCAACCTACAATGCGAATCGTGCGCCCTCCATTGACGAAAAGCACAACTGAAACCTCTATCATTACCGTATGTCTTTGTGGAACGATATGTCATTCTTAAACTCCAAACTTTAATGGACGAAATGGTGGTAGATGTGACGGACGTTCACCTGGATATCCCCTAGGATTGACATGAACATTACATTCACCAATCTTATAACTAAACAGGTTATGGACGTGTCCGTGAATCCAATGCTTCAAGTTAGGGTGGTCAAGCATTAAGTCACTCAAATCGCTCACGTAGTTCATGTTGCCGTATTTGTCATCTTTATACGATTCGTGGATACTAAGATGACTTGGACCATGATGCGTGAACACTACACAGATCTTGTCCTCGTGCTTCTTCAATTCTTTCTTGATGAAGTCGACAGCTTTGATGTGTAGCCCAATTGTAGTATCTACGCGAAGTTTTCTGTAGCCGTTTTTAGATTCCCTAATGACTTTATAATCGGCCATCAACATAGGAGCATGGTATTTCCCAATAGGATCACCTTTACCTATATCAGTCCACAGAGTCGTACCAATGAAGGCTACATTGTTATAGACCAATGTTTCATTCTGAACAACATGAATATTGCCAAATACTTCAGTGGCAGCTCTTAGTTTATCTTCATCAGAAGGAAGAGCGCCGCTATAGTATTCATGATTGCCAGGAACATACAGGACATGCGCAAAGTTTTCTGAACAATTCTTCCAGAACTCATATTGCTTATGAGCACGACGAGCCTCAATGATATCACCTGCAAGGATCAAAACATCAGCAGGCGGATCGAAGAATTCCTGATTGATATCTCCGAAATCTAAATGAAGATCTGAAGCAAATGCAACCTGCACAAATCCATTGCTCAATTGCCGCTTGTTATCTAGAACCACAGGAGGGAGAGCAGCAAGAGCCGTCATGATTAATGTCCTTTATATTGGGGCAGATTCTTTTCTTTCTTGAGCCTCTTTGTGGCAACCTTCATAGCTTCACGGTCGATAGCTTCCATGGTTGCTTTAGTAAGGGCTTCTTCCCAATGTTGATCAATGAGCTTCTGGATTGTTGCTTGTGCTTCGTCACTATCAAAGTGAGCGTTGAGCATATCACGAATTTTAATGAACGTTGGACCTGGTTTTGAATTCCAGTATGATCCATCGCGCATCTGCTCATTTAGTTGAGCACGCACAATATCTTCAGAACGCTTGCGAAAATCATTCTTCAAAGTAGATTGAATGCTTTGAAGATCTAAAGAAAGATCAAGTTTAAAATCCATAATATACTCTTCAGAATTGGCACACCCAGTGGGACTCGAACCCACATCATTCAGATTGAAAGTCTGAGATCCTATTCCAATTAGACGATGAGTGCATACAAATGGCGGGATATAAGGGAATCGAACCCTTGCCACCGGATAGACAGTCCAGTATTCTTGCCGTTAAACTAATATCCCATTCAATGGTAGCGGGTGCAGGACTTGAACCTGCAACCTCCGGATTATGAGTCCGGCGATCTGCCAATTGATCTAACCCGCTGTAAAATTGGTCAGGGCTGAGAGAATCGAACTCCCTTGCATCACGTTCCAAACGTGCGGATCAACCAATGAACCAAACCCTGAGGCTGGAAAGAATTGCAGTTCCTTCCGTATAACTTGATTACGGACAAGTCTTAAACCTTTGATCCCGCTGCAACAGTATCTTTATATAGTAACTTCAAATCATCTGCAAATCAATCTGATTTACGATAATTCATCTAAAACAATGACTGCACTTTTCGATCCGCATCTCTGATACGCTTGTATAGGATCTCTAAGTGAGGCTAGCACAGAGAACATAAGCTGCCGTGGTCAACTCCACCTGCGTCATATTAAACTGGAAGGGGCACTGGGATTCGAACCCAGGAATGCAGGAATCAAAATCCTGTGCCTTAGACCAACTTGGCTATACCCCAGCAATCTCTTAAAAGCCGAACTTACTTGCCGTTTGAAGCTGAACTTTAAGCTCCAAAGCTTTCAAAAGAATATGAAGGTCGTTACTACTCTTTGCACGAGCGATAAGATCATCAATCTCCGCAATGATTGGATTTACTTCTTGCATAATTTAACCTTGGTGTTTAAAGAACTCAATTTCACGTTCTTGTTTTGCAACCCATTCTACACTAGGTTTACCTTCACCATCATAATAACGGAGTGGCTTACCTGAAGTCTTAGAAACAATTGCCCACTTACCATTCACTTGCTTTAGGTGCTCAAAAAGAGTTCGATACTCTTCGAAATTAACCACCTTGGGAATCTGATCCGTCATGAATGCCATCTCCCATTCCGGTACTAATACCACCCTGAGTGAAATTATCCTCAGGCAACATTAGAGACAATCCATGAAGTAACCCGAACTTGAATATTCTTTGCCCATTGCGGCTGCGGAACAGTCCAACCGATGAAAGCACCTAGAACAACACCAGCAAATAGAGTGAACATCTCTTTCTCCTGTTAAAAGCGCGTCTTGGTTAGTGTCCATACAGCTAGGCATTAAACGCGCTATAAATTGGTGGACCGTCGGGGAATCGAACCCCGGTCTCAGCCTTGCAAAGGCCGCATAATCCCGTTATACTAACAGCCCAAATTTGGAGCGGGATAGGAGAATCGAACTCCTTTACATCTGCTTGGAAGGCAGTGGATCAACCAATGACCCAATCCCGCGTTTTAACCTAATCGATTCTGCAATCTTTCGTTTATGCTCTTCTGATTTAGGTTTATTCTTTAACGCTCTACTTACCTTTTGACCTCTAACTTCATTAGTGCGCTTGTTAGCTTCTGAAATAAGCAACCTTGCTGCATCTGAAGTTTTATGACCTTTATTCTTTTGACTGATCTTTAATTTAGTCTGATCAGTGTGTTTCTGTCCTTTGAATTTAACAATTCCAGTGTCATTGATAAAACTAAATCCACCTTCACCGCCGATCTTCAAATTGTAGGTATCTTTTCTAGATACAAATTCTTTGGTTACAATCTCTCTTTCCTTAGAGAACATCAATTCTTCGTTTTCGAAATATTCTAATATCTGTTTATCAAAGTTTTCAAGACCATATTTGGAAATAGCATTCTTTAATAGCTTGCCAGATCCTATGTAATTATCATCAAGATTTTTGGTCTTGTGAACGCCTACATAAATCTTTCCATTTATTCTGTTTGTAACTTGATACAAATAATAGAACATCTTAAAACAATTCTTCTAAAGAACCTTTTATATGCACATGAGTATATAGCCCTTCTTCCTTAGCTATTTTGATCATATGCAAAGTCCCTTTAGACTTTCCGTCCCAAACAGCAATCAATGCATCTGCATATTTTGCCATTTGTTGATTGCGAATATAACCTGCCCTTTTGCCTTCGTGCATCCAATCTGCAGGAAAATATTTAATCGGCACATCATGTTTCTGTGCCCAAATTTCTCCCTGTCGATCTACACCAATAGCAGTTCCAGAAACAACCTCCGTTATATTAAATCCAGATAAGCGAATTGCTCTTTCTACAGATTCGTATTCTTTGATTGTTCGTGTACCAGCAATTATTGTTCGCATATCAATATCTGGTGGACTACCTGGGACTCGAACCCAGAACCTTCCGATTAAGAGTCGGATACTCTAGACCAATTGAGTTAGTAGTCCGTATTCTTTACTTACCGAAAACATCTTCTAGATCAACACCAACCATATTTGCAATGGCCTTCAGAAGTGCGACCTTCTCATCTATTTCACAGTCAGGTTGCCCAGTCTTTTCATCAAGTTCCTTAGCCTTCTTAAGAAGTTCCTTGATCTCTTCAATATCCTTTTTCAGGGCATTGAATTCTTCACGAGTAGGTGCAACACCAGGAACCAGCTTCGAAAAATCAGGAAGTGATTTGGGATCTATAGTATCAGGAATCCAAGGATATTGCTGTGGAAGTTTGTCCCTGTAATGATCACCAACCATTGACACAAAACACATAATCTATCCTTTCTGGGGAGAACGACGGGACTCGAACCCGCAAGGACCTGATTCACAGTCAGGTGTGTCTACCAATTCCACCACGTTCAACTCAATTTATTAGGGTGCCTGCTTCGGCACCTCCACCACCTGGTTATTTGTCCAGGAACACACAGTAGGGCAACGACTCCCTAACTTGTTCAACTATTGTAACATCAAATCTGCATACTACAAGTCAAATAATGATTCAGTATTGGTACGCCGGACAGGATTCGAACCTGCATCTGCCTCCAGTTACCTTAGTCTTCGTTCGTAGCGAAGCTGGTTACCGACGTATGAATTTGGAGTGCAGAGTCGGATTTGAACCGACGAGAACAAGGATTTGCAGTCCTGTGCATTACCACTCTGCCATCTGCACATTAGTTTACTACTCTACCTTTTCTAAAACCTTCTGGTAGATCATTAGTTTTAGATATCTTCTTTGAAATTGTACCGTCAGTAATCCAAATTGTGCCGAATTGGGAATTTCCTACACCTTTTTGACTAGTAGCACTAATCTTGCCAATTTTAGATTTGAATTCCTCTGTATGGTGCTTTCCTAGAAAGCCATAAGAAGCTTTATGTACGAATTCACCTGATTCTATTTGACGATTCCTACTTTCGGAAATCTTCTTCATTGCTTTCTGTTTTAGATCTGGATTTTCTAGATATTTCTTTTCTCTAGCATTAACCATACTCTTTGCATGAGAAGATGAATGAGTTAAATTGTCATCCATCGCATTCACAAAATCAAATCCACCCATGCCACCTGGCTTTAGATTATATGACATAGGATCTTTATGATCTACGAGATCTTTTTCCGTTTCGTACATCTCTTTTGATGATGCACATTCAACTAAAATTTCTCGATAAAATGAATCTTTGCCATATTTGGCGATTGCTCTTCTTAAGAGTTTTCCTGAACCTAAATAATCATCTTCGATATTTCGAGTCTTATGAGCGCCGATATAATAACGTCCATTTATCTTATTGATAGTTTTGTAGACCAAATAATACATGCAAGATCCTATATTCTTGCATGTATTTATAATCTTCGGATAGCGTAGGATTCGAACCTACGGAGCCCTTTCGGGCTCGCCGAGTTAGCAACCCGGTGCCATAAACCACTCGACCAGCTATCCTTTGTTTTCTTCGATTATCTTAGTCAGCTCTTTAAACAGATCGTCTAATAAATCCTTTCGATAATTCTTAGGAGCATTACCGAAAACTTCTTGAGCTAACTTTCTTAGGTGATAGTGACGTTCAGGTGGTTTTTCTTCAATTTTCACTTAATCTAAACCAATTGAGCAATCACTATCGATCCATTCGAACATGCCCGCTTCTTCATCTAGATTTTGAAGAAAATCCCAAATACGCTCGATGATCTTCATCGAGATTGCATCAGGATGGTCTTCTGCATAATCAACACCATCTTTGATTACGGGAGTCCATTCATTCTCCCAAAGATGGTATGTATTACGAATCCATGTTCCCAAACCATGATGAAACAGAGCAAGGGAATCACGTTTGTGATTCCTAATGTACTCTAGATCTTCATGATCCAAGCGAGAAATCACATCTACAGCAATGTCGTCAATGTTGATCATAATATACCTGTTTGGCGGGCTACCAAGGACTCGAACCCTGATTCATGGATTTGGAATCCACTGTCTTGCCAATTAGACGAATAACCCTGAATTTGGCGTACAGGACAGGATTCGAACCTGTGGTGTGTATTTCTACAAACGGGTTAACAGCCCGTTGCCATCGTCCTCTCGGCCACCTGTACTAATTTGAATACTTATCTCTTCATGGTGGGCGCACTTGGAATCGAACCAAGGACCAAGCGATTATGAGTCACCCGCTCTAACCACTGAGCTATACGCCCTGAATTTGGTGGGACTCCAGGGTATCGAACCCTATTCTACGGGTTAAAGGCCCGTTGCATCACCTTAATGCTTGAATCCCGTTTTCATTTATTAGTTTGTAACATTTCGCATAATTAGCACCTTTGCCTGCTAATCCGCAACTTATTAGAGCTTTTCTTATTGAAGGTTCGCGCCTAAGGGCGGCAATTAATTCTTCATCAGATACAAAGGTTTTCTTTGCTTTATTTTTCAAATTTCTACCACGCCAAGTAGGAGTTTGTGCATGGCAGTTAGGACAAAGAAGCTCTACATTATTTCTAGAATTATCATGATGATTTCCATCGATATGATCTAATTCTAATGGTATTTCTTTCTCATTCCATTCATAAAGATTACAAACAGAACATCGCCCTTCTTGTTCTAAAAACAACCGTTTCTTAGTTAAGATGTCCTCAGCATGTCCTACTTTGAGTATAAAATACTCCCAAGGTAATTCTAATAATTCTGAAAAGTGTTCTTGTGTTTTTATCTTAGATCCCCGTGTTCTAGGAGATTCTAACAAATTCTGATTATCTTTACAATAATACTTCTCATGAGCAATTAAACCTGATCTAGTTTTGAACTCTCGTCTACAAAACTGACAAATTTCCATACAGATATCCAAGAATAATATCTGTATTTATGGTTTAATTAAACCTGATACTCCTAATTCGGCGGCACATGCGGGACTTGAACCTTAGCTTCTGATGGCCATCATAGGCTATTTTACGCGACCTGCATCACAGTACATCATATTTGAATTTTGGTCGACCTTCCAAATACTTCACTCAATGCTACTCTACCAATTGAGCTAAAGTGCCATTGTTTGGCGGAGACGGTGAGATTCGAACTCACGAGACCCTTTCGGGTCTGCCGGTTTTCAAGACCGGTGCAATAAACCAGGCTCTGCCACATCTCCAAACTTTTCATGTCGCGCAAGCGCGGTCATGTTGTATAGCGCCGCCGAGGCCTAGATCTCCGGAAATCATCTTACCTTCATCCCCTAGGATACCTCAGTAAGTTTGTCACCTCGACTTCAGTATTTCAAAATTGGACAAGAAAGGATTCGAACCTTTGCTGCGACAGCCTACCAGTGCTTGCCTTAATTTCAAATACTGCAAAACTCGCCCTTAGCTTTTCTCGAAACACATCAACCCTAAGGGTAGCTGTCTCTAGCGCATTACCGGTCTTCAGCCCATGCTCGCTCAAACAATGCCGGCATTCTCTAGATTAGATGTATCGTTCTCATTTGGTGGGCAGTGATGGATTCGAACCACCGAGCCTTAATAAAGGAGCGCGTTTACAGCGCGCCGCAATCGACCTCTCTGCCAACTGCCCATGTTTCTAATTATACATTCAGAAAACGCATTGTCTACTGACTTCTTAATAGCGTTTCAAAAGCATCTAATTCAGCGGTGCTTTCAATGATAATCTTCTGAATATCGTCTCTATCTATCCACCTACCAGGTAAACTGATATACATCCAATCACGATCTGGTTTAACGGTGAAATTGATGTCTACACTTTTAGGATAGGACTGATAATGACTATATTCTTCAATAACTTCTAGTTCTGATACACGATACTTATCAAACAAATCTAAAAGATCTTGAAGAAAGCTTACCTTATCCTGATAAGCTTTCAGCCTTTTTAAATCATATTCATCTAGCATAGATCACTCGATGAAATCCAATCGCCGATCTTGCGTTCCAGACCAGTCTCAGAATAGAAAGCATCTTCCAGATCTTCGTCTGTGTACGATTCCTTTGACTCTTCCCATCCATAACTGGTCATGATGTCGATTGCCCGCGCACGAGTCAGAACTTCATCAGTTCGCCAGCCGTTAGGGCCATTGAATGTGACATATTCCAAATCATTCTCAACAGCAATCCTGCTCATCTCTGCAAGAGAGTCTTTGATGTTCTTTCTGATTTGATCAATCTTTTCTTGAGGATTCATTTTTACCACTCCATATCAGAAGACGAAATCCAATCGTTCTTAGTGATACGACGGTTTGTCAGGTCGGATTCTTCCCATCCCCATTCTCCAAGGAATGCATCGTTGGCCAGATACACAGTTTCATACGTAGGGCCAAAATCTGAGATGGAAACATAGAGATCATGCTCTCGTGCATAACGAGCAATTTCATTAAGCTTGTTGTCGATCTCATCACGGAGATCAGAAATCATGTTGTTCAGTTTATTATCGTGATTCATCGTAATATACCTAAAGATAGAGTAGGGCGTCCTTGCCCAATCGCGTTCGCAATCTTATGCCAGCACCAAGTCCCTGTAAACTTCCAGCTTCTTGGCTTCGAGCGTGCCGTTGTAACTGTCCCAGAACTGATGCGACTTGTTGCGGTTGCCAGTACCATGGGTGTAAACCTCGGTCGCACCACAGAGCGCGCCCCACTTGGTTCCCACCGACATTTCAGCACCAGAACCGCGCATCGCTGCCTGCATCAGCTTGTTGACTTCACGCACGACGCCCCAAGACTGCTCATCAGCCATCTTCGACTCGTCGTAGAGCATCTTCTGGTAGAAGCGACGCGTATCAGCTTCAGCCATCGGAGTCTCTGCGAGCTTCTTGATGTTCTTCATGAAGCGATCCCATGCCTTGTCGATGATACCAAGATCAATCTTTACAGCACTCGGATCAAACTTCTTCTTGTGAGTAACCTTCACAACAGGCTTGCTCGAGATTCCGCTCAGAGCAATCGTCAAGGTGTTGTTGCAGACCACCCGCGTACTCACGAACTTCGCAGTGGTAGCCATCGAACCATCGACAGCAGTGACCAAGAGCAAGTGGCCCTTGATATGATCGCCATCGACAACATCATCTTCTCGTCCAGTTTCCGCCAGCGCCCAAAAACGCTTACCATCGTAAAGCGTACCTGCGGTGCTCAGCTTCATTCCATGGATCTGTACCAGGTCACGGAAAAACTCGATAACTTCACGCGGCTGGACGATCTCGAAATTGCTACCGACGATGCTCAGAGCCTGTTCGTTATCAGAACGATACAAGATCTTGCGATCGGGGAAGGTATGGAAAATGCTGTCATCCTTCTTGGATTCGAAGATAACATCGCCTTCCTGAACATTCCAGTCCATGCCTGCTGCAACAATCCAATCCTCGATTGAGGCGCCGTCTTGCAGATTGTTACCGAGACCATGCCAGATTGCGCTCCTCGGACCTGTGAAAGCCATCTCCACAAATCCATCTTCGCGCTGGGTCAACTCATGTGCCATGTGCTTCTCCTTAGTCGAGCAAAGACTGGAACTTGCCGGCAACACGTTCTGCGTGATCAGCTTCGATATGGTGAGCATCATGCTCCGCCATCAGCTGAGCTGCCTTGTCCTTCTTTTGCTGCGCATCACCCCGAAGGACCTGAGACAGATCGATCAGTTGCTTGCACTTCAATTCGATGTCACCAACGATCTGACTAACGGTAGCGCGAACAGGAGCCAGCGTCGGTTCTTTCCTTCCAAAAAGCATGATCTATTCCTCACATTGGGTTGTTAAACTGACTTGAGAAAGTGTATTAGAAATCTAACGCTTTGTCAAGAATTACTTCTGATCAGCGCCGTGACCTTCCCAGACCTGATGGATCGCTCCTTTCAGACCATGAGACCAGTCAAGCTGATAGATCTTGTAACCCAGGTAGCCGAGACCTGCAACAATCGACAACTGGAACAAGAGAACGAAAAGAGCAAAGATCTTGAATTGACGAAGGGAAAACATCACAGGCTCCTCATAATGAATTGGTCCGCCCAGAGGGACTCGAACCCCCAACCCCAAGCTTAGAAGGCTTGTGCTCTGTCCAGTTGAGCTATAGGCGGAAAACTTTTAGAGCGGTATCTTGCAACCAGACTCTTTCAAATACTTCAGAACTTCCCTTAACTGTTCTGCATCTTCTATGTGCATGATAAACTTACCAGCTAAAGGACTCTTTGCACCATTTGAAATTCTGACTCCAATGTATTGACCGTAGTCGTAGCTCATCACGTCGCACTGGTCAGAAAAATCAAGGTGTTTTCTCATTAAGCGGCTTTCTTCTTTTTATGCTGGTAGGCTCCGCAGAGAGACTTGATGGCGCGCACTTGACCAGTACCAGGCTGCGCATAGGTTAGATAAAGCTTCATCTGCTTCATACTTACCCTACCGCCAACATAACCGATTTCATCTTCCTTTCGGGAAGCCTTCTTCTCGTGCTGACCCTTCAGATGATCCAAAACCTTAGCATCTTCGGTCTTGGTAGTGGGATTGTTGTTATTGTAACCACCGGCATTTGCCGTCTTGTTCTTAGACTTCTGGGAGGTCATGCAAAACTTCCTTCATGGTGAAAACATTGAGTGCGGGAATCGTTAAACAAACTGATCCCCAATTGAACTTTGTTGGTACTTCCGCGGAGGGTAACAATCGTATCAGCGTGCTTCCTGGCAACATCGATCAGGTATTGAATTACCTTGTTTCGTTGTTCTTCTTGTGTACCTTTAGCAACCTTTATTGTAACACCATCCTTACGAACTGTCAACCGATGTTGATGATTACCGCCCTCTGTAATAACCTCAACAGGTTTTGTCATGCGCTTACCTTTTGCAGAACAGGAGTTTCACAAACCTCAATCTTGAAGATATCATCGACGATCATATATCTCTTGCCGTCGTCAGCATCCCAAGCGACCAAATCCAGATTGACATTCTGTCCAATCTTACTCACAACATTCCTCGGAAGTCGAGCTTTATCATTCCACAAACTCAGATGCGCAAACGCGGCGCTAATCTGACTGATTTGTTCTGCGCTGTAGGTCTTCATTAGCCCTGTTCCTTAGCTCATACACATATTTTACACAAAACTAAACAAAAAGTAAATTGTTTTCAATGACTTATTGCGTTACGCTACCTTTGTTTCCATGATGCGTTCTGATTTCCCTATTCAGCATGAACTCCTTAACTTCATCCCAGTGCCAAGGTTTCAGATCGTGTCCGTCCACGCCCACATCAAGGATACGCCCAGGAACACCAGTGGGTTTACCATGAGTGTGACCGTGAATATGATATGATCCGTAGTGAATAGCTTTCCATTCCCAAATAGGGAAATGACAGAAAATAATCTGCTGACCTTCGATACTGCCTTCCATGTATGAATATGGAGCAACCTTACTCCATTGAGAAGTGAATTCTTCTCTCTTTAGAAGTTTGTAATCGTGGTTACCAGGAATCAGAGTCTTTTTGCCGTTTAAGCGGCGTAGACATTTGATTGAATACTCAATATCCTTGCAACCAAAATCACCGATATGATAGACGGTGTCTTTAGGATGAATTGTTTGATTCCAAACAGAAATCATATGTTCATCGAGTTCTGTAATGGAAGAGAATTTAGCTCTTCCATTAGGATAATGTCGCATCAAGGACTCTTGGCCAAAATGTGTGTCAGAAATTAGCCAAGTATTCATCAATCGATCAACTTCACAGGATGCACAGTAATATCATTCAGACTCTCAAAATATCCCACCCAAGGGCAAGATACAGAAATACGCCGACCATTGTTTCGTGTATAATGATACGAATATCCTTCTGGTGTTCTCACTTCCTCAGCAGCATTTTCCGCAGCTTCTAGAGTCTCGAACAAATCAACGAATTCTAGGCAGTTATCATAGGAACCAAAGCTGTCGCCTGAATTGTAGTCCACGACAACCAAGTAATATGTCTTTCCTTTCAAGACTTCAAAATCTACAGTGATCTCAGAATATCGATCAGCAAATTTGATTCCTAGGATTCCCCAATCAGCTGCCGTGGAACCATTATCCCAAGAACTTTCAGGATCGGGTTCACTGACATAATATTCATGACGGAAATACTCTACGTCAATCTTAGTTTCCATTTTATTGTCCAAAATCGAAATGACGAAAAATGATTTCTTCCTTACCAGCAGGTGCACCTGCATTCCATGGGCGGAGAGGTGCGACTCTTACAGAGTAAGGAAAATGTGTTTGGAATCCTTTCAGGTGATTTTCTACATCATCGAAAACCGCAACGACTTCATCTCCAGGAAAATAAAGCTGGGAATTGATGAAGCTTTCTGCTTTATCTTGTCCAAGAGGAACTACCATCAGGTTCACATTAGATGCAAGGCCTAAATGATCTTTCAGCCAACCAGAAGTAATTGCAAATGGCGCATTCATCCAGCCGCGAGCAGTAATGATCAAGAGATGATATTCTGAGCCTAAAAGCTTCTGATAATAAGGAAACAAATCAGTCGGCTTCAAATAGACATTCATCTTTCCAGATTCTTCAAACTTCTGAAGCCAGAAATTAAGATCGTCATCTTTCATGATCTGTCCTTTAAACGGACTTAGAAGATGATAATCAGAATATTCGTATTTGATCTTGTCAACTAACCAAGGATGCTGATCCTCGATCATCCACTGGAAGAAACCTCTGGTAAAATGACACAGAGTATCATCCATGTCAAAGATTACCCATTTAATGGGATTCATCCTGATCATACACAACTTCCTTTATTAGGATCGCTATATTCTAAAGCATTACCCATTTTGATCAGAAAGTAATCAAAGATCCTGCAAAGGATATTTTCTCTTAGATCTTCTTCACCTTCAAGAACAACCTCGATATTTTCGGAATCAATTATCCTTCCATTCCTATTAGCAAAGAATGATTCCTTTGTTCCTGCATCATACAACCAGATCAAATTATCTTCAATAGTTGGCTGAATAACATCTAGACCTTCATGGATTACTTTATCTTCTAAGATCGCACGACGAAGAATCAAAGTGGCCTTATCCCCAATTTTCAATGATGTCATAACCAACCTTTTACATTTGTCTTGATGTATATGATACAAGAATCAAACAATTTAATCAACAGGATTTACCAATGCGAATTGTCGGACTCACCTTCTTGAATGTAGACTTGATCACTGTCGATCTTCTTTCCATCAAGATAAAGCCCAACTTCTAACTTCTTTGAAGATCCAGAACCATATTCGTGATTGAAAGAAATTTGGATCCTTAGATTATCTTTCAAATATTGCTCAATGAACTGTTCCATCGGATAAACATCTGCACGAGTGACCATATCAATACTCTATTTGAAGAAGGAGTGACGTATCGAAATCAGGTAATCCATCACCTTCTGTTTCCATAAACTCTAGATGATCATCAAGAATGGAATCTGCGATATCATTGCTCTTGAACCAAAATCTACGACCATTGTAAGTAGACAGAACATCTATACCGTATCTGTGATGGTAGAACTGAGGAATATGTCCGTACTTGACTTTATCCTTCTGTTTCCATATGACACAGTAGATCACAAAAGGGTAGGAATCTTTATCAATCCTGGAGACCAACTTCAGATTCCTACCCTTAAGGACAGTTTCTATCTCAGAAACTCTTTCTGTCATGATCAGCAGCTATTCGCAGAGGCTTGCCACTGACCAGCCTGGTAATCATTGCCCCAACCGTCGTTCTTTCTATCTTCCAGAACCAGCCAGGCACGATCGCCATAACCTTCCAGACCTTCCCAGGTCACATGGATCTGATGTTCGACGCCAAGCTCTGCGATGCGATCGAATTTCGCGGCGATGTCAGCAAGAGTTTCATCGATCTCTTTCTTCGCTTCTTCTTTGGTAAGGCTCATAATATACTCCAGTGTTTAGACTCTACCGTCTTGGTAGCGCTCTTTGAAACGATTGATCTTATATTCAATCTTCTGATGCAAAAGAAATGGATCAGCAAGACGAACTGCTTGATCTAGTAGCAAGATAACATCTGCAAGTTCTTCATGAAATTCTTCTCCACGTTCCTTGTCTCTGACATAGATCTTAATGATCTCTTTTGTCAGTTCAGACATCTCTTCTACTAGATGAAGATTTGCTTTAGCTTTCGAATGCTGCGGAGAATCAGGCCTAAGAGTATTGATCTCTGTGAGGCTAGAATATACGCTTCCGTGAGCCATTGGGGAAATGAGTGTCGCATAAAGACTGGCCATTAAAATTCCTTGTAAGGATCAGCAACCTGAAGAACATTCAGACCAATCTGACGCCACATACGGCAGACCTGAGGACGATCATCAATCACCATCTGGATACGAAACTTTCGAGGAACCATGTCTAACAGTTCACGCTTCACAATACTATCTTTTCTTTGATCTCCTTCTACTCTCATGAAAAGATAATATTGAAAATCAAAGAGTTCAGCCAACCAATTATTCGTTTTCTGTTTGCAACTTCCATCACGTCCAGAAAGGAAGATAATAGTCTTTCCAGCTTTGTGCAGACAACGAATAAGATCTACAACGTGTTGGATAGGCTTATCTTCATCAACACGATCCCATTCAAACGGACCACGTTCTACCATTCTTGCAACAGTGCCATCAACATCGACGATCACAGCGTCTTCAGTGCCACTATTTTCAAACACCTTGAATTCAGGAAAGAGACGATTCCACTTCTCGAACTGGGTTGCAAGAACAGAGTAACTTACTCCATTGATGCGCTCTGCATTCCTAGAAATAGCTTCATCCCAAGTAATAGAAAAATACTTGAATTCAACGTCGTAACCATTCTTCACGAAAATACGACGAACATTCTCATAGTTAGAAACAGAAAGATTCGTGTCAGCAAGGATTACATCACATCCCTTCTCAAGAGCATATTCGACGTCCAGATCACGAAGCTTATCGACTTCAGGCTCCCACTTCCATTTCCAATCTTTCCACTTGAAATCATTCCTGCCCTGGGACTTCTTATATGCCAGCACCGACTTCCTGTAATCATCACGACAGATGATAATCGTATTAGGATTTTCCAGGATGTGCTTTTCTGCCCAAGTTGTCTTGCCAGAGCCAGAGACTCCGATGGTAATGTAAAGCTTCATATCTATCCAAGTTGATAGGAAAGTCTCAGAAGATAATTAGCATTTTCATCTCTTTCTGAACGATAATGAAAATTCGGAGGAGTTATCGCATTCAGGTAAGCAACAGCTCTATAAATGGAATTCCGTGCTTCCGTCACATCAATATTATTGCATGATTTTGTGGAGGTGTCACAGAAAGTTTGTTCTTGATTCGAAAAATCCAAATTCGAGAAACCGAAATCATTTTCCATGTCAGTATCCTAGATTTTTGATGATCATTGTTGATGGGTTGCAGAAACGGAGCTTGTCTACGTGTGCAGTTTCTAAAGTTCCCTGAAAACTTGCCTCAAACCACTTAGCAAATTCTTCTTCAATGTAATCGAATTTCTCCAAAGAAATCATCTTGCTTCTAGAAGGAATTTCAATTGTCAGAAGTCTGTGATCTTTGTAGCCTCTAACACCACTCTTACCAGGTTCAAATTCCAAGAATTCTAAATCTGAAACAATCTTATCTTTGCAAAATTCAATAGCATTCATTAGTTCTCGAACACCCATCTGACATGAAAAACAATCAGGCTTGTACTTAGAACTATGATCCCAGCTAATGAATAGATTGCTTCTATTATTCTGAATATGATCCCATTGGAACTCTAGAGGAATCCATTTCATGCCAGAAGGCAACCAATCTCGAATTGTCAATTCCCAAGTAGCATGAATAGTATTCTTATGGAAAAAGATCTTCAGAGCATTTTCTATTGTTTCTCTTAGCGAACCAATAAAATTAACTGAAGGTTTGAAGAGTTGGTGCCCTACATCAAATAGATAGTTTTCAGAATGAACCACATTGCTTTTGATAACTTCAACATCAGAATAACCTGGGATGTACCAAATAGAATCTGATGCTTTTTCTAGAAGGAATCGACATTCTCCATCTAAAAGACCTTCACACTCGAGAAGAAAGGACTTCGTTTGAAGTCCTCCTTCCCCATTCACGATTGTTAGAAAGAATGGTTCTTGTATCATTTTAATGTTGCCTTTTCAATTTCAAGAATCTCGGCATAGGTATTAGCCGTATTCTTATCAAGCCTGCGATCAATAATCCGGGGAAGGAACAAAGATTCGGTAGTACGCTTCTTATCCTTGGAGGTGATACGTTCGTTGTAGCGCACCGTCCAGATCGAGCCGATCACATCGTCATTGTATAGACGATCGGACTCACGATCTCTTTGTTCGATACCAGTGCCAACGGAGCACTCGATCTTGTGATCTGCATCGCGCATGATCAGAGCACCGAGTTTGCCTTCGTTCTTGGTACCCTTCTTACCTTCTTCATAGCCGATACATTCCATCTCGATATCGATCATGTCTTTCATCTTGCACAGGTCGTAACTGCGCTTCGGAACCCATTTGTGATCAAGATTCTTGACGATGGTACCTTCCAGCTTCAGTTTGCGCATTTCACGGAAGTGTTCCAGAGCCTCAGCATCGTCGTGTACTATCCTGGTCTCAATCAGCATGATCTTGGAGGTTGGCTTACGCTCCAGAAGATCACGTAGAGCACCAAGGCGAGTCTGATACGGAATCTTCGAGGTTGTATCCACAATATCCCAGGTCAGGGAATGTATCAGTGATGCTTGTTCCTTGGAAATCGTGCCCTTGATGGCCTTGTTGATGATACCATTACTGGTCTTGCGATCGAGAGGTTTACCGTTCTTGTAACAAACGAGTTCGCCGTCGAGAGTGACATCTTGATTGAAGATGTTATCCATCGTTCCCAAGATATCAATTAGCTGACCAGAACGTGCAAATGCAGTCGCTTCTCCGTTCTCATGAAACTCAAGATGGCAACGTACACCATCTGCCTTCAACTGTGAATAAGCGGGGAATTTGATTCGCGACAGATCGGAATGACACGTCATCACGTCGAAGGTCGGCACAAGATCCTTCCAGACCTTGTTCGCTGTCGATTCAGAGAAGCCGGCGCGCAAATCCTTCAGGATGACGCGCATCAACAGCGTTGCATCGTCAGGGTCTACATCACCTAAGATACCAGCGACATAATCCAATGCAGCTTGCCCTGTTCTGTGTCTGTTGACAATATTCTGCTCCAGACAATATAGAGCGCTCCCAAGAGGTAAACTATTCTCACCTATGCGATGCCTGGGCTCCACTGCCTTTGCAATGTAAAAGCGTACAAAGGGACTATACGCCATCAAAATGACACGTTGCAGAAGTTCGTTATCTTTGTTCCTTCGAAGAATTGCTTCTTTCTCCAGCTTAGAGCTGGTTGCAGCAATTTCCTCGATAATCTGAAGGATGCTCATTGCATGGTCCTGTTTGGTGGAATCATGCTAACATTATACGAAATTTTCAAGCAGAAGTCAAGTGATTATCTGCAAATATCTATGAAATATTCTTCAATTCTTTTTGCGAGATTTCTTAGAAACTTCTTTAACAGGAGCATCTTCATTTGCATTCACTACCTTCATAAATGTCTTATATGTAGTGACATAATAGAAGGATGAGTAATGATGAGCAAATTCTTCACCCATAGTTCCATCAGGCTGAACTTCAATCATTGTCCAGGTGTTCGATAGACGACCGTATGTGGGATCTAGGTAATATCCATTCCCTACAACAGCAAGAAAGAATTTTCCATCAGAATCTTCTAAGGCAACCAGATCACCTCTAGAAACAGATGAGTTCGCAGTCTTGCTAAAATCAATATCAGATTTTTCTACATAGAATTTCATTCTTCTTCCTTAAGCTACTTTTCCAATACTTCTGTATTCGAGTCTCTTATTAGCAATCTTCGCAACATTGATTGCTAATTCCATTGCCTGGGTAATTCCCATATCAATGTAGACTACTACAAGATCTGCATGTTTAATCCAGATCAATTGAGATTGCAGACCAATATCTCTCTCAATTGATAGATTGCTATTCAGCACTTCGTAATAGAAATAATGATTAGCAACAGGTGCTTCATTCTTCAGAACAGAATCTTGAAGACATCGTTTAGCATATCTCTCCATTCGTCTAGCTTGTGACGGATCTTCTGCCATAAAAGGCGATAGAATTACCGCAGCTTTACGATTTGGTTTTGAGACATGCAGAGCTAATTGTGCAGGTTTATTGGCAAGATTGGTATCTACATGATAGACGCCTTTCTTAGAAGGATCGTCTTTAGCAATAGGATCTTTTACTGTACCGCCAGTCTGAAAATGTGGTGCAATAATCCTTTCAAAGAGCTCGTAAGAAATTTTATCAGTCATAGTTATCTCCCTATGACTTATTTACAATAGAAAAAGCCCGCAAGAACATTGCGGGCTTTTGGAAGTTACTTGTTGAGTGCGGAAGTCATATCACAATACTTGTTGTATTTGTTCAGTTCGCCGCCCCGTAGCTTGTACGGATTCGCCCTGATTCCCCAAGTCTTCAATTCTTCCTTGGCACAACTACCGCCCTTTTCCTTACCCCTGGTTTGTGAGCGAGCTTTTACACTCTTACCAAGCCTACGGGACGTGGTTGCCATGCCGTAGAAACCTTCAGCGTTCGGAACTCTTGTTGCTCGCATTATATCACCTTTTAGTATGCTGGTCGCCAACTACCATCTTTGGGCATTTCATCTGTGATATCAGACTTTGCCCAAGACAGAAACTTTTCTTTTGTAATGATCTTGTATCTGGAACCTGTCTTAACAGTAGGCCCATCGTATTGGACTTCAAAGAGACCGACCCAAATGATTTCTCGATCATTCCATACAGGAAGAACAAGACTTCCTGTTTTGGAAGGTCTCTTTGCACAAAAGACTCTTCCTACTTTAAGATCTTCTGCTTTCAGTTCACTCATAGTAATTCCTAGAAAGCGTTCTGATTACAGATTTGTTTGCCATCAGAACCTAGTCGAGGAGTCATCGATCTTCCAGGAAGATTGAGATATTGGCAACCAGTCTGAGGATCAGTGAAGATGGTTACACCTTGCATTTGATCCCTGGTCTGATCACGGACTATCTCTTGTCGATGTTCTCGAGCCCACTTTTCAGGATTGGCATGTTTCTGGTAAGCAGGAACAGCAATTGCAGCCAGAATTGCGATGATTGCAATCACGATCATCAATTCGATCAGTGTAAAACCTTTCTTAAGCATGTTGAGGATAACTCCCAAGAGGAATCAATGCCGTCCAATTGACGTTTTCATTTGTTGCAAGGAAGAAGTCTTCGTTTGGAAGAGCATCATCGTAGTGAGGAATTTCCTCCAGAAACTTATCACAGAACTTTGTTCTCCAATGAATGAAACAATTTCTGTTTCCATCCCAGCGAGCAATCGAAGCATTCCTACACCTACCATCGTAATAGGCACCGTGCTTCAGATCTTCCTTCCTAACCATCGGTGGTGCCATTGCTCTCTTCCAGTTCTGAACTATAGAGACTGCCATCTTCTTCGTAGACAGCTTCACCATCGATCTTAATCGTCACCCAGGGAGAACTACAGCAACCACAACCGCCGATACCAACTTCAATACCACGATCTTTCAGAATCTGAAGAACTTCGCTACGATTCATAATCAACTCACATTCAGTATGATGAAATGCTCACTGAACCTGCCAGTGTTCATGGAAGTCTCCTTGTTGCGGATATCCTTGAAGAGCTTATTCAGCTCACTGATAGCAGGTTTGCCGTTAAATGGTTTGAAGACGTTTTCAGGATTACTAATCCGTTTGGTGCCTGATGTTCCCAGATCAACATTCAAAAGAGTAGTTCCCTTGAACGTAAACCCTTGCTCTGTTGCGTTGAACAAGATGATACGCTTGTACTTGGAATCGTAGATATAAATCTTCTTCTTTCCAAGTACATCTATCGGATGAATAGATTTCAGTTTCAACCTATCATCTTCTTTCTGGAACTTCACTTTCGAGACAACCTTATTAGGATTGACCTTTCGTGGTTTCCTGGTGGTAGTTGCAACCCTGCGAGTTTTCTTTGCTTCTGTGCCCTTAGAACATTTCTCAATAATGTCCCTACAAGCTGCCTTCAAAGGTTTCAGCGTCGAAGGAAGAAAATAATCAGGTTCATCAAGAAGATCTCCAAGTAGCTCCTTCGCCATCTCAGAAACTACTTTGAGATCGTCCTCGTAGTCTACAAAGAAATTGTAAGGTTGCCCACAACAAGCCGCATCGAGATATTCTTCTGCCAGACCGTAGGTCTTATTGATCTTGGCAACCTGTCTTTTAACCCTCTTAGGAGAATCCGCAATAGGATTACCATCCTCATCTAAAGACTGCGCCTTCTTAGGCTGCAAATTAGAGAAGTGATTAATCAATCTATCGAAATGCTCATCTTCCAACGGCATACCGTTGGTATGCAATCTGCAAAGAGCACCATACGTCATGAAATCTGAAGCTGCGGCTTTTTCCATCTTGGAAATCAGTTCTGGACAATTCTCCTTTGCCCAATGAAGCGCATATGCTTTCAGCTCATCGTGCTTGCAATTCCTAGCGTAGAAATTCAAGCCGTTTACTAAATCTATCTTGTTCGGAAAGAGAGATTTGAACTTGGGCTCTGTTGAGCGTCCAATAAGTTCATTTGCCAATGCCTGGCTCTGAGCTCTTTTCCCCATCTTTGCAATCCCAATCTAATTGTTATTCTAACAGAATGGGCGGGACGATTCATAAGTCTTATGGCTCCAATGTCCAGCTTACTACTGCCCGCCCATTCTCGCATGTAGATGAGGTACTACTTAAAGGTTACATATCAGACTCCTTTGTATGTGGTACAACCTTTCTACACGCATATTCTACATTTTTAGTCAGGCGATGTCAACGAATTTTTGCTTAAAGTTTGAAATCCCGCCGTAATATTCACCATCAACAAAAATTTGTGGAACAGTCTTTACAGGAACTGGACAAGCTTCCATCAAATCTTGAATTTCATAGTCAACACCAAGCTTCTTTACTTCATAGTCCCATCCCTTGTGAGAACAGATATTAACAGCTTCTTGGCAATTGGGACAATTTTCTTTAGAGTAAATCGTAATCATAGAGTGGGAAGTTCCTCGTAATTCAGTTCTGTTGTCATTACACCAATCACGTAACTGGTGGATTCTGATTCTTGGAGTGCAGTCTGCTTAGAGCTCAGATTAACATGCTTCAAGAACCAAGGAATAGGGTGACTCTTAGGAATTTCATCGCATCTATACTTGATACCAATGTCCTTAAGCTTCTCCCATGCAGTCCAATCAACAAAAGAGCATAGAATTCTTTCGTTTAGACCAATGACAACACCTTCTTTACAAAGATAATTTGCCCATTCCTTCTCTTCACGAATAACATCAGCGTAAATCTGATAAACTTCTTCTGCACAATCAATCTTCAGACGTGCAAAGTCAGGATCATCCTTTACTACTTGATTGATAATCCAAGCTGTCCATTCTGTATGAAGGAGTTCGTCTTGCAAAATCAACTCAATAATGTTTCCATTACCAATGAAAATCTTGTTCTCCATCATTGCAAGCGACGTTGCAAAACTTACCATGAAACGAAGAGCTTCTAGTGCATAAGAAGCATGAAGTGCTAACCAAACAGCCTTCTTATGATCATAAGGTTCTACGTGGCCAAGACCTAATTCATTTATAGAATTCAGCTCATAAAGATCTTCATAATATTTGCCAACATTAGCAGCCATTTCTACAATAGGTTGAATATTGTAGATGTTATCAAATACTTCAGAAGGTTTGGTATAGATATTTCTGATAATATGGCTATAACTATTAGAGTGAATGTTGGTCTCCATGAAGGACCAGACACTCATCAGAGCTTCTAGTTCTGGAATAGAACATGCAGGACCAAAAACAACAGACGGAGCTTTCCCTTGAAGTGAATCAAGGGCAGTCTGTCTCAGAAGATTAGAAGTGAACATATGCTTGATGGCAGCAGATGCCTCCTTCATATCTTGCTTGTCTTTGGTCAAATCAATTTCTTCAGGTTGCCAAAAGAAACCTCTTTGAACTTTTTCATAGTTCTGGATTTTAGGATACTTCACAGTATCAAATCTCTGCAATGTGACTGGACCACGTGGATCCAGAAACATTGTTCTTTCTAGGTATTCAGGATCTTTGGATAGATCGTATTGACCATTACTCATAATTTGCAGCTCTCGCAATCATCTTGATCCTCCAATTGTAATACCTTTTCTTGATCATTAACAGCCTGTTCCTTGAACTGTTCTTTTATTCCTGTTTTGTCCATCAGACTATAATACATTGTCTTCAGACCCCACTTTTGTGCAAGCATAATATTCTTTGCTACTAATGTGACTGGAACACGATGTCCTTCAAAATGTTTGGCGGAATAAAAAGTGTTCGTCGAAATACTTTGATCAACATAGGCAGCAAGAACAGCAGCCGTCTTCAAATAATCAATGCAATCTGATTGTTCCCACATTAATTGATACTTGTTCTTCAGTTTATGGTATTCAGGGACGACTTGAACTAACGAAGCTGCCTTAGATTCCTTGGTAGAAATTAAAGACATCACCATTTCAATACCATTTGTGCTATTGATCACAACAGAAGAGCTTTCAACTGGGGCAATAGCAAGAAGAAGAGCATTATGAATGCCATAGGTTTTCATATCTTCACGAAGTGAATCCCAAGGCATTGTAGGAGTAAAATCAGTTAGCTCATCTACTCCTTTATTTCTCAATTCCCAAGGGAAAATACCATCTGCATAGCAGGTATCTTTCCACATCTTGCAAGGACCACGTTCTTTTGCTAATTCGATTGAAACTTCTGTCAGATAGAATGCTTGTGCCTCAATCCATTCGCGGACTTCCTTTAATGCCTCTGGAGACCCGTAAGTAAGCCCTCGTTTTGCATGCCAATATGCAAGATTGGTAATACCCACTCCTAAAGGCTTGAAATCTTCATTTGCAAGAGCAGATTGAACGCTCAGGAAGTTTTGGTAGTCCAGAATGTTGTTAAGGCCCCGTACAACGGAACGACAGGCACCCCTAATATCTTCCTTATACTTAAATCTACCCCAATTAATAGAAGCCAGAGTACAAAGAGCAATTCTACCATTTTCATCCTCCAGACGCTGGAAAGCTCTTGTAGGAATCAGAATTTCTTGACACAAGTTTGATTGATAGATTGGATGTTTCTTCGAATCAATAGGCCCTTGATTAATGATGTTATCAATGAAGTCTAGATAGATTCTTCCAGTATCAGATCTTTCTTTAAGGAGACAAGATTTGAATACATCCTCTGCATTCATCTGCTTCTTACGAAGTCCTGTTTTCTTTTCATATTTCTCGTATAATCTAATCCACTCATTCTGATCTGAATAATATGCTTCATAAAGATCAGGAACTTCATTAGGATCAAAAAATGTGATTACACCCTTGTTCTTAAACCTGTTCCAAAGATATTTGTTAGTCACGACGGCATAATCAAGCTGACGCACGCGATTTTCTTCCGTGCCTTGATTATTTTTCAGAACAATAAGCTCTTCAAACTCGTAATGCCAGATGGGATATGTTACCGTCATAGACGCATTACGAATGCCACCTTGGGAACATGAACGAAGATCTGCAAACCACTTCTTTATGAATGGTGTAAGTCCTGTGTGAGCAATTTCTCCATTTCTGATCGGACTACCTGCAGGGCGGAGTCGACCAATCTCGAGGCCAATACCTGCTCGCTTTGCGGCGTATTTTGCAACCATTTCTCCGGTTGCGAAGATAGAATCGAGGCTATCATCTGCTCGCAGAAGCACGCATGAACTGAATTGCTTTGTCTTTGAACCAAGTCCTGCAAGTACTGGAGTGGCAAGAGTAAAGTCTCCGTTTGATGCTTGCTCATAGTAATCCTTTACTTTCTTTAGACGATCTTTCTTTTCAGAGTGCATCTTTACCGCAGCCGCCACAATGTAACGAATCTGCGGACTCTCATAGATCTTCTTGGTTACCTTGTTACGGACAAGATACTTTTCAATCAACTGGGTGATAGCAGAATGGGTATATGATTCATCTTTATCATGATCGATATACGAATCTAGCTCATTCCATTCATCTTCTGAATACCATTGTAGAAGTTCTTCTGAATACATCTTCTCTTCTACATTCCGCTTCACTACATCATATAGTTTCCATGGTTCATAGCGACCATATACTTCTTTTCTGAGAGAGGAATTCTTAAGGCGGCCTGCTACTAACTGATAATTTACATCACCATCTGGATGTGTGATCAATTTTACTGCGGCGTTTTCTGCAAGTTGATCAATATGCTTAGTCGTGATGCCATTATACAATTCAAGATTCATTGTCAATTCGATCATTGACTCTGAAACATTCGCGATGCCTTCACAAGCATATTGCACCTGACGTTGAATCTTAGCGATATCGTAAGGTTCTTTGGTGCCATCGCGTTTAACCACGGAGATTTCTTTTGCCACTTAATCTCTCTCCTTATTATTAGATGGAAAAAGAAGCCTACGGGTTAGGTAGGCTTCTCTGGTACTTCTTTTACTTACTTGGATTAGAACGACTTGCTAAGAGTCAGTTCAGCACCATGAGCGTTCTTGACGTCCGCAGTCTTGATGACCAGGTAATTCGCTGCAACAGCAAAACCACTACCAAGATTCAGACCAGCACCAACACGACCCTCGTCACGGTTCACAACCTTGCCATCGCCCACGAAACGCTTGAACGAAGCCTGACCAAAGACGGTGTCCGTTACCTTCACCTTCGAACCCAGCTCAAAGCCGTAGTTCTCGCTCTGCACCACATAGAACGCACGAGCATACGGAGTGAAAATGCCCACCGGGAGCTTCACACCGCCACCAATCTCAGCCTCGCTGGTATAGTTCTGGCCATCATGGGCAACGTGCAGGGTACGCAGGGCACCATCCACGAAGAAGTTCTGGGTCACGTCGCCGCGAACACCAACCTCACCACGATATACCTGAGTGCCGGCACTCTGCACCGAGTTCGCAGTCGCCCAAATGTCACCAGCATGAGCAGAACTACATGCAGTCACACCAAAAGCGGCAACCAGACCCATAACAGCAGCAAACATCACATTCTTAAAGTTCTTCATCATTCTTCCTTTCAAAATCTTCAATTGCATCTAAGATATCATTATCTGCTAGATGCGCCAAAACATGAGTTTTATGAGTACTCATGCACCATTCACACCTACAAGAAGGTCTTCCTAACCAGTGGCCGTCTCTTATCAAAGGAGCTATCTTATCAGCTCTTCTTCCCTGTCTGGGAGTCATCTTATGATAGAAATCTCTTGCCCAATACCTAGGGTAGACCTTCCTAAAAGTTCTAGACATTTCAATTCTCTATGAGAGTCACAATCTGACTTAATTCATAGCACTCTCCTTTACGTTTAATGTCTTAAAACGCAATTTTAACAAATATCTGACACCTTAGCAACGATCTTTGTGAATCACTTTGCTAAGTCGCGATCAATCTTTTCTACCCATGCAACCGCTACAGCAGCAACCTGAATCAATTCAGTGCGCAGATCTTCATTATTCTGCATGATAGCTTCATTCATTGCTTCTTGAAATTCTTCTAGAAGAATATGAGCATAAGATCCGCATCCTCTCTTGAAAGAAGAATCGCAGGTGTTCTTTGCTTCTTCATGATCACCAATGAGGAAAGCACCGCTTAGATCGGAAGTCCAGTTGGGATGATTTTGCTCTCCCCACTTTTCATCTTGACGCTTCCGTTCAAAGTAAATCTCATCAAGTACAGCATTCAATTTCTGGAGATCCATATTAGCGCCATCCCTCAGGCCAATTACTGTCCTTCTGATCTACTTCAACATTTTCGGAAGGACCAGAGCCTTCCTTCTTCTCGAAAGAAACACCTTCGCCGTAATACCCGTTCGAAGAACCATACCAACGAAGAAGGACATAACCACGATCCGTAGCAAAACGATAGAACGTCCAAGTAAACGAATCGTAATCCTTAGAACCAGAATTAGATGACTCTTCTGCCAAGAAAATCTGATGACCGATAAGATCATCTACATCACCGCAGACATCCTCAAGATAAACATGCTCACAACAATCCTGGTGATGCATCATTCTGTATTCAGTACCATCAGTGCAACGGATATAGACAGCATCACCGTTGCCGGTTTCCATGCCCTCGATATCTTCTACAGTGCGACCGATAAGATCACTGATATCTACATAACTATAGTCGCCATAGTAACTCATAACGAACTCCTCAAAATTTGGTGCCCCCACTCGGAATCGAACCAAGTTCTCCGGATTACAAAACCGGTGCATCGCCATTTATGCTTTAGGGGCGAGGCTTTTATTTATGCTGCAAGACCAAGAGCTTTCAATCCAAGATCATGTTGATCCTGAGTTGCAATCAAAGCTTCCGTGTTGGAGAGCTTCGTGAAAGCCTTTTCATGAAAAACTTCATCCGTCAAGATCATATTGAACGTATGACGGATATCCAAAGGTGCTTCCGGATCATTTGCAATGACACGAATACGTTCAAGGCGCATTGCTTCTGCATGAGCAGCTACCGCAGAACCAGTCTCAAATGAATCGATGCCAGGAAGTGTTTCCTTCCAGTAACGCTCTTCTGCATGATTAATTTCGTCAGCATCTACTTCAATGCCACGAACATCAAGCAAGTCTTTGACCCATAAAGCATGCTGACGTTCTTGATCAGCAATAATACTCAGAATTCTAATATCATGAGGGTCAGTTGCATACTGCTCCGCAAATCTCAAGATACGATGTGATGCAGTTACTTCGCCTCGGTACTGCTTTACAAGCCATTCGCTCATAAGACGAGGCGAATTCTTTACTTCATCCCACCATTGCTTGGATGTCTTCATGATATTCCTTATGGTGCATCCCCTCGGAATCGAACCGAGATCCTTCGCTCTTCAGGCGAGTACATGAACCATCATTGTTAGAGATGCAAATTTGGTGCCGCAGACAGGATTCGAACCTGTGACCTTTCGATTATCGGTCGAAAGCTCTACCAACTGAGCTACCGCGGCGTATTTTTATTTAGCAGTAACTTGACTGCCAATCTTCAACAGAAACAGTCAGCTTGTTTCTGTGCTCGTGAACATAGATCTTTGATTGGAACGAATCTCTCACATCGTAAAGAGCATCATTGATCTGATCGAGCGTGTCATAGACATCATTGTCAGGGACATTCTCGATGCTGATTGCAGTCACAAGATCTTTAATCCTGTTAATACGAAGTTTTCGTGAAGCTTCGTAGACAGCAAGTTCTGAAGCTTGCTCTTTAGAAATTGCCTCAATCTGCTCTTGGATGTTCTCAAGATTGAAATCCATCATCTTTCCTTAACAGTAGGAATTCTTCCAGAGACTGACAGTACCATCTTCCAGACTCAGATCCATATATTCGGTATTGTAGTCCATCGAATAAGCCATATCGCAAATCATATCACGAGCTTCTTCTTCGATGATACCTTCTTCATCCAAATCAACATCAGCAAAGCGAGCAACGATGCTTTCAATGGCCTTGATCTTCTCATTCTCCGCAGCAGCTAGAGCACGAGCAGCAACGGTATGAGCACCAGTAGGGCTATTGAAGTCGTCATAGACAGCATTCAGTTCAGCAAGCAGGGTTTCAGCGGTATCAGTACTCATAATCAATTCCTTAGCAAGTAGACGGTTGCCACCAGGTGATCTCACCATCGGCAGGATTTACATCATCAATATACATTCCAGCGGCACGAGCAATGTTGTAGATGACATCATAGAGATCATCTTGATCATCGTTATCAACACCAAGATTGGGAATCGTAGAGATCAATTCCTCTACCTTCTTAATCTTTTCAAACTTCTGAGAATTCAACTCAGAAATCTCTTTATGAACCTTATTCAGATCAGCAATGATGGAATCACCATTCACAGTAGACATCATGTTTCCTTATTTGGTACCCAGGAAGGGACTCGAACCCTCACGCCGAAAGGCGGCAGATTTTAAGTCTGCTGTGGCTACCAATTACACCACCTGGGCATATTCAATTAACAGCCGCTGTCGTACCAGTCGGATTCTTCCCATTCATCCTCAGGACCAGAATACTGCCCACTCTGGACTTCGCTCAAAATCCTGTCAAGGGTATCGCCCCTTGCAATCAAAAGATCTGTATCTCGATCTGAAATCGTAATACTCATTATCAACACTCCATCGAAGAAGGAACCCAATGTGTAAAAGAAACACCATCAGGTGATACATGAACGTAACACTTCTCACCTAAAGAATTTGAAGCATTATTTGCATAGGTCTCAATATCCCACGCCAAATAAGGCTCTTTCAGATCTTCATAAGTGAAATCTTTCAAGATCATTTCGAGCTCAATCATTTTCTGATCCTTGAGCTCTTGTAGCTCTCTAGTAAAAGCAAGGAGCTTGTTTACTTTAGGCTGAAAAGTGTTCATGATTAAACTCTCAAAGAATTGGTACCAGGTGCAGGGATCGAACCTGCGACAGCCGACTTGTAAGGTCGGAACTCTACCGCTGAGCTAACCTGGCTTAAATCAGTTTATTCTTCTTGGCATTCTGATAAGAAATACCCGTGGAATGAATTTCGCCGTTCTTATAGTGAACCCTGACTGGACGTTCATCTTCAGGACAAAATTCTGAGATGTATTCGTCCACACTCACATGCTTATCCTTAGTCTTTCCATGCCAGCACCAAAGAGTAGGAAATTCCGAATGACCGTCATCATCCCAGGGTTGGCTCCAACGATCTCCACAACAGTCACAATCTTGTCCAGACGCGCAACCATTGAAGTAGATACCAATACGTTCTGCTACAGAAAGAGCATCTTCCAGATCAATTGCTTCGATCAAAACTTTTTCTGCGACTTCATCATCGTAATGAAAATGACCGCCACTGTTATTTTGATCGAAAATATACCACTTTAATTGTGCCAATTCATTCATGATGTATTCTCACAGAGAAATTTGGTGCGGATGGAGGGACTCGAACCCACACGCCTTGCGGCGCCTGCTTCTAAGGCAGGTGCGGCTACCAATTACGCCACATCCGCTAATGTCTAAACATTGTAACATGAAGTCTGCTAATTGCAATTCTATTTATGATTCAATAGCAAACTTTTAGGAATTAGTGCCGGTGATTGGATTATAAGGACACCGGCGAAACCCCAGTCTATTGCTTAGGCTGCGAGAGCCACCGCGTAGACGTCGTCATTAGCTGCGACATTTTTGGTTTTTGCTGTTATTTTACATCGGAACGCCCCGATGGATTGTTCAGTCTATATCTACGCCAGAGTCGATATCCGTTAACATCCCCATAGGTGCTCGAAGCTAATTCCGAGCAGCTTGAATTTGGTGGAGATGGCGGGAGTCGAACCCGCGTGTTCCGACGCTTACTTCAACATCTGAGAAATTTCTTTCTCTACAATCATTCCTTTATTTACTTCAGCTAAGGAAGTAAATGAATTTTCATACATCAAACGCCTTTCTTTTGCAAAAGAACCTTCATCTAGATTCACTAGACAGCCGCCTTTACCTGCAATTCCAAAGATATCTATCAATTTTGATTCTAAAGAAAGAGCTTCTAATTCTGTCAAGCCGTCTTTAATTATTTCTACACAAATTTCTTGTCCGTATTGATTTAGCAATTGACGGATTTTCCTATGCCCGCCATTACGGTTCAAATCATAAGCTCTGTTACCACATCCTTTGCCTACATAAAAAGGCATTTTCGTTGCGCCGAATGTAGCTAGACAAGAAGTTCTAAAATCTTTTTCTACCGCAATTCTACTATTAGGTTTACAATGTGTATAAACATAATAGATTGGATTTTCATCCAATGATAATGATTGATAAACTCGACTAATATCAGTATCTATAATAGACATGCAATCTGCGAATTTCCTTCTAAAAGAAGCCCTTTTAGATTCGCCGGATTTAACATTTCCTAGATACGTCTTAACAATATTAAGAGCTTTCTTGATAGATTCGATATCTTCAGTATCAAATACTACCTTCTTTTTCATCTCAATATTCTTTCTTGTTCGAAAACCATTTACCTACGAAATTCAAAGTAGGAACTGAAATCAATTTTACAAGTTCCTTGCCGTCTTCTTCGCAGAAGTGCGGCTCCTCAGATTCTGCAATCGACATTCTCTTTTCGTAGACTCGATCGCACTTCGGACAATGAAAATCATACCATGGCATGTTCTATCAATCTTCCCTTACTACAACAGGGCCCACATAGGTAGCCTGAATATAGTAATCAGGAGCAGTGGGAGAAGAACAGTATTTAGTATTCGTTTCTTCTACGTTCTTAAGAGCAAGTTCTTCAGACAAGAAATCAGTGTTCCAGCTATCAGAACCCCAGCCGCGCTCTGATTCATAAAACGAAACTCTGTACTTGATCTTTTCCATTATGTTGCCTTCTCTGGATACCAGAACCATTGAACATGCGTTATATCAGCATCAAACCTGCGCCAGTGAACCTCGCTTGGTTTAACTGTTATGGGATAAATTTTACTTGAAGTTCCAAGCTTTGCATAGCCCAGTTTATCAGACAGTTTCTTACTTTTAACGAGCTTTAAGAATTTCTTCAGATCCATCTTTTCTGAAGTATATTCTTGCTCTTTGAAGAACTTGAAAGCCATTACCATTTACCTAATGGGCAGGTAGACTGAGCATATTTTACCTTTGCAGGAAGATAGCATCCACATTCGCCACATTGTTTCAGGAGTTTACGAAATTTATCACACGTCACACAAATAGACATGCGCCTATTTTGATCTGCCTCTGGAGCATAAACAATGTTGCCAGAGACGGCATCTTTTGCTAGATCTATAATTCCATACGCCATCAGAAGATCTCAAAATAATGAAAATAAACCTTCTAGATTGAAGGTAGAATCTTGTCCATAATGTGATTTGCGCATCGCCAGACGAATAAGCTTCTGATCATCTGTCAAGAAGGAGAGTGCTTCATGTACTCCAGAGATTCCACACATGGGTTTATCTATGTTTGAAACATAATGATCATTTGCAACATTCATCAGTTTATCAATCAAGGCATCTTTATCTTCTTCAGGAGGTGCTTCTTGAGTTTGAGGATTAAATCCCAATTTGTAACGCGACATATCTCTCATTAAAAATTCTCCCTTAGAAGACGCCCAATATGATATGATTGTGGATTCTTGTAGACGATCCTCTTCTGTTCTGAATTACCACAACAGAAATTGGTTTGAGCTTCTTTCAGAATAACATCTTCATCTTGCTTCAAAATCTTGATGATTTCTTCTGCAATCGCAATTTGTCTATCAGTTAAAGCCACGCCAAGAATCCACCAGACGCATTTCAATATCACGACCCTTCTTGATTAGAGTATCTTCATCAAGATAGAAGGCATTGCACGTCATCCAATACTTTCCATTGTCACCCATTACAGACATCGAGAAAATTCCCTTCTCGCCTTCTTTGGCAATGGAAGGATCTCGTGTAACAGAAATCTCTACAGGTTTAACTTCATTGGTTTTACTCCTACACTTAGGAGCACCAAAGACTGTAGGGCGGAACCAGGTTTCTAGGCCGCCCTTGCTAACCACAGAAGATTTTTCAAACTTGTTCTTTTCTAACCATTCAATGTATGTCATACTGCTAGTCCTCTTCAACTAGCAGTATTTAATGGAGGTTAGTCTTTCTTAAAAGGTTTCACTCGATCTTCAGAGACAGCCTTCCAGAAACGCTCGACATATTCCTGGTCGTACATCCCCAGAACCGTGTAATAGTTCTCCCAGGAGAATTCACGGAACCAACCAGATGTGATCGAAGTACATACCTTCATCAGAGCAGTATTAAATGCTCGCTTACGACCTTCTTCGTCCTTGATATCGAAAGGAATGATTGCACGTTCCAAAGAAAGAACATAACTCTCCTCCAAGGTTGCCAAAAGCTGCCAAGTCTTCGGCATCTTGAAGAACATATCCTTGGAAGTAAAGACTTCTGCACTGTCAGGCTTGAACTTGTCGTATGCAGGAGTATCCAGATGCTTCACTGCTTCATGAATACTGTCATGATCATAGACATAATCAATGTTGTCATCCGAGAAGAAATTCTTCTTAGAGACATTGAGCTTCGGATGACTGTAGGTGTAGGTTGCCTTTATGCGTTTCTTGTACCATTTCTTCCAGGACTTAGGAATTTCGCAACCTAGTTTCCTGAGCATATGGATATCAGACATCGTCTTCAAGAAATGCGGAGAGTTCTTGAGATAACGATGAGACATCTTCAGCATGTAGAGAACATTCAACGAAGGTACCAGGATGGTGAAATCGCCCTTCAGAATGATCTTTGTCTCGGTGTCTGCATGCACAAGCCCGATGAACTCTTCCGCCATCGAACCTTCCCATGCAAGCTCTGCCTCATAAACAAAGACAGATTTCTCGTCAGGATCAAAGACCTTGGCGCACATCTTGTCGCCATCTTTCAGAGGTTCTGCTTTCACAATTACCTTTCGATCTGTCAGGCAAGACTTCACGTAGGTAATGAAATCTTCAGGAGTGCAAACTAGATCGCAATCCAGTTTCTTCCTGTTTACTTCAATTCCATGAGCCCGCAGGGCATCAGATCCCATCAAAACCACAGTGTTCATGACGATCCTCAGAATTCACACCCAGAATTTTGCCAATAGGGGACATCAGCGTCTCCGTAAAGGCTTTCAAGCTTGATGTTCAGAATTTTCGCATCTTCAGATTCCATGAAGATGCGCAATTCCTTGATCAGAAGGTTAATGTGATTAACCTTATCGAAGACTTCTTTTTACCTTTTCGTAGTCCATATTAGCAGTTCTGATCAGATGCGTACCAGAAGTCTTCTACCAGCACATCAGTGTCTGCAGACGAAGACCAACCGTAGTGATTGATGCCAAGTGGATCGTAATTGATCTCACCTGGGAGATCTTTCATGTCTCCATCTTTCCAGTCAGTCCTGGAGTTAATCTCATCAACCAGTTCAGCTTTCATTTGATTGATTTTGTTGATCTTCTCCTTTACATCCAGAAGAAAATCTTTCTGATCCTGTTTCAGATCATTGAATGGGATAGAACTCATTCTTCTACTCCGAAGTATTTGTGATCGTTGGCTGCTTCTGTAGGCCAGGGCATAGGCAGGATTGCCCGCATCAGACGTCCCTTGACACAGATATCAATTTTCCAGACTTTCTGCTTTTCTTCCACGGTGCGCCTCGATTACTTTGTCCGCATTAGGCCAAGAACCGTCTACTATCGCTTTGTAGTAATCCAGTTCAAAATCCAGACTCTCGTACTGCTCACAGAGTTCGTCCCAGAATTTCCTTTCTTCAGGATCCTCGATCTTCTTGAGGTGTTCTTCGTATTCATCGAGACGCTGACACACGGTACAATCACACATCGCATTCTCCAGCTTCTATGATACTTTCTAGTCTTCTGATTTCAGTGCGAAGATCTTCTACCTCAGATTCCAGACGTCTGATATCAAAACGAACTTCATCTAATTCAGATTCTATTTGATCCTTATCTTTCACTGCTTCTCTTAGCGCATCACGAAGTTTGAAGGTACCTACATCTTTGATCGTCTCACAGAGCTCATCCATAGCAGAATTAAAGATAGCTTCATTCTCTGGAGTAATCAGAACATGAAGTTTATCCCATGCATCAACAAATGCTTGCTCTACACCAGGACAAGTCTCAGGACAATAACCAAAGACTTCTCTTTCCAAATAACGATTCATCGGAATTCTCAGACCAAAGTCATTTGATGCTCTTGAAATTTCATTTCGTAAGCATCTAACACATCATAATCAAATTCGATTTTAAGAACAGCTTTGAGGAATCCTAAACTGTCTGAGACTTTAGAGGTCCACCTTGTGTTACCTTCCTTATCTCTAATCTTAAGCCTATAGAGCTTGAAAAGATTTTGAGCAGACATAAGATTCCCCTGACTCTACAATGATATTATTGCAGGTTTCTACAGGTCTGTCAAGATTAATATGTGAATGGTGCCGTTGGAGGAGTGAAATCAGAAGTATATCTAGATATACCTGATGTAATACGAAATTCGTCTATATACCCGCTAAAGAACTCATTTAGGTTTTCATGACCACCAATTTGATTTATATTCCAAGAACTAGAGTCATTTCTAACAGAAACTTGATCAATACCATTTAAATAAAGTCTAATTTCTCCTGAAATTCTACAAAGTGCTACATGAAACCATTCATTTAGAGGATATGAATTAGAGGTAATTCTATCAGAAGCATCATATAATACGACGCAACCGTCTTTTAGATATAATCCATATGTGTTGTTATAAATGGATAGAGTTTGATACTTTCCAGATTCTCCAATAGTTGTAGAATAAACCCATAATTCTATTGTAAAATCTGAAGGTAAATTAATCGGATCAGGATATGCTTGAAGATATGAAGAATTAAAAAAGAAACTTCCAGAACCAAATTTCTTATTATTGTGGCTAATTGTTGACCCATTGGTCACATCTGAAAGAACCCATGATTCACCATATAAATCAGATAATGAAAATCCATCTATTTTATCAAAATGAAGGAGCGATTTAGTATATGAGAATATAATCTTTACATCTATCAAACAATAATCTGTTGTTATAGGAGTGGAAATTTTCAAAGTAAAATTAGAAACTCCTTCGCTTGATATTGCCCCAGAAACAATCAGATTATCATCGTCAATGGAAAAATTTATTCCAGAATCTTCAGGCCCAGATACAATAGACACAGAGTAAGGTCCAGGAGTACCAGTTATGGATTTGGTGACGTCAACTGAATTTCCTAAAGGGATTGTCCCTAAATCAAGTAGTGGACCACCATCAACCACAACAGGCATTGCATAAGGAGCTCTACGTGAAGAAATTACATCATCAAGAATATCTCCACCTCTGGCAATAATGTCAAAGACAGAATCCATATCAAGATTAGAAAATCTCCAGGTTCCATCAGAAAAGCTCTGAGTAGTTCCACACCATTCAGAGTTAAAATAAAGATCAATTGTTGTTACAAAAGGAGTACCATTACGGCTAACAATGTTAGGTGAGTCTCCTCCAAGATATCCAGTTCCTGATGGGGGCGAAATCATAGTTTAGATGCTGCTCCTACGGCTAAACGATCACATTCTTCATTATACTTATGACCTGCATGACCCTTTACCCAAGTCCATTTAATTCTGTGAGGTCGTGCAACTCTGATCAGTTCCTTCCAATAATCTGGATTCTTCACATCCTTGAAGTTCTTCTTAATCCAACCTGGCAACCATTCAGAAGCACCTTTCACAACGTAATTGGAATCTGTGACTACCTCAACGAAAGCAGGATCAGAACCAATGTACTTGAAAGCTTCAATGACCGCAGTAATTTCCATCTGATTGTTCGTCGCACCCTTTACACCTCCAGAACCTTGATAGGTATTAAATTCATCATTTTTAGGGACACAGATAAATGCCCAACCACCACGAGCATGAGGTTTACCGTTATCTAGGGAAGAACCATCAGCATAGAGTGTATAGTGTTTCATGATCAAATTTCTCTATCAGGTGGAGTTGCAACCTTATACATTCCAAGCATCTCCTTAACTTTTTCAAGTCTCAAAGTAGCCTGAGGAAATGTTCTGATTGATTTTGCATGCTGTTCAACATAAAGACTGATCTCTTCTAGATCTAGAAGAAACTTTGCAGCTTTGATATTTCCAACCGACGATTTGGATCTTGTGATGGTGTCCTTTACAAGTCTAATCTTCTTTTCAATATTACTCGGCTGCATGATCTTTAAACATTCTATCTAGTAACAGGTTAAGTCTTTCCATTTCATAAACAGCGAGTTGAAGTAACCAAATACAATCGTCTTTATTCTCAGGAATCATTCCTAAAGGATTTTCCTCATTTCTTTCACAAAATTTCATATCTTTCTCCTATATGAGCGCACATTATATGCGAGTACGCTTGTTTCTGCTACCCAAGGGATTAATAGTGATTCTACAATTCTTGACGCCTTTGTCTGAACGATCTGTCTTGTAGACGGCATACAAGGTGGGTTCGTATTCTCCCAAAATCTCGTCCCCATTCTCGTATGTGTGCGCAGACCCTTGAATTACAAAAGCTTTCTTAGAAAAATTCCAAACAAGCTTCACATCACCCTGAAGGACTAACTGGACATTATCACGTCCATATTCCTGACCATAGTTCTTACCGTACACCGAAACAACTTTCAATCTTGTATCTTGAAACTCACGGAACAAAGTCGTCCCTGCAACAAGACCTCTGGGATAAAGTTTTTCAATATCACGAGCAAAACGATTGATGTGTTCGTTATAAGCCATGAACGTATCTGACAAACCAGACACTCCGCCCCATTGCTGGAAGTGAATAGGCTTAGATCCGTGCTTATGGGAGATCCAGATACACTCTTCTCCATTACCGTTGATCAGATGAAAATCTGCTTTAGGTGTACCAGGAGTGCTTTCTGCATGGGAGATATGATGTACTTGTCCGCACACATAAACAGGAACAAGTCCAGTTGAGAACTCGCATCTATCAGTGTTATGAAGATGTCTGTTAAGGGCATTCAAAGCATCATTTTCACGCTTCAAACCATTTCCCTTACCTCCAAATTCAGATGTCTTAGCTAAGTCTGAAAGCTTATACTCGTTACCCTCATGATCGTAAAGACGAAACTGTCTAAACTCATCTTGAGTTGCATCTAAGATACGAAAGCGTCTAGTGAAATGATGAATTAGTACATTGGCACCATTCATTAATTCGAAGGGAGACTGTTCTTTAATCTTCTTAAGAATTAACTCTCTACGCCATGTGTATTTGCAGATCTCTGCTGGACTTAACGACTTCATAATCTACTCCATTGATTAACAAGAATTTAGTTCTTTAGAACAAATGAACTAAACTAATGCTCAGGAGTGATTTGAAGTCACACTTTGGCTATCTACACCAAAGTGTTTGGAAAAGGCGTCAGTCTGCGACCCTCATCACATTAGTACACAGAGTGAGTAACTTCTAAACTCAGGACGTGGGAATCGGCAACGCCCTATACTCTGACACTGGTCTCTCGCGAGAATTCCGCCAGAGAGTTATCCTTGATCTAATGAGAATAACCCTCACACCTGTTGCCGTGCCGCAGAGCAGGTCATACTTTGATCGCATGTCAAACGATCTTTCATTCACTTATATCTAGTTGGTCGCGTTGCGCATATACCAACCCGAAAGTCGAGCTTACGTTGCGAGTTACCAACGATTAGACTTTCTCATCTTTTTCATAATGTAAGCAAGGATTCACATCCTTGCGGAAGTTAAGGCGTATTGTATGCGATAATTCACACAATGCAAAGAGCAAGTTTCATAACAGAACCAAAGAATGTGAATACTTGCTACGCTGCACGCTTGCGCAGTAGCAGCACGCGCAACGCACAAAACCGCACGCACACGGGATCTCCACATTGTAAGTGCTTGTTTTTATTATGCGGATTTTGGGATTTTTGCGTACACAAGCAAACCAAACAGATCCTGCAGTCAGCAGAAAGGCGCAAAGTTTCCAATGCGCCTTTCTTTTGTTACTGATTCTTTTCGTCGTTTGTTTTCTGGAGCAATTCTTCTTCGTGTTTCTGCTCGCCACCTACTCTTGCGGCAGCCAAGATTCGATACCACGAAGTAACATTGACTCCATGAAAGCTCTTGTCGATCGCACCCTTCATTGCAGCATCTTCTTCGCCACGCATGTGCCTCATCAGAGCATATTCGATCACCATTGTAGTTTCCGGTGAATCGTATCCACATTCTTTGAGGGCACGGAGTCCTGCTGCAACATTGATGCGATCGACGTTGTGTCCAGGAATTAGACCAACTCGCATAATCTACTCCTGCACCTTCCAGCCCCAGGCGATGCAGCCGAAACGAACATCGAGATCTATATCGTCTTTGCCCTTGATGCCCGATTCATCCGTAATGGAAATGAGTTCTTCACCGTCTTGGATGTAGTTGAAAACCCAGAGAGGAACCAGCCACTGATTCTCGTCCCAGCGACCAAAGCCCAGCCGCGTCAAAGCCACCGGATCGGCTGCGCGGAGTTCTTCGATCGTGATGCGCCTGGACAGTGTTCCGGTTTCCTTGCCCTTCCAGACATCACGAATCTGTTTCCTGGCAAAAGCGTCCGTCCAGGACTCGTAGGCGGCACCTTCTGCGGCTTCCGCCAACAAGCAAAGCTGGATGTGTGCCAGGTAGTTCTCGAGAGTGACCTTGTTATCCATTTTCTTTCCTCTGTTTATGAAAGATGATTCACTCGACGATCTGTCGATTCTTTCCAGTGATAAGCCCGTTCGTTCCTGCCTTGATTGGGCCGCCAAATGTTTTCTGCTTCGTCGAGCTTGGGCTCGTTTTCGAACCAAAACCACTCGCCATTGCGATCCATTGCCATGTAGTTTGCCCAACTAGGGGCATGTCGCCATTCAGGCTTCATCATGATCTTTTACTCCATGAAGTTGTCCACCAATGTTGTTTGCAGGAAGCCAGCAGTATCGAGCAAGATCTTTGTTCTTGCTATCATCAACCCAAATACCATCTTCCAGCTTGATTGCTCTTTTACAGTGCTCACAGATCGTTTTCATGATTGTCCCTTTAAGCGTACAGCCGAACCATACGCTTCCAATCACCGTTCGGATTGCTTGCGCGCAGGTTCAACCCTCGAACCAGCTTGCGCAAATTGATGCTGATACTGTTCCTGCTTTCCCTGAGAGCATCGACGACTTCCAACCTTTCCTGCTTCGAGAGATACAATCCATCTTCCAGATCCACATTCATGCAGATCTTTTCCATCATTTCCAGTACTTCATCATCCGTGGGATCGATATTGATCATCAGTGCGCGTGTTCGCAGCGCGCCATCGGGATCGAGCCTGTTGATAGACAGATTGCTAATGAAGATCACTTTACCAGTGAACTCGAAGTGAGATGGCATGAATCCTGCTTCGATATCTTCTTCTGTGATGGTCTCGGGATCCATCAGATTCTTCGAAGACTTTGTCCATACCAGCTTCCGTACTTTCTTGGTATCGGTTGCTGCTTTGAACAAGTTTCGGGAATCGAGATCTGCCAGACTGCCATCACTGTCGTCAAACACCAGAATGTCATCTTTGTGCTTGAACATCAGTTTGTAGAGTCCGCTGGGGCTTGAAGTGCCCGTATTCTTGAAGTAACCCTCACCATCAGACATTCCGAGTTGGGCAAGAGTTTCTTCCACGACATGCGATTTACCAACGCCACCACGACCTGCAACAAAGCAAGCGTTAGACGCTCCGCACACGGTGAGATTAACCAGAGTCCTGAGATCTTCCAGTTGCTCATCGTAGGGCATTTTGCTTGCGTTGGGATTGATTCGCTCGACGCCCTCTTCTTGATTGCTTTGCGCAAAATGGGGCGGAGCTTGTGTAGAAGAGCTTTGGCGGGATGCTTGTGCAGGTCTGCTACCTGCAATACCCATGTCGAAAAGAATTTGTTGCTTGTTATGGAGCAATTCATTGATATCAGTAACACTACCAATGAAAACAACATCTCGACCCTGTTTACCGAACAAGTGCGAGAAGTTTCTGCGCAGATGATTCATTACTCTACTTCTGCGCCCTGTGCTCCATTCCGAAACATTCAGCCTTTGTCCTGGTTCCAGTGCTGCTAGTGCATCGTTGAAAATCTGATCGAAGACATCATTTAACATCAACGGCTCCTTATTATGGATTGCGTGCTGGGTCCTGTGTCCCTGCTTGTGCATATATTATTGCATTATCAAGTGATGCTGTCAATCAACCTTTCATGGTTTTACCACAGAAATTTCAGTGAACTTGTGATAGTAAATCTGATCTATGATTGACATTCCTGTTTCATGAATCTATAATCAGCATTTTATTGTTGGTTAGAGCAGATTTTAGCTTCTAACCAACACTTTTCTGCACCTTACAGTATGGAAGATATAATGAATAGTGTTTATAGATACAACATCTATAATGTTCCAGACAAAATTCTTGTCCAATGTCTCCAAATGTTTAAGAGTACTATTACTCAAGACTTTGTCCGTTGCAAGAAAACAAAACCTAATGATGCCTGGGTATTTCCTTTCGTTTGTTCTGACAATTGGAATAAATGGGAAGTCTATGGTTGGGGTCTGTTGGAATTTGAAGATGATACAGGAATCATTCAAATCTTTGTAGATGAAGATCATCGTCGTATTGGAGTAGGTAAAGAAATCTTTAAGCAAATGGAAGAATTTACTCTGATTCATGGAAAGAAGATAGGATATTTTGTTTCTGATAAGGAATCAAAGCATTTCTTTGGATCCATGGTAAATAAAGCATCAAATGTATGAGTTATTTCAATGGCTGGATTTAAAACTTCTATTCTAGACAAATCGCCAGTTCTATTTCTGACATTCGATGGAGATTCTTTCGATTCTGCTAGGCGAACTCTGACTGCGGTTCCTGCTCAGATCATAGATGAATCTGGTCTAGGAAATAATGCTATCTTTCATGATGATGGTCTGAGTCCAGATTACTTTGGTTATAGAATGGGCATGCCATCAATGGTAGATCTAGAACCTGCCGATCAATATTCAATGTCATTTGGATATTATGGTGCTCAGCCTTTACATCCATCTATTTGGGCGAAAACATATCTAGAAGTTCCGCATGCAGATTCCTTCCAATTTCCTAATTATGGAAGTTTTTCTGTAACAGCAATGATCAATAAAGCTTCTAATGAAAATACCTTTAGAAACTATTATTCATCAAACTGGAATACGAATACCCTTACCAGACCTATTATCAGAAAAGGTCTGGCTTTCAAATTAGATTACATTGATCCTTGGTCAGGAAATGATTATCTCCAAGTCACCTATCCTGCAGGCACTTTGACTTGGAATGTTTACACAGATGGAACATTCTTTGGAAAGAATATGTTTGTTGCATTCTCCTGGAATGTTCAACAGCAACCTAATGGGATCTATTCTGCTACTGCAACTCTTTGGGTGAATGGAATCGTTGTCGCAACAAAGTCCCATACGTTCTTAGATACCTATCCTGCATCTAATGTTTCTAGTCCATGGGAGATTGCAGGAACTGCCGCAGCAAGCCCTAATGGTAACAATTATGATGATAGACAGACAAGTTCACTTGTTTTAGATCAAATTGCTGTCTATCAAGATCCATTGACAGATGACGATATTCTTTTCTTATTCAAGAAGATCAGAAGCTATGAGAATATGGTTATTGCTCATAGACCGTCCCAATTCTGGACACTTGGAGATCTAGAGTCTCAGACAAGTAATTCTATGGTACCTTTGGTAGGTTCCCTGACCGGAAAATATCTAGGCGGAACTGCTCGTATTCTAAGACAGCAGACTGGTCCAACGAATATTGTCAATAGTTCAGGGACCAGATTCCAGGCAGGTGGTGTAGCAGTAGTTCACGATTCAAGTAATGATGCAAATCCAATCTTTAATCCATCTGGTGATTATACAATTGAATTTTGGTTTACAGCCGAGAATGGTGATCAGAGTGTAATGATGTCAATGCAGTCTGACAATTATCCATTTACTGGTATGCTCATTCAAATGAATACAAAACAGGATGTGTATTCTAATGGAATGATTCAGTTTAAGGTAACAGATAGTTATACAGTGAGCACAAGGGATCTAAAAGATGATAACATCAATAGATTCCAATTTAATGATGGCTATTGGCACCATTGCGTAGCTATTAGAAGAGGATCTAATATTGAGCTTTGGTTAGATGGCGTCCTTCATAATACCACATCTGCACCTGTAGGGACAATTGATAATTCTGGTCAGCTTTATTTGATGGGTATGATGCCTGGAGAATTGAATACGACTGGTTGTATGTCTGAATTTGTTCTTTACAATTATGCTCTTGCACCAGCAATGATCAGAGCTCATTATTCATATGCTCTGGTTTATCGTATTCATGGTCAGGTTACCTTGCAGGGCGTTCCTTATCAAGCAAACGTCAGAGTTTATAATCATGAAAGTGGTGAGCTAATTAAGACAATTCAGTCCAATCAATCAGATGGTAATTATCTGATTGATCTTTATGATAATTCGTTGATTGATTTGATGGTTTTAAATACACAAGATAGAAATGTGAGATATCGTGCCTATGGTCCGATTACTCCAGCAGAATATGAGGATCTACCTGCATGACAGCTTTTACTTGGAATACTCCTGCTCCACCTAGTCCCATGAGTGCAAATCTCTTGAGTAACTGGGTGACTTTGTTTCAAGATGTTGATGCTAGAATGCTTGCAGCTGGGTTTGTTCAGACTGCTGATACTGGCCAATTAGATATATCGACAATTTCATCATTCTTAAGTAACTCTGGAGATTTCTTCTACGGTTACAAGATGTATGCTTTGAATGATTCCTTGCAAGATACTTTGCCTGTCTATATCAAGGCGGAATTTGGTTCTGGACCAGCTGGTAATGCTACTTCAAACTCCGCCTACGTCACACCAAAAATTAGATGGTCTTTCGGAGTATCTAATTATCCTATTCTCCCATCAGATGGATCGGGAAATCTATCAAGCGCTATTGGTACTGGCACACATCCAAGTACCTCCACCAATGGTGGAGGTACTTTTAGTACCTCCACCAATGTGACTTCTTATTGCACCTACAATGAAAATCTAGGTTTTTACTCATTGATTTATGGGCCTGGAATGATTGGAGCATTACAAGGTCTGGGAACTTGGTTCATTCAAAGAACAATTGATGAAACAACAGGCCTTCCAAATGCAGATGGAGTGTGCATCTATTACATCAATAATACAACAGGTTCTTCGACTACAACCGGGCAAGCAATAAATTCTATTTTCACTAGCAGTTCTTATACTTCAGGTGTATCAACCTCGTGGGCACAAAGAGTAGGAGGAATAGCAAATACACAAGAAGGAACTACCGTGTATCTTCAGAGAGCATGGATGTTATCTCCTCGCCAAAGACCTTGTTATGGTTTAGCTACCTACAATAATTCTAATCTCTCTGCTGGCTCACAATTTCCTCTTCAAACTCTAGGTACAGAAACTAATAATTTCGTCGCCCTTGGCTCTCTTAGTGGATATCCGGACGGAAGTGGTTTAAGCGCCTCCTTTGCTATGCTTTTTGAATAATGACTGACTATATCATCTCAAGCCCATCTAATACTTCACTTTCTGGAGTTCTTAGAGACGCAAAATTATCTTTCTCCCTAGAAAATAGAACTTTCTTTAGGGGAAACGGATACTTCGCTGGAAAGATTTTAGATTCCAACAATCATCCTCAAGAAGGTGCGACTGTACAGATCTGGCACAGAGCAACGAATAGCCTTGTAGGAACGACTGTAACAGATGATAATGGTGATTATACCTTTGTCAATGTTCCGGTTGGTGAGATGTTTGATCTGATTGCTATCGATCCAACCGGAAAATGGGAAAGAAAAGTATCTTCAAGTAGATACCCTCAATCAGGTTGGTATCCTGATTTGACGATGACGACTAGAGGAAGATATCTTTATGATCTTGGAGAAAAAGTAAACCAAGACGCCAGAGGTTTTGGTGGTAATGGTTCTTATGCTTACACAATTGATAATTCCACTGAAGGTTTGATCTGTGATGGATCATCAGGTCACATCACAAGTGATCCTCTGTCTGTGTCAGGTGAAATAATTGAATATAATGTTACGGTTGGAGATGGATCAGGAAAAACTTTAAGCAAACCAATGTCATTCAAAACGTATGATGATCCATATCATAGCTCTGTTGTTAGTTTGATGCATTTTGATGGCCTGTACTCTCCAACTGTTTTTACAGACGAATTGAATAATTCTTGGGTTAGAGGCGGTACGCCTGTTATAAGCAATGCCAGTCCTATCTTCGGAGTAGGTAGCTATTATTCTTCGTCTACTTCTGCTAATAGAATCACATGGACGTGCGGTTCTGCTCCTGTTTTAGGAGACGGAGATTTTACACTTGAATGTTGGTTTATTCCTAAAGTTCTAACTTCTGCTTCCCAATGGCTAGGAATTGTTAATAGGAGAGTATCGAATACTAATGCATCTTGGTCTCTTTATCAAGATCAGAATAATGCAGGTATCAATTTTGGAATAACATTCACAGGTCAAGTAACTGATCTAACCTATTCTAAATGGACAACACCTCTTGTCTTGAATACGATATATCATTTGGCGGTATGCAGAGTAGACAATATTATCACACTGTATGTCAATGGTGAAGCAGGAAATACAATTGATGTAGGCACATCAGCAGAATATAAATCTACTAATTCTATAGTTCTTGGTGCATTGGACACTTCCGGTGGAGCATCATCTATAAATGGTTACATTGATGAAATGAGAATCACGCAAGGTGTTGCAAGGTACACTTCTAATTTTACTCCACCTACTGCTCCATTCACTTTGAACTAATAGATGATTATTCAGTCAAAAGAATAGGGGCGATCAAGCCCCTATTCTTTTCAGACAGCAGTCAATCCGTAACGATTGCTCTTCACGAACCTTCCATTATCCTTCATCGCTTTGAGCAGTTCTGCCAAAGCTCCTTCATAGCGATGACGCACTTCAGGATAATCATCGTCGATGACTGCGACCTGATTGTGATTCTTCAGAGCCTTCGAGAATTCGTTAGCAGCAGCGAATTCCTTACTCTGAAGTTCCATTCGTTTCAGGATATCATCGCTCATGATCAGTCCTGGTGCCGATGAACGATTTGTTCGATGATGTCACCGTACTTGGCATCCTTGGTAATCGGCATCGTGTAACTGCGAGGCACACCATTCGCTTTGGTGCCGCTCTTGATGATGCGACCTTCGACGATCTGCCGACCGCGTGCCTTGTTGAAGCGATCGCGTTCGTTGCAGACTGCGATGGCATAGGTCACCGTGTCGTCGTTCCAGTTCCGACGATAGCCGATTGTGGCACGTCGACCGAAATCCTGACCCAGGTGGGCATACTTGATCTTGTCTTCCATCTCTACTCCTTTGTGGCGGTAACGCCGTTAAGTTGCGCCTTCACCCTTTCGATCAGCTCAGTTGTGATCTGAACTCCCACAGGGTCTTTGTTAGCCTTCTCCAACAGGCGTTTGTTGGCCAAGGCGTCTACTACATCTTCCAAAAGCTCTTTCAGATCTTCGTTCATAGCTCATTCGACATATAGTCGCCTTTGTGAACATAGACCTTGATAAGATCATTGCCATAGGCACAGAATTGATCGAATACGAAGCAATTCTTTTTGGTTCCGTTAGTGAATTTCTTCTCCTGCCAGTAGCCTGGAATTTCTTCCATCATCTTTCCAGCAAGCGAATTACTCACTTCTGCAACCAAAGCACCTCCTTCATGACTCCTGATGTACATCATCAATATCCTTCCCACTGTTCATTGCAGTCTTCGCAGTCATAAGCTGCATTCAGATGAATGCCATCAGGAACACATCCTACGCATTTGATGTTGGTACCAGAACATCGGGGACACATCTTGCCCTTACAGACGGTATCCCTTTGGTCTTCTGTGAATGTCCACTCGCTAGGTCTACTTGGCATTTTCTCTGCACCAGGATTCAAATTCTTCTTGTTGACGATCGTAAATCTCTTTGATCTTGTCGTCGGATGCTTCTAGCCTATATTCAGCGAGCTTCTGACGACAATCAGAAATTGGGAGGTCGCATGCCCAACAGTGTTCTATCAATTTTTCCGCATCAGAAAGTTTCATGATGGTATCAATCGTTGGCTGTATTGCGTGCAAGTGTAGCACAACAGCGCAGGGAGTGCAAAACCGCACGTAGCTGGGAAAATAGTGATCTTTTCACAGAAAGCGCGCTGCAAAATCAATGACTTACACGGTGGTCAAATCAGCGATTTTTGCAGCGCGCTAACATGCGCTTTCAGTTTTACCAGAACTTTCCTATGAAATGGATCACCACGCAAATCAGGCCTACGAACAGGGCGATGCACACCACAGCCCAGATCGCAGTGATCAGTTCAACCAACGTGAAACCCTTCTGGAACTTCTTCATTACCTGCTCCTGATTACGAAAAACGCCCTTTCGGACGGTTGTCAAGGGAAACCTGATGTTTCTTAGCCTTCCCAAAATTGAAGAATCGACGGCCATCTTCCGTGTAGTACCTGGTTCCAGTCTTGTCCTTCCTGAACATCATTCCATGGGGAAGACCTTTGTTGCCGAAGGTCACTTCCATCTTCACGTTCAGGATATTGAGGGTGGTACGGAACTGGCGCGTCATGAGATAAAGCTCTCGATGCTGATTTCGACGCCGTCGCTGTTCTTGAACTTCTCACCACGATGAACAATGGTGTAGACTGCGCCCCTGATGTTCAGGTTCTTGAGAAACCCTTCCAACATCTCACCTGCCGCGTCCGCACCTTCCCTCATGTACTTGGCGACAAAGTTCTGCGAAGTCGCATTCTTGTCGGGAATCTCGATCGTTATTTTCATTTCTTGCCCCTGTTAAATCGGAAAGGCTATCTTATCGCTCTGGCATCAAATTGATTTGGAGCGATTTCTGTACGAAACTCTGATCATCGATCATTTCAACCATTTTCTTAGGATCGCAGTGATCAAGATAATCGTCGAAAGGATCAAGAACACTTCCTGCACATCCATCCCACACGATGTTAGGATTGTGTGCAGCAACCCAACCTAAGGCACCTACTATCACCCTCAGTTGGTTCTCGGTCATCCTGACCTCTACGATTTCGTTTCTGATATCACTCATCTTCTTCGGTCTCTTCGCTCGCAGTCCACACGAAGGAAGGCCAGTAGACGATGTAGTCTCGGCCCAGGTTGTCGTAACGTGCCCCTGTGATTCCGAATTGAGCAGCCCGCTCGATGATCTTGATGGGATCTTCCCCAGAGATGCCGTAGCAGCGTTCACCGTACATGCACCTGCCGGAATAACCCTCATAGATCGAAACATCTTCCGCGTCTCCTTGAAGCGACTCCACCACCTCATCAAAAAGGTTCTTGATGAAATCCTTGTTTTCCTTTTCGTCGCTCCTGGAAATCCGCCTCAGACCATGAGTAAGATGGTCGATGCTGTTCTGTATCTCGTCTTTCGACTCTTCCAGCTCTTCAAGAAACTCCACGGCTTGCACCTCGCGTTGTTTTGCCCATGCGTTTATAATAACGCAATGCAAGCGTGGAGTCAAGTGAAGAAGTTAATTATCAGTGATATACGTCACTGATTCTTCTGATCGTATTCTTCCACGATTTTCTTGATCGTTTGCAGGTGCTGACCTTGGGAATAATATAGGTCGCCAGAAGTCTTGAAGACTAGATCACGAGTCTCCAAAGAACGCATCGTTGCGGGAAGAACATCAAGTTCAGAGATCGACCTGGGGGTATTGTCGATCTTGCGGAGGGCTTCGATTTGAAGCTCGGTGAGGGGTTTAGCAGCCATGACACATCTCCAGTGATAAGATACCCTTCCAAGGAGGGTACGTCCTTCCCCTGTTTTGAGATGTTATTGGTATCGGGGAAACTGGATGCGCTTCTTGATAACGAAGAAGAGGCCAACCAGGTCAAGAACCAAGACAGCATAAATCGCAATCAGAAGCGCATCCATTGACTTTCTCCTACTTGACAGCCTCGAGCAAGGAAGGAGCAACCTTCCAATTCATGCCATTCTCTGCCTTGACCTGCACCGTCTTAGCATTGATCTTCTGAACGGTGCCACGAACATGCATCTGCTTCTTGGCAGAATAGAACATGACACGATCATTGACCTTGAAGAGCTTGGCGGTCTGGTACTGCAAAGAGTTCCAGCGCTCCTTGATGGCGGCATTGATCTGAGTAAGATCGTCCGTCGTCATACTATTGGTGCGATCGAGGATGGTGTTGACAATCTGAGAAGTATTCATGAAACACCTTTGGTTTGGATGAAGGTTGTTGGGCTCCACCTATAAGCAAGTGTAACGCAAACAAGCGAAGATAAAAAGAAATTTCTAAGAGTTATGATCAATCCTTGAGGCGACCATAGCCCTTGCTGTCGCCTCGTCTGCATTGTAAAGCTTGTCGCAGAAGAAACGATCTTGTCGGCACTTCTCCAGCTTCATGTATGAATAGAAGGCCTGACCCCAACGCAGAGCTGTATTCCTGTGCCTGAACGCATCCACGCGACTCTTAGGGAACATGAGCATGATCTGCTCCTTTGATTTCTTCCGTGACACGAACCAGATCTTCCAGAGTGACATCCAAGAAGAAGACGATACCTCGATTCCATGTTCTGGTGTACTTGCCCATGAAGTTTTCCAGGGTCAGAGGATCAACCTTCTTCAGATCTTCTGGTGTGATTGCAAACGAATGGACAGTCTTGCTTTTGAGGATGCTTCCCACCAGATGAACGATATCAGGAAGAGCAATGTCATAGGTGTCAGACACAGGGTAGTGAGCAGCCTTGAAAGAGACGCACATATCCTTCAGTTTGGCAACGATGTCATCTTGCAGACTCATGATCTTCTCCTTACTGTTCCGTACCATTGATTGTCATGAAAACTGATCGAACCTATTAGAGGATGACCTTCAGAGTCCTTTCCTTCCCAGTGTGCCTTGACGGGTTCCAGACCTTGATCCCGTAAGAACAGACGAACGTACTGAAGATTATCATCCTTGTATTCTATGATTCCATTCTTTTTGACTACACCTAAGAAAGGCACTCGACTCTCCCCAACCTATTCATCAGCCGCGCAGACTTCGGTTCGTGCTTCGCGGTATTGATGGAACAGATTGTGAAGTCATTCCTGTGGAGCAACCTTCCAAGACGGTTCTCAATGCAATGCACGCAGAGCATTCCAATCTTGGTCGTGACAACAGATAACCAAACCTCATCCTTAAGGTAATAGTGTTCGTAGATCTTTCCTGTATCAACTTTGCAATCCAGACACAGGAACTTAGACCTAGATTTCATTTCTTGTCTTCCTTGCCAGGACAGGGAGCATTCATTGCCTTAGACGTGGCAGAGTTCTTCAGATTGATCAGACCACAGCGTCCACAGAACATGAAAGACATCTTGTGAGTGATCTTGAACCAGATATGACTTTTCATTTGACAATCCTGCTGTTCATGGCAACCATTTCTTGCACCAGAAGAAGATCAAAGTCGTCTGTCGTAGGGGCAGCCGCAATGACATTGAAACCGTGTTTCGTGAGGTAGTTGGCAGCAGTGACCACCATATCACGTGCCTCATAGTCGAAGGGGATTGTGATGCGATCACCAGGATGTCTGCATGAATACATCCTGATCCGCGCTCCTCGTTTGGAAGTAGGACCAATCTTCTTTACTTTGATCGCATGAAGATTAGGAAACATTCTTTCTCCCCTTATTCTGGAATTTTGATCTTCACAGAATGATCATTGAAGTCGACAGTCATCAGGATGTCCCACTCATCCTCAAACGGAATGATGTAAGGATCTTCATCCATCATGACCAACTCAATCACTTTGCAACCAGGTTCCCACTTCCAATTCGGCGCCCAGTGAGCCCAATCAAATTTGATAGCATCCAGGATGCAGCTTCCAAGACATCTTTCTTCCTTCAGCACCCAGGTATTCTTCTCGGGATAGGATTCTTTGATACAATCCTTGCCGAAAATCCTTTCTATCAGATCTCTACCGTACATGGCGTGCACCTGCTTGCCTGTTATCCATGCTTTATACTAACATGATCCATTATGGAATAGCAACTGAAGATTTAGACTATCTGTGATATAGATCTTCTGTTAGAATCTTCAATACTTTGCACACTAGCAGCACACAATCCCTGCAGAACCGCACGTAGCAGGATGATCGTCTCCAAATGTTTACAAAAGCGCATTACAAAACAACGACTTGCGCTGACAATAGTCATGAAAATGCGCGCACAAAATGCACGCGCAGTTCCTGTTAATTCGTTTTCAGATCAGCAAGCTTGGCGAGGAACTCGATCTCTTGCCTTCCTTGTTTCTTCAACCAGTCCAGAGTGCGACGATGATTGGACGGAATAGCTCTGGCGGCAGGACGACCACGATAGGTATATTTGTACTCCGCATCTTTCAGAGTACCATCCGCATGATACCATGCCCTGCATTTCTCCCAGGCAAGCATGAAGCTTCCGTCTTGGAAGTTAACCTTCATTAGTTCCTTCCTCGAGGAGCATTGATCAGGTTGCGCACCTCCTGGATGGCAAGGATATCGACGAGGTAATCCAGATCAATGCTGACGTGCGTCATTTCTACAACGTCAACCAAGATCAGAACAGACTTCTCTTCCAGATGAAGCTCTGTGGCGCGCATATCATCCAGAAAGATTTCCAGACGAGCAGCAACCATAGCGGTCAACATCTGTTCAGACGACACGTTTTCCATTATTATTTGCTCCTTGAGGGCAACAAAGACCTCAGGTGAATGATTGCTTCTTCCCTGATAACGAATTCCCTTACGGTGAACCACTTCTTCGAAAGGAGTCGATCCAGAGAGGAATGAGTGATCAGACCATCCGTCTCCTCCTTGATCTGTTCGATGTCATCCTCGACTTCATCTTCCGTTACCCTGAAGTGGAGACCCTGAGGAGTGATATTGATCATTTCAGATCCTCCTCAAGAAGGTTGATGGCCAGGAGTTCCAGAGAACGTTCTTCTTCAGACCAGAGGTGTGGGAAGCTCGTCACATGGTTGCGAAGTGCCTGGAGATCCTCCTTCTGATAGTCGGTGCCCAGAACATCAATGGCGATCTCCTGAGCCCTTTCCAGAACCTCGATCTGTGAGTTCACAAGCATCTGGTCGAGGAGTTCCCTGGCAGCATCCATATGAACACTCACTGAATGACTCCGGAAACACGGAACCAGAAGATGCAGCTTACCACTGCCCACATGAAAGCAATGAAGCCCCAGCGGTTGAGGAGTCGACGACAGTCCCGATTGAACCGCCATTGGAAACGAACAAAACCAGTGCGACGAATCATGTCAGCTGATCCTCTTGATGTAGATGTCCTGATCGTGCCCCACAAGCATCTCCTGCCCTGCTTGCAGATCAGCGATCAGATCGACTTCTGATTCCGAGTAGTCAGTCATCTCGAACACCTGCTGGAGCGAGAGACCACAGTCTCGGCGATTGACTGTACCACCAGACCGATCTTCCATCGTGTAGCGTTTCATAAACAGATACCTCACTCGCTGATATCAATCATCAGAGGAACATCTTCTTCCTCAAAGTAATCAGAGACATCGCCCCAGGTAACCTGAACAGCAATGTTCTCCACCAGTTCCTGCTTGATCGCTGTCCGATCGTCAACCCTGACACACATCGTCTCCGGCAGTCCATCAACCTTCAGTTCCGCCTGCAAGAGATCGTAGATGACAGCCAGTTGGGCTTCCGTCAGACGCAGATCATATACCTTGTTCATGTTCGTGCCCCTACTTGTAACGCATCCTGAAGCCAAGTGCTTCTACACACTCGGACATAGAAATCGAATCACAAAAGCCCTGGAACCGACCCTCCGCCCTGCTCGCATACCACTTGAACACAACATCGGAAATGTATCCCTGAGAAACAGCAGCCTGTGTTACCAGCGCCACCTGAATCCCATCCTCGAGCAAGTACGCCTTACCCTTCCCTACATTTTCGATCGTATAGTTCATGTCTACCTCAAGAAGCGGATTGCCTACAACGTATCCCATGCGCTTATACTAGCACACAAGCAAAAGAAAGCAAGTGAAGATTTGAACTATCGTAGAACTCTGTCTAACTTACTTCGTCTAACTTACTTCTTAGGTACCTTACTCAGTTCAGATCTCCGAACACGAAGAGCTTTCCCATCACAAAAGATCGCCGCCCAACCCGGCTCCTTAAACTTCATACCCTGAATGACCTCGACCTTCCGCCCCTGATACATCTTCATCACCAACCGTGCCATACCCCATCACCTCCTGTAGTCCTGTGTCAACATATGATGCAGTTCCTCCGCAATAGATAACAGAGCAAGCGCATTAGCATCTAACTTTTTCTCAAATGCCTTCTCTTTCATCTTAAACAACTTCTTCCGCAACACATGAAGCTGACGAACTTTCCGTTCCTGTAAGTCCATAACCACTCCCTCGCCCTAAAAGGTAAAGACATACTAAAAGAACATTCAGAAGAAAGCAAATAGAATCTAAGAAGTATCGTAGACACAATACTACACAAGCCCAGCACCAATATAGAACCTACGATGTAACGCGCTATAACAGCGCACAAGCAACGCGCATCCCAACAGCAATACAGCAGCACACCCTTATACCTCCCTGCGCTTGTAGCGCGTTATAAAAGCTCTCCAGTTTCGTCTGCAACTCACTCCGTCTTCACTACGCTCGATTCTGCTTCGTCTACAACAATAGAATACGATCATTTATATTGCATTCATTGATAACGATCAAAAGGTCAGAAAGTGATGAAGATGGTCAAAATTATATGATCTGTTCTCCTGACGTGCCACTCAAAAGAAAAGGAGCACAAAGGCCCCTAAGGAGTAGGTGTGGTGTGATACTACAAGGAGAGGAGTGAGAAGCAACAGGACTTAGATCATACACTAAGAGTGGTGTTGTGATCAGACCAAAGGTGCTATGGGTTCAGAAGTGGAACCAATCAGGCGACGATCACCAAGCTCACCAAAGCTATCCTTTCTAAGAACCCAGTCTAGCCTTCCTCTCCAAACATCAGATCATAGAAGCGTTGCCAGTCACACTCCGCGAAGGTGGTGAGCTTACATTGTTTCATGCAACCAACAGGAGTGAGTACAACGTAGGAGATCAGGTCTGCCATACGTGCGAGCATTTCGTCCTTGTTGTGTACTATCTGATCAGGAGCATGCTCGTAGGTAAAGGTGAGGAATCGATCTTGTTCTTCAGGAGAGGTGAAGGTGATAAAGGTCATAGCACCTCTGCCATCGTTGTGTATCTCTGCGACCTTTTTGTTGTTGCGGGTGAGGTGGTAGCGATAGGCGATCCCATTCCGAGTTTCCATATCGGAGTAGGAGGCGATTGAGTAGCCGTTAGTGATCATAGGACGAAGGAGAAGATGTGGTTGTCGGAGTTGGTGGGAGTCTGGAGAACATCCCCGAACATTTTGATCAGTAGATCGTTGGAGCAGGAATCGGGATCAGCTTCTGTTTCGGGAATAGGAGCCTGAGAGGAATTGGAGAGCGCGTGCATGAGGACAGCGATCTGATTGGAGGACAGGCGGATGTTGTAGTTCATGTGACCATTACCTCTTAGGAGTGGAAGGCGTGCCAAGCGCCAGTGATGTAGGAGATGGTACCGACGATCTCCACACCTTCATAAAGATCGTCCTCTGAGAAGGAGCGCATAGCTCCTGTTTGGATAGCTTTCAAATCTTCAGGAGTGAGGTCTTTGATAGAGGTGACATTGAAACGCTCCAGATACCACTTCACACCGTCTTCGATGTTTTTGCGTACATCATGCAGGAAAGTCATTCTATTGCCTCTTAGGTGTGCATTGGGAGCATTGCGTCCCTGTATGCACATACTAGCACGCTGCGCACACAGGGCAAGCATTACATGCGATCTGCATCTATGAAAGTTTAGGAGTAGGTGGTGTGCTGCTATGCGCGGGAGCGTGCTAGTGTACGTGGTGCCTTAGACGCACGCTGCGCCCGTATAAGCGCGTCCCTGCCGTCCCGTGTGCTAGTGTAGTCCCGTACAGTTCCCTGCGCTTGTAGCGCGTTACAAAAGCCCTTCAGTTCCACTTCCAAAGAGGAGTAGGAGCACATACGAGGAGGGCAAGGTGGTGCTGAAATAGAGGTGGCAAGAAAGGGAGCATCTCTGCTCCCGATCCTGCTTGCTTGTTGTGCTGCCGTATTACGCTTCGGCGGACTCGGTCTTCGGAAGCGAACGTGCCGTCTTCAGACCCAGGTTGGCCAGCACCTCGTTCTTGTCGATCTTGCTCACGTCCCCGATGAAGCGCACGTTGCGGCCGCTCTTCTCGAAGTCTTTCGCGTACAGCTTCCGGATGGTCTGCATCATGCGCACCTTGCGCCCCGCCTTCCACTCGGTGAGCGTGTCGCCGGCCTGCAGCGCCTGGATGGCCATGTCGAAGACCACGTCGTACTCGGGGTTCTTCGTGCGCTCGGTCTGCTCCGCCGCTTCCTGCTTGGGAGCTTCCGCTTCCGGCTTGCTGAACGTGACCGTCAAGCTGTTCTCGCCGGCTTCGAACGAGGCACCTTCGAGCTGCTCCAGCGCCTTCTGCGCTTCGGCGGGATCGACCTTGCTGATCTTGTAGCCGTCGTCGCCGTGCTTGCGCACGCGGTCGAAGGACACGTTGCTGGACTTGAGGTTGGTGCTGATGTCGGTGGTGGTGTACATGGTGTTATCTCCTTTGCGTGCTAGGGCGGAATTGCCCTTGCTTAGTTGGGGGAAGTTAGCGCGTTGCTCCCTGTCCCTTATGCTTAGTATACGTCTGCGCTTTTGCAGGGCAAGCGTTTTTTTGAACTTTTATAGGCGCGTTCAGCTTGCGTTTAGGAAAGCTTTTGCGTGCGCAGTTTGTAACGAACGCGCACGCGCATAACACAAACGCGCTAGGGCTGTCAACGGTTCTCCAAAAAATAATTTTTGCAAGACTTGACACGCCGTTTGCTTTATGCTATGCGCTAGAAGCCGGGGCAAGGCACTAACACAAAACAGAGGGCAACGCAAGACTTGACGGGAGGGATGCGGCATGCTATACTAGGCGACCCCCCTGATGGATGTAGATCTTGGTCTGAAGCTACAATACCGCCTTAAGGGCCAAGCCATCTTTGACTCGCTTCCAATATCACTATGTTCATTCCCAGTATCACTTCTAGAAATATTGACTCGCTCCCAATTTACTAGAAAACAGTTACCCGGATCAATACTGGTTTTGACTCGCTCCCAATTTCACTATGTTCATTCCCAATTTACTAGAAGGGGCTTCGCCTACTCGCAAACAGTTACCCGAGGCTTTTACAAAATCTGGTATAAAATTTCCAGAATGTAGCTACTCCCCAGCTAACCTGATATCAGTTCCCAGCGGTCCGTATCTACGATTGAGATAAATTTTCAGCTCTACTTTCTTCTCGTCCAAAATCTTAATCGCAGCTACAATATCCTCTGTAGACTTTCCCTTAGTAAACTGATGCACACAATCATTAAGCAGATGTCTGAACTTTGATAGTTTCATAACATAATCGTTAGTGATAAGCAAATACAATAACACATATATTATTCAGAGATTTAAAATATCTTCTGTCATACTATTGTTATTCTCTTTTGAGCATTCTTGGGAAACAGGGCCGCGGACTCAAGTTCATCCATATCAATAAAGGTATCTGCCTGGACAGGTTTTCCATTGATATGAAGTGCCTGGTTCTTTATCCAACGAGCAAGCTCAGAGTTGGAGGCAACCTGCTTGGGATTTTCTTTTGACCAGAATCCAGGGGATCGGAAATTATGAACAGTTCGGAGCCATTGAAGAGCTTTCATCTTGGGTGCCTCCCTGAGGAATAAACAGACCATGGGCATATCTAAAACCTGCAATGAACGTGCTCAGATGTCTCTGATAATCGTTCCTCAGGTGCAGCTTAGAACCTTCAGAACATTCGAGTTCCTCGATACCAGCTGCACTTAAATTATAAAACCTTTCAAAGGCTTCTACAAGTTTATCATAGGCTTCCATTGTATGAACTCTCTTAGATCTTTACAGGAAACTGATCTTGGTTAATTGTGATTGGTTTATGATTCGGCTCTTGAATCTTATGGAACAAGGTTGGTACAAATGGAGCAAAGATCTTTCCTTCTCTGATTACAATGATTGAGTAGTTCCAATCTTGACCATCGAAGATTGCTCCAATATACAGACCATCGTTCTTAGGCTTTGTTGATGTCCAGAATTGCATGATGTTTACACCGTATAGAAACAATTTTCTAAGATATAGTTGATCAGAGCATCTCTGGCATCCTGAGCCTCAGAAACATACTTGCCCCAAGACTTGTCTGAACAAAGTTGGTCGTGTCTGGCACTCTGCCTATCTTGGATCTTATACTCAAAAATCTGAATAAGATCTTCTAATGTAGTTTGACTAAGCATCTTTCCACCTGAGAATCTTGAAAATTGATTTGATCTTTTGAAAGAATCCGTTTACAGGAGTTCCATGATCTTTAGAAGAATGAATATCGTCCATCCAGGCATTTCGCGCTTTCAGCGCCCGCTCAATTCTTTCAACTGACCAAGTCTTGCAGTTTTCAGGAACATCATGATTGCTGTAGACTGTTTTCCAGACAGGGAAATCTCCATGATTCTCAACTTCTAAGAACTTATGGTCATCAAAAATGCTGAATTGCCTCAGACCATATTTTCCATCTGCAAACTTAACGATCTTAGCCATTTTGGAAGGCCTTACGTGCTTTATCTGCTCTGGATAAAATCGGAGGAACTTTGGTACGAATAGATTCGAAAAGTTCGATCAAACCCTTCTCATAAGGTTGCATATAAGACTTTCCCAGATGATCGTAGAATACTTTCAGGAAGCTTTCGTGTCCGTATCCAACAAGTGCATCTAGGGCTCGCAATTCCTGTTCGTTAAAAGTCATCGTTGCTGAGACTTCAACCTTAGGTTGCTGAGTAATCTGAGCCATTTAGCTACAATCCCCTAGTTAAGCTGCTTTACCAACGAGTTTCGCCAGACGATTACGAATTTTCTCGCAGAACCCTGGCAGCACAACATCTTGAACTTTGCCGTATTTGTTCTTCTTACTATCTTCGATATTTTGCTTCGTTTCCTGATATCGCTCAACAGATCTACGAACTGTATCTTCAGGAAACTGGCAATCAGCAAAATGATAATCACTTCTGGCACGCCAATTAAGTGCACCACTCTTTAGATCTACAAGATCAAGATATTGATAGAGACCTGGAATACAAAGAACATTCCGACGAAGTCCCCAGAAACCATTATTGAAGCTGACAAGTTTCATTCTATTTCCTAAAAGAAGGGAGTAGAGAAAACTCTACTCCCTTATGCCGATATTAAAGATCGTCCGAATACTCAAGAGTCTCAATTGCGCTCTCAAGAGAGGAACTTACTTCCTGCCAAGCACTTACATTCTCTTGATAGACTTCAATCTCAGCTTCTGCTTCTTCGATCTTGGTATCAAGCTCTTCCTTCTTGGCGCGCAGATCATCAAGCAGATCCTGGCGGAAAGACTTCGCAATCTTAATTAGACGTCCCATTATTATCTCCTGTATTCCTGATATTTGTGACAATGACAAAGAGGATCAAAAATTGTACCTGTATCTTCCCACCAAGCATCCCTGTTATTGTAACTCCTCATATATTGTTCCTGACATTGGTGGCATGTCAAACAATAACGTCGATATGGATTCCTTTGATCATATCTGAATACTTTACCTTTGAAAGCTACTAAGAATGAAACAAGGATTGTAATTCCAATCAGAATCCATATCATGATTATCACCAGCTGCTAGAATCCATGCTCGATCCAGTGTCGAAGCTTGACGAACTTCCGAAGTCAAAGCTACTGCTAGAAGATGAACTATCAGAACCCCAACTCGAATCAGAGCTAGAACTTGAGCTTCCAAAGTCGAATCCAGAAGAGCTACTCGAAGAACTGCTTCCGTAATCAAAGCTTGAATCTGAACTACTCTTAGAGTATCGTCCAGTTGCTGCACTAATTGCTTCGTCTGCTAGAGCGCCAACAACCATACCCTCTACAAAATGTGAAGAACTACTTGGTGCTGGGCTAGGAGCAGAATAATAAGGTTGAGGAACAGAAATAGGACGCTGGTAACCTGGGCGTGCTGCAACAAGTCCCGCTGGGCTGACCGAAGCTGTTGGAGCAGGTGAAGTAACCGTATAAGACTGTTCTTTCTTCTTCTTTCGCTTGAAGAAGTACACCGCAATTACCACAAGAGCAAGTAGACCAAATCCCACATAAAGACCAGGATGACCAGACTGAACATTCTGATGGTAGACTGGTTCTTGAACCAGTGCATGATGCTCAACGGGTGCAGCAGGAACTGGATTCACTGCCTGTGCATAATTCACTTTACTATACAATTCGTTATAGATCTGGAGATTTGCAGCATAGCTATGACTGGGATCAATGGTATCAGCATGTTGAAGAGCAGTCTTTGCTTCTCCAATATGACCGAGCTTACCTTCTACTTGTGCCAAGTAGTACCAACCCTTAGCAGAATTGGGATGCTCTTGAAGGCCCGCTTGCAAATCATGTTCTGCAGCTACCCAATTCTGTTGCTGAATTTCATTTGTGATTCGTTGCATCGAAACTGGCATAATGTATCCTTCAAAATTGTTTCTTATGGTTAAATTCTAGCACAGCCTAAGTGGTTTGTCTATATCAAACACAATAGCTTTATGGGCTTGGGTAGGCGTCCTCGCCTTTAAGACCGTGAGCTTCAGCATACCTGATTCTTGATTCTGCGGTGAGTGCAGCAAGAAGAGTTGATTCATCCACAAGCGATGTACTCCAGACAAAAACTCCTCCTCCAATCTCATCGGAAAAGTATTCTCTTCCACCTACTGAATCCTCTTTAACGAAAAGCGCGCAACCATTGGGAAGATTTGCGATATGTTTCATCAATATTTCTCCCTAAAATTCTTTATGAAAGAATCCGTTATTTCATCTTCATGCTCTTTGTAATAATCAGCAAGCTTACATGCAAGCTCATGATCATCAATGCCAAGAATGGATGCAATCTTAGATCTAATTTGGGATGCTGATGATCTTGCAATCATTTCTTCAGAAAGAGATCTGATCAAATCACAAGCATAGGTATAAGGATATCTGGTATCGGTCATAAATCACCTAAAAAGAAAGGGGATCGATGGATCCCCTTTCTGGGATGTTTCAGATTACTTCTGTTCAGGAATCTGGTACATCATGTTCGTACCACTGCCCAGTTGGGTCTGCGGCAGATGACCATCCCACTTCTCGATCCAGTTCAGCTCAACGACGCCCGGATTGTCGTGCATCGCCTTACCACGCATCGCAATAGCCTGAGCTTCGGCGGTTGCGAGCTTGAGCTTCGCCTGGGCCTGACCATCTGCCACTGCAACTTCCTTCTGGGCTTCGGCTTGTGCCTGGGCGACTTCGTTCTCACGCTGCTGAGCCATCTGGGTGGCCTGGATCTTCGCATTGATCGAGTTCACGACGTTCTGCGGCAGTCGCAGATCTCCGATCCAGTAGACCTTCTCGATCACGATACCCTTCGAACCCATTTCGTGCTGGACTTCACCTTGTACCTTGGAGATCAGATCTGCCTTACCCTTACCGTAGACAGATTCGATGCCCATCGTACTCGCTTCGGTTACCAGAGCATCACGAACCATGTTGCGTAGATAGACATGGGTGATCTCGTCGATGCCCTTCCGATAGGTCTGGAACAGCTTCGTGACTTTCGTCGGATCGATATGGTAAGTGATGCCCACGTCAGCGTTGACACTCAGACCCTCGACGGTCTGGAATGAAAGCGATTCGTCACCATCGTCACCCTTCTGCTGCCACGTGTAGGTCTGGGTGAAGGTCGGAAAAGTGTAGAGTTCCTGATTCCACGTCAACCAGTAACGTCCCGGAGGAAGTTCTTGTGTCTGTACGCCTTTGTCGCCGCCATACAGATTGAACTTGACACCGACATTACCTGCAGGTACCTTGGAGCAGGCAGCCAGCATCATGATGCAAAGCAGACCTACTACCTTCAGTAGATTCTTCATGGATTTTCCTTTTTGGTTGTGTGAAAACGGATGATTTTGTAGAACCAGTAGAACAACATCACGAACGACAATACACCAATTCCGAACGCAATCCAAGATGTCGTCGAAATCAGAGTAGGTGAAACGCTCATTACCAGGAGTGCATAGAGCACGATCCACAGAAAATTGCAATATGCTTGACGCTTGAAGAAGTTCATGATTTCCCCTTAGAAAGGAAGGTCAGTTCGTTTTGGGATCAATTTAGATCTTTGTTCGTAACTGACGATTTTATAGACCTTGCTTATGTCAATACCGAAATGTTCAGCTATCTTAGGAGCTTTCCATCCTGCAAACTCTTTCAGAGCTCTTATCTGCAAAATTTGCACGTCGGAAAGTACCTTCTCCTTTTTAGGCTTTTTAAGTTTCGCAGAAGTCAATTCCTCTGCTCTAACCTTCAAGGCAACTTTTAGAAGTCCTTTGTTTAATTTGAGGCTTGCGTGTATGTTCTGCATGTTGACTTAACCTGCTGTCGTGGCACAGTTTACAGGAAATCAACAATGTGTCAACAGGTTCTTATGATTGCTTACGTGTTTTCAAGATGTCGTCGATCAAGAAACCCAAAACAGATTGGGCACTGTTTCTTTCTGCAGAATCGAGAAGTGCAATTCCACCATGAACAGGATGAAACACGGTAATTCCGTTTTCCACTCTTGCCAACTGCCAGCCCATGTTCTTTAAATCTGTGTATGCGCTATGTGCAACTTCAGGAAATGTGACTGACTGCTCTTTCATAAACTTGACCTCATAATGTTTGTGCAGCTTCCGCCAAGTTAGTTTAATTGTTTGCAATAGGAGAATCAAGCACTTTCAATGGTAAATATAACATAATTCATGGTGATTAATATGTTGACACAGACAAGAACTAAAATCTATACAGATCAGACTCCTGGAATTCCGTTAGTTAATTCTAATCCAGGAACTCTTGTTACAATGCTAGATGCCGTTCTAGTAAACGGTTTCAATTCTAAATCTATTGAAAATTTCGTTCTTTCAAGTGGTGTAGCAACTATCACTTCGACTTCTCATGGATATGTTTCTCTTCAAGCAGGTACGCCAGATCAATATTTTCCAGTAATTCAGATTGTAGGTCTAGACCCTGCTCTAGATGGTCAATACAGAATTCAGAGTATTCCTGACGCTAATACTATCACTATCAATGTTGATTCCCCTGATAAGACTTTGACAAGTACAGGATCATTTCAATTCGCACCAGCTGGATGGTCTATTGCCTACACAGATAATTCTCATAAAAGAGTATATCGTCAGATAAACGTTCAGGGTTCCAGATTCTATCTAAGAATCGACGATTCCAAATCTAGAGCTTTGATCACTGTCTATAAAACCATGACGGACATAGACACCGGAACATGGCCTGTGCCTGCAACATCTCAATCTGCAGATAATCAACTAGAATGGGGTCATGTTGTATATTCATCTTCTGGTCCATCCAAATTCTTCAATATCTTTGCAGATGATTTGATTTTCTATTTGTTCATGGAAAATCCAAATGCAAACCAATTTGACACTAACAATTATGTTGCTATGGTTTTCGGAGATATTATCACTCTCAATGAGAGTGATAATACCGCTTGTGTCATTTCTGGTGCAGTTACCAAAAACTACACTGGAGAGAACGTATGGAGATATTATGGTTTTACTACCAATTCAACTACTGGAAATTATTTGGTAGATGATCCAAATGCTGCTGCATCTACTCCTTTAGCATCAATGGTTCTTTACAATACAGGAAGGCCCATCCTTCCTTTTCAAGATCCGTTCACACAAACCATTACATACACTTCGTTGTATCTCGGAGATACAACGAACAACTCAATTAGGGGCATTGTACCTGGCATGTACGATCCTTGGTTTATTACTCCACATAATGGTAATAATTCAGGTTCGTTACCATCGCCAGTGACCAATAGATCAGTCATTCCTTTGGATGATCAAAATTATGGCATATTGACATATTCTGCAACGACAGATTCAGATAGAGCATTTGGTTCAGCTTTAGTTTTCTCAGGTAGTGATTGGCGATGATTATCAATGAATTATTTCAAAGTGGAAATATCAAAATCGCAGGAGAATCGTATCTGCGAGGAACCATCCTGAAAGAACCAAATAGATCGTATAAAGATTTTGCTGTTTATTTGGTTGACAATTATACACCATCTATTCTTTTGACAAAAAGAATAGATGGTGATGGCACATTTACGATCTATAATCTAAATGCTCAAGTCGATTACACCTTGTTAGCAAAAGATAGAAAATATCAATTCAATGATATCGTCTATACCAATGTCCAACCTATTCCGTATCAATTAACTTTAGAAAATAATCTACAAATTTCTGAAGATAGTACCAGAGTAAATGGCTCTATCAAAATTAACAATGGTCTGGGCCCATTTACTCTATCTCAAATTAGTGGTTCTATTCCTGACGAATTTGTATATGCTATTGACGACGGGGAGGGGGGGGGACCTGAAATTATAATTCAAGGTTCAGGTAATATTTCACAATCATATGAATCATGGATTAAAATTACATCAGCGAATGGGTATTCAAAGGTTATTCCAGTTTATATTGATCCCTTTGGTACCACAGGAAACATCAAGAATTTCACTGGTGAACAATTGAAATGTAATTTTCAGAATTCTAGAAATAATATTCTTGCTTCGGCGCCTGTTGCTTACTGGAATTTTAATGATGCTGCTGGTAGCACTTCTATCGCAGATTATGGATCAGGTGGTAATCCTCTGGTAATTACGGGATCAAGTGTTGCTCTTCAAACAAACGGATACTATAGTGAAACAGGTCAATCTGTGTTCCTTAATGGGTCAGCAGGTTATCTTAAACCTGCATCTTCTACAACCTTCCAATATCTAGGTGATATCAGCGTCTTTGCATGCTTCAGTTTGAATAGAATTCCTACTGGTTCGCAATATATTTCTCTTATGGATTGCTATGCTTCAGGTGAAACTGAAGCAGTAAATGCAACATTAAATATAGAAATTTTCCCTGCCTTTTTGAAAGTATTTCACGAAAATGGTGCTGGTGTAGATACAAATATCCAAATTGCATATCAATGGCAAGCAGGTGTTCCGTATCAAATATTCATTTGCCGAGATACAACCTTACTAAGATATGCTGTCTACATCAATGGAGATTTTCTAGGATATTATTCATATATCAATAATCCTACTGGCGGCACGACCAGCACTTTAGCAGTAGGTTTTACGCCCGTTTCTGATACCAATGCAAATAATGCTCTTATTACTATTGATGAGCTTGCATATTGGCAACGATATCTTTCTCAAGAAGATATTCAGAACATGGTTGCTTTCAATGAAAGCAACGTAGATTGGTCAGGAACAACCATTAAATCTAGGCTGAGATTCGATGACGATGTTGTAGGTTCATCATCAATTACAGATGATTATTCTAATACATGGACAGTTAATGGAGTAGGTTTTGCAACTGTTTCTGCTGATGGTTATAAAGGAAATTGTCTATATTTTCCTGGTGGTATTGCGGGGAATGTCTTGTCTTCTACACCTTGGACATCGATAGGAACTCAGGATTGGTGCATTCAATTCTTCATGAAAATGTCTCAGACGACTCAGACTTCTAGAACAATCATTGATTTTAGACCTACAAATAGTAATGGATCTTATCCTTGGATAGGTTTCGATAATAGTAATAATTTTGCATTCTATTATCAATCTGCCTATCAAATTACTACACCTAATCCAGCTGATGATAAATGGCATCACATTGCATGCACTAAGAATAAAGGAGTAATTCGTTTATTCTTAGATGGAAATTTAGTAGGAGCATATTTTAATTCTTCTACATGTCCAGATTCTAGCACTGTGCGATTAGGTGTTTCTTCAACTGGTGCAGGTAATACTTTAGCATCAGCTTTTCTGGGATATGTAGATGAAATTAGAGTAGATGTGGGAAATGCGATCTACACCAAAAATTTCACACCTTCATTGCCATATGGAGCAGAAATCTGATTGTAAATATGAATTAGATTAACCAAGGATTCTGAAATAGTGAGCGGCTATATTCCACCAATTGGTAATTCAGTCGCTTTCACTTTCAGCGATGATTATCAGGCACCGGTAGGAAATCAAGTAGTCTTTGATTTCACATTAGTGCCTGTTCTCTTGGGAGAAACATCGCTCTTTGACGGTTCCTCGATTAATGCTTCATTATTGTGCGGTACCTGGGTCTATAAAGATGGTAATAAGATCAAATTTGATCTTCAAGACTCATGGGCAAGTATAGACGGAAATAAGATCTCTCTGAAATGGGATTGCCCTTACCTGGTTATTGACTGTCCAGAGATGTGGCACGATCTTCCGGGTGATGCAATTGATTTTGACTTTGATTTGCTTTATATTGATAGTATTCCTGGCGATCAGATTAACTTCAATTTCACTTGCGAAACTAATCAGCCGTCACAAGATATAATTCTTGGTTCTATTCTTGGATATGCAGGGGATTCGTTAACTGCAAAGATTCAAGAAACCTTCAATATCACATTCTACGAAGGTGCAGAATATATTCCGAATATTGAATTCGTGAATATCTATCTGCCGATGGAATTTGATGAAGGGTCGACTTTATTTGCAGATTTGTCAGCTTCTCCATACTTCACAGCAAGTGCAAGAGGCGGCGGCGCATTTGCGGCAGATATTACTCCTTCTCTTATTGCGTACTTCACGCCTCAATTCCTTGAAGGCGCAGAGGCAGATTTATCTGATATTTGGACTCAAGTTTCATTTGATGTCAATATCGGTGATGGTGCAGATCTTGTTGGGATTCTGAGCACAAGACCTAGTGCAGATCTTGAAGCAGATGCCTTTGATGGTGCTTCATCACAATCTTCATTAACTACTGCGGTACTATTCAATCTAAATCCTCTTGATGGATCAGAAGCATCATTTGATCTAACAACGATCATCAATGATGGTATGCCATGTCAGGCATTTGAAGGATCAGAAGTTGATTTTGATCTTTATAATGTTCCTGGCTTTATTCTGCAAGCTCTTGATGGATCAGAAGTTGATTTTGATCTTTCTGCAACATATTCTCTTACCGCAGAAGCAGACGATGGATCGGTGTTTGTTGCAGATATTACACCTAATCCGAATGTACCTTTTGGAATTCAATTCTATGAAGGTGCAATTGCTTCATGTGACTTAGCAACCACCGTTTCGTTCCAGTTTGAATCAGATGAAGGTGCAATTCTAAGCGGTGATGTAACCACACGTCCTGCTCAAAGTTGGTCATTTGAGTTTGATGATGGCGCAATTCTAAGTGGTTCTCTAAATGCAGGCGCACAGAACTTCATCTTCTACACATATGATGGAGCTTCTTTTGTTGCAGACTTCACTCCAAACCCATCACCATCAATGGTACTGCAATTCCTCGATGGTGCTACTGCTTCTGTAACGATTTCTTATGCTGCAAATCTAGGAAACTTTAACTTCTTAGATGGTTCTATTGCAAACATTACATCACTTGGCATAGATCCTATCATCTATGTCTACGATGGTGCAGAAGTTTCATTTGAACTAGCGACTCAAAATACATTCTCCTTTGGAATGTACGATGGAGGCATTGGTTCATTAGATATTGAACTGCATCCTTCACAGGGTCTGGGTCTATTCACAGCATTTGAAGGTGCTACTTTAGAATTCGGCGCTCTAGCTACACTTATCAGCTCACATCTATCAGTCGTATTCAGGAATAGTTACGTCACAAGAGCTGATATTGATAGTGGAACTGATTTTGATCTTACAACTGATGCTTGCTGTGGTCTAAGGGACAATTCTGGTGCCTATGTTGATATCGGTCTAGCAGAAGCACCTGACTGGCACTATTATGGTTACAAGCAGATCTTTACTGTTGATCTTTCATGCAGACCTAGATTTGCAGTAAACTTTGCCGAAGGAGGAGAGCTAACTCTCAAGGATTATTCTGCCTATTTCAATTTTGATTTTGCAGATGGATCAGAAGGTAAGCTTGTTGCATTTGATCAAGATCTTAAGATCAGATTGTGTAAAGGTAACTTCATTCCAGATGGTGACAACATCATTGTGGAATTGACCACTGTAGATACAGAAGATTGCGAAGTTAATTTTGCATACGAAGGATCTACTCTAGAAGCAGTTCTAGCAAATTATGTTCAAGAAGCTCCGTCAATGTATGATGGTGCACATTTTGATGCTGATATTACTGTCGATCATCCTTGGTTCTTCCAATTCTGGGATGGTGCAGCATTAACAATGAAGAACTTCCCAGCAGAGTTACCTGTAAATATGCGCGATGGCGCTTCTGCTTCGTTTACGTTTGCATCAGAGGGATGGTATGCGGCAGAAGGTGCTGCTCTTACATGCAGCGGTCTATCTACAGATTACGATGTAGAATTCTTAGAAGTAGGCTGTCTAGATAACGAATATATTCCTACAAACGAAAATGGCGATCCTGAGCCAGAATTAGCAAGAACGACTCCTATGGAAATGGATCCGTTCTATCATGAATTGAAAGCAAGGTGTTACTAATGGCGACATGCCTTCAGAGTATTACGAACATTGTGAATGCTGGACAGATTGATTCTGTCCCTGAGCTTTCACCTAATACTCTGACACCTATTTCTTTTGGTTCAACTGCCAACCAATTATTTCTCTTAAAACTTCCTATCTTTCAGACCATTAGCTTTCAATTAGTCTTGGTTCCCGCGGGTTCTGGCACAAATATTTCTGTAACAGCAGAGATCTATGTTCTAAATTCTGATAATTCTGTTACATCACAGGGATCTATTCTGATCAGTGATCTAAACAGTGCATTCAATAAAGATCTCCAAGCAGGAACATATTTTCTATGTCTTAGAACTACTGTAGGTTCGTTTACAGGAACGATTTTAGCTTCATTTACGGGTTATCCTACTACATCATTCTTCACGTTCTTGATGTATGATGGTTCCGTTGCATCTTATCAATTCGATAACACAAGACCTCCTAGACCTTGTGACGAACCTTTATTCTTTGAATTACTCGATGGTACTTTGCCGCCTGGTATTGCAATGAATGCCCTAGGTAAACTTTCTGGAATTCTCCCTAATCTAGATTGCATCGACGATACAAAAGATCTTTCTCCTTCTCAGAATTGGTATCAAGAAGAAATGGATGGGTCATTTACTCCTTGGGGAAAACAATGGAGATTTAAAGTCAAAGTATATCTCCAAGATTATCCTGATTCATATGATGAAGATTGGTTTTGCATCAGAGTAGTTAATAACTGGTCTTTCGACAGAGATAATTTTCTTTCTCAGATGCCATTTACTAATGTGAGAACTGTCCAGGTAGTAGAACAACCCAAAACTCTACCTGAAATTTGTTTTGAGCCTTGTGAGATTCAGGCCCCTGAAGATTTTAACCCAATCCCCTTAAAAGATCAGTGTTCTGCTTGTTCTGATCCCAATGTGGAAACTGATGTTACTCTAATTCAAATACCAAAGCAGGTTGCATCTGTTCCTGTAACAGAATTGCCATTGTGGTATGTTGTAAATCAGGGTAAGTTTTTTGCTTCTGAAGAAGTGAATAAATTTATTGGTAATCTAGAAAATTCATATGCTTTCAAACTTTTGTTAGCTCAAGCAGGTTTAATTGATCCGGTTCAGTCAGAAGAAGATGCTGCTAAAACTGCTGTCAATGTCTCAGAATTCAATAATTTTGTTCAAATTTCTGTTTCGTCATTAGTAGATGGACGTAATACAACAGATCTAGATGCAATGATGCTTCAATGGAGAGATGAGCAAAATCAAAAATTGCCTATTACTCTATCATCATATGATGGTTCACTAATGACGGTAAAAATCTAATGGCTGATCTTCCTACAATTTGTCAACCATGCCCTGAACAACCAGAAATTCAATTGGTTTCAGAGTTGCCTTCATCTATGTGCCCTTGCCCTGAACCAGCGCCTGATGACAATTCCGCTATTCTTCCTACAATTACAACAATCACTGTCACCGATGATTGTTTTCAGAGTATGCTCTACAATATGACATCAGTCAAGTTCTGTAATATAGGTCCTAAGGCTTGTTAAATACAGAGTATTCTAGGAGAAATAAATGGGATTGCCCGTAGCACGAATCCAAGATATGTGTTCTGGTCATGATTGTCATAGCCCCAGACCTGCTATTCAGGGTTCTGTAAACGTCTTCGTTAACAAAAGAGGTGTTAATGGGATGGGCGATATGTGGGCTGTTCATTGTTGCGATGACTGTCATCCAGGTAATACTGCTGCAGGTTCTAGTTCTGTTTTCGTAAACGGAAAAGAAGTAGGTAGAATAGGCGATCAAATTTCATGCGGAAGCGTCATTATGACAGGATCCGCAAACGTATTTGCAGGTGGGTAATGGCAACAAATGTAAAATCGAGTCCAATCTATAGTGATCTGGATTTATCATTCCAGCCTCATCCTTTGACTGGAGATCTTCCACCTAAAGTAAATGTGGATGCTATCAGACGATCTGTAAAAACTCTTTTCTCTTTAGAACCTTTCGATATTCCTTTCGAGCCTAACAAACAAGCAGGCCTAAAAGATCTGCTATTCGAACCAAGTTCACACCTAACAGAAGTAGCAATCAAAACCAAACTTGAATATATTTTCAAGAAAATAGAAACAAGAGCAAATCTAATCAGTATTGATGTTGAAGCTTCGGATGATGACCTAGGTTACAATATTACTGTTACCTACAATATCAAATCCATTATGCAAGCAGATACTTTCAATTTCTATGTCGAGAGAGTTCGATAAATGAAGAATCTTCCAGTACAAACATTAAACTTCCTTGACATCAAGACAAACTTTACAAGTTTCTTGAAAGGAGATCCTTTCTATAAGGATTTCAATTTTGATGCTTCTGGCATTTCATCTCTACTTAATATCTTAGCATACAATTCGCATTATATTGGGTTCTATACCAAGATGATGTTAGATGAAAGCTTTGTTGATTCTGCTCATACCAGAATTGCAATGCTTTCTCATGCTAAAAGAACTGGATATGTTGTCAAAGGAAATAGAAGTGCTAGAGCTGATATTCAATTAGCTATCTCTATGGATCCAGCAGATGAACCCATCAGCGGTATCATTGTAATTCCTAAGGGCTCGTCATTTAAGGCTACAAATTCTACCCAAGATACCAGAGTCTTTCAGGTAATTGATGATGTGACGGTGTATGATAGATCTGTAGTAGATGGAAAAGTGATCTATACTTCTCCAGTATTCACAATCTACGAAGGATCTGCTGAAACTTGGACATTCACTGTAGATAACACCGATACAAATCAGCGATTTGTAATCAAGGATTTTGATATTGATGTTGATACGATCAGAGTCAATGTAAGAGATCATGCAGGAAGCGATAATCTAACAGAATTCCAGTTAGCTGATGATATTTTTGAGATTGATGGCACCAGCAATGTATTCTTTTTTACTACAAATGAGGATGGTTATTACCAAATCTTCTTTGGTAATGGAGTATTTGGTGTAAAACCTGATAACAATAATGTAGTCGAAGCAACCTATGTTTCTACATCAGGCGAAGATGGAAACGGAGCTAAGGCATTCAGTTATACTCCGCCTGCTGCTGATCCTACAGATGATTACAATATTGGTAACTATTCTGATTTTACCGTAACCACAATTTCAGCATCTTCAGGTGGAATGGAACCAGAAACTGTAGATTCTTTACGTTTCACAATTCCATATCATACCAGACGTCAGAATAGAATTGTTACAGAAAGCGATTATCAATCTGTGCTCCTGAGTGAGTTTAGAAATATTGATAGCATTAACGTTTGGGGCGGCGAAAAGAATACTCAGAGACAATATGGTAAGATCTTCATTTCAATCAAACCAAAATATTCAGATGCTCTAACATCAAGCGCCAGAAATGAAATTGCAACATCAATCATTTCTAAGTATGGTGTTGTAGGAGTAGACCCAATCTTTGTTGATCCGGAATTCATCAATGTAGATCTTACTGTAAAGGCAAAGATTGATACCAGAAAGACTAATAAATCTCTTGGTGAGATTGAAAAACTGATTTTAGATAGAGTTTCTGAATTTAATTCTGATAATTTGAATAGATTCAATGAAACTCTATCAGATGTCAATATGCTTGATTATTTGAAAGATGGGGAAGATGAAATTGTTTCCATCTATGATACCAAAGTTCTAAGAAAGAGTATGAATATCATTCCAAAATCAACTGCTGCAAATGATTTGATCTTTGGTAACGGAATTAACTTAGGTGTTTCGTCAAGTACCTTTACATATTCAGGTAATATATGTCAGTTTAAAGATGATCCTTCATTAGCAGATGATCATCTTTATATCTACACGAATAGCTCTAAGCTTCTAACAAAGGCGTTTGGAACTGTTGATTATGATACTGGAGAAATCACATTCTCACTTCCTGCGGCTGCGGTAATGGTAGGATATGAAAATCAGACATCTGCGGTAATTGAGTTTACTGTCACACCTCAAACACCTGACATTGATACCTATCTAAATAACATCACACGCATTGCGACAACAAGAGTTATCCTATCGTGACACAGACAATTCTACCAGTAATCAAAGGTAGATTCCAGAGCTTTGTAAAGGATGATTATCCTAATTTTGCAAAGTTTATGGGGGACTACTTCAAATGGTTGGAGCAGGATAATAATTTCCTGCAGATTGTCAACGACTGGAGGTCCAATACTGAACCTTCAAACAATGTAGAACCTTATATCACTGCAATTCTAGAAGATGTAGGTTTTGATATCAACCAAGATATTTCAATTCCTAAATCTACTTTATTGCATTTCATGAAAGATTTCTATCTTGCAAGAGGTAGCACGCAATCATTTGAATTCTTATTCAGAGTTCTCTTTGCTGATGATACAATTAAGATCAGATATCCTCGAGAAAATCTTCTTATTCCTTCATATGCAGAATACGGAGAGAAATTCTATGTCTATCTGAGTGCGAACAATGTAGGATCTAGAGATTATCTTGCAATTCTTCAAAATCTTACAGAATTATCAGGTACTCTAACAGGTCTTACTTCTAAGGTTGTTGTATCCGTAGAATCAATCACGCCTATTTTAGGTAACAGCAAGACATATCTAGAAATTGAAATTCTGAAATCTATTGGTGATTTTATTGTTGGAGAGAATGTTTCTCTAACAGTAGGGGACAATCAGATTGTAGAAGTTATTCAGAATGTTTCATCAGTTGATATTCATGCAGGTGGAAGCGGGTATCAACTAAATGATCCTGTCATCGTGAGTCATGCTCAGATTACATCTAACGGATATGTCAGTAAAATCAGCTCAGGTGGTATTGATTCTTTAACGATTACATCTGCAGGAACAGGTTATACAGTTGGTGATTTGATTCTTGCTAGAAATGTAACAAATCAAGATGGTTCAGGATTCAGTGCTCAAGTATCTGCGGTGGGTAATAATGGTGAGCTTCAATCTTATATCGTTCTGTGCCCAGGATATGGATATACAATTCTTCCTGAGATTACTGTAAAAAGACAAGAAACAGGAACATTTACAGATGCTATCATTGAACCGTTAAGTTCTCAGATTGGTAGCATCCAAAATATCACGTTCTTAGGAGCAAATGTAGATTTTGATGAAACTGCAACCGTAGAAGTTTCATCAATCACAGGAACGGGCGGATCATTAATCTTAAACTCTGTTTCTACTTTTGGAATTAGTGATTGGGACAATGATAGAGGATTCATAGGTGAGAATTCTACCATCATTGACAGTGATAAATATCAGCAATATTCATATGAGATCATTTCATCGATCAGCCCCTCTAGATATTTGACAATTGTAGATGATTTGCTTCATCCAGTCGGATATGTTAGATCGGCAGTTATTGAAATTGAATCAAGTGTTGTTCTAAATACACCAAAATCAACAAGTTCTGGTTCTATTATCACAGATATTACCTTCTTGTCTGATTCCCCTGATGATGATTTCATAACTTCAGAAGATGGAATATTGATTATCATCTCTGAGCCAGATTCCGACACTCTGGTAACAGATATCGGCGACACAATTGTTACAGATCAAGGCGAGGTGATTGAGCTGAGCCACTGATACCATAAGGTACTCTAATGTCAGACAAGGTTAGTTCAAATATCAAACCGTATCTGGTTTCTAGTCTGATTCAGACTCTTAGAAACAATCCTGCTCCAGGTTGGAAAAAGCTTACCCCTTATACTTTAGGTACGCAAGTATCTAATTCTGGTAAGGTATATGCAGCTATTCAAAATGGTGTCTCTGGAATTACTCCTCCTTCACAAAATTCTGGATTGTTTCTAGATGGAACAGTCCAATGGATCTATGTAGGTCAGATCAATAATCAATCAGATATTTCGAGTAATATCTACCTTGGAATTGGTGATATTGAAGAATGGGCGGATCCTAATAATCCAGATACTCCTACAACTGGATCAGAGTCAGAATCGTTTGTCCTGAACAATCTAATTACTCTTATTAAAGTAACTCCTACCAATGTTCGTCTGGGTTTAAAAATCAATATCTGGACTGAAAATACTGTTTATTCTCAGTTTGATAGCTCTAAAGATCCTTCAGAATATGATTCTGCTCATCCTTTGTATGTTGTGATTGGATCAGATGTTTATAAGTGCATCGACAATGCTGAAGGTGCTCCTTCTACTGTAAAACCAACAGGAACATCACTGAATCTAATTCGTTTAGCAGACAAGTATGTCTGGAAGTATATGGGTTCAGTCTCTTCTTCAGATTCTGTAACTTTCCAGACTACTCAGTACATTCCGGTGGTCTACAAGACGTCTAATGATGGCTCAACTCAATGGGCTGTTCAGCAGGCTGCACTTGAAGGCTCATTGTCAACCTTTGGCGAGGTATTCTCAAACAATGAAGCTTTTACAACACCTTCTGTATCTATTCAAGGCTCTGGTAGTGGGGCTATTGCTGCTTTTGATTTGTCACCTTCTGGACTAATCCAGCATCTCTATATTACAAATCCTGGAACAGGTTATGATCAGAACACTTTTGCTATTGTAAAAGAAACTTCTGCTGCTGGTTCGGGTGCATCTGTAGATGTTCAAATTGCAGATGGTGTTGTTTCTATCAATGGCTCCGTAACTCCAGGCACGAATTATGAAGAAGCTTGTCTAGTAATCATTGGTGATGGTTCTGGGGCAGTTGGTCAAGTTACTGTTGCAGGTGGACAGGTGACTAATGTAACGATTACGGATGGTGGTTCTGGATATACATGGGCAGAAGCATTTATTATTCCAGGTTCCGCCGGTGCAGTATCCCAGGCGATTTTAGCACCTCTGCAGGGACACGGAAGCAATATCATCACAGAATTGTGTGCAAATACTCTTCTGATGTCATTTAAGATTACAAATAGTGATACAGATTATATTACTGATGTAGATTACAGACAAATTTCTCTTCTGAGTTCAATCCAACCTGATCAGAATTCTGTATCAAATGCTAATATGTTCATTGGACCATCACATCCAGAATATAATTCGTCAACCTCACTCAATAAGTATAGTATCGGAAGTGGTTATATGCTCTATTTGAACAATGTTCCAGTGATTGAGCATACATACTCACAAGAAGAAACTCTAAAAATTGCGATTGAATTTTAAGGTGAAATAATGTCCAGATTAGATCTAAATAGATCTCCTTATTTTGATGACTTCGATCCGTCGAAGAATTACATGCGTATCTTGTTTCGCCCTGGACGTCCAGTTCAAGGACGTGAACTGAACCAGATTCAAAGCACGCTTCAAAATCAAATTGAGCAGTTCGCAAACAACATCTTTAAGAATGGCTCTATCGTAAGTAATGCTCGCAGTTCGCTGGTAGCTAAAGCTTACGCTCGTCTGATGGAAAATACCGCAGACACAAATGTCGTGGTTGATATTGAACAATTTGCAGAAGGTACTCAACTTAAGGGCGATGTTTCTGGTATTACTGCTACCCTAGTAAAATCTGTGAATGCAGATTCTGTAGCTGGTGATCCTCCGACAATCTACATCGTTTATACTGGGACTGCTATTGATGGAAAAACATCTAGCTTTATTCCAGGTGAAACTGTCAGTGTTTATGATGAAAATAATCTACCAGTTTATAAGGTAACTGTTCGTTGTCCAAGCTGTCCTGGCTCATCTCTATCAGATACAATTCCACCTACCGGTTCAGGGCAAATCTTCACTGTAGATGAAGGTGTGTTCTATTACGAAGGAATGTTTGTTCAGTGTGCTCGTCAGGATATCATTGTTCTGAAGTACATGCTGAAGGATTCTGATGGAAACGTAACGAATAGCGTTCCGTGCAAACTAGGTCTAGATTTTGTTCAAAGCATTGTGACCTATGAAGATGATCCATCTCTTTTAGATCCTGCTCTTGGATATCCAAATAGTACAGCGCCAGGTGCTGATCGCTATAAAGCAGACCTAGTACTGACAAAGAGATCATACGATGCCGAGGATGGTGATAATTTCATCCTGCTATGTCGTGTTGGCGATGGAATGACAATTGAGTACATGAAGTCGGGCAGTGAATACTCGGCAATCATGGATGAAATTGCAAAGAGAACTTATGAAACTTCTGGTGATTACACTATTACTCCTTTCAAAGTTTCTTTCTATAATTCACTGAAGTCATCAGACACTGATACACTAGGTTGGTCAACAACTGGTGATGCTGATTCTTTGATTGCTCTTGTTACTCCTGCCACTGCTTATGTGAAGGGTTATAGAGTACAAACGATTTCTAACACTCCTGTTCAGTTTAGAAAAGCGAGAGATACAAAGAAGATTGGATCTTTCATTAAGCGTTTCGATGAAAGAACTTATGTGATGATGCAACCTAAGGGTTCCGCTGGAATCTGGCCTAATGCTGCGACAGATGTATCTTTGATTGGTTCTAATACTGTTACCATGTTTGATGGTCCAGTGGTAAGCAACTCTACAAGTGGCAATGCAATTGGTACATTCCAGGTTTCGGACATGGTTCTGGTTTCTGGAGATCCTACTCTTGGAACTGCTACCTACAAATATTACATCTACAATCTGAATATCACTGTTGCAGGTAAGAAACTTTCAGATGCACAGAGCTTCGGAAACGCTGGATCTCAATTCGTTGCTGCCGCAGTAACGGATACTACTTCTGGTCTATTTGAACTTTACAATTCAAATCAAAGTGCTCTGATCTACAAGATTGATCGTGATAATATCAAGACTCTAAGAGATAACGACAATAATCAGAATGGTTCTATCAGCGTAATTGTTCGTAAGAAACTGACAGGTACTCTGAATAGCACAGGTTCGGTAACCTTTAACTCTACTACGAATGAATTTTACGAACCATTCGATAATACAATGATCGTCTATACCACGGATGGATCGGGTAATATCCATCCCGTGAACTTGCTTGCGAGCATGGTAGATGATGATCCTACTGCTCTAACTCTAAATCTAGGAAGTGCATATCAAGGTCAAAGCGTTACAGTTCTGACAAGCGTCTTAATGACCAATCAGAAAGAAAAGACAAAGACTCTAACTGCAACTAGCTTCCAAACAAATACTGCTCCTAGCTTCAGTGTAGGCGATATCATTCCTCTAGGGAAGGGAGATGCTTGGGCTCTAACAAGTGTTCAAGTCATTAACCCTGCAGATGCGAATTTCACTCCTGTAGATGTCACTTCAGAATATTCGTTGAATACTAACATCAATGATTATGGTTATTTTGAGTCGACAATCACCAGAGTAAAAGCAGGTTCCTTGAGCCCTAACAGTAACTTCAGATTGCTGATTAGCTTTACCTATTTTGATCATTCTGGAACTGCTGGTTACTTTACGATCGATTCTTATGCTTCAGCATTAAACGATCCTACAAGTGGTGTAACATACGAAAATCTACCTACCTATGTATCGAGTAATCAGACTTCATACCCAATTGCGTCTAGTTTTGATTTCCGTCCTTTAATTGTAGGAACCGACGCAATTAGTGCTCTGCCGCCTGCTAATGCAACGACAGCAATTTTTGATATTGAATATTATCTGCCACGTACAGATCTTCTTCAGATTAACAAAGATGGTGTCTTGTATGTTAAGGAAGGTATCTCAAGCGAGAGCCCAGTACCTCCTACAACTGATAATAATGCGATGGCTCTGTACCAAATTTGGCAGAAGCCTTATGTGTATTCATTGAATGATGTAAGCACCAAGTACATCGAGAACAAGCGTTACACCATGAGAGATATTGGTGGTCTAGAAAGCAGAATTGCAAATCTAGAATACTACACCTCTCTGACTCTACTTGAGCAGAGTGCAGCAAATATGAGTATCAAGGATAGTAGTGGCCTTGATCGATTTAAGAATGGTTTCATTGCTGATAACTTCAGCGATTTCCAAGCTGCTGATCTAACAAACGTAGAATTCCGCGCCGCCGCCGATAGAACACAACAAGAACTTCGTGCTCAATTCAAGACACGTAACAAGAAGCTTGCTCTGAACATTCAGAAATCATTGAATGTAAAGATGATGGGTAATGTTGCGATGCTTCCATTCACCGAAGTAGTGATTGATCAGAATCCTTATGCGACAACGCATCTGAGTATCAATCCATATTTCCAGTATTGTCAGCGAGGAACACTTGTTCTGTCACCTAACACTGATACTTGGACTAACGATACTGCTCTACCTAAGGTAACTGTGGATGTCGATACTGGTGTTCAAGCCTTCCAACAACTTGCGAATGCAACTGGTGTGTTAGGGACTGATTGGGGTTCATGGGTAGATCAGAACAGAACTATTCTGCAATCTTCATCTCAGAGCACTTCTACGGCAAATAATAATGGCGTAAAAACCACAACTGCTACAACAACCACGACAACTAATCTGGTTGCTACTACTTCGACAAGAACTGGTACTGCGACAACCGTTGGTTCAAGAACTGATACCTACGATATCGGTGACGTTGTTAAGGATGTACAGATCATTCCTTACATGAGATCTGTTGTGGTAGAATTCTATGCTACAAAGATGAAGCCTAATACCATTGTGTATCCATTCTTTGATGGAACCGATGTATCTGCTAATTGCCGTAACACTGGATTCCAACTAACGTCTGCTAATGCTTCAACAAATGCTCAACTTGTCGCATATGGAAGTCCGTTAATCACTGATGGAAATGGCGAACTTCGTGGTGAATTTAAGATTCCTGATAACACATTCTTCACTGGTGAAAAGACCTTTAAGCTGACTGATGATGAAACTAACTCAGGAAATCCTGATTTAGAATCAACTTCTGCAGATACTACATTCTTCTCAGGTGGTCTTGATGTTACAACTCAAGACACTACCTTGAATGTGATCAGCCCAACGTTCAACAAATCACAAGTTTCTCAAAGCAATACAACGACAACGACAGAAACAAGTCGTCAAACATCTGTTGTGACTACATTGAACCCTGATCCGATCTCACAGAAGTGTGGAAATATTCCAGAACATACTTCTTCTTTCAGAAAATGTTCGTGTGCTATTAGCCCATCTTCATGGCAATGTCATGATCCTGTAGCCCAAGGTCTGCAAACGACTTCTGAAATGGTTGTGACCGCAGTAGGTGTATTCTTTAAAGCTGCCGATCCTATCGGTGATAGCTTGTTCTTACAGATTCGTGATATGGTAAATGGTTATCCTGGTCAGAATATCCTAGCCCAGAAGAACTTTACTTCAAGCGATCTTCAGTTATACATTTCTGATGATTCTGCAAAGGAATTTAAGGTAACATTTGATACACCTGTGTACCTAGAAGGAAATAGTCAGTATTGTTTTGTGGTAGGTGGTTACTCACCTAATACTAGAATTTGGATCTCTACTCTTGGTCAAGAAGTAGTGAACATGCCTGGTACAATTGTTCAAGAATCTCCAACTGGTCAATCAAGTTTCCGTTCTTTAAATGGTGATACCTGGAATGCTGAACAGACTCAAGAGATCAAGTACAATCTATATGCGGCTAATTTCACAGAAAACACAATGACACTTGTGTTTGAGAATAGCCAAGATATGAACACCTGGCCTCTAGATGATAATCCGTTTGAATTTGAATCTGGAAGCAATCAGATGCGTGTGTATGCACGTGATCATGGATTTACTGAAAATGATCGTATTAGTATTTCTCTATTTGATGATCAAACGATCTCAATCCAAGCGACGGATTTCCCACCTCAAGTAGGTCAAACAATCCATACGATTACAGGTCACGCAATAATCGCGAGTGTAACACCTGATCCTTCATCTGGAGCAAATTACTACAAGATCACTGTCAATCAGTCTTATGGTTTATTCCTAAATGGTCAACAATACACCGCAGATCCTATGAACAAGACAGTAAGAGACAATTATCTTGTTACTGCAATTGGTTCTGTGAAACCAGCAAGTTACCAATTGAATGAATGCTTCGGTTACTTCCGTCAAGATGCCTATACGAACAAGTATCCGGGTGGAAGCCTTGCAGGTATTCCTCTAGATCAGATCAATACTCAATTGATTGTAACTGCGGTTGATAGCCAAGACACATTCATCGTTCAACTTTCAAGTGTTGCAAATGTTTCTGGCCGTTACGGTGGAACTGGTGTTGTTTCATACGATTTCAACGAAAAATATGATGTGTTCAACATTTCAGGTGCCCGTACTGCTTACAGAGCAACAGAAAACTGGACAATGACAGGTATTGGACACGGAAAGACTTCTAGCCCATTTGCAAGTTCTAATTATGCTCAGCAACCTGCAATCAGTTTCACAATTGGTGAAGACCGTTACATGGACCAGCCGTTCAAGATTGCTTCTGCAAATAACGAGCAAAGAGTTCTTGGTTCTGATGGTAAATCTGTAGCGGTTCAATGCGTATTCAGTTCTGCTGGTAATGCAGTATCGCCTATGGTAAACTGCGACACATTTAGCATCACAACAATCAGTAACAGAACAGAATGGATTGATGCAGCATCATACAATGTGGCACCTAATGCTACAGGTAGATTGATTGCTGAAACTGATGGTTATAGAGGTGTTGAATCATATAAGTACGTTACACGAAACATTTTGCTTCAAAACCCAGCAAATGATTTGTATATCTATTTTGACGTTTATAAGGATCTAAACGCTGATTTTGATGTATACGTTAAGCGCACTTCGGTTTATGATAACAGAAATGTAGATGATATTCCTTGGTTGTTAGTTGATCAACTCGATAAATCACATTCATCAGTTGATTTGACAGATAGAGTTGAATATACAGTTCAATGTTCACAAGCAATCTCGGATTGGTTAGATACAAATGGTGAACCAGAACCTTTCACAGCTTTCAAGATCAAGCTTGTAGGACGTGCAAAGAATTCAGCTCATCCTGTATTGTTTGCAAATCTACGCGGTATTGCGGTAACGTAATGAAAGAAAAAGTTCGAGATTATCCAGGTCTGGTTAAAGTTGATAGAGCCTTTGTAGTCAATACAAACGATACTGAATACAGAAAAGCTCTTGCAAGGAACAAACAACAAAAGAAGTTAGAGGGCATGGATGCCCGCTTGACTTCCTTAGAAGGAAAATTGGATCAAATCCTATCACTCTTAGGAGCAGGTAAATGACTTCTACAAACCCTAACTGGGCAGAAATGTCCGACGATTTAAAAATCATCGAAATGATGGCGGACGGTTTTGACCACGTGGATACTAAGATTCAAGCAATTACTCAGGATATCCAAGATATCAGAGAATCGTTATCTAGTCTAGAGACAATGTTAGGTGATCCTTCTAGATTAAATGATAAGAGTATTGTTGACACTCTAAATACAATTGTAGAAATGCTTGAAACTACTCAAGCGAATGTGTCAGCTTCTCAACAGAAATAAGGTAGATTATGGCTGTTACCAGAATTACATCTAGAGATCAGCTAAAGGACTATGCGCTTAGGGCTCTTGGTGCACCTGTTCTTCAGATCAATGTAGATGACAACCAGCTTGAAGATAGAATTGATGATGCACTGGATATGTTCTGGGAATATCATGCTGATGGTGCTATCCGCACTTTTGTGAAATACGAACTAACCCAAGATGATTTTGATAGAGAATATCTTCAGTTACCTGATGGTATTTTATCTGTTATGAGAGTTCTGTCCGTTGATAATCAGAAAGCTTTGATTAATCTGCAATATCAGATGTTCATTACAGATATCATGAATATCAAACAGATCACAACTGGCGGTATTAACGGATATGTTCTGACAAATAGCTATCTGAATATGATTAATGATTTCTTTTCTTATGAAAGAGTCGTTAGTTTTAACAAGCATCGAGATCAATTAAGAATTGATACTGATTGGTCAACCTATAATGTAGGCGATATTCTTCTTGTTGAGTGTTATATCATTCAAAATCCAGAAGAATATGGTGAGACCTACAACAATTATTGGTTAAAACAGTATGTGATTGCCCTATTCAAGAAGCAATGGGGTCAGAATTTAATGAAATTCTCAGGTGTCAACTTACCTGGTAACATTCAGGTAAATGGCAGAGAGATTTACGAAGAAGCTAAAGATGAAGTCAAGGATCTAGAAGATCGTTTGAGAAACGAATTTCAATATCCTTGCGATTTTTTTATCGGTTGATGCGAGTAATTCTTAATGGCCACGAATAAGTATTTCAACCGATTAAAGCAAACTTCAGAACAAGATCTTTTTGAAGATATGGTAATTGAATCCATCCAACAATCTGGTGTGGATGTTTGGTATATCCCAAGAGAAAATCTAGAAGTTGATCCTATTTTAGGTGAACCTACACAATCTACTTTCAGAGAAGCTTTCTTGATTGAAGCATATCTTCCTGAAGGTGGACAAATGGATGGTCAACAAAATCTGATGTCTAAGTTTGGTTTTAGAATGAATCAAACTATTGATATGATCATTTCTAAGAGACGTTGGGCTGAAATTGGAACTGGATTTCCTCGTCCACGTGAAGGTGATCTAATCTATATTGGGGATTCTCAGAATTCATATTCTTCATTCTTGAACACATTCTTTGAGATCAATCAGGTCTGGTACACAAATCCTGACTGGCAATTTGGTCGTCATTTCACATACAAGATGATGTGCGAAGTCTTTACCTACTCTTATGAGAAGTTTCAGACTGGTGTTACGACCATTGATGATATGCAGCTTCCAAATATGGACATTGTAGACATGGCGATCAATGAAGCCTTAGAGCAACAAAAGCCGTCTGTAGTGATTGACAAAAGCAATCCTTTTGGTGATTTCTAATGGTAAGAAATATCTTCTATTATGGCACTACAAAAAAGATCATCGTCGGATTTGCATCTTGTTTCGATGATATTCGTTATGTAGATGGTCATGGACAAACTATCTTGGTTCCTATCCATTATTCGCCTAAAGAAAAATTCATTGAATTGATCCAAGCAAATCCTGATTTTGACAATACGAATTTTGATATTACTCTACCTCAGATGGGTTTTGAGATTACAGATATCAAATTTGATTCATCACGACATACAAATCCATTGTCAAAAATTGATGATGTAGATTCTACTTCTGGCGAACAATATATGTTCAACAGAGTACCTTACAATTTTGAAGTTAGCCTTTACATTGCAGCAAGAAGATTTGAAGATTCCTTGAAGATTGTGGAACAAATTATTCCTTTCTTTACGCCCGAATTAACAATTACGATCAATGATAAAGAAGATTATAATCTTCAGACGAATGTTCCTATCATTTTAAATGATGCTCAATTCGACATTGATTATGAAGGTTCGTTCAATACCAAGAGAACCATTACTTGGACTTTGAATTTTACAGTGAAAGGATTTTATTACTCAAATCCAAGAGATGCAAAGCGTATTAAGCAATCAATTGTTGAATTGCATAACGAAGATTTCGATCGTTATTTCACAAAATATACGGCAACTGTAGATCCATTTGAAGCTACTCCATCTGAACCGCATACTATTGTAGAAACTACTGAAACGGTATTAAATGATGACTGATGCAATCTCAAAATCACTAGGTGTTGCTGAACCTAAGCAATTGATGTCTGCAGAAACAGAAGTCGCACGAGTGACCGATGTAACAAGAACCCTTGTTGATGCAAAGAAGGAAAATCAAACTTCTGATTATGAAGATGCAAGAACTAATATCAAGTCTATCATTAAAGACTCTATGTCATTAGTTCCTGATCTAGTTAATCTGACCAGAGAAGCATATAGTGATAAGATGTATAAAGCTGCTGCTGAATTCCTTGCTACTTTAGCAGATCTAAATGTTTCTCTAGTAGGTTTATCGGAAACAAAAGAAGTTTCTTCTTCGCAAAAAATTAAACCTGAAGAATCTAAACCTCAAGAAAAACGTGAAGTTAAGGTCTTCATTGGAACTACAGAAGAGATGCTAGACCGAGTTTCTTCACAAGAGAAGTTGCCTGTCCAAATTCAAGACAATGTTTAAGGGATGGGTTACTCAATCCCATTAGCTCCCTTGTGACGATACTAGATCGTTCAGTTATTTGCTTTTCTTCCCAGAAAAGCTCACTAGCGACAGGAGCTCATTTTCTCGTCAGAGTTTCATTACTATCCTGTCTGTCAGTCTCATGCAATCCCAGTTCGGCTGGCACCTGAAAATTGCATTACCTAACACGTTTCAAACGGTTAGTCTGACACCTTTGTCGGAGATATAATCTCCCTAGCATATAGATGATGACTAGTAACCTGTCTATATACTACCCGTTTCGGTAAAACCCTAATGGTGCAAGCGGGGTTTCATCTGTTGGCTGCGCTACTCCGGGTCACTCCGTTAACTTTTGGGCTCGGACGAGTGATGAGTTTCTTAAATATTCTAGTCTTTCAGTCTTTAAACAGGAGCAATGCTAACTTCTAATCATGCGTTTGCATAGTCTGAGTTAGATAATGTATCATGGAATACGATTTCATTAAAGAGAATAGCTATAATGGCAACGGCAAACTTAAAAAAGCCGGTGTCAGAATGGAAATCACTGCAGAAGAACAACAAGAGTTCATTAAATGTAGAGATGACTTTTTCTATTTTCTAGAGACATATTGTAAGATCATTTCTCTGGATGAAGGTCTAGTAAATTTCAAACTTTATCCATATCAAAAGAAAATGATGAAAATGATGGAGGATAATCGTTTCAATATCTTCCTTCTTCCTCGCCAGATGGGTAAGACAATCACTGTTGCTGCTTACCTTTGTTGGTGTGCAATTTTCAATAGACGTTTCAATATTGCTATTCTTGCTAATAAAGCTGAACAAGCAAGAGAAATTATGTCTCGTCTTCAATTGATGTACGAAGAACTTCCTTGGTTTCTTCAACCTGGCGTCAAGACTTGGAATAAAGGTGACATTTGGTTGGGAAACGGCTCAAAAGTATTTACCGCAGCAACCACTGGTTCATCTGTTCGTGGTAAGTCGCTGAACATTGTTTACCTTGACGAATTTGCATTCGTAGAAAATGATGTTGAGTTCTATACTTCTACCTACCCTGTTATTACATCAGGTAAGAAGACTAAAGTAATTATTACCTCCACTCCTAATGGAATGAATCTGTTCTATAAGCTTTGGACAGATGCAATGGAAGGTAGAAGTGCATACAAACATCTTCAAGTACATTGGTCTGAACATCCCAATCGCGATGAATCCTGGAAACAAGATCAGCTTCGCAATATGGATGAGAAGCAATTCAATCAGGAATTTGGTTGTCAATTCTTGGGGTCTACAGACACTTTGATTTCAGGTCATAAGCTTCAACAATTAACCTTTGTAGAAGCAATTGGCGGTGATGAAAAGTTCTTTAAAATCTATTCTCAACCAGAGAAAGATCGATCTTATGTAATCACCACTGACGTATCAGAAGGTATTGCAAAGGATTATTCTGTCATCAATGTCTTCGATGTAACTGAAGCTCCTTACAAACAGGCAGCAATCTATAGAAGCAACATTGTTCCCCCATTGCTACTTTCAGAAGCTCTATTCAGAATTGCGAATATGTATAACTCTGGAGTCGTAATTGTAGAAAATAACAATATGGGTTCTGATGTTTGTAATTCACTCTGGAATGACTATGAGTATGAAAATATGCTCATTACCAGGAACAAGAACAATGAAAGCTTAATCAGAGAAGGTCGTCAATCTAACGTAGGCATTAGGACCACGAATAAAACAAAGTTGATTGGATGCTCTTCTTTGAAATCACTGATCGAAAGTAATACATTAGTGATCTATGATTTTGAAACCGTCAAAGAATTAACGACGTTTATCAAAAAAGGTAAATCATACGAAGCTGAAAAAGGTAAGAATGATGACATTGTCATGTCAATGGTCTTATTTGCATGGTTCGTTCATCAACCATACTTTTCAGAAATGGTAGATCTAAACGTAAAAGCATTAACCAAGGACAATCTGTACGATGAGTATTCCATCTGTTTAGGCTTTTTTGCAGATGGAACGGAAACAGACAATGATTCATTCATATGGTAAATATGATAGAATAATTTGAAAGTACGTCCTTGAATTAGGAGAAAATAGATGGCTTCATCTCAAACAAGCCCAGGCGTAGTGGTTCAGGAAACTGATTTAACCAACTTCGTTGCTAGTGTTGGCACCTCGGGCGGTGCATTTGTAGGCGGTTTTGCATGGGGTCCTGTAGAACAGTACACAACTCTAGCTAGTGCAACCGACCTAGAAGCTCAATTTGGTAAGCCAGATGACACTAATTATGTCGATTGGTTCTCGGCATCAAACTTCCTTAGCTATACTGGTCAGCTAATTCTTGTCCGTGTTGTTGATGAGAATGCGCTGAATTCGTCAGATGACGGTGATGGTATTCTGATTAAGAATGATAATGATTTCCAGATTGTTAGCTCAACTGGACCAACTGGTGTGCATTTTGCTGGTAAGTTCCCAGGCACTCTTGGTAACTCACTAGGTGTGTATGCTTGTGATGCTACTGGATTTGATACTTGGCAGTACAAGGGTTCATTTGACTCTGCTCCAGGCACTTCAGAAGCTGCTGCTGCTGTAGGCGCAAGCAATGACGAACTTCATGTCGTTGTGGTAGATCTTCATGGTAAGTTCTCAGGAACTCCAGGTAGTGTTCTAGAATCTTTCGCATACCTTTCAAAAGCAAAGGATGCAAAGGATATCAACAATGCTCCTAACTACTATGTCAACGTTCTGAATAGATCCTCACAATACATTCGTGCTCTTACGGCACTGAATGGTGAAAGCGGTTCAGCTGGTGGTGCTGTTACTTCAGTGACTGTAACAGATGCTGGTTCTGGATACACAGATGCTACGGTTGCTTTTAGTGCTCCTCCTGCAGGTGGCGTTCAAGCAACTGGTACGGTTCAACTAGATGCTGGTGCTATTACAGGTGTGACGATTACCAATCCTGGTAAGGGTTACACGGCTGCTCCTACAGTGACGATTACTGGTACAGGCGGAACCGGTGCAACTGCGACAGCCGCAGTGAGTGCAATTGTTACGACTGTTGATTGGGGAACTGCTCTTATTGTTGCTGGTGTGCCTTCTGCTTACTCAAGCCTGGCTGCTCCTGTTTCCATGCCGCTGACTGGTGGTGTTGATAGCACTTCAATTGGTTCACAAGAGCTGATCACTGGCTACTCAATGTTCGAGAATGCAGAGCAGGTTGATGTAAGCTTGATCTTTGTGGGTTCAGCAGGCGGCGATGATGAAATGGACACTGTTGTTCAATTTGTGATTGACAATGTTTGCGAATCCAGAAAGGATTGCATGGTATTCTTCTCACCAAAGCTAACTGACGTGCTGAATGTGACTCAGAGCGCTGCTGCAACCAATGTTGTTGCAACTCGCAATCTGATTGCTCGTTCTAGCTCATATGCAGTTATGGATAGTGGATGGAAGCTACAGTATGACGTCTATGCTGACAAGTACCGTTGGATTCCTCTGAATGCCGATATTGCTGGTCTTTGCGCTCGCGTAGATACCACAAATGATGCTTGGTGGAGCCCTGCAGGATACAATCGCGGTCAGATCAAGAATGTTGTATCTCTTGCATTCAATCCGAACAAGACCTCACGAGATGCAATCTATAAGGTTGGAATTAACCCTGTGGTTACTTTCAATACTGATGGAACTATTCTTTATGGAGATAAGACGCTTCTAGGAAAGAATAGTGCATTCAGCTTCATCGGAACACGTCGTCTGTTCATCTTGCTTGAGAAGACAATTAGCGGTGCTGCAAAGTATTCACTATTTGAATTCAATGATCAGTACACGCAGGCTGCTTTTGTGAACATGGTTGAGCCTCAGCTTCGTACAGTGAAGGGTCGCCGCGGTATGGAAGACTACCGTATTGTTTGCGATAGCTCAAATAACACTGATGCAGTGATCCAGGCAGGTCAGTTTGTTGGATCAATTTTCATCAAGCCTCAATATAGCATCCAATGGGTGCAACTGAACTTCGTAGCAGTACGTCGTGAAGTGAGCTTCGATGAAGTCGTAGGCGTTGTTTAAGATAGAAAGAAATAAAAGAAGCCCGTCTTGATGGCGGGTTTTCTTTTGACTAAATAAAAAGAAATTCAAAGTTGGAGATATCTCAGATGAGTGCTGACATTCATTCGTTTCTTGCAAATTTTCAAGGCGGCGGCGCTCGTCCTAACCGCTACGAAGTAGTTCTTACTTTCCCTGCTGGTGTTCCTGGTGGTATTTCGGCTTCTATTAAGGCTGGTTTTACTTGTAGAGCTGCATCTATCCCTGCATCAAATATGGGCGTTGTAGATGTTCCGTATAAGGGACGTCAAGTTAAAGTTCCTGGCGATAAGGTATGGGATGATTGGACTGTCCAAATTCTTATTGATAATGATTTTGCGACTCGCTCAGTATTTGAGAAGTGGCATGATCTTATTTTAGGATTTGATAGCAACGTCGCATCCGCTGGTTTCGTTAACCCTGCTAATGCTTATGCTAGAGCTCAGGTTAATGCACTTGATCGTTATGATCAGATTATTCAGACTTATGTTGTAGATGGTATGTTCCCGACTCAAGTTGGTGAAATTACTCTAGCATATGATGCTAACGATCAGATCATGGAACAACAGGTTACATTTGCAATCAATGGTTGGTCATCAGACGTTACAACCTAAGAAGATAACACACCCGCCTCGCCTCTCTTTGAAGCGCAAATAGGCGGGTCTTCTTGAATAAATAATGGAAAGTCTTAAAGGAATATGTGATGGAGCTTTTCGGCTACGAACTTAAAAAGAAGAAAGTCTCTAATCCGTTAGAGACATTTCAAATCGACAGAGAAGATATTGCGTCAGATGCAGTAATTGTTTCTGATGGTCCTGTCGATGGCTCTGGAATGTCGGTATTCAGCTATGATGCTACATCCATTCCTGGCGATGAAATTGAACTTATCTCAACATACAGATCAATTTCCCTTTCTTCTGAAATTGATGAAGCTTTGCAGGAAATCAGAAACGAAGTATTCATTTTCGATGTTCCCGGCAAGAGGGCATTTGAAATTGACTTCAAAGATGAACCTACGTCACCTTCATCTTCGATCAAAAAGAAGATTACAGAAGAATTTCATAATCTTTATAATGTAGTGAATTTTGACGAACGTGGGCTATCATATTTTGATGATTGGTATATTGATAGCAAGCTCTATCTTCATAAGATCATTGACAGTAAGCAACCTAAGCTAGGTATTCAGAAAGTTGTGGCAATTGATCCTCTGCGAATTCGCAGAGTGAAGTTCATGCCTAAGTCTGATGCTAATGGTGTCTATGACATCTCCAAAGTTCAAGAATGGTATATCTATTCTAATCACTTTGCCAAGAATATTATGCCTGGAACTATTACTCCTATTGAGTTTGGTTCTGAAATTGCAGGTCTAAGAATTAAACCTGATGCTATTTGTTATACAGATAGTGGTGTAATTGATAGAGCAACAGGCAAGACAATCGGATATCTAAGAAAGGCAATCGTTCCTTATAACAATCTGCGAATGATGGAAGATGCAATGTTAATCTTCCGCGTTGTTCGTGCTCCTCAACGTCGTGCGATCTATATTGACGTCGCGGGTATGCAGAAGAACAAAGCTGAGCAGTACATGAAGGATATGATGTCTCGCTTCAAAAATAAGATGGTTTATGACAGCAAGACAGGTCAACTTGCTGATCGTCGCAATGTCATGTCTATGCTTGAAGATTATTGGTTACCACGTCGTGACGGCGGTAAGGGAACTGAAATCGAGACAATTGATGGCCAGAATGCTCAAGATATCATGGATGAAGTAGAATATTACAGAGACAAGTTATGGCGCGCTCTAAATGTTCCTCGTTCAAGATTTGGACAAGATGATGCGCCATCTTTCCCATTTGGTAAGGGTATTGAAATCCAAAGAGACGAATATCGTTTTAGAAAGTTCTTAGATAAGATTAGATCAAGATTCTTGATGTTTATGAAGGATCTTCTGAAGACTCAACTTATCTTGAAGAATATTATTACACCTGATGATTGGGATCAGATCAGTAAATCCATTGTTTGGACTTTCACGGAAGATAATGCTTTCGTTGAATACAAAGAGTCAGAAATCTTAAATAATAGGTTAGTAACCTTAAATCAAATTCAACCGTATATTGGAAAGTTCTTTTCCCAAGAATGGATTAAAAAGAACGTTCTTCGTCAGACAGACCAAGAAATTTCTGATATGCAGACTCAAATGGATAGTGAGCCTCCTTATGATATAGGTCTACCTGGAAGTGAGGACGGTCCACCGGGTGGTAGCTCAGAACCGATCCAAGATACAGACACAGATACAGGAAGCGATAATGACTAAAGGTATTGAAGCAATCCGTGAATCAGTTAAAAAGGGTGATTCATACCATGCCATCACAGGTCTTTGTGAGGAAATTGCTCAAAGAGTTTCCATGGTAACTCCTATGTCTCTGGTTCAAAGAGATCCTAAGAGAGATAATGAAGGTGTTGCAATTGCAGATCATGGACATCTTGGTAATGGTCCAGGAAAAGCTTTTCTAGATCCTCTTGAATTTGCTGCTCTTACAATTAAAGAGACTGCTCGTCAACAATTTGGTTCTGATGATGGAACTTACAAAGATGGTATCCTGACTCTAGAACTTCGTGCTGTTCAGGCTGCCAAGGAATTTGCTGCTTGGCTAGATGATAGCCCTTTAGTGTATGGTTATCTTCTAGATGTTACTAGAAATGATAAGAATAAAGGTATTGAAAAGAGAGCTCCTGTTCTTAATTTAGATGATATTACCAACGATACAAGCATCTTTTATTTCACATTTAGAATTGCTGTAGGGGAGGATCTTTTGGTATGATTATCCTTGTAGAGCAATATGATGAATTTGATTGCGAGGTTCTAGAAGAACAAACTTCTGCTGGTAAGAAAGATAAGAAGTATGTGATTCAAGGAATCACAATTCAGTCTAATGTGAAGAATAGAAACGGTCGCGTCTATCCAGAAGAAATTGTGGATGGAGAAGTAGGACGTTACATTAAGGATGTTCTGAATAAGAATAGAGCTGTGGGTGAGTTAAATCACCCTGCCGCGGAAAATCCTAAGATCAATTATGAGAGAGCTTCGCATAAATTTGAAACCCTTACTAAGGATGGTTCAAATTGGCATTCTAGAGCGGTAGTAACAAAGAAGACTCCTATGGGCTCTATTGTTGCTGGGCTTATGGATGAAGGTGTCCAGATGGGCATCAGTTCTCGTGCAGTAGGTTCTACTAAGAAGCAACATGATGGAACAAAAATTGTCCAAAAAGATTTTCATCTGATTACACCAGGAGACATTGTCTCTGATCCATCAGCACCTGATGCATATCTAACAAACCTTATGGAAGATAAGGAGTGGGTATGGGCTAATGGGCTACTTATTGAAAAAGAAGTAGAAATCAAAGATGAAGTAAATAAATTAGCCAAAACTAAAATGCTGAATGAAGAGAACATGTTGAGATTGTTCAATCACATTCTCTCACAGATCTAAGGAGCAAAGTAATGAAGTTGAATGAAGAAATCACAGGTCTTCTAGGCGAGGAAAATCTTGCTGAGGAAACTGCTGTGAAGCTCGCAGCACTTGTTGAGAGTCATGTGGCAGCTAAGCTAGAAGAAAAGACAACTGGTCATGCTGCTGAAATTCAGGCTCTGAATGAAGCTCATGCTGAAGAAATCACGGCTCTACGTACAGAGCTAACTGAACAAGCAAATTCTTATGCAGAATATGTGAAGGAAGAAGTTTCAGAAAAGATCAGCGAATATGTTGATGCTGCTGTCTCGAAGTATGTCACAGAAAATGAAGAAAAGTTTGCGAAGCTAGATAAATTTGATCGCATTGAAAAGTCATTTGAATTGATTAAAGAAGCATTTGAAAATAATGGTTTTGATGTCAAAGAAGATGCAGTTTCAAGCAAACTACAAGAAGACGTCGATGCTGCTACGGCTGCCTATGGTCACCTGTTTGAACAGAATAAGGAACTGAAGGAACTACTGCAAGAAGCACAGATGGAAAATATTTTCAATACCAAGACAATCTCACTTTCTGACACTCAGAAGGAAAAGGTAAAGGCACTTGCTGAAAGTGTTCAGTTTGAAGGTGTTGATCAGTTCGGAAAGGCCCTAGATTTGATCGTGTCACAGGCAGTCAGTAAGTCTTCCGAGAATCAAGGTTCACTGAATGAGGATACTCAGGACGTGATTCCTGCTGTAAAGCCAATCTCGGACAAGATGAAAAAGTACATCGATCGTCTGTGATAAATTAGTTTTTCTATAAATAGAATTGAATAACGAATATTGAGATTTGTTGAGGAGAAAACGATGTCTCTAGAAGTATTAACAGAGAAGTGGGATGGCGTCCTTAATTCGGACAAGCTGCCTAAAATTGACAGCCAACTGAAGGTAAGAACAACTGCCCAGCTTCTGGAAAACCAGGAGAAGTTTCTTGCTGAGGCATCAAACGTTGCCGGCGGAATTGAGAACTTCGACCCTGTTCTGATTAGCTTGGTTCGCCGTCTTGCTCCTAAGCTTATTGCTTATGATGTATGTGGTGTGCAGACGATGTCAGGTCCGACCGGACTGATCTTCGCTCTACGTGCTCGCTACACAGGACGTAATGGTGCAACTCCTGGAACTGGTTCAGGATCTGATACGCCTCAGGGTGGTTCAGAAGCTCTGTTCTATGAAGCCAATACTGCTTACTCGGGTGCTGGTTCGCATAGCGGAGACAATCCGTGGGCAGTTGGTTACTCTACTGGTACTGGTATGGATCTTGCCGATGGTGAGTCAAATGCCTGGGCTGCAATGGGTGTGACCATCGAGAAGAGCAATGCTGTTGCTAAGACTCGTCAGCTACGTGCAGACTACTCGCTAGAACTGGCACAAGACCTTCGTGCAATTCATGGTCTGGATGCTGAAGGTGAGCTGACCAACATTCTGTCGTCAGAAATCATTGCAGAACTGAACCGTGAGGTTGTTCGTACAATCTACACTGTTGCTCAGCAAGGTGCACAATTTGCTTCAACTCCTGGTACCTTCGACCTGCAGAATGATGCAGACGGACGTTGGGCAGTTGAACGCTACAAGGGTCTGCTATTTGCTATCGAACGTGATGCTAACGCAATTGCTATTAACTCACGTCGTGGTAAGGGTAACATCCTGATTACTAGCTCGGACGTTGCTTCGGCACTTGCGATGGCTGGTATTCTTGATTATGCTCCTGCCCTAGATGGTATGGTTGATCTTGATGTTGACGCTACCGGTGCAACCTATGCTGGTAAGGCTGGTCGCTTTAAGGTATATGTGGATCCGTATGCAGGAGCCGATGGTTACTGTGTGGGCTTCAAGGGTGCTAACCAGTATGACGCAGGTCTGTTCTACTGCCCATACGTGCCGCTACAAATGGTTCGCGCTACTGACCCAACGAACTTCCACCCTGCACTGGGCTTCAAGACACGTTATGCAATTGTGTCGAACCCATTCACCAACATCAACGCTGGTGGAAACGTGTACTACCGCAAGGCTCAAGTGCTGAACTTGATCTAAGCTACAGTTCAACAAACTGTTACGAAAAGCCCGCTATACGCGGGTTTTTTGTTGGCTCAAAATCAGTTAAACTAAGAGCCTTGGAAGAGGAGCTCTGCATGTATCCTGATTGTGAAGTCGATATTAAAGTTCTTGGTGGTCTTCCTGTTACCGTGAAGGTTTGGATTCAATCTGAAGATCCAGAAGTAGGTATTTTCTATCCCTATATTGAAGATTATATTCTGTGCCATCACAAGACAGGTAAACCTCATACTCAATGGATCTATAATAGAATTGAGAAAGATGGATCAGATAAAGTATATGATGCAATCTGGGAAGCTTTAGAAGAGTCAAAAAGACAGGCAGAGATGGATGCTGCAGAAGCAAGGTATGAAGATAGGGATTTCTACGACTATTGGTAGAAAATTGGTGATTTTTAGGCTTTGTAAGCTATTGAAAAGATTGGATAAAAATTAGCAGAAAATACCAATCTTTTCAATAAAATGCAGTTTTGTAGGTTCTATGTGTAAGTGGAGTAATCATGCTAAAAAATGCCACGTTAATTGGAATTCATGGGAAGATGGGAGCAGGTAAGGACACTCTCGCGACTGTCATTCATGCACTACGCCCTAGGATGTATAAAAGCAATTCTTTTGCTAGACCTTTGAAAGAAGGTGTCATGGCAATGTTTGGATGGGACAAGATTCATTTAGAGGATAGAAGTCTTAAAGAATCAATTGATCCGTTTTGGGGATTCTCGCCTAGAAAGGCAATGCAATTGCTAGGTACGGAATATGGACGCAAAGGTCTTACAGATGATATCTGGATCAAAGCTGCTGAGAAATATTATCAGAAGTCTCTAGAAACAGGTATGGGCGTTATTATGACTGATGTCCGTTTTGAGAACGAAGCAGCTTGGATTCGTTCTAAGACCAATAGTATCTTAATTCATGTCATAGATCCTAATGCACCTTATGTTGACCCTAAAACTCTGCATCCTAGTGAACAAGGAATTGAGTTTAAAGGTGGTGATATTCATCTGATGAACGATAAGAACTCTGGTGTAGAAGGTCTTTGGAGTTCAGTGGTCAAATTACTAGAAGATTGATGTTGCTGGCTAAATACTTGAAATTCAATCAGGTGTTTAGCCATGCAAATTTCACAAGCTGGTACTAATCTAATCAAGCAAGAAGAAGGATTTAGATCAGACGCTTATCAGGATGGTGGTGGTGTCTGGACTATAGGATATGGTTCTACTAGAATCAATGGTCGCCCAGTCACAAAGGGCGACAAAGTAGACGAACCTACAGCTCTTCAAATGTTGATCACTAAGGCTAACTCCGATCTTTCGGAGGTTTCTGCTGTTCTAAAAACCAATTTGAATCAAAATCAGACTGATGCAATTGCATCGTTTGTGTATAACATTGGTCTGGGGCAATTTAAATCATCAACTCTTTTGAGCAAACTGAATGCAAGTGATTTTGCAGGTGCAGCTGATCAATTTGCACGATGGATCTACGATAATGGTAAAGTCGTAAATGGACTAATTCGTCGTAGAGCTCAAGAAAGAGCTTTATTCTTGAAGGCATAATATGTCTGATACGAAAACGTTTAACAGAAATTCTGCTCTAGGGACTTCATTTAAACTTGAAATCCCTGGAATGGAACAACTGAACTATTTTGTTCAGAGCACATCTTTGCCTAGCGTTTCTATGAATGGTATAGATTCGCCTTACAAGAATAATCAGGGTGCTTTACCATCTAACAGAATTGACTATGAACCTGTTTCATTTGAATTCATGGTAGATGAAGATTATGATAACTATGATTCTTTAAGATTATGGATGCACAGAATTGAAAGAAACAATAGACCACTGATCCAAGAACTTGCGGATATTAGTTTGTTTCTAACCAGTTCTAATAAATTGATCAATAAAAAGGTTGTTTTCTATGGTGCTTTTCCTGTATATTTGACTGAAATTCCTTTAGCATCTGACACAGATGATGCTAATCCAGTTAAATGCACGGCAATCTTTAGATTCCAATATTTTGAAATTCAGAAAGTAACAGTCTGAGGTAATAATGAAACTTGATGATATTTTGAAGATGATTGAAGTAGATTCAATCATCGACAATGCTCAGCTTGACCAAGAATCGCTAAAAATCCCACAACTTCATGGTAAATATTACAAAGTATTCATAGAAGAGCTTAGAGTTCTGAAAGGATATGATAAAGATTATAATGCTTTGAAGCGTGATAGAACAGAGTATTATTTGGGCAAATCTTCAGATGAAATCTATAAAGAAGAACCTTTAGATCAGAAGATTATTAAGCAAGATTTAGATCTTTATCTAGAAGCAGATGACAAGCTTTCAACATTGAGAGCAAAGCGTGATATGCAGAAAGCTAAGGTTGAGATGGTTGAAGGTTTCATCAAATCACTCAACAACCGAGGTTTTCAAATTAAAAATGCGATTGATTTTTTACGTTTCAAAAATGGCTTTTAAATCATATACTTACATCATGGGTTGGCGTCATCTTGACGTTTGGTATTATGGTGTAAGGACAGCAAATAAAGTCTCGCCTATTGAAGACTTTTGGAAAGTATATAAATCATCTTCTAAAATTGTCCATGAGTATATTGAGGCGAATGGTGATCCGGACGTATTAAGAATTCATAAAGAGTTTTCTTCTAAACAAGATGCTATAGATCATGAAAGAAAATTCTTGTCAAAAGTTAATGCTGCTCAATCTGACAGATGGTTAAACCAATGTAATGGGTATTCTGATAAAGGAGTTTTGAATCTAGAATGGTCAGATGAGCGTAGAAAGAAGTTAAGTTTAGCTATGATAGGTCGTTCGAATATGGGCGGCAAAAAGCATAGTGAAGAAACTAAAAAGAAGATGTCTGAATCCGCTTTGAATTTGGAGAAATTGACTTGTCCGCATTGTGGTAAGTCTATGGCTAAGAAATTTGCTTCCAGATATCACTACGATAAGTGCTCTGTTTTAACAGGTAAAAAGCATCCAGGAGTGATGACTGGAAGGGCTCATTCTGAAGAGTCTAAAAAGAAGATTGGTGAAGCTAATTCTAAATATATTGGAAGAAAAGCAAGCGAAGAGACTAAAGCTAAGATGCGAGAGTCTCACATAAAACGATTGACGGAAAGTTCTAAACTTTAATAGCGTCAATCATTATTAAAGTTTAGGTTGATGTATGGCTGATATCATTATTCATTATCAAAATCAAATCAAATGTAGACTAGAGTGTAGTGGAGGCATCGCATATGAAATTGCGGAGGCCTTTTCTTTTTATGTGAAGGGGTATAAATTCATGCCCCAATACAAATCTGGTCGTTGGGACGGTCGCATCAAGATGTTTGATGTTAGAACCAGGCTATTTCCGAGAGGTCTGCTTCCTCGTTTAGTGGAATGGTGTTCTAATAATGATTATGTCATCAAGATTGATTCTGATGATAAAGCAAAATTTAGACCTCAGGTAGAGTACGACATTGCTTTCTTAGATAATTGGAAGAAATATGGAAAACTTGAACCTAAATCATATCAGAAATCATCAATTGAAACTGCGCTGAAGCAGAATCAGACATTGATCCTTAGCCCAACGGGATCAGGAAAGTCTTATGTAATCTACATGATTGTTAGATATCTTCTGGAACATACAAAAGAAGATATTCTTATCACAGTGCCTACTACATCACTCGTAGAACAGTTATACAGTGATTTCAATGATTATGCAGTGGATTGGAATGTAGAGAATTACGTCACTAAGATCTATTCTGGTAAGGAAAAGAATACTAAACACAGAGTGAAGATCAGCACATGGCAAAGTATCTACAAACTGCCCTCGAGTTGGTTCTCTAGATTTGGAGCTTATATCTGCGATGAAGCACATGGTGCAGATGCAAAGTCTATTAGTTCTATTGTAGATAAAATTCCTGATGCTCCAATCAGAATTGGATTAACAGGTACACTTGATGGTTCCAAACTCCATGAATTAGAGATGCTTTCTAGATTTGGAAATCTATTTGTTGCAGCGACAACAAAAGATCTTATGGATTCAGGCGATCTTGCAGAACTTGATATCAGATGTCTAAAGATTAGATATTCTGATGATGACGTAAAATTGGTTAAGAGTTTAGACTATCAGGGAGAAATAGATTTCTTGGTTTCTAACGAAAGACGAAACAATGTTTTGGTTAATGCTGCTTTGAATGAACCCAAGAATGTGCTAATGCTGTTCAATTTTATTGATAAGCATGGTGCAAAATTGTATGATTTATTGAAAGCAAAGGCAGATCAATACAATAAGAAGATCTACTATATCCATGGTGGCATTGAAGTAGAAGATCGAGAAAGAATCAGGCAGCTTTTGGAGAAAGAGAATCCTATTGTTGCAAGAGAAATTGAATTTGATGGTTTTTCTTTGCGAATACCTTTAGGTACTCAAATTCAATTATCAGATAAGTCGTTTAAACCTGTTGATAAAATAAATATGTTTGATGACATAGACGATGATTGGATTTCTGATGCGAGAAAGAATAAAAAGTTTATTGAAAGAAAAATATGATTTAGATTTTTCTGAATATGTAGATTGGTGCCTAGATAGGAATTATGAAGGTGATGAATATTCTGAAAATCATCATATTTTACCTGTATGTGAATTTCCAGAATATTCAAAATGTGAATGGAACATTATTACATTAAAATATTCTGATCATAAAACTGCCCACATAATCCTTGCAGAAATTTGCCCTATCAGAAAATTTGTGAGACCGCTCAATTGGTTTAGTAGAGAAAAACATTCAGAATTACTTTCCATAGCAACTAAGAATTCATGGATTGAATTCAAAAAGAGTAATTCTTATGATGGATGGAGAAAAATAAGATCTGAACATGCTAAAACTCAATCTAAAGATAGAATGTCAGAGATGAGTAAGAAAAGACATTCTAATCTACCTGAGGGCTATATCTCTAATCATTTTAAGACATTATGGAAGGATCCTGAGTATAGAAAATCTTTGACAGAGAAGATTTCTAGATACAGAAAATCTGAAGAGGGAAGAAAAAGGGCTTCTGAATTGTCTAAGGAAATGTGGAATAAAAGAGATGACGAATTTAGAAAAAGATTTTCGGAACAAATGTCTCAAATAAATCAAGATCCAGCATCAAAAAAGAAAAATTCAGATAAACAAAAAGAAAGATGGGCAGATCCTTTCTACAGAGAAAAACAAATAGAAATTAGACGATCTAGGAATTATCATTGGTACAATGATGGTAATAAAGAGCTAAAATCCCAAGAATGCCCTGAAAATTTTGTAAAGGGTAGATTAAAGAGAAGAAAATGAAACCTAAAAGAATTAAGGAGATTGAAGGCGCAAGTATTTTACTTGCGTCGTATTAGTAAGGAACATTCTCAACAGGTCTAAATGTTAAGAATCTACATACGGTGATATTCTGTCATCCATTCCAAGCTAAGATTAAAAACCTTCAATCAATAGGTCGAACAATTCGTGTGTCCGCTGGGAAAGACAAAGCAACATTGATTGATATTGCAGATGATCTAGTCTACAAGACAAAGAAAGGTGTAGAAAAGATCAATACTACAATGAAGCATTTTATTGAACGTCTAAAGATTTACCAAAGCGAAAGATTCACATACAAGATCATAAATCTGTCTTAACAAACGATTCACAAGAAGGTATAATAAGATATGACAGAAGAGAATTTACAAGAAGAACAACTGTCTCAGGTACAAGAAGATCTTGTTGATGATTTGCCTGGTTTGATCAAATTATTCCATTTGGTAAATGGCGAAGTAATCATTGCTACCGTTGAATCATATACAAGTGAATTTGCTCTTGTTTGGAGAGCTTACACACTTCACAGAAGTTATGATGCGATGGGGAGCCTTTTAGGTTTTGATATGAAACCTTATCTATCTGATTTGATAGATGATGACGAAATTGTTCCTTTGAATCTAAAGTTGGTCTTGTCTGTAGTTCCTCCGTCGATGGACCTGATGAAATATTACATTGCCTCGAGTCTTATTCCAGAAGAACTCTTAGGTGACGAAAATTTTGATGAGTCAGGTGCTGAGGATCTTCTTCAAGAAGAAGAATTTAAGACTGAGCAAGGTGCAAAGAAGCGCACCTTGCATTAAGAGGTTGCGCATGGCAAGACAAAAACAAAATTATGTAGACAAGGAAGCATTATACAGATCTATTGTAGCATGGAAAAAAGAATCAGCTGAAAGATCTGAACAAGGACTTCCGCCTAAGAGAATGCCTAATGATATTGGTATTGCTATCAAGAAGATATCAGAAGGAATTGGTTCTCGTCCTAATTTTAGAAACTACACATTTGTAGATGAGATGATTCAAGATGGTATTGTAGATGCCGTCAGATCTGTGAATACGTTCAACCCAGAAAAGTCACAGAATCCTTTTGGCTATTTTAGTCAGGTCATTTGGTATGCTTTCTTAGGTCGTATTGAAGTAGAAAAGAAGATTCAGAAGGCCAAGATTGATAGTATGATGGATCCTACTCAAGATTTCTATGATCAGATGAATGGAGATGACCATAATATTGATCGTGGTGAACTTTTAGATTTCTATTACCAAGGGAAGGTATGATGGAAATTGCTATGATCACAGATCAGCATTTCGGAGTTCGTAACGACTCGAAATATTTTCTTGACAATTATGAAAAATTCTATTCAGAAGTGTTCTTTCCTACTTTAGTAGAAAGGAACATTAAGCATTTGTTGATTTTAGGTGATACTTGGGAAAATCGCAAGACCCTAAATCTGAATACCTTTGTTCGTGCTCAAGAAATGTTCTTTGATAAGCTTCAAGATCTTGGTATTGAAGTCAAAATCATTTATGGTAATCATGATGTTTTCTATAAGAACAATAATGGTGTGAATAGCGTAGATATGCTTGGAAGAATTTATTCCAACGTAGAAGTTATTCCCACGCATAAAGTAGTAGAATTTGATGATCTGAAAATTGGTCTTCTATCTTGGGTCAATAACGAAAACTTCCAAGATAGCATGGAATTCATTAAGACCGCAGATTGTTCCATTTTGTGTGGTCATTTTGAGATCAAATCTTTTGACATGATTAGAGGTGTTGCATGTGAGCATGGATTCGATAAATCAATTTTCGATCGTTACGAAGCCGTCTATTCTGGACACTTTCATACAATCTCTACGGACGGGCGCATCCTTTATATTTCTAATCCTAGCCAGACAAATTGGTCGGATTTCGGTCTAAAGAAGGGTTTTAGAATTCTTGACACGAAGACGAAAGAATTAACCTTTATCCAAAATCCATTTGACGTCTATGCCAAAATCGCATATACTGATGAAATAGATGTAATCAATTTTGATTACTCAGAATATAGTAACAAGATTGTTCGTGTCTACATTCAATCATTTGCACAATCTAACCAGCAGAAAGTAAATCTGTTTATTGAGCGACTCAATCAGTTTGCTCATGCAACAGATGTCTTTGAGATTGATGAATCAATGGCTGGTGGAGAAATGAATTCTGAAGGTGTTGATTTTGCTGATACTTCCCAAGTGATTAATCAATACATCAATGATGTTGTAGACAGTGAACTTGTAGATAGAAACAAATTGCTCATGATGTTTATGGATTTGTATCATGAGGCAAGTAATCAGGTAGATATTGAATGATTATTCATTTCCGTAAGGTTAGATGGAAAAATATTCTAAGTTATGGTCAGACATTCACAGAAATTCTTTTAGATAGAAGTCCTAGCACCCTGATTACAGGTGAGAACGGTACGGGAAAGTCCACCGTTCTTGAAGCTATTTGTTTTTCTCTGTTTGGAAAACCCTTTAGAAAGATCAACAAAGACCAATTGATCAATACAAAAAACGGCAAAGGGCTTCTAACAGAGATTGAGTTTGATGTAGGAAATGATTCCTATTTGATTCGTCGTGGCATTAAGCCAAATATCTTTGAGGTTTATAAGAATGGGCTTCTGCAGAATCAACCAGGTGCAAATAGAGATTATCAATCTACTTTAGAATCTTCAATTCTTAAATTTGATTATAGCTCATTTACACAGATTGTTCTTGTTGGCAAAGCAACTCATGTTAGTTTCATGAAGTTGAATTCTGGACAGAGACGCCAATTTGTTGAGCAGATTCTAAATCTAGCAGTATTCAGCACAATGAATAAGCTTCATACTCAGAAGCTTTCTGCTTTGAAAGAATCTTTGATGGAAATGAAATCTGATATTTCTGTTGCTCAAGAGAAAGTCAATATCAGAACCAGGCACATTATTCAGCTTGAAAGAGAAGCTTTGGAAGCTGCTGATCAAGAGATTGAAAAAATCAAGGTTTTGCAGTCTGAACTTTCAACTGAAATTAATGATCTTTTAGATAGAAAGAGTGATCTATTTTCCCAATTAGTTGAAGTAGATGGGGAGATTGGAAGTCTAAAATCAAAATCAAAGACTTTGAATGGGATGCAAGGTAAGCTTACATTCAAATCTGATGATATCAGCAAGCAGATTAAGCAGATTTCTGATCAAGATGTTTGTCCTACTTGCGGACAGGATATCACTGACGATTTTAAACATGATAAGACTCATTCACTTCAAAATCAACTAGATCAATTGCAGGTTGCTCAGACAGAAATTTCTGAGAAGATAGTAGATCTAGATTCTAAGATTGCAGAAATAGAAAAGAAGATTTCTCATAATGAAAAGTATCAACGAGAAATTGCTGCAATTGAAGCTTTGATTAAGGATAAGAAGAATCAGATTTCTAGACTTGAAGGTTCAATGGTTCAATCTAGATCTTCATCTGTTGATAAGATTCAAGAAGAGAAAGATATTCTTGATGCTCTAGAAAAAGAACTTGCAGATTTGCAAAGAAAAAGAGCCCACTCTGCATCAGAACTGGAATATTACAATCTGATGTCTAATATGCTGAAAGATAATGGAATCAAAGCTACAATTATACGCCGCTTTATCCCAATCATCAATCATTACATCAACTCTAACTTGGCACGCCTTGGTTTCTTTGCGAAATTTAGTTTGGATGAAAATTTCGAGGAAACTATTCAGGCTCGTGGCATTGATACGCTGAGTTACAATAACTTTAGTGAAGGTGAAAAACTTAGAATTGATATGTCAATTTTGCTTGCTTGGAGAGAAGTAGCTAAGCTTCAGAATAGCGTCAGTACAAATCTTCTATTCTTCGACGAAGTATTTGATGCTTCTCTTGATGGCGTTGGAACAGAAGCACTTGCAATTCTTTTGAATGAAATGAAACAGACAAATATCTTTATCATTTCCCATGCACCAGAAAAGATTGCAGATAAAGTAAGAAGCCAAATCATTTTTCATAAGGAAAATGGATTTAGTCGCATGAAAGCATGATACAGGATTGATAACCCTGTTGATATTGGGCTTGGATTAACGTATAATTCAGGCTCAGATGTAGTAATAACAACCATGGAGTATATGATGCAACGTAAGACTATTGAAGTGTTGAAGAATTTTGCCTCGATCAATTCGGGTTTAATTTTTAAGAAGGGCAGTAAGCTTCGCACTATTTCTGTGATGAAGAACATTTTTGCGGCAGCTGAAGTGCCTGACGAGTTTACTCGTGAGTTTGCAATTTATGATCTGAATGAGTTTCTTTCGACTCTGAGCTTGTTTGATGCGCCTGATCTGGAATATAAGGAAGATCATATTCTGATCAAGTCTGGGCGTTCTCGTGTGAAGTATTTTTATAGTTCGCCGAGCGTTGTAGTTGGGGCTCCTGATAAGGATCTTCCATCACTTGAAGAAAATCTTTCTTTCAGTATGTCGAAGGAAGCACTTGATGAGCTTGTGAAGGCTTCGTCTGTAATGAAGCTGAAGGAACTTGCTATCTCGAATAGTGGCATTAAGGCATTCAACAAGTCATCGGTAGGCAATCAGTATAATGCTGAAGTTGAAGATCTTGTTGTTGCAGATGGTGCACCTGAGCGCGAGTACATTTTGAAGATTGAAAATATCAAACTTCTTCCTGGTTCGTATAGTGTAAAGGTGACTGCACGGTTTGTTGAATTCCGTAGCACTTCTGAGGAAGGTCTGGTTTACTTCGTAGCAGTAGAGTCTGATTAATATGCTAGTAAGCCCATCAATTGCCCAGGATTTCCAAGCATTGATGGGCTTACTTGTTTCTCTCAATCACAATAGACGCAGATCTCTTGATCCCAGGATTGAAGAAGCATTAGGCCCATCAAATTATCTTCGTGATTTTTGCACTATCAGAGTTAATATTGGTAGATGCACAGGAAAGACGCATTTTATTCAGAGTAATGCAACGGATGATGATTTTATTATTGTCCCAAATCTCAATATCAAACAATTCTATGTGGAATCTGGTTTCTTGAAGACTAGAGTGTCTACAATTAGTTCTCCTATTCCTGGAAAACCTCCGGAGAAAGTGAATGTGTTTTATGTTGATGAGCCAAGTTATTGTTTCAAGACCAAAGAAAGTCTTGACAAATTCTATGATCTAGCTGCACAGTATCAGGCTCATACTATTGTTATGGTTGGAGAGTAATAATGAATATCGGTGAGAAATACCTTTGGTGCGAGCAATACAGGCCTCATAAGATTGAGGATACTGTACTACCTCCTAGAATGAAAGAATATTTTCAGAAGATGGTAGATAAAGGTGTTCTGGAAAACATGACACTTGTTGGTGGTCCAGGCACAGGAAAGACTACTGTTGCTCGCGCAATGTGTGAAGAAATGGGTATTGATTATATTCTGATCAATGCTTCTGAAAATGGTAACATTGATACCATCAGAACTACCGTAAGGCAATTTGCTTCTACAGTAAGTTTTACAGGTGGTATTAAGTGTATCATTCTGGACGAGAGTGATTATCTGAATGCACAGAGCGCACAACCTGCACTTCGTGGAGCTATTGAGGAATTTGCAGAGAATTGTCGTTTTATTTTTACGGCCAATTATGCAAATCGAATTATTGATCCGCTGAAATCGAGAGCACCTGTAATTGAATTCAACTTCACCAAGGAAGAAAAGAAGAGTCTTGTAATTCAGTTCGACAAACGTATCAAGCAAATTCTAGATGAGCAGAATGTTACTTTTGACAAAGTTGAACTTGCTCAGCTTGTCATGAAGAATTTTCCTGACTTTAGAAAGACACTTAATCTGTTGCAGCGTTTCTCGCATTCTGGTCATCTAAATATTACCTCAATGACAGGTTTAGATGATGATCGTTTGAAGGAACTTGTAGGATTCTTGAAGTCTAGAGAATTTGGAAATGCACGTCGTTGGGTTGTAGAAAATATGGATAACGATGGCGCAATGGTACGAAGAGCACTATATGATAAGATGTTTGATCATGTATCTCCGGATTCCATCCCGCAGCTAATTCTTCATCTGGCAGATTACGATTACAAAGAATCATTTGTTGTTGATAAAGAGATCAACATGGTTGCTTTGATTGTGAACTTGATGGCTGATATCAAGTTCAAGTAATTCGTAAATATAGATGAGGATGTTTGTTATGAGCTCAGAAAAGAAATTGACGCCATTCGACATTACCTCAAACATCAATGAAAAGAAAGATTATTTGGACGTTCAAGATGTTGGGTATGACGCCTATGTGATAAATCGAGTGATGTCAAACACCGCTGATAGCGTGTTGTTTGCGAATGAGATGAATCAGTATTACTCCCTTCCTAAAGATCAACAATACGCATTCTATTATTATGGTCTTCCTAAGAAGAAGAGATTTGGCAAGTGGCACAAAAATCAAGATGATAAAGAAGCCCTTGAATTGATCCAAGAGTATTATGGATATAGCCGTCACAAAGCAAAGGATGTTTTGAATTTGCTCCGCCCTCATCTTGATAATATCAAGAATGAATTGGATAAAGGCGGTCGACATGGCTGAAAACATTGAAGTAAATGATTTAATGGATGACTTCTTTGAGATTGAACCTCTGGATACAGATCAATTTCTTAAGGTCAAAGAAACTTTGACTAGAATCGGTATTGCTTCTAGGAAGAAAGGTGAAGAAAAACCTACATTATGGCAATCATGTCATATTCTTCATAAGAGAGGTAGGTATTTTATTTGTCACTTCAAGCAACTCTTTTTGCTTGATGGCAGAACTAGGGTTACTAATTTTGATGATGAAGACTACGATAGAACAGAATATGTCGTATCCTTGTTAGAAGAATGGGGTTTGGTAAAATCCATTTTTGAGATCAGTAAACCTAAAGTTAATGTAGTAGTGATTCCTTACAATAAAAAGAAAGAATGGAATCTTTGTTCAAAGTACACTATTGGAGAAAAGAATGTCCAGCACTGATATGATTGAAGAAACCCCTGTTTTAGATAAGAAGAAAAACAATAAGAAAGATAAGGCGCCAGTTGATCTAGGTCCTGTCAATCTTCAAGAAGCAAGTTATTCTGAGAGTCCTGTAAGGGATCCTCTAGATCTAAAAGTTCATAAGCTCTTTGCTAGAGTAATGACACCTGAATATAAGTCTGATGAAGCTGCTTGTTTTGATCTTCATGCGTTCTTAGGAAATGATATTCAGGTTGTAAAGGGCTATAATGCTAAGAATTTCGAGCTGAATATTACAGTTCGAGAAAATATTGAAGATGATGAGCGTTATATTCTTCTCCAACCAGGTGATCGTGCTCTAATTCCAACTGGTATCATTTTTGATATGGCGCCTGGATCTAAGATGCACATTTACCCGCGCTCAGGTACTGCACTAAAGAAGGGATTGAATCTAGCCAATGGTGTTGCAGTTATTGATTCAGATTATACTGATCAGACGTATATTCTAGTGACGAATAACACGAGTGTCAGAATGCGTATTGTGCATAATGAGCGAATTGCCCAGGCAGAAGTGGTGCCTTCGTATCGTGCAATTATTTCTTCTTCGAATAAGAAGCCTGATCAGAAGGGCAATCGCACTGGTGGTTTTAATTCGACGGGAACCAGATAATGGAAACGAATTTGATTGCAAGAATTTGTCATGAAGCAAATAGAGCTATTTGCGAGGCAAATCGAGATTATTCCCAAGTAGATTGGAATGATGCAGAAGATTGGCAAAAAGATTCCGCAATTCGAGGCGTACAGTTTGTCCTTGATTCTCCTGATGTGACAGTAGAAGATCTACATAATAATTGGTGTAGAGATAAGGTTAGAGATGGATGGGAATATGGCGAAGTAAAAGATGCTGTAAGAAAGACTCATCCTTGTCTGGTTGCTTATCAGAAATTGCCTACAGAACAGCAATTGAAAGATAAAGTGTTTCGTGGTATTGTTAACCTACTAAAAGGTATTTGATATGATTAAGATTGCCTACACGAAGTTTGGCACCATTATGGGTGACTTTGAAGAGAAGATGTCTGGTGGTTGGGTTGTATCTGATCCTGTGATGGTCAGTGCTACTCCACAGTCTGTAGGGCTTTTTCCTTTCCTAGCAATCACTGAGAGTAAGTCTGTTACGATTTCAGAAGCAGATATTAATTTTGGTGAGATCTTTGAACCTGCTTTAGAGCTTCGTAATCATTACAGTTCTCAATTTGGAAGTGGTATTCAGCTTCGATAATTAAGATGACCCTCCCCTCTGCGCATCCGTGTACGGGAGGGTTCTTTTGATTTTGATAATGGTCTATAAATCGCATTGATTTAAGGAACAAAAAGCCTTATCATATGCGCTTAAGGAGAATTGAATGTTCTATACGTTTGTTGAGAAACAAGGTAATAAAGTCTTTCATAGATTTGTTGATAACAACCAGAAAAGACGTCAAGAAGTAGTTTCTGAATTTCCCATTGAACTTTACATGCCTGGAAATAGGCATGATTCGTTGTCTTTGACAGGCACGAAACTATCAAAGGTAGATTTCAATAGCATCGATGAAGCAAGTGAATTCGTCAGAAACTATAGCAATGTAACTGATATCTATGGACAAACTTCTATTGCTCATCAGTTTATCAAAGAAAAATATCCTAATGACATTGATTTTAACTTCAAGAAGTTTGTAATCTTAAACTTCGATCTAGAAGTTGAGCATGATAATGGGTTTCCTCAACCAGAGGATGCAAATGATGTTATCATGAGTGTATCTATGAAGGTATTTGGACGAGATCAATGGATCACTTTAGGTTTCAATGATTATGAGCCCAAAAGATCTAATGATATCTATTTGCGTTGTAAAGATGAAAGAGATCTTTTGACGAAGTTTATTGGATTTTGGAAAAGAATTAATCCTGATATTATTACAGGATGGAATATTGAAGAATTCGACATTCCTTATTTGATCAATCGAATGAATAAGGTCCTTGGCGAGAAGATTACCAAGGAATTGAGTCCATTTTGTAATGATGCTCGAAATGTAATCAAAGAATACAATGTGAAAGGTGGTGGCAAGAGTTATAGGATTCTTGGTATCACGACAATTGATTATTTGCCTCTTTACAAGAAATATTCACCTGATAAGAGAGAGTCTTATAGATTAGATTATATCGGTGAAGTAGAGGTAAAAGAAAAGAAGGTTGATTATTCAGAATATGATAACAACCTGATGCGTTTGATGCGAGAGAATTTTAATAAGTTCATCACATATAACGAGCAGGACGTTAATCTAGTTGAAAAGATTGATGATAAGCTCCAGTTTATGATGCTTGCGATCAAGGTTGCTCTGATGACAAAGAGCAGATTCCAAGAGATTTTCGGGACAGTGAAGATTTGGGATAATTTGATCTACAATATGCTTAGCAAAGATAATATTCAGATTCCTCCATCGAAGTATTTTGATGAAGATGATGAAAGCTTTGTTGGTGCTTATGTGAAGGATCCAAATCCTGGTGCATATGATTGGGTTGTCTCTCTTGACTTGACATCGCTGTATCCGTCTATTGTTAGAATGTATAACATGAGTCCTGAGACTATCTTTGATCACGCTCAGGGTAACATCAATTGGATGATGTCAATGAAGGCACTGGACAAGAGTATTGTCCTTGATCTTTATAACAAGAATCTAGTAATGGCTGCAAATGGTTCCACGTACAAGAAGGACATTGAAGGTATTCTACCTAAAGCAATGACAATGCTTTTCAACGAGCGCAAGCGTTATAAGAAAATGATGCTTGAGGCTAAGAAGGAAAAAGAAAAGTACATTGAAGATGGTGGTAAAGACGAAGACTTTTTAGAAGCAATTTCCAATAAGATTGCAATGCTTGATGCAACTCAACAAGCACTGAAGATTATTGCAAACGGCGGCTATGGTGCGATTGGTAACAAAGCATTCAGATATTTTGATCCGAACATTGCTGAAGGTATCACTCTAACTGGTCAGATGACAATTCGGTTTATCAATGATCGAATGAATGTATTCTTGAATGACTACTTTAAGACCAAGGATGTTGATTACGTTATTACGACAGATACAGATTCGATGTATATCTATCTAGATCTCTTGATTAAGAGAGAAGGGACAAATGATATGCAAGGAAATGTCGATCTTATTGACAATTTCGTGAAGAATCATATTGAGCCTTACCTTGCACAAGAGTTCCAACGCCTAAGTGATTATGTGAACGCTTCAAAGAATTTGATGGATATGAAGCGAGAAGCAATTGCATCGCGTGGAATTTTCCGCGGTAAGAAGAACTATATCATGGACGTATATGACAATGAGCATGTTCGTTATCATGAACCTGTGATCAAGATGGTTGGTGTTGAATCTAGGCGAACTTCTACTCCTATGATTGTTAGAAAGGAGCTTGAAGAATGCTATAAGGTAATGCTTCGCAGTAGTAACAATGAAGATCTATTGAAAAGGATTGAGTCATTTAGAAAGGTATTTGATACAGAGCCGGTGGATGTTATTGCATTTCCTAGGGGTGTTTCAGATATTGGTAAATGGTTGACAAATGATGCTCCACACTTCAAGAAGGGGACGCCAATCCATGTTAAGGCAGCGATTATTCACAATGTTATTGTCCGTGGCGATACAGAACTTTCAAAGAAATATGAGTGTTTACGAGATGGCGCTAAGATTAAATGGATTTATCTGAAGGAACCAAACCATCTAAGGTCTAACGTGATTGGATTTAGTTATCAATTACCGAAAGAATTTGATATGGACAAATTCATTGATAGAGGTCTACAATTTGAGAAGGCATTCTTAGGACCTGTCAATTCATTTGCAACCTTGTTGAAATGGAAAGTAGAAAGAATTGCATCTTTAGAGGATTTATTTGCATGAAGAGTTTAACAGATTATTTGGCGGCGACAGGTAACGAGTTCGCCGCCATTGCAGAAGATGGTATTGCAGCAGGTGATGTATCAGGTTTCATTGACACAGGTTCATATTCACTCAATGCTTTGATTTCTGGAAGCTTGTATGGTGGTATTGCTAGTGGTAAGGGACTAGGACTTGCGGCAGAGTCAAGCGTTGGTAAGACTTTCTTAGCTTTGGCAGCAGTTTATCAGTTCCTGAAGCTTAATCCCGATGGTTTGGTCATTATTTTTGAATCGGAATCTGCTATTTCAAAGAAGATGATGCAAGAACGTGGTCTAGATACTACCAGGATTGGTGTTGTTCCTGTAGTGACCTTGCAAGAATTCCGTAATCAGGCTATTAAGATCATTTCTAATTATGAGAAAGAAGATCCTAAGAAGCGCAAGAAGTTAATGTTTGTTCTTGACTCTTTAGGCATGCTTTCCACTGATAAGGAAATTACAGACGCAGAAGAGGGCAAGAATGTTAAGGATATGACTCGCGCTTCTCTTGTCAGATCTGCATTCCGTGTCATTACTTTGCGTCTTGGTCGTGCTGATATTCCGTTGATTATTACTAATCACGTCTATGCGAATGTTACTTCATTTGTTGGTGGTAACGAAGTTTCAGGCGGCGGCGGCTTCAAATATGCTGCTTCTACTATTCTTACCATGACGAAAGCTCAGGATAAGGATGGTGATACTGTTAGGGGCGCAATTGTGACCTGTACGACATACAAGTCACGTCTGACACAGGAAAAGCTGAAGGCAAAGACACGTATTTTGTATAAGGGTGGACTTGATCGTTATTATGGTCTTCTACCTATTGCAGAAGAAGCGGGTGTTGTACGTAAGGTTTCCACCAAATACGAATTCGTTGATGATGGTACCAAAGCATTTGAAAAATCTATCAATAATGATGGGGCTAAGTATTGGACCAAATCACGATTGGAAGCCGTTGAAGAATATGTGAAGGTGAAATTTACATATGATTCAAGTCAAGAAGGCGATGAAGAAGTAGAAGATAATGAAACTGAAGCAAACTCTTAATTGAGTTTGCTTCGCAATTTTGTTATAATACCTCTATCCGTAATAAACCACTGAAGGATAAAAACAATAATGAGTAAGACTGATCACAAGTTGGGCGCCGAAGTTAATCTTTATCTGTCTGAGCAAGGAGTTCAGACACCTATGACAGAGCTTATTTTCGAGCCTGAAGATGAAAAGATTGATCAGATCAAAGATAAGATGACAGAAATTCTGACTATTCTGGGACTTGATCTTGATGACGATTCTTTAGCTGAAACTCCTCTCAGAGTAGCAAAGATGTTTGTGAAGGAACTTTATTGGGGTCTAAGCCCTGACAGGTTCCCTAAGTGTACGACCGTAGCCAATAAGATGGGTTACGATGAAATGGTTCTTGAGAAGAACATTAAGGTGATGTCAGATTGCGAACATCATCTTAGAACCATTGTAGGTAAGGCGCATGTTGCTTACATTCCTAAGAACAAGGTTTTGGGTCTAAGTAAGTTGAATAGAATTGTAGATTATTTCTCACGTCGCCCTCAAATCCAAGAGCGTCTTGCAGAACAGATCTATCATGCACTTGTCTATATTCTTGGAACTGATAATGTTGCTGTGATCATTGATGCAGAGCATTTCTGTGTCAAGCAACGTGGTATTCAAGACGTTGGTAGTTCAACTGTAACGAGCAAGTTAGGTGGAGTCTTTAAGAAAGATCCTTCTACTCGTGCAGAATTTATGAATTTAGTGAAGCAGGTTTGATATGAAGCGTGAGTACTCTACGGGTACTCATGACAAGAATCCAGACTTTTTCATAGGCAAGGAAGTAGAACATACACTTGCCTATGAAAAACTGACCTTATTTTGTCATGGTGAACTTACCCTTGATCAAATTCTAGAAAAACTAGAAGATTATGATTCGATTGATCACATTTATTTGAATCATAATCATACCCCTTTGAAAGACCGTAATAATAAGATCTACAGTTTATTAGATCTTGGTTATTATGTTACCTACGAAATTTGTGTAGGTACAAATCGTCTATATCTAGAGCATGATAGATTGATTCATCTATACTCGTTGGTAGTCCCCAAAGCGAATTGGAAGAATCTCTATATCAAGATTGATGATGAAGATTTTGATGATACAAATCCAGGCGTATGGACATTTTACGCTCCACAATTAAAAGATCACTTTACGCCATGGTCGGCGTACCAGGATGACGAAATTCTATGAGTAATTGGGATTATGTGATGTCGGGGATGGCATATACCATCTTCAGACGTCAAACTTTTGAAGATCAAGTTTTAGTTGAAAAACTTAGATCTATGATGACCAAAATGAATTCGTTTTTGCCTGGTCATAATATGTGTGTTCTTTTCAATGGATATCAAGAAAAGAACCTTGGAGAGATGCTTCACAAGATCTTTGACAATACTACAGAATATTATGTAGATTCTGGTGGTCTGCAGATGGTGACTTTAGGTATTGATATTACTCAGGCTCAAAAGAGAGAGATTTATCAAACTCAAGGCACAATGGGTAATTTCTGTATGTCGTTTGACGAAATTCCAGTCAAGCTTTTATCAGAAAGATCTACATTCCATGATACAAGTTCTCGTCTTTTTGACGTGGAAAGATTTGATGAATGTGCTAGACTCTCAGGGCAGAATCTAAAAGACCAAATTCTTTACTTTAAAGAAATGGGTTCTGATGCAAAGCCGTTTCTGATTGTCCAAGGTAATGATTTTTCATATTACCAGAGATGGACTGACCTTGTATTAGAAGAAGTTGGTCATGAACTATGGGATCATATCGGAGGTCTTTCTGTAGGTGCTGCTGCACTAGGTCAAGGAGAATTCCAAGATTACAAGAGAGCATTCTTTGCTTCTGCGTTAGAAATGCCATCACATATTAAAGAGCATATCCATTTACTTGGTGTAGGTGCTGTAAAGCGTCTGGCTCCTATGGTTGCCCTGAAGCACGGTGGACATTTTAATGGAGCAAAGATCTCTTATGATTCGACTACTCATACTTCAGGTCTGAGCATGATGCAATATCAGATGGGAAACAGACTTTCTACCTTCAAGTATGGAATGCTCAAAGAGTTTCCGGTAGTGTCTGATGATATCTGCGCATTTGCAAGAAACACTTTTGATGTTGAGCTTGACCCGGAATACCTAAAGAGCACATACTTAGACAACAGGGAAACCTACTTTAGCAAATACACCGAAAATCGAGAAGCTGATTTTCAAATTGCAAAGTTCTGTACTCTTTTCGCTTCTGTAAAGAACTTTATGGTTGCACTTGATCATATTGATAGGAATTTTGAAGGTCTTTACGATGTTGTAGGTCACAAGAATTACGGTCGTGCTTTATCCTTTTCTAAGATCAAAGATGAGCAAGATTTTAATGAGTGGTGCAAATACAACGAAAACGGATTGAGAAGTAAAGGTGTAACTTCTTCACAAAATGTAACAAGTCTAGAGGATTTATTTTGATGGCAAAGCAAACGTTTATTCAGGTCAAATTTCAGAAGGAAGGCATTCACAAGTATCCTGATGCTCCTGATGAAGTAGCTTTTCTTCGATATCCGCATCGTCATATGTTTCATTTTACTGTGACAGTAGAAGTTTTTCATGATGATCGTGACATTGAATTCATTCTATTGAAGCGTGAATTGGAAAGCCTTTACGATACCGGAGTTCTTGAACTAGATTATCTGTCGTGTGAAATGATTGCAGATGATCTTTATGAATACATTGAAAATGCTTATCCAGGTCGTCGCACTAAGATTGAAGTATTTGAGGATGGAGAAAATGGAGCAGTTTGCCTCTATGGTTTCTAAGAGAGCAATCCATCTAGTTCAATTAGAATCGATCGAGACCCGCTACACTAAACAGTGGCGGTATCATCTTCCTGATCTAATGAGCAACAATGGATTCTATGTCTTTGAGTATTATGGCGCTGAACTAGATCCAGTAGCATCGCCAGGTGCGTTTCTTAATTGGTCTTCTACAAACTATTTCAAGTCATCCCAAGGCATGAAAATTGCTAAGGCATTTGATAATGGAAGAGTTCATCCTGGCGATGTTTTCTTGTTCACGGACTTCTGGAATCCGGTTGTCATCATGGTCAAGTATATGTCTGTAATGATGAATATTCCTGTTAAGATCATAGGTCTTGCGCACGCAGGATCATATGATGAATGGGATTGGTTAGGTAGACAGACTAGAAATAATGATCATTGGGTGAAGACTACAGAAGGTGCAATGACTTCATGCTATGATGCGGTTGTTTTTGCTACTCATTTTCATAGGGAAATGTTCCAAGTAATTGCTAATGAGTATGGTGGTATTACTGATGAAGTGATTGCTGGTTTTCCTATGGAGTATATTAAGGGAATTGCAAAACCTTCATATGAAAAACAAAATATGGTACTTTTCACTCAAAGGAATGCACCTGAGAAGCAGCCTTGGTTGTTTGATAAGCTTGCAAGAGATCTGAAAGATACTGGTATTACCTTTGTTAATGTGCAAGATCTGAAATGTTCTAAGGAACAGTATCATGAGTTTTTGAATTCTGCAAAGCTTGTGGTGTCATTTGCTCAACAAGAGACATTAGGTATTACACCTTATGAAGCTTTAGTCTGCGGTTGTGATATTCTAGTGCCAAACAGATTGTCCTACAGGGAAATGTATTCTCCTGATTTTAGATACAATCACGATGAAGAAGTTGCAGAGCTAGTACTCGAGAAGCTACAATATTTTGATAGTTCGAGAGAGAAAATTCAAGCAGAAGCAGATAGAGTAGGTTCTATCTTTTTCAGTTCTGAAAAATTAATCAATCTATTAAAGAGTATTTGATGAAGATTAGAACGAGTGAAGTTTTTAGATCTTTTCAAGGAGAAGGTCTAAGAACTGGTAAGCTAACAATTTGGGCGCGGTTGATGGGTTGCACCTTGAATTGTGATGGTTTTGGGCAGAAAGATCCCACAGATTCTTCCTCCTATATCCTGCCTTATAAAGAGTTTGATGTTAGCACTGTAAAGAAGATGGAAGATCTTCCTGTATTCCAGTATGGATGTGATTCATCATATTCTTGGAGTGCAAGATATAAGCATCTAGCAATTGATTATACTGAAGAATCTCTTGCAGAGAAGATCAAGAGTTTGCTACCTGATGGCAATTGGGAGCATTCAAAGACAGGCAATGAAATTGATCTGTGTTTCACTGGCGGCGAGCCTATGATGCAACAGAAGGCAATTGTTGCGACTGCAAAGAAAGTAGGTGCTCTTGATGGTCTTTATTCTGGTCCTGGTACAATACAGTTTGAGTCGAATGCAACGGTTCCTTTAACAGATGAATTCATTAGGTTTGCTGAAGAATTCCATCAACAGGAAAAGAGGCTTTGTTTCAATGTATCGCCAAAGCTATTCACAGTTTCAGGTGAACAACCTAAGAAAGCGATGAAACCTGATGTCATTGCAAGCTATTTTGCTTTGACTGATCATTATGGATGCTTGAAGTTCGTTGTCGATGGTACTCAACGCTGTTGGGACGAGCTTGATGCAATTGTTGAAGAACTCAGAAATAAGTGGTATCTAAATGTCCCTATCTACATTATGCCAGTTGGCGCAACGCTTGAAGCTCAAGGCAACTCTGATGTTATACCAGGTATCGTCGATGCCGCCATTGATCGTGGATACCATATCTCTGCTCGTGTGCATGTCTACATCTTTGGTAATAGGCTAGGTACCTGAGGATGTTGAATCTTGAAAATGTTATTTGGAATCCTGGTGATTGTCCTCTTGATTCTGAGCGCAAAATCGTTATTGATTTCAAAGCTTGGAAACGAATGGAAGACTCGATAAGTGAAGGGAATAATTCTCCTGTATTGACATTCAAGCAATCGTATGATTCTTGGATGGTGAATAATTTTAAGGAGGATTTCTGTATCACATTCATTAAGAAGAATGGTGAAGAAAGAACTCTTTTAATCACCCACGATGTTCCAGAAGATAAGAAACCTAAAGGAATCAAACCTTCGAAAGAGAATGATGAAATTCTAAGAGTTTTCGTGAAAGATCTTCAAGAATGGAGATCTATTAGGTATGATTCTATTTTGACATTGAGGTCTGTATGAAGAAATTCAATTATACCATTATTGCGGCACAAGAAGATGAAGAGTATGGTGCTGCTGTCGCAGTAAAGACTACAGATTATCCAGATCTAATTTTCTCCTTTGCTAAAATTCATCCAGGAAAAGATGAATCTGGAAATTCATTCATTGATTATGAAGGATCTATTCTAGGCAAAAATGATCTAAATGATGATCTAAATGAATACATGAATGAACTTTTTATGTGCCTTCTCACAGAGAATACGGATCTGAATATTGAAGACTTGTTCCCAGCAGACCAAGTATAATAAACCCTTGGACTGGGAGTAGGCATGATTTCAAATGAAAGATTAATTTTGTCATCGCTTGTGAAAAATGAGCGATATATGAGAGCTGTTTTTCCTTTTTTGCGTTCTGAATTTTTTAGGGATTCAGCAGAAAAGAGAGTCTTTGAATTAGTTGGCGATTACCTAAGCAAGTACAATTCGTGTCCTAATAAATCATCGTTATCTATTTTGGTAACGAATGATATGTCTTTGAATGAAAAGCAGACAACAGAAGCTGCTGATATTGTGGAAGATATTTTTGATATCATTCCACCTTCAAACGAAGAATTTTTGATTACCACCACAGAAGAATGGTGCCAGAATCAAGCTGTTCATAATGCAATTGATACTGCAATTAGCATCTATCAAGGTGAGAATGATAAGTTATCAGTTAATGTAATTCCAGATCTACTTAAAGAAGCTATTGGAATGAGCTTCGATGTTAAGGTAGGCATGGATTTTGACGATGATGCTTTGATTAGATGGGAATTTTATACTACACCAGAAAATAAGATTCCTTTTGATATTGATGTTCTAAATGAAGTAACATGCGGCGGCGTAACTCGAAAGACATTGAACGTTCTGACAGCTGGTGTGAACGTTGGTAAGACAATGTCTTTGATCCATCTTGCGGCAGCCTATAAGAAATTAGGTTTGAATGTTCTTTACTTCTCGTTGGAAATGCGAGAAGAAATGATCATGCAAAGAATGGATGCAAACATTCTGAAGATCGCAGTTAACGATATTGTTTCTCTGGGACAAGAGCGTTATATCAATAGAATTGAGACACTCAAGCTAAAGACTCATGGAAAGCTGAAGGTCAAAGAGTTTCCACCTGGTACTGCATCTGCTGCACATTTTAGACACACGATCAATGAACTCAGATTAAAACAGAACTTTGTACCTGATGTCATTATTATTGATTACTTGACGATTTGCGCATCTAGCAGAATGAAGTATGGTGTTCAGGGTTCTTACTTCTATTACAAAGCGGTCGCAGAAGAACTTCGTGCGCTTGCTGTAGAAACGAATACTGTGATGTGGACTGCTGCACAGTTCAATCGTGGTGGTATGGCAGCAACAGAAGTGGGCATGGAAGACCTGGCAGAATCTGTTGGTATTGCTCAGACAGTTGATGGCATGTGGGCAATTATTAGAACAGATGAGCTTGATCAGGTAGGTCAGTTGATGGTCAAGCAACTGAAATCTAGATATGCAAACAAGGCAGTAAAAACTAGGTTCACGATCGGCGTTGATATTGATAAGCAAACATTATTTGACGTGACACAATCGCAACAAACCGATATAATACAACCTGAGCAATTAAGAGCACCCAGTCAATCTGAATTGAAAAACAGATTTATGGGCATGAAGATGGACGAGGATTAATTATGGGCGGTAATGCAGTTATCAATGGATACTCGGCTCAACCTATTCCTAATATTAGAAAGGTTACTGAACCACTCTTACGTGATCTGAAGTGGTTGCTTGCACAATTTGGAGATCATCAATTCCATCTGCATCCTTCGGGTAGCACAGAATATCTATTCAATGAATTCTTGCAAGAGTATTCAGAAGATGGATGGGGTTCTTGTAAGGAAACATTCGGCGATCTAGATTTCATGTTTGACAAAGAAGATTATGATAGGTTCTACAATCTTCTTAAGAATACTTTAGAACTAAGAGATGGTATCGTAGGTAACGGTTTTATCCTTTTAGGTATTCAGAAAACGGATCAGATCATTACTATCTGGATGTGGAATAATAGAGTAATTCAGATTGATTTTGAACCTGCGGAGTTTGTTGGTGGTTCCCCTACAGAATGGGCCTTGTTTTCTCACAATTCAGCATCAGATGATATTGAAAGAGGTGTGAAGGGTGTATTCCATAAGCATCTTTTAAGGGCACTGAATGCGCCTGATGTTAAAGATGTTCTGATTAAGAATTCTAAAGGTTTCAAAGAAACGAAATCAGCAGAATATGCCATGTCGGTGACAGGATTAAGGCGAAAATTGTTTCCTGTTATGGTTCAATCAAAGCATAAGAACAAAGAACATTTGATGGTAGATGGTAAGCTTGTCTATCATGAAGTTAACGGCAAGAATTGGGTAACTGATCTAGGTATTATCTTTTCCTTCTATTTTGGGAAAGATAAAACTCATACTGTCAATCCAAACAGAATGTGGTCTTTTGTTTCTCTTCTTGAAATGTTGAAGGAAACGAAGGGTGCATATGATCGACAATTGATTGCGAATGGATTTGTGAATACTCTATGGGGCAAAGGTGCACAGAAGCTCTATAGAAATAATGACAAGAAAGATGAAAAAGAGAAACGAATTGCTCTTAAGATTCTGACTGATATCTTTGAAATTCCTTATACAACATGGGACCATATTGCAGATGACTACTATGGACGGGAAACGTCGGAACATTAATCATTTCGACGAGATGTCTAACAAAGATTTCATCAAGTTCATGAATGAGGCGGAGGGTTATTTGAATGCTCCACCTCTGAAAGTAAACTTGAAATTAGATGGATGTCTTGTATCTTTTGGAATGGATGAAGATGGTCGCATTTGGTTAAAATCTGGCAAATCTAAAAAGATCTACGATGAAGGTGCATTCTGGAAATACACTCAATCCAAGATTGCTTTTGATCGTAATTCCGAAGATAATCAGAAGCGACTTAAAAGAGCGTCTGATTATGATTATTTCTTAGGATATCTTAAGAAGAATGAGATTGGTTTGAAACCTGGTGATTTTGTTGTAGGTGAACTTTTCAATCGTTTCGGTGCCGTTCTTTCTTGTGGAACAGGTATGGCTTCTAGATTGAAATTTGTTCATCTAGAATACTTGGCTTCTGAGTTTCCTAAACATTACACGATCTATATCTATAACACAAATACGAATCTAGAAAGTAAGATCTTTGATACGATTGAATTTAGAGATCCATGTATTTGGGTTGGCTTTCAACATCTTTCAGAAGACCTGATGAATATCTGGAAGACTTTCAAGAAAGACCTTAGTGCATCTAGGCTTACAAAACATGCTTCATGGATCCTAAAGAAGATTAAAGAAGATATTTCAAAAGAGATCTACAAGTATCATGTGAAACAAGCATCGAAGTTAGGTGCTTGTGAAGGAATCGTTATTATGCCTGTTCCTGAGAATGGGAAAATGTGGAAGATTATTAATCCTTCATTTCGTGAGATGGTTAAGAAATCGTGAACAATATATCGTTGATGGTTGGTCGTTTTCAGCCTTGCATGCACAAAGGTCACTTGCAGATGATCAAGGACATGAAATATCGTCCTTGTGTCGTCATGATTGATGCTCCAGGCACTTCTCAAGATAAGAATAAAAATCCTCTGACTTGGGATGAACGTTATGATATTATCCAAGAAGCTTTGTTTCCGACATATGGAGACGAAGTAATGTTCTATGAGTATCATAATGGTTATATTCCCGATATCATTAGAATGTTGAGAGAAGATGATTTCGATGTCAAGGAACTTATTGCAGGCCCTGATAGGATTGCTGAATACAAAAAGAAGGTAGATAGACTCAACCAGCTACTAAATACTTCAGATAAAATCAGCCTTGAGTATGTTGAGGCTAGACGTATAACCAGTTCTACTGAAGTGCGCGCGGCGATTCGTGATAATGACGTCAAGACGTTCAAGTCATTGACACACCGAAGGAATTGGGACTATTTCGATTTTCTAAGAGAGAAGCTATCCAATGACAGATAAGATTCAGTTAAAGAGTTTCAATGATTTCCTAAATGAGAGTGTGGTCGCTGCTAAGCCAGAACCTAAGATTGAATCTGCTCATTATGAGGCAGCTCAAAGAAGCTTTAAATTAGGTCACATTAAAGAGCATCACAGTTCTATGGCTGAACACCATGCCGAACTAGAGATGCATTACGATGATCTAGGTAATAACAAGATGTCAGAAGCACATGGCAAAGCTGCTCATGAGCACATGATGAAAGCTGCCGCAGCAAAGAATAAAGATCATTTTGACGAATCTGTAGAAGCGTTTAATGAGACCATGGATTCTTTGTTTGAAGATCATCTTCCAGATAGTTCTCATATTTCAAATGCTCATGCGCATCTTTGGGCTGCTACAAATCATCTGAAGAATAAAGATGTAGATGGTTTTCATAATTCAATGATTTCATATCATACGAATATGGCAAAGCATCACTCACAAGCATTTGGTGATCATCTCGATAAGAGTACAGAGCTTAGTAAATCTGACCCTAATGAAGCTAAAACTCATGAAGATCTAGCTTGGGCGCATTCCGCTGCCTACGATCATCATAAGCAGGTTGCAAAGCAACATTCTTCATATCTTAAGAAGAAGGGACGTCTATTGAAGGAAGATGTTCGTCTTGAACTAGAATCCTTAGCTGAATCTCTGTCACCTGAAGCTAGAGAAGATGCAGGTAAACAACAAGCATCGGTGGCAAAGAAAGCCACCGATGAAGCTTCTAAGCTTGTTGATGATCAAGCATCTGCAAGCCAAAATGGTGGCTCAGATAAGAGTAACCTGAAGGAAGATATTGGTATCGGTGCTGTCGATGGTTCTTCTGCTCCTTTCAATTCGGCAACAGAAAATAATGTTGCTAGAAAGGATATGATTCTTGGTCCTATGGCAAAGAGAAAGAAGAATATCAACGAAGCTAAGTTGAACCCAGCAACCAGACCACCGGCTGCTCCTACACAATCTAAGTCTAATGATAGTCTTCCAGATAAGAGAAAATCTCTTGGAAAGCTGAAGGAAGATTTAGATGCTGTAGAATCTGATTTTCTAAATGAAAGCGAGCAAGGTGAGAAGAATATCGCTGATGCTAAGAAACATTTAGATTTATCCAAGAAGCATCTACAGAAAGCAGAAGCTACTGACGGTGCAATATCTTTCAAAACTCACATGCGTGAGCACCATAGAAATTTGAGCATCCACCATCAAATCATGTCTGATCACCATATGGACAAATATGATGAGGCTAAGAAAGAGGGTGATCATCAATCTCAAGAATTCCATGCTAGTAAAGTAGATCATCATAATGAAGCTGGTAGGAAGCATGTAGAATTGTTCCACGATTATCAGGGAACTAAGTTGTATGAAGATGGCGATTTTCCAGATAAGACAACTATGTTAGATAAGACTCTAGTAGAGGATGCTTATAAGAGTGCATCATATGCTTCTGTTGCTGCTAAGCATAAATTCCAAGTCAAAGGACCTTCTCAGACTCACGTCTTTACCCATTCAGATCATGGAACTCTTAATGTGAATCGTGAAAACGATACATGGGAACATAATTCTGCGAAACCTAACACAAGAGAGAAGGGCAAGGTTACTTCTGGTAAGGGCTCTGAGGCTCTTGATAGACATCTAAGACAGAATGCTACTGCTAAGCAGGTTCATATCTAATGCTTATGAGCTTTGAAGAATTTCTTTCAGAAGATGCAAAAATCCCAAATATCAATAAGAGTTTGGGTAAGATGCGTCATGGAATGCCTCAATTAGGAAAATTTGAGGCATTCCAGGCTGACCTCAAGAAGAATAATATTGGAACAGCTAAGGAATCTATAGAGCCTAAGAAGCTAATTCCTACACAAAAGAATTTCAATCAAGAGAAAGTTGATCGTCTAAAAGATGATGGTTGGGATTCTAAACCTATTATTGTTTCCAAAGATAATTATGTTGTAGACGGTCATCACAGATGGCTTGCTGCGCACCAGAAAGGTCAGAAGATCAAATGTCTGGTAATTGGAAGGAATTGTGAAGATCTACTTGATTTCCTAGACGGAAAGAAGTATGTCATTAAAAAGAAGATTAATGAGGAAACAGAATGAGTTTACCAGTAGTAAAGGTATCCAAATATAATCTAGAAATTCCGGAACTAGGTAGGACGATCAAGTATCGTCCTTTTTTGACCGGTGAACATAAGATATTGCTCACTGCAATTGAGTTCAAAGATGAAATTGCTCTTATCAATGCGCTTGTTGATATTGTAGATGCTTGCACTTTCAAAGAACTCGATATGACAAAGCTCCCTATGCATCTTGTTGATTATATCTTCCTGAAGATCTACACCAAGTCTGTAGGAGCGAAGAGTCCAGCAGTCTATCAATGTGTGAATTTGGTTAATAAAGCACCTGAAGGTTCAGATGAAGAACAAATTGAACCATGTAATGCAAGATTTAATCTTTTCCTAAATCTAGACGATTCTGAAATTTTCTATCCTGAAGGATATGATGCTAAGAAGACCATCATGGTAGACGATGAAGTTGGAATTAAACTACGAATTCCTTCTTTTGAAGATTATAGGAATGTTGATTTTTCAGGCACATTTATTGATATTACCGATCAATTCATCTTGGCTTGTATTGAATACGTCTTTGACAAGGATAGCATTCGTAGACCTGGAGAAGATTTTACTCCTCAAGAAATGATCAAGTGGTTAGAAGGTGTAGAATCTAGAGTTATTGAAGAGATTGGTGATTTCTTTAGAGATCTACCTTATCTAGGTTTGAATGTAGACATTACCTGTCCTGATTGTGGTAAAAAAGAGCACATCGAACTCAAGGGCCTAGAAGATTTTTTCGTCTAATCGTACCCTCTGGTGAACTTCTTGATAAATTAGAGACTATCAATCTAATTGTTCAAGAACATGAATACAGTAGGGAGTCGCTTCTAGAGATGCCTCCCTACGAGTTTGAATTAACTGTTATGATGATCATGAAGAATTTAGAGAACAAAAAGAAGATCATACAGTAATCAGAGAGGTACGTTAAATGGCAATTCCATCGATCTTATCTACTGCAGGGCGCCTAGCTGGGAGCGTAGGTAAGAAAGCTCTTACGACTGGAAAGAACATTGCCTCTTCTAAGGAATTTCAGCGTCTTAAGGATAAGGCAGTAGAAAGAGCGCCTGGTGCTCTTTGGCATGCTGCGGGCGGACATAAGGTTCCTATTTTAGACGCAGGTTTCAAGTATCTCGATAAGATGCGTATCAATTCTTATCGAGAGAATAAGAAGCGTCAGAAAGATATTGATGACCAAAGAAGCAAGTTTGATGCTTGGGCGTCTGCTTGGGGAAAGAATAATTCTGCTCAGACCAAGGCTCAACAAGCTTCACAAAGACGTGCTCAAGCTCAGATTTCTAATCAATCAAAGATCCTAGAAAATCAAGCTAAGAATCTGACCGTTGAAACAAGAAAGATTCTTCAGGCTCAAACAAAGCTTCTAGGTCAAGAGCAGGGCAAGATTGTTAAAGCTCTTGAACACCAAACTAAACTTCTTGAGCATCAACAACAAGAGACGAAAAAGTCTACAGATGAAAGCATCCGTAGATTGACCCATCAGCGTCAAGAAGAAAAGACTGAAAAAGCAAAGAAAGAGAATAGACGCAGACAGAGACGCGCCCAAAAAGAGGGAGATGCTGTTCTTCATAAATCCAGCCAAGGTATTCTACTTCAGATTGCTTCTGATATCAGAGACATTAAAAGCATTCTAGGTAGTGGGCATTTTGGTTCTGGAGGTCAAAAGGAAGAATCAAGTTCTGGCGGTGGACTTGGAAGTATTGTAGAAAATCTTGTCGGTGATTATGTTGCCAGAAAAGCTGGCGGCTTCGTTTTGAAGGGTGCCGCAAAGATCTTCAAGAGAGCAAAACCTGCAAGAGCAATCAAGGGTCTTCTAGAAGGCGGAAAATCTTTAGTTTCTGGTGCTGCGAAGAAAGTTCTTCGCTGGAATGGATCTAAGTGGGCTGGAAAGGAACTTGCTACCATTGCTGGTAATGGGGCTAAAGCAACAAGAGTTTCAGGTCAACTTGTGAGAGATGCAATTCCTCTTGAAGGTGAAGTAATCAAGAGAATTGGATATGATGGTGCAAAGACAGCCGAAAAGGGTATTCCTGCCGTATTATCTGCTTCTAAGGCACTGACGACAACGGCAGGCGCGGCTGCTAAAGGTGGTTTAAAAGCCGCTGAAGGTACAGTAGGAACTGGTATTGCAGCGATTGCTAGATCGGGCGCTGTCGAAAAGAGTCTTGCAGAAAAGGGTTTAAAGGTTGCAGGAAAAGGACTCGTTAAAGAAGGTGCAATTAAAGGCATTGCTAAGCTAGGTGGTAAGGAATTAGGTAAAACTCTTCTGAAGAAAGTACCTATTATCGGTCTTCTTGCAAGCGTAGGATTTGGTATCAATAGAGCTATCCATGGAGACTGGGTAGGTGCAGGCATGGAAGTCGCTTCAGGTGCAGCAAGTACCATTCCAGGTGTAGGAACTGCGGCATCTCTAGGTATTGATGCCGCACTCATTGCGCGTGACATTAAAAAAGGTGCAGATGCGGATAAGAAGGGCGAGGAACCTGCTCAAACTCCACCTGCAAGTCCAGCTGCAAAGCCACCTGGTGCAATTAAGAAAGATACACCTAAGCCTATCGTAACACCGACAGTAAAGCCTTTGGCAGCTACAGTGAAAGCAAAGGCTTCTGCTGCAACGAGCGATGATGGTTCTTCACAACAGAATAATACCGTTGCTGCTACTTTGGCGGCAATGCTTTCTGCTATGACTGATGAAAAGGTTGGTATATTCATCAGACCTGCGAAGGATTCTTTAGACGATCAAGGGCAAGGTCCTGGAATTCCTGGTGGTTATGATTCTTCTGGAAATCCATCATTCAATGCTGCTGGAAGCAATGGAAAGAATCTGAGACCTACTTTAACTCCTGGTCTTTCTTCATCTACAAATAGATTGATGCCAGAAGGTAGTATTACGCCTATGGGCACTTTGGGAGGCAAGGGACGCATGCCTGCAGATATTCCTTTCTCCGCCGATGGTCAATTACCTGGTCTTTCTAAGGCTCAGACACAAGCTCTTGCATCTGATACTGCCTATACTGAATCTAGAGGTAATATAGGAGTTGAGAACAAATATGGATACATTGGAAAGTATCAATTTGGTGCTGAAGCTCTTGCAGATCAAGGTTTAGTAGACAAAGATAAGCTTCTGGAAGCAAAGAAGAAAGCAGGAAAGGATTGGTATTCAGGTGGACAAACCAAATTCCTAGATGATTCTCAAAATTGGTCGCTGAAGGGAGGAAAGAAAGCTTTCTTAGGCGATGAGAAGATTCAAGATGATGCTTATATGAAGTTCACTAAGAAGAATATCGAATCTGGCTTCAAATCAGGAGCTTTGAATTACAATTCTTCTGCAGAAGATATTGGTGCCTATGCTAAGGCAGCGCATCTGAAGGGTGTAGGAAACGCTAATAAGCTATTCTTAAATGGTCAAGCATCATATGACGCGAATGGAACTAGCACGGCAACCTATGCTGCTCAAGCTAGAAGTGCGATTGCGCACGCTGGAAATGCGAATCCATCATTAATCAATGGTGGTCAAAGTGATAAAGCTATGGCAATGTCACGTCAACCTACTTCACATGCAGAAACATTAACGAAGCAACAGAATGAAATTGCATCAGCTTCTAAGAATCAGCAACCTATAATTGTTCCTGTTCCACAACCAGCACCTGCCCCACAGAAAGCTTCATCAGGACCTGCAGGTGTTCAGGGTGCAATGATTTCTAGAAACCCTGATTCGTCTATTAGACGACTAACAGACGCAACAATGAGCGCATCAATTTCCTGATGCGCTTTTTTCATTGATCTTTTTGAACTGATCGTTCTGAGTATTGATTATTGTAGTCAGTTTGTCTGTCCAGGCTTTGCAAGCACGGAGTCTTTCGAGGTACTGGTCTGATTCTCCAGCGAAACTCCAAAGAAATTGGCTAGTCTCTTCAGAAAGTAACCCTGATCCGGAATTGGATCCGATACTGCTGCCGGTGCCGTTGGAACCTGGGCTGGTTGTGCTAGGACTGCTTTTGTGGGTGCCTGGGTCGCGCAGGCGCTTATTGTCAGCAGCGAGCTTAGCAACATCGCCTTGAAGACTGTTGATGCGGTCTTTGTATTCATTATCAATATCTCCTCTAGCATTAGCTAGATCTAATTCTGCTTGGTTTTTAGCTTGATTAGCATCAGCTAATGTTTTATCTGATTTCTGATTCAGAGCATCTATTTGGATCTTTTGTTGACCTGCATCATATTTGCTTGTGTAATGATACGTCATCCAACCAGAAGCTCCTGCTCCTACTACCAAGCAGATTAAGGCAATCAGAATATAATTTTTGATATTCTCTATCATAAGTGATTTAGATTATACCTCAGTTCTGTATCTTTTAGAATGTCAACCATAATTCGGTGTGGTTCTACTTCTGTACCATCAGAGAAATTATAGCATCTTAAGAACATCAGAATTGCTTTGATCACACTAAACTGGATATCTGTGCAGATGATCCTGAATAACAGATTAGTGGTTTTGATGCCGAACGCATTAAGAGATACAATAACATTATTAAGAAGGAGTTTTTCATTTAATTGCCCCGACTTAATGAATCTAGAAACCATTTTCTTGGCGGTTAGAACATTATTGATATCTTTTTCAAATTCTTGTGTGTTAAAGAAAGAAGAGCGATTGGAATAGGTTTTCTTTCCAATCGCTCTTAGATCATCACGAGTATAACGAACTGAACTCATAAAACCTCAAAGGTGTAGATTAAGCGGCACTAGCAGTTTGGGCGTCAACTTCAGGATATGCAGTTGTACCATCATCCGTTGTGTAGCTGACTACAATCTTGTACTTGGTATCTTCTGTTAGACCTGTAATTGCTTTAGTGGTCGTTCCAGTGGCAACCGCAAACGGGCTACCATCTACTTCTACAGGATTATCTGGATCACTGATATCCGAAATATCGACCGAGTAACCAGTTACCGTTGCGTCTGGAGCAACCCAGTTAACCGTCAAACCAGTATCAGTGATAGACGCTACTGTAGGCTGAGCATTACCATTCGAGTCTAGGAATGAATTTGCGCCTGCATTAGGCTTGTAATTCGGCACTACGGCAATATCAAGTGCTTCAAAAGTTCCAGGCTTATAAGAAACAACTTGTTCACCCGTCTGTGGATTAGCCCAACCGATCTTAGTAGCCGTAGGCTCAAGAGGTGTA
>Ga0164242_10000036_pt1 | contig 150591 bp, 149 predicted proteins | sample OricomgcompostMG_FD_108783 | JGI IMG/M metagenome (GOLD analysis project Ga0164242, IMG submission 108783) | Miracle-Growth compost microbial communities from Emeryville, California, USA - Original compost - Miracle growth compost (MG) ...
GCCAGCCGATCCCCCGACGACTCCCCACCCACCTGCAACAACGCCCCCACCCCTCCCAGAAGAAGTTCGTACCCCCACCCTCTCACCCACCACTGACAATCCAGGACGAATCAGAACGAGACTGATAAGGCACCTCAAGCCGGCAGTTGAACGGCTGCAAACGCGCGCCGGGGCGAAATTCCACTTGCCTGCCCCGGTCGGCCGTGGAACAGTGCGCGCGCTGCGCGATCGTGCCGGAGCGCTCCCGGTGAGGAATGAGGCCAATGTCCTCGACGTCCTCTCGCGGCCGCCGTCGTCGCTGAGCGCTCGCTCCGCGAAAGCCCTTTCAGAGACAGAGAATTCGTGAGGTCGACACCATCTTGGACATCCAGGTCCAGAACTTCGCCGTGAGCAATCTCCGCCGTCGTCCCGTGGTCGTCGAGGCCGGCGGTTTCGTCGCGGGCTTCACTTCCGGCACCGACAGCCCCTACCTCAACTACGCGACCCCGCCCGGAGCCGCTCCGACCGAGCGGGATGTCGCGGCGCTGATCGGAGCTTTCCGGGAGCGCGGGCTGCTGCCCCGGCTGGAGTTCGCGCCGCAGGCCGCCCCAGGCGTGGCCTCCGCTCTGCGGAGCGCGGGCTTCGAGACGGAGGCCGTGCACGGGTACCTCGCCTGCACGCCGGACACCCTGGCCCTCCCCGCGCGCGACGGGACTTCGCGTGTGCAAATCCCCACCCACCACGAAGAGTTCGCCGAACTCGACGCCGCACTCGCCGAGGCCTTCGGCGGTGCCTTCGCCCCCTCCGCGCAGGGCGCGGACCGGCTGCGCCGCATGCAGGAGAGTGGCGGGGCGGTGCGCCTCGTCCGCGACCGAGCGGACGGCGTCATCGCCGGTGGGGCGTCCTGCTCCCCCGCCGGCCGCGGGAACCGCCGAACTGTCCGGGGTCGATACCCGTCCGGCGTATCGCGGACGCGGCGTCGCCGGCGCGGTCGTGGCCGCCCTGACCGAGGCCATGTTCTCCCAGGGCGCCCGCTCCGTCTTCCTCGAATACGAAGGCGAAGTCTCCCGCCGGGTCTACGACCGCGCGGGCTGCCGGCGCCGAGGCACCCGGCTCCGCCTCTCCACCGGTCAGCGCGAGCAGGGTGACTCAGCTGGTTGATGAGTACGAGGCGCGGCTGATGCCGTAGAGCTGGGCGTAGAGGGTGCCGGCGGCCAGCAGGTCCGCGTGGGTTCCGTGTTCGGCGATGCGACCCTCGGACATGACGAGGATGAGGTCGGCGTCCGCGACGGTGGAGAAACGGTGGCTGATGACCAGCGTGACAGCGCCGTTCCGGGCTGCGCCCTCGCGGGCGCGGCGCATGAAGTGCTCGAAGATCGCCTGCTCGCTCGGCGCGTCGAGGGAGGCGGTGGGCTCGTCGAGCAGGAACAGCAGCGGTTCGCGGCGCATGCAGGCGCGGGCGAGGGCGAGCTTCTGCCACTGGCCCTCGGAGAGTTCGATGCCGCCGGCGTCCAGACCGAGCAGGGTGTCCAGGCCCTGTGGCATGCGGGCCACCAGCGGTGCCGCGTCGGCCTCCACGACGGCGCGGGAGATCCGTTCGTCGTCGTCGCGGTGGGCGAGGTCGCCGAAGCCGATGCCGTCGCGGACGGTCGCCTGGTAGCGGCCGAAGTCCTGGAAGGTTCCGCTGACGGAGCCCCACCAGCACCGGGTGTCCAGATCGGCCAGGTCGGCGCCGTCCACGGTGATCCGGCCGGCGGTGGGCTCGTGGAACTTGCAGAGCAGTTTGGCCAGGGTGGTCTTGCCGGATCCGTACTCGCCCACGACGGCGACGACCGCTCCGGCCGGCAGTAGAAGGCCCGAACCGCCGTCTCCGCCCTGAACGCCTCCGCCCTGGACGCCTCCGCCCCGAGCGTCTCCCCCGCCGACGTCCCGGAGGGCGGGCCGGGCGGTGCCGGCGTAGGTGAAGCCGAGGCCGTCCAGCAGGATGCCTTCGGTGAGCCGGGCCGGGACGTCTCTCCGGCCGCCCGCCGCCGCGCTGCGGCGTGCGGCGTAGTCGCGCAGCCACAGGTACGGCTCCAGGAGCGTGCCGCTGCGGGCGACGTCGGTACTGCGGGTGACCGCCGCGGCGATCGCGCCGCGCAGGTTGGTGGCGACGGTCACCGCCAGCACCACGTCGCCCGCACCGACGGTCCCGGAGACGGCCAGGTGGATGAGGTAGGCCAGCCCGGCGGCGAAGCCCGCGGTGAAGACGAGCCAGCCGCCGGCCTGCAAGCCGGCCGCGACCATCCGCGCCCGGAACCGCCGCAGCTGCACGCTCTCCCACAACTCGGCCTGCCGCCTGACCAGTTGCTCGCCGACCCCGGCGACGCGGACCTCCTTGTGCGGGCCGGGCCGGGTCAGCGTCTCGAACAGGTGGCGCTGCAGCCGGAGTTGCTCGCCGGTGGCCCGTTCGGCGCGGACCGTGACAGCCCGCCCGCGACCGTCGAACCACAGCGGCACCGCCCCGATCGCGAGCAGGAGCAGCAACCACGGGCTGACCGTGCCGAGGACGAGCATGGCCAGCGCCAACTGCAGGAGGTTGCAGGCGGCTTCGACACCGGCCCAGGCGACGTCCACCAGCTTGGCCGAGGCGCCCCGCAGCAGCTCGACGCGGTCGAGGAACTCGGGCAGTTCGAGGTGGTCGATGCTCTCGACACGGGCGATGTCGCCGAGGATCTCGCCGTCGACCACGACCAGCCCGACCCGTTCCACCAGCTGCATGCGCAGGTTCATCGCGATCACGCCCACCACGGAGTTGGCCGCGTACGCGACGGCGGCCGCGATCGCGGCCGCGACGGCGTCGCCGAGGGCGCCGTGCTGGGAATCGGCGATGACCGCGCGCATGCCGAGGCCGGAGCCGACGAAGGCGACGACGCCGATCAGCCGCACCGCGAGCGTCGCCCCGGTCAGCAGCGGGTGCAGCCGGCAGCAGCTGCCGAGCATGCGGCGCCACAGCCAGGCGTAGTTCACGAGAAGGGCCAGGCGGGTTCCCCTGCCCTCGGTCTTCCCTGGGGCGGTGGTGTCGGTGGTGTCGGCGGTGTCGGCGGTCATGCGAGTTCGCCCTCCTCGGCCCGGTCGTCGAAGCCGGCCTGGAACCGACGCGCCTGGATGCGGAACATCTCGGCGTAGCGGCCGTCCAGTCGCATCAGCTCCTCGTGGGAGCCGGATTCGGCGATCCGGCCGTTGTGCAGCAGCACGATCCGGTCCACCCGGCGCATCGTCGCCAGGCGGTGGGAGACGAGGACCACCGAGGCGGACCGCGGCCGCGCCAGCAGGCGCTCGAACAGCTCCTGTTCGCTGCGCACGTCGAGGTGGGCGGTGGGCTCGTCGAGCACCAGCAGGCCGGCGCCGCGCTCCGCGGCGTAGAGCACGCGGGCGAGCGCCACCTGCTGCCACTGGCCGCCCGACAGGTCCACGCCGCCGGTGCGGCCGCGGGCGAGGGGCGTGGCCGGGCCCGCCGGCAGTCCGGACAGCAGGCCGTCGACGCCCGCGCCGCGCGCCGCCGCTGCGACGAGTGCGGGGTCCACCGCGCCGGGGCGTCCCAGGGCGATGTTCTCGTCCGCGGGCAGCTGGTAGCGGACGAAGTCCTGGAACAGCACCGAGACGCGGGAGCGCCACTCCTCCACGCCTCCCCCGGCGCGGTCCACCGGGGTGCCGTCGACCAGCAGGGTGCCCCCGTCCGGCCGGTACAGACCGGTGAGCACCTTGATCAGGGTGGACTTGCCCGCGCCGTTGAGGCCCACGACGCCGACCCGCTCGCCGGGGGCGATCGTCAGGCAGAGCCCGTCCAGCACGGCGTGCTCGCCGCGCGGGTAGCGGTAGGAGACCTCGCGCAGCTCCACCAGCGGTGCACCGCCCGGGAGTTCGGCCTTCCGGTCGGCAGGCGCGGCATCCGCCGCCGGGTCCGGCGCCAGCCGCTCGTCGAGCAGGTCCAGCGCCGCCAGCCCCGGGCGTGCGCCCTCGATGCCGAAGGCGTCGATCATGCCTCCCAGGGCATACACCGAGGCCGCGGCGCTGAGCACGGCGGCTTCCGCCGCGAGCGAGGCGTGCCCGTGCACGACCTGGACCACCGCCCACGCGTACGCGAGGGCCAGCGGCACCGCTGTCAGCCCGAAGCCCCATGACTGCCACAGCGGGATCCGGAGGCTGTAGCGCCACACCGGCTCCAGCTGGTCAAGGACATGGCCGCGGACCCGCTCGATGACGTGCTCTCCGATCCGGAACAGCCGGACCTCCTTGCCGGTGGCCGCCGAGGTCAGCACGCCCCGCCAGTACTCGGCCCGGCGGCCCCGGTCGGCGCGGTCGGCCCACCTGCGGTTCAGCTCCAGCCAGGCGCGGCGGCGCAGGAACCGCTGCAGCAGCGCGGGAACCAGCAGGACCGGCACCAGCCAGGCCCAGTGCGCGGCCACCACCGCGCACGAGGTCACACCGGTGGCGTAGAGGAACAGCAGCTGCAGCTGCGCGACGGCGCCGTCGCCGGGCGTCTTCTCGGTCCAGTTCTGCGGCTCCGCCGCGCAGAGCCGGACGGCGTCCTGCACCTCGCCCGCCTCGATCGCGTCCAGGGTCGGAGCCGACAGCACACGGCGGGCCGCCCGTTCCCGGTGCGCGCCGTCGATCCTGCCCTTCGCCAGCTGGGAGAGCGGCTGCGTGAAGGCGTTCAGCAGGTGGCTCAGCGCGATCACGGCGACGAAGGCGGCGAACCCCGCCCACGCCGCCCCCGCTCCGGAGGACAGCGACCGCAGACCACCGACCGTCTTCGACAGGGCGAGTGCGGAGGCGGCGGGAACCAGGCACTGCACGGCGCCGATCGCGGCCAGGGCCGCCACGACTCCCGTGCCGGCCGCCGGGAGCAGCGCGAGCAGCCTCAGTCTTCGGTGCAGGAAGCCGCGTATGCGACCAGGTCCGTCCACGGAGAGCCTCACACCCCGAAACATTTCGAAAATGTTGCGACCGGATGCGTGACCGTAAGGCAGGGCGATGAAGATCGTCAACCAGGAATCCCGCGACGGCGGAACCCGAGGAGGGGCCGAGCCGAAGCGGAAGTCGAAGTGGAAGTCGGAGCGCAAGGCGGATCGCGATGGGCTCACCCGAACGGGGGTACGCCTTTCGGGGACTTGTGGGGGTCGGCCGGGAGGGGCAGGCTGATCACCGCAAGGCCCCCGCCAGGTCCTCGGAAGGGTGACGCCATGTCAGCAGAAGCCACGACCCCCAAGGCCGCCGTGCCGCCGTTCCGGGCGGACCACGTGGGCAGCCTGCTGCGGCCGCCCGCGCTGAAGCAGGCGCGCGAGGAGCACGCCGCCGGGCGGCTGGACGACGCCGGGCTGCGCGAGGCGGAGGACGCCGCGATCCGCGAGGTGGTGGCGATGCAGCGGGAGGTCGGGCTGCGCTCGGCCACCGACGGCGAGTTCCGCCGCGCCTCCTGGCACATGGACTTCATCTACTCCCTCGGCGGGATCAGCCCCGTGAAGGAGGAGGGCCTGCACCTCACCTTCCACAACGCCGAGGGCGACATAGAGTTCAACCCCGCCTCGGCGCACGTGGACAGCCGGGTCAGGCTGGAGCGGACGGTCTTCGCCGACGCCTTCACCTTCCTGCGGGACGCGGCCGGCCCGGGCGTCACGCCGAAGCTGACCATCCCCTCGCCGAGCATGGTGCACTACCGCGGCGGCCGGACGGCGATCTCGCCCGAGGTCTACCCGGACCTCGACGACTTCTGGGAGGATCTGACCAGCGCCTACGCCGCCCAGATCCGCGGTGTGCACGAGCTCGGCTGCCGGTACCTCCAGCTCGACGACACCAGCCTCGCCTACCTGAACGACCCCGAGCAGCGGCGCTACATCGCCGATCTCGGCGGGGACCCGGACCACCAGCACGAGACGTACATCGCCAACATCAACCGGGCCCTGGCCGGGCGCCCGGGCGACCTGACCGTGACGACGCACATGTGCCGGGGCAACTTCGCCTCCTCCTGGGTGGCCAGCGGCGGCTACGACTTCGTGGCGGAGGCGCTCTTCGGCGGCCTGGAGGTGGACGGCTTCTTCCTGGAGTACGACGACGAGCGCTCGGGCGGCTTCGAGCCGCTGCGCTTCGTGCCGAAGGGCAAGCGGGTGGTGCTGGGCCTGGTCACCACCAAGCGGCCGGAGCTGGAGTCGAAGGACGACCTCAAGCGGCGGATCGACGAGGCCGCGCGCTACGTCGACCTGGAGCAGCTCTGCCTCTCCCCGCAGTGCGGCTTCTCCTCCACGGTCGAGGGCAACCGCCTCACCGCGGACGACCAGCGCCGCAAGCTCGCGCTGATCGTGGAGACGGCGTCGGAGGTCTGGGGGGACTGAGAGCCGGAGGCGCCGGCCCGGCGCGCCGAGGGGGCGCGCGGGCGCCGCACGCGCCACCATGGCCGGGTGGTGCTCTGCGTCTTCTTCGCCCTGCTCACGGCCGTCAGCAACGGGACGGCCTCGGTTCTGCAGCGCAGAGCGGCCGCGCACGCGCCGACCGCCGACACGATGCGGTTCTCGCTGGTACGCGACCTGCTGCGGCAGCGGGTGTGGCTCGGCGGGATCGGGATGACGATCGTGGCCGCGGTGTGCCAGGCCGTCGCGCTGGCGACCGGACCGATCGCGGTGGTCCAGCCGATCTTCGTGGTGGAGCTGCCGGCCACGCTGCTGCTGGCGGGGCTGGTGTTCAAGCGCGGACTGCCCGCCCGCGCCTGGTGGGCGGTGGGCGCGATGGCGGTCGGCCTGGCGATGGCGATGGCCGCCGCCGCGCCCGGCGGAGGCCGCGAGACGGTGCACCCGCAGTGGATCTGGGTGCCGGCGCTCGCGATCACCGGCGGCTTCGTGGTCGTGGTGGTGAGCGGCGCGCTGGGGATGTCGGGCAGTCCGCGGGCCGCCCTGTTCGCCCTCGCCGCCGCCTGTGGCTACGCCCTGACGGCGGCGCTGATGAAGGACGCGATGGGCGGCCTGAGCCACCACGGCTGGGCGGCGCTCTTCACCTCCTGGCAGCTCTACGCGACCGCCGCGGCCGGCGTGGGGGCGCTGTTCCTGCTGCAGAACGCGCTGCAGGCCGCCTCGCTGGTCTCCTCCCAGCCGGTGCTGTCGCTGTGCGACCCGCTGATCAGCGTCGCCTACGGCGTGACGCTGTTCGGCGAGGTGGTGCGGACGGGCTGGTGGCTGCTGCCCGAGCTGCTGGGGATGGTGCTGATCGGGATCGGCTGCTCGGTGCTCGCCCACTCGCCGCTGGTCGCCAACCCGCCCAAACCCCCGCCGCCCCCGTCACCGGGCCGGTAGGCGGAGCAGAGTGACGGGGGCGGGCGGCAAACGGCGTGAGGCGTGCGGCAACCGGCGCGAGGCGGCGGACCTCACATGTTGATCATGTGCCCGGCCAGGCCGTGGATCGCTTCCTTCACGGCCTCGCCCAGCGTCGGGTGGGCGTGGATGTTGCGGCCCACCTCGTGCACGGTCAGGTCCCACTGCTGCGCGAGCGTCAGCTCCGGCAGCAGCTCGGTGACCTCCGGTCCGATCAGGTGCGCGCCCAGCAGCTCGCCGTAGCGGCCGTCGGCGATCACCTTGACGAAGCCGACCGGGTCCCCGAGGCCGTGCGCCTTGCCGTTGGCGGTGAACGGGAACTTCTGCACCTTGACGTCGAAGCCCTGCTCCCGGGCCTGCGCCTCGGTCCAGCCGAAGGAGGCGACCTGCGGCTGGCAGTAGGTGGCGCGCGGGATCATCCGGTAGTCCAGCTCCATGGTCTCCTCGTCGCCGATGGTCTCGGCGGCCACCATGGCCATCCCCTCGGCGGCGTGCGCGAGCATCAGCTTCGCGGTGACGTCGCCGATGGCGAAGATGTGCGGGACGTTGGTGCGGCAGCGCCCGTCGACGTCGATCGCGCCGCGCTCGGTCAGCTTCACGCCGGTGTTCTCCAGGCCGTAACCGTCGACCCGCGGCTGGAAGCCGATCGCCTGCAGCACCTTGTCGGCCTCCAGCACCTGCCGCTGGCCGCCGGTGGTGACGTGCACCTGGACCTTCTGGCCGGGCACGTCGGAGTCGATGATGGACTCCACCCGGGTCGAGGTGAGCACGTCGACGCCGAGCTTGCGGTAGCGCTTGGCCAGCTCGGCGGAGATCTCCTCGTCCTCCAGCGGGACGATCCGGTCCAGGAACTCGACCAGGGTCACCTTCACGCCGTAGTTGCTCAGCACGTAGGCGAACTCGACGCCGATGGCGCCGGCCCCGGCGATGACGATGGAGTCGGGCAGCGTGTCGGAGAGGATCTGCTCCTCGTAGGTGACCACGCGCTGGCTGAGCGAGGTGCCCGGCAGCAGCTTGGTGGTGGCGCCGGCGGCGATGATGCAGTGGTCGAAGGAGACCGTGCGCTCCTCGCCCCCGGTGGCGGGGCTGACGGTCAGGGTGTGCGGATCGGTGAACCGGCCCCACCCGTGGATCTCGGTGATGCCGTTCTTCTTCATCAGGTAGTGGACGCCCTTGACCCTGCCGTCCGCGACCTTCCGGCTGCGAGTGAAGGCCTCCCGGTAGTCGAATCCGACCTTGCCCTCGATCCTGATGCCGAAGGTGTCCGCCTCGTGGGTGATCAGGTGCGCCAGCTCCGCGTTGCGCAGCAGCGCCTTCGAGGGGATGCAGCCCACGTTCAGGCACACCCCGCCCCAGTACTTCGCCTCCACGACGGCGACCGACATCCCCAACTGGGCGCAGCGGACAGCGGCGGTGTAGCCGCCGGGCCCCGCGCCGAGCACGACCACGTCGAAATGCTCAGTCATGCGCTCCACCCTACGGCGGCGCGCCCGTCCCGCGCGGCCAGGCGCGCCCGCGCGCAGCGGCGCGGCGACGGGCGCCCGGCGGGGCGAAGGGCTAGCGTCGGCAGGTGAGGTGAGAGGACGGAGGGCCAGGACATGAGCGGCGACACGGACGGCTTGCGGATGACCGGAGTGGGCGCGGTCTGCGTACCGGTCTCCGACCAGGACAGGGCGATCGACTTCTACACCCGGACCCTCGGGTTCGAGGTGCTGATGGACATGCCCTACGGCGAGGGCGAGCGCTGGGTCGAGGTCGCGCCGAAGAGCGGCGGCACCTCGCTCGCGCTGGTGCCCTCCGGGCACGGGGTCGGCGCGGGATCGCCGAGCCGGATCATCTTCGACTCGCCCGACGTGCGCGCCGACGTCGAAGCGCTGCGCGCCCGCGGGGTGGAGGTCGACGACTCGATGGTGGCGGGCGGGGGCGGCGCGCCGCCGATCGTCTCCTTCCGCGACCAGGACGGCAACCACCACATGATCGTCCAGCGCAACGCCGTCACCGGCGGCTGAAGGCCGAAGGCTCCGCCTGCTCGGGCCGCGGCCGGTCACCGCGCGGCCCGTCGCCGCGGGTGCGGGAGCGGGCCTGGTGGCCGGTGACGGCCGCGCCCAGGCCCAGCACGATCGCCCACACCAGCGCGGCCAGCCAGCCCGGCATCACGGCGGCGAACAGCAGCACCAGGAACGCGACGAGCGCGCCCCCGGCGTAGAGGGCGAGCACGCCTGCGGCCCCGTAGAGCCGCGCGGTCTCGCGGTAGCGCAGCGCGCGGGCGCGCAGGCCCGCGCCGGCGGCCGCCTCCAGCTCCTCCCGGATCATCGGGCGGAGCTGCTCGACGAGCGATGCGTCGGTGAGCGTCGGGGGTGCCGTGGGGCGGGGCGGCAGAGATCCTTCGGTCATGTCGGGCCTCCTCGGGACGGTTGTGCGGTTGTGCGGCAAGGGAAACGAGCTGGGGCTACAGCAGGCGGCCGAGTGGGCCGAGGTCGAGGTTGAGGTCGTCCTCCGTGAGGTCGTAGCGGGCGCGCAGCTCCGCCATCCGGTCCTCCAGGAGCATGAGCGTCAAGCCGATCCGCTCCTCCTGGTCCTCCGTCAGATCGCCGATGTCGACGCGGCGGAGGGCCTGACGCTCCATCAGCTGGCGTAGCAGCTCCACCACGGTGAGCACCAGGCGGAACAGGTCGCGCTCGACCGACTCGCGGTCCAGCTCGATGTTGCGGGTGCGGGCGGGATGTTGTCCGGGCACGGCTCAGTACCTCCAATCCGGCAGGGACTCGTCCACCGAGCTGATCAGCGCCCGCAGGGAGATCCGCACGAGTTCGACGTCGGCGATGCTCAGCGAGAGGTCGCCGACGATCACCACCCCGCCCGCCAGCAGCCGGTCGAGCAGGTCGACGAGCGCGATCGGGCGCCCGGTCCAGCGCTCTCCGGCGACGGAGGCGAGATCGGTGCCGGCGCCCGTGCCGGCGCCCGGCGCGGGCAGCGAGGGCAGGGAACCGGAGACGCTCATACCGCCGCCTCCCGCGGACCGCCGGCCGAGCCGCCGCCGTCAGCGCCACTGTCATCACCGACGCTGCCGTCAGCGTCGTCGTGGCCGGGGTCGGCGGCGACGTCCGCGTCGGCGGCGAACGAGTAGGGCGCCCAGGGGCCGATCACCTCGGCATACACCTCGGGCTCGCGGGCGGCCTCGCGCGCGACCAGGGCGCGGAACTCCTCCGAGCGGTCCTCCGCCACCAGGTACGCGGTGTTGACCACGTTCACCCCGGCCCCGGCGGAGGCGCCGGGCAGCCGCGGGTCCTGCGGGCGCAGCCTCCGGGCGGCGGTGACGAGTGGGCCGACCGCGGCGTCGATCCGCTCGCCGACCCGGGCGGCGGCCTGCCAGCCGTCCTCCTCGCTGCGCCGCTGCGCACGGCGCCGGCGGAGGTAGTCGCGCCCGCTCGTGCCGCTCCCGGCAGCGGCGGCGGCGCCCCCGCCGGAGGGCTCGGGCGAGGAGGGCCGCGCGCCGCCGCGGCGCAGGTAGACCTTGACGCCCCACTCCAGATGCCCGGTCAGCCGGTCGAGCCGCGAGGCGAACTCCGCGGCGCGCTCCGCCAGGACCGCACGCACCCGCGGCTCCGAGCGGTAGACCGTCGCCAGGCGCAGCGGCAGCACCGGACCGGCGGCGCCCAGGGCCTCCACCACCGCGTGGTGCGAGCGGGCGGTGTCCTCCAGCCAGGCGAGGTCCTCGAGGCGGCGTTCGAGCGCGTCCTCGCCGAAGTCCTCGGCCGGGACCTCGCCGACCGCCGCGGCGAGCCCCGCCGCCGGGCCGGCGCCGCGCACGAACCGCACCGGCCGCCCGCCCACGCCCGGCGGCAGCGCGGGCGCGGACGGCCCGCACGGCCGCTCTCCGGCGGGGAGCACGGCGTAGACGTAGAGCAGTTCCCGGCACTCGGCCGCCTCCGTCTCGGGCGTGGCCGACGTCATCACCGCTCACCCCCGTCCCCGGTCGCGCGCTCGCGGGCCTCCACCGGCTGCCGCCCGTCGTCCGCCGTCCCGACCGCGGGCCGGCGCGCGGAGGAGCTCAGCGACGGGTCGTGTTCCCACCAGTCGATGCCCATCTCGCGCGCCCGGTCCACCGAGGCCACCAGCAACCGCAGTTTGATGGTGAGCAGTTCGATGTCGAGCAGGTTCACCTGGATGTCGCCGGCGATCACGATGCCTTTGTCCAGCACCCGTTCGAGGATGTCGGCCAGGTTGGATCCGCCGCCCCCGTACGGCTGGGCCGGTCCGGATTCGTACGGCGCGGCCTGGAACGGCCGTCCGGCGGCCGGATAGGGCTGGGTCACGTCTGCCTCCCTCGCGCGGCACGGAGCCGGGCCAGCTCGTCGAGCCGGTCGAGGAGTTCGTCCTCACGCCGGTCGAACTCCTCCTCGCTGATCTCCCCGGCGTCCACCGCCTGGGCCAGCGCGGCGAGTTCACGCCGCAGCGGCTCCGGGTCGGTCGACTGCCGGTCGGCCTCGTCGGCCAGCTGCCCGACCACCCACCAGCTGAGTCTGGCGGGGGCGAGCGGCAGCGTCAGCAGTCCGGTGAGCAGCCCCATGTCGTCGGTTGTCCCGTCTGTGGTCGGTGGCGGTCGGTCGCGGTCGCCGGCGCCGGTCGGCGGTCGCCGGTCGCCGGTCAGACGAAGCTGTACGGCGGCAGCGGGCCGTGCAGCCGCAGCCGCACGCCGTCCGCCTCCAGCCGCTCGGACAGCCTCCTGGCCTCTGCCGCGAACTCGCCGCCGCGCGAACGGTCCACCAGGAAGCTGACGTTGAGGAAGTCCTCGGCGACGGCCTCGCCCTGGCGGCGGTCCGCGGCGAAGACGTCGAGGGCGCCGACGACCTCGTCGGTGATGCGGCGCTGCCGCTCGGCGACGTCCGCGTGGACGGCCTCGCCCAGCGCGATCCGGTCCTTGAGGTCGCCGCTGGTGGCGACGCCGGACCGGGCGAGCCGGCGCACCTCCGGGTTGACCTGGAGGACCTGGCGGACGACCGTGTCCTCGTCCTGCGCGGCGCGCAGGTTGTACTCGGCCTTGCCGTTCACGGCGGCGAGTTGGCGCTGGTAGGCCTCGGCGCGGTCGCGCAGGTTGCCGGCCACCTCCTCCTCGCTCCCGGCGAGGGCGCCGAAGCGCAGCGGCAGCACGGTGCCCTGCTCGGAGAGCTTGGCCAGGACCTCCTGGTGGGCGTTGAGGTCGCGGCGCTTGGCGCGCAGGTCCTTCGGCGCGTCGCCGACCACGGCGACCGCGCGCTCGCCGCGCACGGTGCGCAGCGGCGTGGGCGTGGCGCCCACTCCGGTCAGGCCATCGAGCTTCGCCGGATGGTCGGGGCCGACCATGGCGTAGACGTACACGGTCATGCTCAGCTCTCCTCCTTCTGGCGCGAGGAGCGGCGGCCTATGCGGCGCGGCTCGGCCTCGGGCTGCTCCTCACCGCCGTCCTCGCGGGAGCCGGAGCGGCGGCCGAGGGCGTCGCCGAAGGAGTCCAGGGCGCCGGAGAGCGCGCCCTTGGTCTTGCCGTGGGCGCCCTGCTCGCTCATCTCGCCGACGAGTTCGGGCAGGCCGACGCCGCCCTTGTTCTCCAGGTCGGTGCGGTTGCAGGCCTCGGCGAAGCGGAGGTAGGTGTCGACGCTGGCGACGACCACGCGCGCGTCCACGCGGAGCAGTTCGATGCCGACCAGCGAGACGCGCACGAACACGTCGATCACCAGCCCGCGGTCCAGGATCAGGTCGAGGATGTCGTACAGGCCGCCGTCGGTCTTCTGGTGCGGGCCGCCGGACGGCAGCTGGGATTCGGTGGTTGCCACAGTCACCTGGGCACGTCCTTTCCGGTTGTCGCGCGAACCGGGGCGCGGGGTCGGGCGGCGGCGGGCGGCCGGCGGCCGGGCGCGGCACGGGACGGCGGCGCGCGTAAGTCCACGCTCCGCTGAACGGTGGTGCCGCGCGGGCCGCGACGCCGGGCCGCGCCGTCGGGTCAGTGGCGGCCGACCTGCCCGCGGGTGTAGCGGCGCAGGCGCCGGTAGCCGACGAGTTCGCCGTCCTCGTCCAGGTCCACGGCGTAGGTCGCCAGGACGCTGGTCGAGTCGGGGACCCGCACGAGTTCCACCACTTCGAGCTCCGCCGTCCAGCCTCCGTCGTGGCGGCTGAGCGCGGAGACGGTGTCGGGGGTGCGGCCGAGCAGGACGGCGAGTTGCTCGGCCGCCGCGCGTGCCGCCTGGACCGGGCGGACTCCGCCGGCGCGTGCGGCGGCGGCGCCGCGCGCGCCGGTGCCGTCCTCCTGCGGGCGCGCGTCGTCGTGCTTGTCGCCGTCGCCGGTGGCCATATGCTCCCTCACTCGTTCGACCGCGGTTCGCGTTCGTATGTCCGATGTCGTTCGTCCTTGCTTTCGACACGCCGCCTACCCCTGGCCGTCCCCGGCACACCCGTTCGGCGGGGTGCGCGGACGCCCGGTGTGCCGTGGCCTGGTGACGGGCCGTCAGGTGCGAGACTCCTCGGCGTGCGCCCCCGCGCCGCGGGTACGCGCCCAGGAGAGTTCCGGCTGAAGGGGTGAGCGCATTGCGATCGGCCACGGTCGAGGCCGTCCTGTGGGCCGCGCTGCTGTGGGTCCTCTACCTCGTCCTCATCAGCACCGTCACCACGTCCGAGTGCGTGGTCGGCGCGGTGGCCGCGGTGCTCGGCGGGGCGTTCGCCACGGCGCTGCGCCGGGCCGCCCGGCACTGGCCGACCGGGCCGGTCCGCGGTCTCGGACGGGCGCTGGCGCTCTGGCCGATGACGCTGGCCACCGATCTGGCGGGGCTGTGCGCGGCGCTGCTGCCGGGGCGCGGCCCGGGCGGTGCCGGCTTCCGCACCCTGCGCATGGGCGAGCGGGCGGCGTGGGGTTCGGCGCTGCTGTCGGCCACTCCGGGAAGCTATGTGGTCGCGGTCGAGCCGGACGGCACCGCCCTGGTCCACGCGCTGCTGCCCCGCCGCTCGGCGCTGGAGCAGGCGCTCGACGAGCCGTCCGGGGCCTCCGAGCCGTCCGGCGAGTCGGGAGGCGGCCGGTGAACGCCTGGCTGTGGGCCGCACTGGTGCTGCTGGTCGGGGCGTTGACGCCCTGCCTGGTGGTGACCTTCCGGGGCTCGCCGATGGAGCGGCTGACCGGGATGACGCTGGCCGCGACCGTGCTGACCGTCCTCTTCCTGCTGCTCTCCCAGGGCTTCTCCCGCACGTCCTATCAGGACCTCGCGCTCGTGCTGGCGGTGCTCGCCCCCACCGGGACGCTGGTGTTCACCCGGCTGCTGAGCCCGGCGAGCAGCGGCGAGGGCGGTGACGGCGACGGCGGCGACGCGCCCTCCGCGGCGGAGAAAGGCGGTGAGTCGACATGACGACGGCTCATCTGGTCGCACTGGTCCTGCTGGTGGCCGGATGCGCGGTGCTGCTGCTCTCGGCGCTGGCGCTGTGGCGGCTGCCGGGTCCCTTCGCCCGGGTGCACGCGCTCTCGCCGGCGACCTCGCTCGGCGCGCCGCTGGTCGCGCTCGGGCTGGCGGTGGACACCGGGCCCGGGCGGGCGGCGGTGAAGCTGCTGGTGATCGCGGCGCTGCTGATGGCGGCGGGGCCGGTGACCAGTTCGGCGATCGGCCGGGTGCTGGCCCAGCAGCACGGCGAGGTCGACCCCGGCGAGCACAGCGGGGGGTCGCCGCAGTGACCCCCGCGACCACCTCCGACCTCTTCTCCGCGCTGTCGCTGCTGCTGGTCGTGGCCGCGGCGACGGCCGCGGCGCACACCCGCGACCCGGCCCGGCAGGCCGTGGTGCTCGGCGTACTCGGCCTCACCCTCGCCCTGCTGTTCACGGCGGTGCAGGCGCCGGACGTGGCGCTGTCCCAGCTCGCGGTGGGCACGGCGGTGACGCCGCTGCTGATCCTGCTGACGGTCCGCAAGCTGCGCCGTGCGCCGCACGGCGCAGCGCACGACGGGGGTTCCGGCAGCGAGGGTTCCGGCGGTGGGGGTGCCGGTGGCCGGGGCGGCGATGGCACAGGTGGCGGCCACAGGAAGGGCAGCGGTCACGGGAACGGTCACCGCGACGGCTCCGGCAACGGCCAAGCATCCGGCAGTACCCCGTGCGACGGTTCCGGCAACGGCTCCAGCGCAGGCGGCGGTAGCGGCAACGGCGGCAACGGCAACGGCAGCGGCGGCAACGGCGGCAACGGCAGCAGCGGCAACGGCAGCGGCAGCGGCAGCAGCGGCAGCGGCAGCGGCAGCGGCGGCCGGCCCCGGGACGCCGGGGCATCCGGCCGGGAAGGGGGCGGCGCATGACCCGCGCCGCGCGCGCAGCGCTGTTCTGGGTGTCCGCCGCGGCGATCGCGGCCGGCCTGCTCTGGTCCGGCCTCGCGCTGCCCAGGATCGGCACCGCCGACCACCCCTACGGCTCGCGCGCCGTCGCCGCCTCGCTGGCGCGCCGCACCGCCAACGCTGTCTCCTCGGTCAACTTCGACCAGCGCGCCCTGGACACCCTCGGCGAGGAGTCGATCCTGTTCGCCGCCGTGCTCGGCTCGGTGGTGCTGCTGCGCCAGGTGCGCGGGGAGCGCCGCACGCACGCCCGCGCCGGCTACGTGCTGCCCGCGACCCGGCTGCTGGGCCTGGGCCTGGCCCCGGTCACGGCGGTCACCGGCGTGTACGTGGTGGCGCACGGCGCGCTGACGCCCGGCGGCGGTTTCCAGGGCGGCGTGGTGCTGGCGACCGGCCTGCACGTGGCCTATGTGGCGCTGGACTACCGGGCGCTGCGCCGGGTGCGGCCGCTGGCCGTGCTGGAGGTCGCGGAGGCGCTGGCCGCCGGGGCGTTCGCGGCGCTCGGCCTGCTGGGGTTCACCGCCGCCGCCGGATCGTACCTGCGCAACGTGCTGCCGCTGGGCACCTTCAACGACCTGGTCTCGGCCGGTCTCGTCCCGGCGTTCAACACCGCCGTGGGGGTGGAGGTGGCCTCCGGGATCAGCGTGGTGCTCTCCCAGTTCCTGTTCCAGGCGGTCGAGATGGAGGAGACGGACGGCGCATGACCCTGCTCTGGTACGCGGCGACGGCGTGGATCTTCCTGTCGGGGGTGCGCGGGCTCACGCGGAGCCGCAACCTCGTCCAGGCGGTCGGCTGCCTGGCGGTCGCGCAGTCCTCGACGTATGTGCTGCTGCTCGGCATCGGCTACCGCAGCGGGGCGACCGCTCCGGTCTTCGGCGACATGGCGCCCGGCAGCCGGCCGGTCGTCGACCCGGTGGTGCAGGCGCTGGCGCTGACCGACGTGGTGGTCGGGGCGACGGTGACCGCGCTGCTGCTGGCCCTGGTGATCCAGATCCGCAAGCGGCACGGCACGGTCGACCCCGACGAGCTGACGGGTCTGTGCGGTTGAGCGCCGCGCCCGCCCCCTGGTCCGACCCGGCGGTGCTGCTGCCGCTGGGCATCGCGGTGCCGCTGCTCGGCGCGGCCTTCATGGCCGCGGCCGGCAGGCACATGCCGCGGGTGGTGATGGACGCGCTCACCACCGCGCTGACCGCGGTGACCGTCGTCGACCTCGTCCTGCTGTGGCGGCTCACCGGCTCCGGGACGGTCAGCGCCTTCATGGGCGGCTGGTCGATGCGGCGCGGCGAGTCGGTCGGGATCGTGCTGGCGGCCGACCGCGCGGGGTCCGGCATGGCGCTGCTGGTGGCGCTGCTGGTGCTCGCGGTGATCGTGTACTCGTGGCGGTACTTCGACGAGCCGCCGCGCTCCCACCGCGGCACGTTCCCCGCCCTGCTGCTGCTGTTCGAGGCCGGGATGACCGGGTTCTCGCTCACCGGCGACCTCTTCGACGCCTTCGTCTTCTTCGAGCTGATGGGCACCGCGGCCGTCGCGCTGACCGGGTTCCGGGTGGAGGATCCGCGGCCGGTGCAGGGCGCGCTGATCTTCGGCGTGATCAACGCGCTGGCGGCGTACGGGGCGCTGCTCGGCATCGGGCTGCTGTACGCGCGGACCGGTGAACTGGGCATGGCGCAGATCGGCGCCCGGATCGCCGAGCAGTCCCAGGCGCACACCGGCTCGCGCGCGCCGGTGGTGGTGGCGTTCGTGCTGGTCTCGACGGCGTTCCTGGTGAAGGCGGCGATCGCCCCGTTCCACTTCTGGCTGGCGGACGCGCACGCGGTGGCGCCGACTCCGGTGTGCATGCTGCTCAGCGGGGTGATGGTGGAGCTCGGCGGCTACGGCGTGGCGCGGGTGTACGAGACGGTCTTCTCCGGGCCGGGCGGGGTCCCGCACGCGGTGTTCACCGGGATGATGGTGACGATCGGGCTGCTCACGGGCGTGGTGGGGGCGCTGATGTGCTGGCAGCAGCGGCATCTGAAGCGCCTGCTGGCCTTCTCCTCGCTGGCGCACAGCGGGCTGTTCCTGGTAGGGCTGGGCCTGCTCAGCCCGGACGGCTCGGCGGGCGCGCTGCTGTGGATCGCCGGGCACGCGGGGGTGAAGGCCGCGCTGTTCGCGGTCACCGGCATGCTGCTGGACCGGCACGGCTCGGTCGACGAACTGGGCCTGCACGGCCGTGGCCGGGACCTGCCGGCGGCCGGGGTGCTGTTCGCGCTGGGCGGGCTGGCGCTGGCCGGGCTGCCGCCGTTCGGGACGGCGCTGGGCAAGGCGCTGACCGAGGAGGCCGCGGCGGAGCGGCAGGCCTGGCTGCCGGTGGTGTTCGTGCTGGTCTCGGCGCTGACCGGGGGCGCGGTGCTGCGGGCGGCGCTGCGGGTGTTCGCGGGCGCCGGTGAGTGCCCGCCGAGCGAGGGCGCGGGGCCGGAGACCACCGGGGAGGGGGAGGAGCCGGAGGTGCGGGACCCGCGCCGGCCGGTGCCGCGGCCCATGCAGGCGGTGGCCTGGCTGCTGCTGGCGGGCAGCGCGGTGATCGGCCTGGTGCCGGCGCTGGCGGAGCGGATCGCCCGGGGCGGGGCGCAGGTGACGGACCGTCTGGGCTACCTGGGGTCGGTCTTCGGCACGGCCGGGCACGGCGCGGGGCCCGCCGAGGCGCCGGCGGCCGGGTGGACCACGTCCGGGGTGCTGCTGGACCTGCTCTCGGCGCTGCTCGCGGCCGCGCTGGCGGCGGGGGCGGTGTACCGGCCGGAGCGGGCCCGGGCGCTGTCCGCGCCGGTCGCGCCGCTGCGCCGGCTGCACTCCGGCCACCTCGGCGACTACGTGGTGTGGTGGGGCGTCGGCGTGGCGGCGCTGCTGGCGTGGGTCACCCTCGCGCGCTGAGCGCGCTGAGCGCGCCGAGGCGCTGAGTCGGCGGGGCGCAGGCACCCCGTTCACCTGCGCGGGTGATACCGCGCGCCCGGGCCCGGCGGCGGCCGCGCCGACGTTTCCGCAGCGCCGATCCGGTCAGGCGAGTGGGGGACGCATTCCTTCGCCCGCGTCAGCGGAAGGCTGGGCACAGACGGCAATGACCGGTTACGGATACTTCCTCTCCGCGGAGGAGTTCACCCCGCGCGAGATGCTCGACCAGGCCAGGATGGCCGAACAGGCCGGCTTCGAGTACCTGGCCATCTCGGACCACTACCACCCCTGGAACGACGAGCAGGGCAACAGCGCCTTCGTCTGGTCGATGATCGGCGCACTGTCGCAGGTGACCTCACTGCCGGTGACGACACTGGTGACCTGCCCGACGGTCCGCACCCACCCCGCGGTGCTGGCGCAGGCCGCCGCCACCAGCGCGGTGCTCACCGACGGCCGCTTCCGCTTCGGTGTCGGCAGCGGCGAGGCCCTGAACGAGCACATCCTGGGCACGCCCTGGCCCTCGGCGGCCGAGCGGCTGGAGATGCTGGAGGAGGCGCTCCAGGTGATCCGCGGGCTGTGGCGGGGCGAGGACTACGGCCACCGCGGCCGCCACTACACCGTGGAGAACGCCCGCATCTACACCCTGCCGGCCGAGCCCCCGCCGATCTACGTGTCCGGTTTCGGCCCCCAGGCGGCCGAGTACGCCGGGCGGATCGGCGACGGATTCGTGACGATGATGCCGGACGCCGAGCTCGTCGAGCGGTTCCGCAAGTCGGGCGGCGCGGGCAAGCCGGTGATCGGCGGCACCAAGGTGTGCTGGTCCACCGACCGCGAGCAGGCCGTGCGCACCGTGCACCGGCTGTGGCCGAACGAGCAGCTGCCCGGGGAGCTGGCACAGGTGCTGCCCACGCCGAAGCACTTCGAGCAGGCCTCCACCCTGGTCACCCCCGAGATGGTCGGGGACTCGACGACCTGCGGGAACGACCCGGAAGAGCACGCGCGGACGCTGCGCGCCTTCGCCGACGCCGGCTTCGACGAGGTCTACGTCAACCAGATCGGCCCCGACCAGCAGGGGTTCTTCGACTTCTACCGCACCCAGGTCCTGCCGCGGCTGCGCGGCTGACGGAGGAGAGAGATGGCCACCAAGGTTTCCGACCACGTCCTGGAGCGCCTGCGCGAATGGGGTGTGGAGCATGTCTTCGGCTACGCGGGCGACGGCATCAACGGCCTGCTCGCGGCCTGGGGGCGGGCCGGCGACAAGCCGCGCTTCGTCCAGGCCCGGCACGAGGAGATGGCGGCCTTCCAGGCGGTCGGCTACGCCAAGTTCTCCGGCAAGCCGGGGGTGTGCACGGCCACCTCCGGCCCGGGCGCGATCCACCTGCTCAACGGGCTCTACGACGCCAAGCTCGACCACGTGCCGGTGGTGGCGATCGTCGGGCAGACCGCGCGCAGCGCGATGGGCGGCTCCTACCAGCAGGAGGTCGACCTGCTCTCGCTGTTCAAGGACGTCGCCTCGGACTACGTCCAGATGGTGACCGTCCCCGAGCAGCTGCCGAACGTGATCGACCGGGCGATGCGCACCGCGATGGCGCGCAAGACCGTCACCGCCGTGATCATCCCCTCCGACGTGCAGGAGCTGGAGTACTCGGCGCCGGCGCACGCCTTCAAGATGGTGCCGTCCAGCCTCGGCATGGGCCGCTTCGCGCCGATCCCCGCCGACGACGACCTGCGGCGCGCCGCCGAGGTGCTCAACGCGGGCTCCAAGGTGGCGATCCTGGCCGGCCAGGGCGCCCGCGGGGCCCGGGCGGAGGTGATCGAGACCGCGGACGTGCTCGGCGCGGGCGTGGCCAAGGCGCTGCTCGGCAAGGACGTCCTCCCCGACGACCTGCCGTTCGTCACCGGCGCCATCGGCCTGCTCGGCACCCGCCCCAGCTACGAGATGATCAGCGGCTGCGACACGCTGCTGATGATCGGCTCCTCGTTCCCGTACTCGCAGTTCCTGCCGGAGTTCGACGCGGCCCGCGCGGTGCAGATCGACCTCGACCCCGAGATGATCGGCATCCGCTACCCCTTCGAGGTGAACCTGGTCGGGGACGCCCGCGAGACGCTGCGCCGGCTGCTGCCGATGCTGGAGCGCAAGCAGGACCGGGGCTGGCGCGAGCAGATCGAGAAGAACACCGCGCGCTGGTGGGAGGTCATGGAGCGGCGGGCGGCCGTCTCCGCCGACCCGATCAACCCGGAGTACGCGGTGCACGTGCTCGGCCGGATGCTGCCGGAGAACGCCATCGTCTCCGCCGACTCCGGCTCCGCGGCCAACTGGTACGCCCGGCACCTGCGGTTCGCCGGCTCGGTGCGCGGCTCGCTGTCGGGCACGCTGGCGACCATGGGCCCGGGCGTGCCGTACGCGATCGGCGCCAAGTTCGCGCAGCCGGACCGGCCCGCGATCGCACTCGTCGGCGACGGCGCGATGCAGATGAACGGCATGGCGGAGCTGATCACGGCCTCCAAGTACTGGGAGGAGTGGCAGGATCCGCGGATGGTGGTGGCGGTGCTCAACAACCGCGACCTCAACCAGGTCACCTGGGAGATGCGCTCGATGGAGGGCTCCCCGCAGTTCCTGCCCTCGCAGGAGATCCCGGACGTGCGCTACGCCGACTTCGCCCGCTCGCTGGGCCTGCACGGCATCCGGGTGGAGAAGCCGGAGGACGTCGAGCGGGCCTGGGCGGAGGCGCTGGCCGCCGACCGGCCGTGCGTGCTGGACATCCTGACCGACCCGGCCGTGCCGCCGATCCCGCCGCATGCCACCTGGGACCAGATGACCGCCACCGTCTCGTCGGTCCTGCACGGCGACGCGGACCGGGGCGGAATGATCCGGCAGGGCGTGAAGGCGAAGGTGCAGGAGTTCCTGCCGGGCGGCAAGTCCCGCAAGGAACAGGACCAGGGCGCAGGGGGCTCGGGCTCCGGCTCCGGCTCCGGCTCCGGCTCCGGCGCGGGCGCGGGCGACGGGGGGCAGGGCTGAGATGCTGACGCCTGCCCGGTTCCTCGACCTGGTGCGGCACGGCCGCTTCGAGCGGACGCTGTCGCTGCTGACCGCCGCCGGCGCGGTGATCACCTGCGCGGAGATCTACCTGGAGCACGACCGCGCCGGCTTCGGCAACCGCGTGATGTGGTGGCCGGTGGTGCTCGGGCCGGTGGGCGCGGCGGCCGGGGTCGCCGGCTACCGCAGCGAGCGGATGGCGCACACCCTGCTGCCGATCGCCTCCGCGGCGATCGTCGCCAACGGGCTGCAGGGCACCTACCTGCACGTCCGGGGCATCGCCCAGAAGCCGGGCGGCTGGGAACTCGCCCGCTACAACGTGGAGTTCGGCCCGCCGCTGTTCGCCCCGCTGCTGATGTCGATGGTCGGCGGCATGGGGCTGCTGGCCTCGGTGCTGCGCCGGGAGGACGCCCGTGGGCGCCGGCACTGAGCGCGGCAGCGGCCGGCGGGGGCACGGCCAGGACGGGCGCGGCCGGTTCCCCGGCTACGACGTGGCCGCCCAGGCCAGGAGCTGGGACCCGGCGACGGCCGGCGTGGTGCTCTCCCGCATCGGCCGGCCGCCGGGGCTGCGCTTCTTCACGCCCGCCGAACAGGCCTGCGCCGGCGCCCTGTTCACCCGCCTGCTGGCCACCGACGGCGAACTCCCCTACGAGGACGACATCGGCGTCCCCGTGCTCCAGCTCGTGGACTCCCGGCTGGCCGAGATGCAGACCGACGGCTGGCACTACGAGGACATGCCGGAGGACGACGAGGCCTGGCGCCGCTCGCTGGCCGCGCTCGACGAGGACGCCCGCGCCCGGCACGGCGGCGGCCGCGTCTTCGCCGAACTCCCGGCCGGGGAACAGGAGGAGATCATCCAGAAGGTGCAGGACCGCTCCGGCGGCCAGTGGCACGGCATGCCGGCCTCGCACGTCTGGTCGCTGTGGACCCGCTACGCCTGCACGGCCTTCTACTCGCATCCGCAGGCCTGGAACGAGATCGGCTTCGGCGGCCCCGCCTACCCGCGCGGCTACATCCGGCTCGGCCCCGACCTGCGCGAGCCCTGGGAGGTCGCCGACCACGGGCCGGACGCGGACGGCGGAGGCAGCGAACAGGAGGAGCCCGGCACATGACGGATCGTCAGCCTGACGCGGACACTCCGGATGCGGACAACAGCGCGCACGACCGCTCCCCCGACCCGGGACGGCACTCGCGGCTGCGGGCCGCCGCCGAGACGTTGCGCCAGACCACCCGGCCGCTGCACGGCGTGCGGGCGCGCAACTCCTCGGCCTGGCTGCTGCCCCGCGGCCAGGAGCGCTTCGACCGCCGGCTCATCGACGGCATGCGGCGGTACGAGGACACCGACGAGGTCGACCTGGTGATCGTCGGCTGCGGCGCGGGCGGGGGCACGCTGGCGCAGCGGATGGCCCGGGCCGGCTGGTCGGTGGTGGTGCTGGAGGCCGGGCCGTTCTGGGACCCGGACCGCGACTGGGTGAGCGACGAGGCCGGCTCGCACCACCTGTACTGGACCGAGCCGCGAGTGATCGCCGGCTCCGACCCGGTGCCCATGGGATCCAACAACTCCGGGCGGGGAGTGGGCGGTTCGATGGTGCACTTCGCGGGCTACGTGCCGCGGCTGCACCCCTCGGACTTCGCCACCTACAGCCGGGACGGCGTCGGCGCCGACTGGCCGATCTCCTACGCCGACCTCAAGCCCTTCTACGAGCGCATCGAGGCCGAACTTCCGGTGGCCGGCCAGTACTGGCCCTGGGGCGATCCGCACTCCTACCCGCACGCCCCGCACCCGGTCAGCGCCAACGGCGAGGTGTTCCTGCGCGGTGCCGCCGCGATGGGCATCCAGGCCCGGATCGGGCCGGTCGCCATCACCAACGGCCGCTTCGGCAACCGGCCGCACTGCATCTACCGCGGCTTCTGCCTGCAGGGCTGCAAGGTCAACGCCAAGGCCTCGCCGCTGATCACGCACGTCCCGGACGCGCTCGCGCACGGCGCCGAGATCCGGGCCGACTCGATGGTGACGCGGGTGGTGACGGACCCCCAGGGCCGGTACGCCACCGGGGTGCGGTACTTCCGCGGCGGCCTGGAGCGCTACCAGCGCGCCCGGCACGTGGCGGTCGCCGGCTACTCCATCGAGACGCCGCGGCTGCTGCTCAACTCCGCCAACGAGCGCTTCCCGGACGGGCTGTGCAACGACCACGACCAGGTCGGGCGTTACCTCATGGTGCAGGGCGCCCCGCAGACCGCGGGCCGCTTCCCGGAGGAGATCCGGATGTACAAGGCGCCGCCGCCGGAGGTCACCAGCGAGGAGTTCTACGAGACCGACCCGGCCCGTCCCTACGCCCGCGGCTTCTCCATCCAGAACGTCTCCCCCATGCCGATCACCTGGGCCGAGCACGTCTCCGCGCAGGGTCACTGGGGACGCGACCTGCGCGAGCGGATGTCCGACTACGTGCACTGGGCCACCCTCGGCGCGCTGTGCGAGCTGCTGCCGCAGGCGGAGAACCGGGTCACCCTCGACGAGGAGACCGACCGGCGGGGCATGCCGGTGGCCCGCTTCTCCTACAGCCAGTGCGACAACGACCGGCAGCTGATCAAAGCCGCCGGGGCGGTGATGGAGGAGCTGCTGCGCGCCGCCGGCGCGACCGACGTGATGACCATGGACCGGTACGCGCACCTGGTCGGCGGCTGCCGGATGGCCGCCCGGCCCGAGGACGGGGTGGTGGACGGCGAGTTGCGCTCCTTCGCCGTCCCCAACCTGCTGATCACCGACGGCAGCGTGCTGCCGACCCAGGGCAGCGCCAACCCGGCGCTGACCATCATGGCGCTGGCCGACCGCGCCGCGTTGCGGCTCGCCGCGGGGGCGCGGAGCGGGCTGCGCGCCCCGGCTCGCGAGCGCTGAGAACCTGAAGGGGGCGTGGGAGATGACCGTGCGAGGACTCATCGGCGAGCCGGTGGTGGAGGCCGTCGCGGCCGCCGTCTACACCGTTCCCACCGACCTGCCCGAGGGCGACGGCACGCTGACCTGGGACGCGACCACCGTGGTCACCGCCGAGGTCAGCGCCGCCGGCCACACCGGGCTCGGCTGGACCTACGGCTCCGCCGCGGTCGAGCGGGTGATCAGCGGCAAGCTGGCGGGCGTGGTCACCGGCCGCTCGGCACTGGACGTGCCCGGCACCAACGAGGCTATGTCCCGCGCGCTGCGCAACGACGGCCGCCCGGGGATCGGCGCGTCGGCGATCTCGGCGCTGGACCTCGCGCTGTGGGACCTCAAGGCCCGGGTGCTGGGGCTGCCGCTGGCCCGCCTCTTCGGCGCGGTGCGGGAGCAGGTCCCGGTCTACGGCAGCGGCGGCTTCACCACCTACGGCGACCGGCAGCTCGCCGAGCAGCTCGACGGCTGGGTGCGGGGGCAGCGGATTCCGCGCGTCAAGATCAAGATCGGCGAGTCCTGGGGCTCCCGGGTGGAGCGGGACCTGGAGCGGATCCGCCGCGCCCGCGAGGTCATCGGCCCCGACTGCGAGCTGTACGTGGACGCCAACGGCGGCTACACACGCAAGCAGGCCATCCGCGTGGCGCGGGCGATGGAGGAGTACGACGTGCGCTGGTTCGAGGAGCCGGTCTCCTCCGACGACCTGGCCGGCCTGCGCGAGGTCCGCGACGCCGTCCTGCCGGACGTCGCCGCCGGCGAGTACGGCTACGACCTCCCCTACCTGACCCGGATGGCCGCCTCCGGCGCGGTCGACTGCCTGCAGGCCGACGCCACCCGCTGCGGCGGGCTGACCGTCTGGCTGCGCGCGGCGGCGGTCGCCGAGGGCCACGGGCTCGACCTGTCCGCGCACTGCGCCCCGCACGTGCACGCCGCCGCGGCGGCGGCCGTGCCCAACTTCCGGCACATCGAGTGGTTCCACGACCACATCCGGGTCGAGACCCTGCTCTTCGAGGGCGCCCACCTCGACCCGAGCGGCGGCACGGTCACACCGGCCGACACGCCCGGGCACGGGCTGAGCGTCTACCAGGCCCACGCCGACCGGTACCGCACCGGCTGACCCCGCTGCCCGACTGACCCGCCGCCCGGCTGACTGCCGGGCGTCAGACCTTCTCCAGCGGCCGATGCGGCTCGGCGGGCAGCTCCACCTCGATCGCGTCGCCGGGACGCACCACGCCGCCCTCCCGCACGATGCTCATGACCCCGGCCTTGCGCACGATGTTCCCCGCGGCGTCGCGGCCGACGACCCGCTTGAGCAGCCCGTCCTGGAAGCCGTCGATCTGGAGGCAGGGGTTGCGCAGGCCGGTGACCTCCAGCACCGCGCCCTCCCCCAACCGCAGCAGCGTCCCGGTGGGGAGTCCGAGCAGGTCGATCCCGCGCGTGGTGATGTTCTCCCCCAGCTCGCCGGGCGCGACCTCGAAGCCCGCCTCGGCGACCTCGTCGAACAACTCCGCGTGGATCAGGTGCACCTGACGCAGGTTCGGCTGCGTCGGATCCTTCGCGACCCGCGAGCGGTGCTTCACCGTCACCCCGGAGTGCACGTCGCCCTCCACCCCGAGCCCGGCGAGCAGCGTCACGCTCTCCCGGTTCGGCTTGGTGAACGAGTACACCCCGTTGCTGCTGACCGCCACGACCGTCCCGCCCACAGCCCGCTCCCCCTCTGGCGCCCTCGTGACCGACCACCCGCAGCCTATCCCGGGCCGTCGCCTCGATCGAGTGCGCGAGTCGCAGCGCCTCGACCGGCACACCACCCAGCCAGGGCCTCCGTCCGGGGAGGGTTTCGATCGTCTGGCGCGGGTATCTCAGCGATGGTCGGGCACCTGGCGGTTGCAACCCCCTGCAGGGAGAGGCGGCAACATTGTCGCAGTTCGAGTCGATCGTGGCGCGGATGGGAACGGTGACCTGGTCAGCGGGGGACGCCACGGCTCACGCAGTGGCGCTGGAAGGCATCGACTCCGTCATCGGCGCCTACTCCGGCCTCATCTCGCGGTCCAGGGAGGAGGGCGACGCCCTCAGAACCGAAGCCCTCCTCGCCGAACGCCGAAGGTGGTCCGGCCGACGACGCGACATCCATGTCTCCGACCGGGCCGGCGTGGATCGGCTCATCCAGACTGCCGCCGACCGCCTTGCCCTGCTGCGCACCGACTCGCGGGCGGCTGGCCCCGACCAATAAGCTCGCCCATGCCGAAGACCTCAGCCTCTGAGGCGCCGACTGGCGTCCTAGGGGACGCAACACCAGTAGTCGGCGCGTGCGATTCCGCAGACTCCGCGCGACAGCAAAGAGTCTGCAAAGCCCTCCCGAACCCGCAGTTCAGAGAGTGTCCTCCCCGCAGACGCGGGGGTGTTCCGCTGACCGAGTCCACAGAGGCCCTGCGGGACATGTCCTCCCCGCAGATGCGGGGGTGTTCCGTACATCCTCCTCTCCGACTGGGACCGCAATGCGTCCTCCCCGCAGACGCGGGGGTGTTCCGCTGCTCGGCACCGCCACCTACGAGGGCACTCTGTCCTCCCCGCAGACGCGGGGGTGTTCCGGGGAGGGTGGTGGTGCTGCGATGACCATCGAGGTCCTCCCCGCAGACGCGGGGGTGTTCCGTGCCAGATCACCGGCAACACCGTGATCAACACGTCCGCCCCGCAGACGCGGGGGTGGTCCGACCTGGACACAGCAGTCCCGGGCCGAGGTAGCGTTCTCCCCGCAGAGGCGGGGGTGGTCCAGGAGCACAGCCGCTCACACTGCATGAATCCCTCGTTCTCCCCGCAGACGCGGGGGTGGTCCGTCGTGCACCCGGTACCCGTCGGGGCCGTCGGGGTTCTCCCCGCAAACGCGGGGTGTTCCGGGATCACCGGCCCGCCCGGCGGCGTTGGCCGTCCGGATCTGCGCACGTTGACCACGCCACCGCGATACCAGTGGTAGCGTTGGCAGCATGGCAGAGAGTCCCAAGGCGATGAGCCTGCGTTTTCCCGATCCCGCCACCTATGAGGCCATCGCGACGGCTGCTCGGGCGGACGGCGTCAGCCTGCAGGAATACGTGCTGTCCGCCGCCTACCAGCGCGCTACCGCGCTCGAGAGGGCCTTCCTCGCCGCCGCAGGCGACCACTACGCCCGTACCCGTGAGGCCTTCGCCGAGCTCGGGGACAACCGCCCCGACGCCGATCGGCGCGCGGCGGAGAAGGCCGCGCGCCGGGAAGCCGGTACCGCGTCGGGCAAGGAGCACGCGGCGTGACCCACTCCGTCGACGTGCCGTACCTGCTGCACGCCGCTGAGGCGATCGCCGGTGACCCGCAGGTGGACGATCTGGGCCCGCTGTTCGCCGCAGCGGCGCGCACGCACGCCGAGGCGATGGGGCGCGACGTCTACGGCTCCGACCACCTCAAGGCCGCGGCGCTGCTGCACACCCTGGCCAGGATGCCGTGTCTGGAACACTCGAACGGGACATTCGCCTGGATGTGCGGTGCCGGCTTCCTCACTCTCAACGGCCACACGCTGACCTACCCGCCGAAGGCCGCCGCAGCCCTGGTGCGCGATGCGGCCGACGGCCGGATCGGCGTCGACCGCATCGCCCGCCAGCTCCGCGAGTGGACGACGGAGTGAGCGTCAGTCCAGCTGAGCGTCAGTCCAGCTGGATGACGCCGGCCTGGATGGGGGCGTCCTCGGCGTAGGGGGCGCCGGTGACGACGAAGACCAGGCCGGGGCGGCGCCAGGAACCCGGGGTGTTCAGCGGGACGGTGTAGCGGCTGTAGCCCCGGGGCATCGGCGAGGACAGCCGGGTCCACTCCGCCGGGTCGCCGAGGGAGCGGTTGAGGAAGAAGTCCTGGTCGCTGTTGGCGCTGACGACGATGGTGCCGTTCGGGCCGCCGGAGTCGGACCAGGCCACGGTCGGGGCGGCCGAGGGGGCGTAGCCGTCCTGGTCGAGCAGCTCCAGCGCCGGGGCCGAACCGAAGGACTCCGGGTCGGGGGCGAGCTTGTAGCGGACGGGGTAGTAGGTGTCGGAGACGCCGTACTCGTAGGTCATGATCCACAGGCTGCTGTGCACCTGGGCGACAGTGATCATGCCCGGCCGCTCGGCGTACACGTCGCCCACGGCGTCGTCGACGACCTCGCCCCAGTGCCGCAGGTCCGCGCTGGCCTGGTGGGCCAGCTTCTGGCCGTAGTCGGGGTCGCGCTGGTCGGAGTAGTAGCACAGCAGCCGGTCGCGGTGGAGCAGCAGGAACGGCTCCCACACCGGGGTGTTGCCGTTCGACGCGATCGGCGGGCCGCCCACCGCCACCGTGCTCAGGAACTGCCAGGTCAGCCCTTCGTCCACGCTCGCGTACAGCACGATGTTCGTGCTCGACGAGTCCAGCGAGTTGCCGGCGCACAGCACCGCGCCCTTCGGCAGGCCGCCGAAGGCGCGCGGCAGCTCGTACAGGAACGGCTGGAGCCAGATCGTCCCGGACTGCCCGCCCGCCGGCACGTTGCTCCACGGGCGCCAGTTCCGGCCGCCGTCGTCGCTGCGGAAGATCGCGAATCCGCCGCCCTTACTGGGGTCGAACTGCTGGAACGTGGCCAGGAAGGTCTGCGACCCGTCCGGCCGGCCCGCGGTCAGCTGCACGGCCCGCGCGTACGCCGCGCCCGATCCCGCGTCGGTCACCGTGACCGGGCCGAAGGGAGCCTCGCCGCTCTGCGGCTCGCCGCCGGGCTCGGCAGAGGCCGCGGCGGCGGTTCCCGCGCCGGCGCCCAGCGACAGCGCCACGACCGCGGCCCCGCCCGCTCCGAGCACCGCCCGGCGCGTCAGGCGCGCCCGCCGGCCGGCCCCGCCGTCGGCCTCCCGTCCGCCGCTGGATTCGCTCCCCCGCGAGTCAGGACCACTCCGCATGGCTCACCTTCTCTTCCGATCTCTTCCGATCGATCAGCGGCCGGGAACGCTACGCGCAGCGCCCATGTCAAGTCAACGGTTCGGCAACGGAATTGACGCGACACGCACACAACAGAGATGAGACGCCGCACTTCCTGCCTGATCCGTCCGGCGACCCCATCGGCACGGTCTCCGGCACGGTCGGCACCTGACAGCCGACCGCGAGGTGACGGATCGTGTAGAGGGTGTCACCGGCGAGCAGCGCCTGCTGCGCGAGTGGCTCACCCGCCTCGTGCGCGACGGCGGCACGCCGATCGCCTGACCGGCGCGCGCGGCGGCGCGGCATCGGCGGTTCCCCGCGGCTCTGCCGCCCTCCCCCGCGCTCGGTGCCGCGGAGTTCCCCCGGAGACCGGCCCGACTCGGCTATGGTCGGCGCCTGTTCGGCTTCGGCACGCCCGATCAGGCCGGGCCATGTCCGCCGACCGGGATTCTGACGTGGCATCAACTCCGTGATCGAAGGCGGCCCAGCGCATGACCGCGAACGGCACCCCCTCCCAGGTCCCGTGCCCCTCCTACGTCTTCGTGGGCAGGAGGCCGGAGTCCGACAGCGACCTGATCCCCGTGCTGGCGCAGGCCGCGCGGCGGGAGGAGGCCGGAGCGGACGACGCGTTCGTCCATCTGCTCGACCACGGCCCGTACATCCGGCTCAAGGCGGCGGACGCCGTCGTCGCGACGGTGCCCCGCCTCCGCGCGCGCATGGCCGAGACGCTCCGCCGCTACCTCGACGATCCCCGCGCGGACCCGGCTCCGGCCCCGGCGCGGGATCCTTGGGAGACCGCGATCGCCCTCGCCGTGCTCGACCCGGCCGACACCGCCCGCGCCGACGAGCTGTGCCGGGCCAGGAGCGGCGACCCCAATCTGTGGCTCGTGGACCGCTACACCGCTCTGGGCCCGGCCCAACTCCGCCTGGGCAGCCGCTGGATCGCCGAGGCCGCGCTGCGCGGGCGCCGGGGCGGCGACATCCGGCGGCTCCTCCCCCGGCTCACCGGCCTCGGCCCCGCAGCCGAGCCGGAACTGCGCCGGCTGGTCGAGGAGTTGACCGCCGCCGGCGAGGCACCGGGCACCCATGTCGGGGATCTCTCCGCCGGCCCCGCCTGGCTGCTTCCCCTCGCGGCCGAGGTCGCGCTGCGGTCGCTGCGCATGGCGCCGGACCGGTTCATCGCCCCCGGCCCCTTCGACTACGGGCAGGGTGACGGCTGGCGGAACGGATTCGACGCCCCCGCGCGGCTGCTGGCCCTCGGCGAGGAGTGGCGGGAGCCGGTGGTGAGGGAGCTGGAGGCGGTGGTGGACGGCCCCGCCCACCACCCGGAACTGCGCCGGCGGGCCGCGGCCGCCCTGGCGCCCGCCGACCCGGACGCGGAGCGCGCCGCCCGGGCCCGCCTCGACTCCGCCGGCGTCCCCGACCCGCGGGCCGCCGTGCCCGAGGCGGAGATCCCCGCCGCGGTCGAGGAGGCCTGGCAGCGCATCGAGGACCTGCTGCGGGAACGCGCGCCCGGCGCCTACGCGACCCTCATGAGCCACGGCGGGATCACCCCGGCGGAAGCCGAGGTCATCGCCCGCCGGATGCCCGTGCCACCCGATGCCATGGCCTCCCTGCGCCGCCATCGCCTCGTCACCCTGGGAAACATCCACAACCCCGCCTGGGCCGGCTGGCCGCCGATCACGCACGAGGACGTCTACCGCGCCGTGGGCGGCGGCTTCGACGACCACGCCGACCCGGACTGCGACGACTTCGGCGACTTCCCGTTCCACATGATGAACGGCTGGCTGATCTCTCTGCGCTGCTTCGCCGACAGCCTCGCCCGCGGCGAGTGGACCGAGCGCTGATACCGGCGCCCGCCGCCCGGTCAGTCGGCGAGGGCCCAGTCCAGGGCCGCCTCGACGTGCAGGAGGGTGGTGTCGAAGACCGGGAGCGGGCTGGTGTCCGGGCCGAGCAGCAGGCCGATCTCCGTGCAACCGAGGATCACCGCCTCGGCCCCGCGACCGGCCAGCGCGCGCACGATGTCGACGTAGGCGCGGCGGGAGTCGTCGCGCACCTCTCCGCGGCACAGCTCGTCGTAGATGACCGCGTGGACGACGTCGCGCTGTTCTTTCTCCGGCACCAGCACCGTGAAGCCCCTCCGCTCCAGGCGCTCGCGGTAGAAGGCCTGCTCCATGGTGTAACGGGTGCCGAGCAGGGCGACGCGGCGCACCCCGGCGCGGGCGAGCGCGTCCGCCGTGCCGTCGGCGATGTGCAGCAGCGGGACTGCGACGCCGTCCTGGATCGTGGAGGCCACCCGGTGCATCGTGTTGGTGCACAGCAGGATCCCCTCGGCCCCTGCCGCCTCCAACTGCCGGGCCCGGCGCGCCAGGTAGGCGCCGGCCGCCTCCCAGTCGCCGCGGCTCTGGAACTCCTCGACCTCCGCGAAGTCCACCGAGTGGATCACGCACGCGGCAGAGTGCAGGCCGCCGAGGCGGTCCCGCACTCCCCGGTTGAGCTGCTGGTAGTAGGTGGCGGTCGACTCCCAGCTCATCCCGCCGAGCAGTCCGAGCACCTTCATCGCACCCACCCCGTCCTTTCGCCCTGGCAAGGGCTGCGCGCCGATCACGTTCCCGGGCGGCAGCCTGCCACGGGCGGGGGCGGAACGGCGGCACATGCCCGGATCGGCCTCCCAGGAGCGGCTGCCGCAGCAGGCCGCCCCGGCGGAGGGGCACGGCTCAGTAGATGTTGGCCGCGACCTGCGCGCCGTCCTCGCGGGTGCTGTTGATCTGGGCGCGCAGCGCGATCTCGTCGTAGACGCGGACCTCGCGGACGATCCGGCCCCGCTGGACGAGGAACTGCGAGACGCCGAGCAGGGTCACCGGGCTACCGGTCAGCGGGCCGAACACGGGCGTCCCCCGGTAGGTGCCGTGCATGGTCCACAGCACCGCCACCCGCAGGCCCGCGTAGCGCTCCGCGTGGTTGGTCTGCACGTCCCGCACCGCGAACCGGGCGTCCGGGAACGGTCCGACCATGGCCAGCAGGTCGCTCTGGTACCGCTCGGGCCGGATCACGGTGCGGTCGCCGACGGTGTGCAGGAACAGGTCGCGCACCATGAAGTCGTGGACCCGGTGCAGCCGGCGCCGCGTCCACACCTCCTCGACGAACTCCAGCACCATCTCGCACTCGGGCCGGAAGTCGTCCGGCCGCGGCCCGCTGACGCCGGCCAGCAGCACGTCCTTCGGCGGCTCCTCGGTCATCGAGCCGGTCCAGCCCTGGAACCGCAGCCCGCGCGCGGCCTCGTCCGGGTCCACGCCGCGCTGGAGGCAGTCCGCCAGCTCGTCGCGCACCACCCACTCCTCCACCATGCGCCCGCGCCGGTAGAGGCAGTTGGCGACCGTGCGCTTGCGGACCGGCACCGGCCGGCCGCCGACCAGGTGCTCGTCGGCGGAGAAGACCAGGTGCGAGCTGAGGAAGGCGTCGTCGCCGCGCGCCTCCCACACCACGTCCTCGGCCTGGCCGACGTGCTGCGGCACCTCCGCCATCCGCATCGTGCTGCCCTCGATGACACCGTCCCGGCCGACCACGGTCCCCAGGCCCGTGTGCACGACGGAGTCCGGCTCGTAGTTGTCGATGATGTGGTCGACGTCCCGCCGCACCCAGATGCGGTCGGTCACCTCGCGGATGAAGTCGTCGGGGTCCTGGTAGGGGCGGTAGGCGACGGGGTCCAGCGGCATGGGGGATTCCTCCTGGTCAGCGATGGGGCGTTGGACGGCGGCGGGCCGCTAGCGGGCGAACTTGTCCGCCTCCAGGCGGCTGCGGTAGGTCTCGGTCATGAAGGCACTGATCACGACCAGTGCCAGCACCGCCCCCGCCGCGAGGTACACCCACACGGCGAAGATGGTGTGGAAGGTGTCGACCAGCAGGGTCGCGATGAACGGCGTGACGCCCATGAAGATGGAGAACGAGCTGTTGTAGGCGAGCGCGCTGGCACTGAACCGGGTGCGGGTGGCGAAGAGTTCGGCCGCGCACACGGTGACGATCCCGGTGAGGAAGAACTCCGGGACGATGTAGATCAGCTGGCTGGCGACCGCCGCGCCGAACGAGCTCATCTCGCCCACCCGGAAGGCCAGCGGGACGATGACGATGCAGGCGACGGCCCCCGTGATCAGCATCGGCTTGCGGCCGATCCGGTCCGAGAGCGTGCCGGCCAGCGGCAGCAGCGGGATGAGCACGGCGATCGAGATCGCGTTGGAGGTCAGCGCCGTCCAGCGGGGCAGCCCCAGCGTCCCGGTCAGGTACTCGGGGTAGAACGTCACCCAGGTGTAGGACAGGATGGCCAGCATCACCGAGATGCCGCAGAAGACCAGCATCGGCCGCCACTGCGAGCGCAGCGCCTCGCGGACCGGCGCCGCCACCACCCGGGTGCCGCCCTCGGTGGCGCGCATGAACTCGGGGGTCTCCTCGATGCGCCGGCGCAGCCACACCCCGACCGCGCTCAGCGGCAGCGCGAGCAGGAAGGGGATGCGCCAGCCCCAGGAGTCCAGCGCGGCTCCGCGGAAGACCCAGCTGGTCAGCGCGGCGATGCCGGCCCCGCCGAGGATGCCGAAGAAGCAGCTGTTGGAGGCGTAGGAGGTGTAGTACGCGCGTCGTCTGGGCTCGGCCCACTCGACGATGAAGGCGACGGCCCCGACGTACTCGCCGCCGGAGACCATGCCCTGCACGATGCGCAGCAGCAGCAGGCACAGCGGCGCGGCGAACCCGATCTGCCGGTAGGTCGGCAGGACGCCGATCAGGGCGGTGCTCACCCCCATGAACACCAGGGTGACCAGCAGCGTCCGCTTCCGGCCCACCCGGTCGCCCCAGCGGCCGACCAGGGTGCCGCCCAGCGGCTTGAACAGGCAGGCGATCGCGATGATGCCGAAGGTGCTGAGCACGGCGGTCGCAGGATTGCTGCCGGGGAAGAACGCGGGGGCGAGGACCGGGGCCAGGTAGCCGTAGAGGCCGTAGTCGAACTGCTCCACGAAGTTCCCGATGCTGCCCGCGCCGACGACGCGGCGCAGTGCGTTCCGTTTCTCCCGGCCGATCGCCCCGGAGGCGGCGGCGGTCGTGGACGGCGCTGCAGCGGACATGACGTCTCCGATCATTGGAGGGAGGGACGAGGGCCGTCAAGGGGCGGCCGCCCGGTGGGGGCGAGCGCCCGGAGGGCATCCATCAGGACGTGGGTGAGGTTGAAGAGCACGAGCTGCGCGCCGGCCGCCTCGGCCGCCCGCGCGGCGGGGGCGTCGGGGACGATCGCCATCACGGCCCGGCCAGCCGCGAGCACCGCCCGGTGCGCCTCCGCGATCCGGGCGCCGACCGCGTCGCGGCCCGGGAAGCCCAGGTCGGCCGCCAGGTCCGCCGGACCGGCGAGCACCGCGTCCACGCCCTCGACGGCGGCGATCCCGGAGGCGGCGGCGCAGGCCCGGGCGGTCTCGATCATCACCACGACGAGGGTGTCCCGCGCGGCTGCCAGATGATCGGCGGCCGTGACCATGCCGAAGCGGCCGGCCCTGCTGTAGGTGGCGAAGCCGCGCCGGCCGAGCGGGGGGTAGTGGTCGGCGGCCACCGCGCGCCGCGCGTCCTCGGCGCTGTCGACGTGCGGGTGGATCAGGCCGGCCGCGCCTAGGTCGAGGCTGCGCAGGGCGAGCGCGGGCTCGTCGGCGCCGACCCGCACCAGGACCTCCAGGCCGTGGGCGGCGGCGGCCGTCAGGTGGTGCTGGAGCGCGGTCAGGTCGGCGGGGCCGTGCTCGCAGTCGAGGACCAGGTAGTCCAGGCCCGCCACCGCGGCCATCTCCACCAGAGTCTCCGAGGGCATCCGCAGCAGGCCGCCGTACAGCCGCTCCCCCGCCGCCAGCCGCCGCTTCAGGGACGGGCGCGGCGCGGACGGGGGCGGCGCGGACGGGCGCGGCGCGAGGCCGGGCGTCATCGGGCCACCATCCCGGCGGAGAGGTCGATGTCGGCGCCGCACAGCCCCCGCATCCGCAGCATGGCGCTCACCGCGGCGCCGACCTCCTCCTCGGTGACCATCCGCCCGAGCGCGGCACGTGAGACGAACGCCCGCTCCGCCTCGGCGTAGCTGCCGCCGGTGCGCTCGGCCTCCAGCCGGAAGAGGCGCTCCATGCGCGGGCCGGCGACCGGCCCCGGGGAGAGCGAGTTGACGGAGACCCCGAGCGGACCGACCTCCCCGGCGAGCGTCGCGGTCAGCCCGATGACCGCCATCTTCGACGCGCAGTAGGGCGTCCGCCGCAGCAGCGGGCGCTTGCCCGACACCGAGGCGATGTTGACGACGTCGCCGGCGCCCCGCTTCGTCATCGGCGGCAGGAACGCCCGGCACATCAGGAACACGCCGCGCACGTTGACGTCGAAGACCTCGTCCCACTCCTCGGGGGTGATCTCGGTCAGTTCGGCCACCGGGCCGGCGATCCCCGCGTTGTTGACCAGGATCGAGATCTCCTCGCCCGCCAGGGCGCGGGCCAGCTCCTCGACGTCGCCGGGCCGGGAGACGTCGCACACCCGGTGGGTCGCGCCGGGCCCGAGCTGCCGCGCGGTCCCGGCGAGCCTGACCTCGTCCCGGCCGGTGAGCACCACGCGGGCGCCGTCGGCCAGCAGCGACCGTGCGACGGCCCGGCCCAGGCCGCTGCCGCCGCCGGTGACGAGCGCGGTCCGCCCGGCCAGCGGGGCCGTGCCGCCGCTCATGCCGCGCCTCCCTCGCCGCGGTCGGCGCCCGCCTCGACCTCGGCGTCCGCCTCGACCTCGGCGTCCGCGTTCCAGGGCAGCGTGCCGTTCCCGTACCTGGCGGCCCGGACGTCGCCGGAGCGGGCGTGACCTTCGAACAGCTCCACCCGGGCGGCCCGGCCGCACACCTCGCCGAGCAGTGCGGAGGAGGCGGGGTCCGTGACCTCCTGGTAGGTCACCGTCTTCAGGTACTTCCCGACCCACAGACCGCCGGTGTAGCGGGCGGCGCCGCGGGTCGGCAGCACGTGGTTGGTGCCGATCACCTTGTCGCCGTAGCTGACGCAGGTGCCCTCGCCGAGGAACAGCGCGCCGTAGTCGCGCATCCGCTCCAGCGCCTGCCGGGGGTTCTCGGTGAGCACCTCCACGTGCTCGCTCGCGTAGGAGTCGGCGACGGCGAAGGCCTCCTCCAGGGAGTCGGTCACCACGATCTCGCCGTGGTCGCGCCAGGCCGGCCCGGCGAAGTCCTTGGTCGGCATGGTCGGCAGCAACCGGTCGATGTGCCGGGAGACTTCGCGGCCCAGCGCCTCGGAGGTGGTGACGAGGACGGCGGGCGAGTCCGGGCCGTGCTCGGCCTGCGAGAGCAGGTCGACGGCCGCCACGAAGGGGTCCGCGTGCTCGTCGGCGATCACCAGGATCTCGGTGGGGCCGGCGAACAGGTCGATGCCGACCTCGCCGAACAACTGCCGCTTGGCCTCGGCGACATAGGCGTTGCCGGGTCCGGCGATCAGCGGCACCCGGCCGATCGACCCGGTGCCGATCGCGAGCGCCGCCACCGCCTGCACCCCGCCGAGCAGGTAGATCTCGTCCGCGCCGGCCAGGTGCATGGCGGCGACGGTGGCGGCGGGGATCTCGCCGCGGATCGGCGGCGTGCAGGCGGCCACCCGGGGCACCCCGGCGACCTTGGCGGTCACGATCGTCATGTGCGCCGAGGCGGTCAGCGGGTAGCGGCCGCCGGGCACGTACGCGCCGGCACCGGTGACCGGTACGTGCCGGTGCCCCAGCCGCACCCCGGGCAGCGTCTCGATCTCGATCTCCCGCATCGAGTCGCGCTGCGCCTGGGCGAAGGTGCGGACCTGCCGCTGCACGAAGCGGATGTCGTCGAGGACGGTGTCCGGCACCCGGGCGGTGATCCGCTCGATCTCGTCGGGGCCGAGGCGGAAGGATTCCGGGCTCCAGCCGTCGAACTTCTCCGAGTACCGGCGGACGGCGTCGTCGCCGTGCTCGCGGATGTCGTCGATGATGGCGCCGACCCGCTCGGCGACGCCGGCCCGGGCGGCGCGCACCTCGGCGGCGGGCACGGGGGACTTGAGGACACGGGGCATGGATCGCTCGCTCTCTTCGGGATCGTGGGGACGTCGGGGTTGTCAGGGTCGTGCGGGGGTCGGCCAGGAGGCCGCCGGCCGGGCGCGTTCCGCCGCCTCGACCAGGTCGCGTACCGCGCGGGTGACGGCCTCCGGCCGCTGCCAGGGCAGCAGATGGCCGGCCCCGGGCACCTCGCGCAGCCGGGCGCCCGGCAGGGCGTCGGCGATCGCGCGGTGGAAGCCGGGCGGGCACAGCGCGTCCCGCGTGCCGTACAGCACCAGCGAGGGGCAGCGGGCGCCGCGCAGCGCACCGAACGCCTCGGTGCGGGTGGCCTGCGCCGCGAGCTGCGCGCGGGCGGCGCGCGGGCCGACCGCGCCGGCCATCCGCCGGTAGCGCCGCGCCCACTCCTCCGGCGGCCGCGGGACGTCGAACATGCCGGGAAGCGTCCGCTCGACGGCCTCGGCGAACCGGCCCTTGCCGATCAGCCGGTCCCACTCCCGCCAGGTCTCGTACTGTTCGGGGCGCGGTGCACTCGCGTTGGCCGACATCACCAGCAGGCCGGCGACCCGCCGGGGAGCCCGCCGCAGTACCTCGAACCCGGCGATGGCCCCGAGGCTGAGCCCGACCAGGACGAAGGGTCCGCCGACGGAGGCGAGCGCCCGCTCGGCCTGCCGCCCGAGGTCGGGCTCCGTCAGGGCCAGGTGGCGGACCTCGTGGCCGGGCGGGAAGCCCACCTCGTCCCAGAGGCTCGCGTCGCACAGCATGCCCGGGAGGACCAGCAGGGGAAGCGGCGGGCGGGGCGCGGTCGCGGCGCTCACCGGCTCACCAGCGGCGCGCGGAGCGGGGCAGCAGCGCGTAGGGCGCGACATAGCCGTTGGGGTCGATGCCCAGGCCGGCGTCGGCGGCGCTCTTGAGCACCTCCTCGTCCCACTCCAGCCGCACCCGGCCGTCGCCGGAGTTGACCACCAGCAGGTCGCCGGGGGTGTCGCCGACGTTGCGCAGCGAGCGCCAGGCGTCCTGCGGCACCGAGAGGATGTCGCGGGGGCCCAGCCGGACCGCGACCGGGTCGGTGCGGTTGAGGGTCACCTCCCACAGGCCGTCCTTGACGATCAGGGCCTGCCGCTCGCGCTGGCGGTGCGGTGAGACGCCCTGGCCTGGGTCGGCCCGCAGCCAGGCGAGGTTGTGGCCGTGCGGGTTGAAGATCCGCGGCTCCTGGTGCGGGTCCTCGGTCATGCCGTAGCCGATGACGCAGCTCAGCCGGGCGCCGCCACCGGGCAGCACGCTGTCGAGGAACGGCCGCTCCGACCAGGTCAGTTCACCGGCGGCGGCGACCCGGCGGCGCATCTCCTCCACGCTGTAGCGGCGCAGCCGGTCGATGTCCGCCTGCTCCATGGGTGCGACGAGGTCGTCGTCGGGGGGCAGTGCGTCGCCGGCGGCGGTGTCGATCAGCCGGTTGTCGGCGCCGAGGTACAGGCCGTGCCGCGCCGCCTCGCGCAGCACCGAGGGGCCCCAGATGATGCCGCCGGTGTCGTCCATGCCGAGCACGGTGAACAGCCAGCCGTCGTCCGGCCCGGTGTTGGTGAATCCGCGGAAGATCCAGGTCGGCACGGAGACGATGTCGCCGGCCCGGAGGGTCAGCTCGCCCTCGGTGCCGTCGGCGCCCCAGCGCAGCAGGTACTCGCCGCGGGTGCAGACGAACACCTCGGCGGTGTAGTGCAGGTGGAGGTTGTTGGTGATGCCGTGCGGCATGGCCGCCGCGCCGATGTTGAAGCCGTGCGGCAGGCGGAGGTTGACGTACTGCCCGGCGGCCTGCGAGACGCCGGGGCCGATCATCGCGTAGTTCTCCTTGCGGTCCGACCCCGGTGTGCGGCAGTCGATGAAGGCCTGGTCGCAGGAGACGAAGTCGCTGCGGCGGATCGTGCGGCGGCCCAGTTCCGCTCGTGAGACGACGACGTCGGACATGGCTGCTCCTTCGCGGTGGCGGGAACGTATGGGGTGACGTGAGAGGGAAAAGCCGGAGGCAGTGGGGCGAAGTCCGCTTGGCATACGTATGTATTCCCATGACAGGCCCTCCACTCGGAGCCTGTCAAGGGGTGGAACCGCACCTGATTCCAGAAATGCATACGTATACTGGAATCGCTGCGGACGAGCACGCGGCGTGAGGAGAGGGTCGATGGCGGTCACGAGTCACGACGTGGCGAGGCTGGCGGGCGTGTCCCAGCCCACCGTCTCCCGGGCCCTGCGGGACGACCCCCGGGTGTCGGCCGCCACCCGGGAGAAGGTGCGGCGCGCGGCGCAGGCGCTCAACTACGTGCCCAGCGAGGCCGGCCGCACCCTCGCCACACGTTCCACCCGCCGGGTCGGGGTGATCGTCACCGATCTGACCAACCCCTTCTATCCGCATGTCGTCGCCCCGCTGCACGACGAACTCCAGCGCCTCGGCTACCGGATGATGCTGATCGCGGAGCGCTCCGACGACGCCGTCGCCGGGGAGGGCCTGCTGGATCAGTCGCTGGACGGCGTGGTCCTCGCGACCGCGACCACCGGCTCGCGCCTGCCGGCCCAACTGGACGACCGCGGCTTGCCGTTCGTGTTCCTCAACCGCGACACCGGACGCCCGGGGGACCACGCCTCGGTGGTCGACAACGAGGGCGGCGGACGGCAGGTGGCCGACGTACTGGTCGGACTCGGCCACCGCCGCATCGCCGGCGTCTTCGGCTCCGCCGACACGACCACCGGCCGCGAGCGCGAACTGGGCTTCCGTACGGTCCTGGCCGAGGCGGGCATCGCCCTGCCGGAGAGCCGCGTCCGCCGGGGGCCCTTCGAGTACGCCACCGGCTACGAGGCGCTGCCCGCCCTGCTGGCGGCCGGCGAGCCGCCCACGGCGGTCTTCTGCGGCAACGACGTGGTCGCCATCGGCGTGCTCAACGCCGCGCTCAAGGCCGGCGTCCGGGTGCCGGAGGACCTCACCGTGGTCGGCTTCGACGACCTGCCGATGGCGGCGTGGGAGGCCTTCCGGCTCAGCACGGTCCGCCACGACCTGCGCGAACTGTCGCGCCGCGCCGTGCGGTTGCTGGTCCGGCGGATCAACGGCGAGGCCGATCCGGCGGGTGAGCGGCTGGTCCTGCCGACGCGCTTCGTACCGCGGGCCACCCACGCGCCGCCCGCGGGCTGACCGCCCGGCCGTCAGCGCCGCGGGGCGTCCGAGCGCGAGGCGTCCAACCGCAGCACGGCGGTGGCGCGGTGGGCCGCCATGCCCTCCGAGGCCGAGATGACGTCGACGGCGTGCGCGAGGTCGGCGGTGGCCTCGCGGCTGACCCGCTGGTAGGTGAGCGGCTTGAGGAAGCGGGAGACCGACAGGCCCGCGCTGTGCTTGGCTCCGCCGGCCGTCGGCAGCACGTGGTTGGTGCCGGCCATGCCCTTGTCGGAGTAGGCCACGGTGCTCCACCGGCCCAGGAACAGCGAGCCGTAGTTGGTGAGCCGCCGGTGGTAGAAGTCGTCGTCGCCGGTCATCAGCTCCAGGTGCTCCGGCGCCAGGTCGTCCATCAGCGCGATCGCGGTCTCGCGGTCGGCGGCCCAGGCAACCGAGCCATGGTCGCGCCAGGCCGGGCCGGCGATGTCCCGGGTGGCCAGGGTCGTCAACTGCCGCTCCACCTCGGCGATCACGGCGTGCCCGAGCTCCTCGGAGGTGGTGACGAGCGCGGCCGGGGAGGTGGGTCCGTGCTCGGCCTGGCCGAGCAGGTCGGCGGCGACCAGGGTGACGTCCGCGGTCTCGTCCGCCAGCACGGCCACCTCGGAGGGGCCGGCGAGCAGGTCGATGGCGGCGGTGCCGAACAACTGCCGCTTGGCCTCGGCCACATAGGCGTTGCCGGCGCCGACCAGCATGTCCACCGGCGCCTCGTCCAGCAGGCCGAAGGCCATGGCCGCCAGCGCCTGCACGCCGCCGAGCACGTACAGGCGGTCGATGCCGGAGACGTGCGCGGCGTAGACGACGGCGGGGTTGGGCCGGCCGTCGGGCCCCGGCGGCGTGCAGCCCACCACGAGCGGCACGCCCGCGGCCTTGGCGACGTTCACGGTCATGAAGGCGCTGGCCGTCAGCGGGAACCGGCCCGCCGGCAGGTACGCGCCGACCCGCCCCACCGGGACGTAGCGGTGGCCGACGGTCAGGCCGGGAACCAACTCCGTCTCGAAGTCGGCGAGTCGGGCCCGCTGGGCCTCGGCGAAGGCGCGGGTGCGCGCGGCGCCGAGCTCGATCGCCGCCCGCAGATCGGCGGGCAGCGCGTCGCCGCTGCGGGCGATCCGGTCCGCGCCGAGGGCGACGTCGGAGCCGTCCCAGCCGTCGAGTTCGGCCGCGTAGCGCAGGACCGCGTCCAGCCCGCCCTTCTCGATCGCGGCGAGCATCTCGGAGACGGTGGCGACGACCGCGGGGTCCCGCTGGGCGGCGGGGGCCTCCACGGCCGGGGACTTCAGGAAGCGGAAGGAACCGTTGAGCGCGTCCAGGACGCGTCGGGTGGAGAGCATGCGCCGACGGTAGGCGCGGCGGGAACCCCAGGACAAGCTGGTCAGAACCAGCCGGAACCACAGGGTTTCCCTGTGCTTTAGGGTGGCCGTGTGGCCGCGCTTCCGAACCCCATGACCGTCGCGCAGTTGCGCGCCTTCCTCACCGCCGCGCGGTGCGGGTCCTTCACGGCCGCCGCGGCCGAGCTCGACCTGACCCAGGCCTCCGTCTCCGAACTGGTACGCCGGCTGGAGGAGGAGTACGGGCTGGTCCTGTTCTCCCGCGGCAGCCGCCGGCTGACGCCGACCGGCGCGGGCGAGCTGCTGCGCCCGATCGCGGAGGGGGCGATCGCCGCGTTCGACCGGGCGGACCAGGCGCTGCGCGCCTTCGGCCGCCTGGAGGGCGGCGTCGCGACCTTCGGGGTGATGCGCAACGCCGAGTACTACCTGCTCTCCGATCTCGCGCAGGCCTTCCACGAGCGCTACCCGGAGGTGCGGATCCGGCTGGTCGGGCAGAACTCGGTCGACGTGGCCGCCGCCGTCGCCTCCGGCGAGCTGGAGGCGGGCCTGGTCGTGCTCCCCGTCGGCGTCGAGGGACTGGACGTACGCCCGCTGCTGCGCGACGAGGTGGTGATGGTGACCCGCGAGCCGGGGCGCTGGGGCAAGGCGGTGCGCGGCGAGGACCTGGGGCGGGCCCCGCTGATCCTCTACGACGCGCACTACGGCTGGGAGGAGCCCACCCGGCGGCAGGTGATGCGGCGGGCGCAGCAGGCCGGCGCGACCCTGAAACCGGTCATCGAGGTGGAGCACGTGGGCTCGGCGCTGCGCCTGGTCGAGCGCGGCATCGGCGACACCTTCGTCTCCCGCGCGGTCACCCGGGGACCCGGCTTCCCGGCCGGTCTGCACCTGATCCCGTTCGAGGACCCGGTGCACGACACCATCGCCTCCGTCACCCGCGACGCCGGCATGCTCTCCCCCGCCAGCCGCCAACTGCTCCAGCTCGCCGAGGAGATGCTGCTCGCCCGCGCCTCCTGACCGGCCCGGCCGCAGGGGAACCCTGCGGATCCCCCGGGGCCGGCCCGGGTTGACCCCGCCCGGGTCCCTGCCTACCGTCTCCGGAGGCGCCGCCGCCCGAGGAGACGGGAGAGGATCCGATGACCCGCGTCGTCTGCTGCCAACTGGCTCCCCGCGTCGGCGATCTGACGGGCAATCAGGACATGGTCGCGCGCACGGTCGAGGAGCAGACCGCCGCCGGTGCCGACATCCTGGTGCTCCCCGAACTCGCCACCAGCGGCTACGTCTTCGACTCCGCCGAGGAGCTGCGCGCCTGCGCGATCCCCGCCGCCGGACCGCACACCGCCCGCTGGGCGCAGGCCGTCCGGGGCGGCGCGGTCGCGGTCGTCGGTTTCGCCGAACTCGGCGAGGACGGCCGCCACTACAACAGCGCGGCCGTGGTCGACGCGACCGGCGTGCTGGCGGTCTACCGCAAGACGCACCTGTGGGACCGGGAGAAGCTGTTCTTCACCCCCGGCTCCCAACCGCCGCCCGTGGTCGGCACCCGCTTCGGCCGGATCGGCGTACTCGTCTGCTACGACCTGGAGTTCCCCGAGTACACTCGGCTGACCGCGCTGGCCGGCGCCGACCTGCTCGCCGTGCCCACCAACTGGCCGCTGGTGGACCGCCCCGACGGCGAACGCCCGCCGGAGGTGGTCATCCCGCCCAGGCCGCCGCGCGCGTCAACCGCGTCCACGTCGCCTGCTGCGACCGCTCGGGCCGCGAGCGGGGTCAGGAGTGGACCGAGGGCACGGCGATCATCGACCGCAACGGCTGGGTGGCCGCCACCCCCGGCGCCGACGGCACCGCGCGGGCCGAGCTCTCCCTGCCCGACGCCAGGGACAAGGCCCTGTCCCCTCGCAACCACGCCTTCCACGACCGCCGAACCGACCTCTACGGGCCCGCGCCGGCCTCGCCCCCGGCGCCGAACCGGCTGCCGCGGCCCTGGTGACGGCCGTACTCCTCTCGCACGCTCCTGCTCGCACGCTCCTGCCGCACGCCTTCTCCGCCGGCTCACCCGGGGCGGCGCCACCGCCGCCCCGGCCGGGGGCGTGTCAGCCGGCAGCGGCCGCCCGGGCCCGGCGCCAGGCGGAATCCGCCAGCAGGCGCAGGCCGTTGAGGCCGACGATGACGGTCGAGCCCTCGTGCCCGGCCACACCGAGCGGCAGCGGCAGCCTGCCCGCGAGGTCCCAGACCACCAGCCCGGTGATGAACAGCCCGGCGATCACCAGGTTCTGCACGACCAGGCGGCGGGCCCGGCGCGAGAGCGCCACGACGGCCGGGACGGCGGCCAGTTCGTCGCGGACCACGACCGCGTCGGCGGTCTCCAGCGCGAGGTCCGAGCCGGCCCGGCCCATCGCGACGCCGGTGTGGGCAGCCGCCAGCGCCGGGGCGTCGTTGACGCCGTCGCCCACCACCAGCACGCGGCGCCCGGCGGCCTCCCACTCCCTGACGGCGGCGACCTTGTCCTGCGGCAGCAGGCCCGCGCGGACGTCGGCGATGCCGACCTCGCCCGCGAGCCGGCCGGCCGCGCGCGCGTTGTCGCCGGTGACCAGCACCGGAGCGCGCCCGGTCAGGCCGGTCAGCGCGCCGACGGTGGCGGCGGCCTCCTCGCGCAGCCGGTCGGCGATGCCCAGCACACCGGCCGGAACACCGTCGATCTCGACCAGGACGGCCGTGCGACCCTCCTCCTCCAGGCGGGCGATCACGGCGGCCGCCGCGCCGGCAGCGGCGGTCACGCCGGTAGCGCCGGCAGCGCCGGTCACGCCGGTCGCGCGCTCGCGGTCGCCGCGCAGCCGCCCGGGGCTGCCGACCGCGACCGCCCTGCCCTCGACCGTGGCGCTCACCCCCGCGCCGGGGGCGGAGGCGAAGTCCTCCGCCGGCGGGACGTCCAGCTTCCGTGCCCGGGCGGCGTCCACGACGGCCCGGGCGAGCGGGTGCTCGCTGGGGTGCTCCGCGCCCGCCGCGTACCGCAGCAGGGCGTCCTCGTCGAGGCCGGAGGAGGCCAGCGGGCGGATGTCGGTGACACGCGGAGTGCCCTCGGTCAGCGTGCCGGTCTTGTCCAGCGCGACCGCGTCGACCTGGCCGAGCCGCTCCATCACCACCGCGGACTTGACCAGCACGCCGTGCCGCCCGGCGTTGGCGATCGCCGACAGCAGCGGCGGCATGGTGGCCAGCACCACCGCGCACGGCGAGGCCACGATCATGAAGGTCATCGCCCGCAGCAGTGTCGGCTGCAGCGCGGCGCCGAACAGCAGCGGCAGCGCGAACAGCGCCACCGTGGCGGCGACCATGCCCAGGCTGTACCGCTGCTCGACCGTCTCGATGAACAACTGGGTGGGCGCCTTGGTCTCGGACGCCTCCTCGACCATGGCCACGATCCGGGCGATCACCGACTCGGACGGGTCGCGTTCGACCCGGACCCGCAGCGCACCGGTGCCGTTCAGCGTGCCGGCGAACACCTCGTCCCCGGCCCGCTTCGCGACCGGGAGCGGCTCGCCGGTGATGGTGGCCTGGTCCACCTCGCTCGCCCCGTCCAGCACCCGGCCGTCGGCGCCGACGCGCTCGCCCGGGCGCACCAGCACCACGTCGCCCACCGCCAGCCGCTCGGTCGGCACGCTCTCCTCCGCGCCGTCGTCGCCGAGGCGGGTGGCGGTGGCGGGCGCAAGGTCCAGCAGGCCGCGCACCGAGTCGGCGGTGCGGGCGGTGGCGAGGGCCTCCAGCGCGCCGGAGGTGGCGAAGATGACGATCAGCAGCGCGCCGTCCAGCACCTGCCCGATCGCCGCGGCGCCGAGCGCGGCGACCACCATCAGCAGGTCCACGTCCAGCGTCCGGTCCTTCAGCGCCCGCAGGCCCGCCCAGCCCGGCTCCCAGCCGCCGGCCGCGTAGGTCAGGGCGAACAGCGGCCCCCACGCCCAGGGCGGAGCGCCCAGCAGATACAGCGGCAGCGCGAGCAGGAACAGCACCAGCGAGGCCGCCGCCCAGCGCGCCTCGGGCAGCGCGAGGATCCGGGTGCGGCGCCGGGGCGGCACCGCCTCGCGGACGGCGTCCCCGGCGGGCGCCGGACGAGTGAGGGTGGAAGACATGCCGCCACTCTAACAGGAACGCATGAACAGCAATTCATGCGTTCATGCGGGGCGGCGTACGATGCCGGTATGGGTCACGGAGCCGCATCCCCCGACAGCCGCGTGCCGCGCACCCGCCTCACCGCGGACAACGCCGCGAAAGTGGCGGCCACGCTGCAGGCGCTGGCCACCCCGTCGCGACTGCTGATCCTCTCCCGCCTGCGCGAAGGCCCGCTGCCGGCGACCGAGCTGGCCGCCGAGGTCGGCATGGAGCAGTCCGCCTGCTCCCACCAGCTGCGCCTGCTGCGCAACCTCGACCTGGTCGTCGGCACCCGCAAGGGGCGGTCCGTCGTGTACTCCCTCTACGACAGCCACGTCTGCGAACTCCTCGACCAGGCGCTATACCACGTCGAGCACCTCCGCCTCGGCCTCCCCGACGCCCCCGCTGTCCCGGACCCCGACGCCCTCACCGCTCCCTGAGCCCCGCCGCGGTCAGACGGTCCGGCGACCTGATGCCGGCAAGCCGTGGGCGAGGAGGCTTTCCGCGGTGTCGACGACGGTCTCCTCGACCGGCCGAGGGCGCCAGCCGAGCAGCCGCTCGGCCTTCGCGCCGGAGGCACCGAAGTCGTGGCCGAGCTGCGGCCGCAGGGCCCGCAGCCGAGGATCGAACCGGCTGAGCACGCGGGCGAGCGGCAGCGGCAGTTCGCGGGTCGGCGCCTTCGTGGCGCGTTCCCCGAGCCGCTCGCGCAGGATGCGGGCGATCTCGACGACGCGCAGGCTTGGGCCCGCGGAGGCGAGCCATCGTTCCCCGGCGGCGCCCGGCGCGGTCATGACCCGCAGGTGCAGCTCGGCGACGTCGCGGACGTCGACCCAGCTGGTGCCGAACGGCGGGCAGACCCGGGCCGTGCCGTCGAGCATGGCGCGGATGACGCGCAGCGAAGGCGGGTCGTCGGGGCCGAGGACCGGGCCGATGACGGCGGCTGGATGCACGGCGGCGAGTTCCAGGCCGCCGCCCTCGGTCCGGACGAAGTCCCAGGCCGCCCGCTCGGCGAGGGTCTTCGACCGCTGGTAGGGAGCGAGGGGCGCGTCGAGGTTCGTCCAGTCCTCCTCGGTGAAGGGGGTGGCGCGGCGCGGGTGGCCGTATCCGACGGCGCCGAACGCGCTGGTCAGCACGACTCTGCGGACGTGCGCGGCGCGTGCCGCGCGCAGGACCCGCAGCACGCCGTCGCGAGCGGCGGCGACCATCGCCGCCTCGCTGTCCGGGGCGTGGCGCAGGGTGGGTGAGGCGACGTGGAGCACATGGTCGCACTCGGCGACGGCCTCCGCCCAGCCGCGGTCGTCCCCCAGATCGGCCCGGACGACGGTCAGCCGCGCGTCGTCGAACTCGGCCGCGGCGTGCAGTCGTTCGCGGAGCGCGGGTGCGCGCGCCGGGTCACGCACGGTGGTGCGCACCTCGTGGCCGGCCCTGAGCAGGGTGAGCACACACCAGCCCCCGATGAAGCCCGTCCCCCCGGTGACCAGCACCCGGCTGGTGGGCGTCTTCTCGCCCCGGGCGTGTCCGGGGACGTCCTGGGCGGCCACTACAGCGCCATGCCCGGGACGCGGGTGCGGATGGCCTCCAGTTCGGCCTCGTCCGAGACGCCCTGCCAGTCGTGACGCGGCGTGTAGGGCGCCTCCAGCGCGCGCACGTCCTCGTCGGTGAGGTCCACGTCCAGCGAGGCCACTGCGTCGTCGATCTGCGCGAGGGAGCGGGCGCCGACCAGCGGTGCGGTCACCACCGGCTGCCGGCGGAGCCAGGCGAGCGCGACCGACGCGCGGCTGACGCCGTGCGCCTCCGCCACCCGGCCCACCGCGTCGACGATCGCGCGGTTGGATGCCTCCTGCGCGGGCGAGTAGAGCAGGTCCGCGAAGGCTCCGTCGGTCGTGGAGCGCGCCGTCGAGCGGGCGTCGTCCCAGGAGCGGGCGAGGCGTCCGCGGGCCAGCGGCGACCAGACGATCGTGCCGACGCCCTCGTCCAGGCAGAGCGGGATCATCTCGCGCTCCTCCTCGCGGGCCAGGAGGTTGTAGTGGTCCTGCATGGACACGAATCGCGCCCACCCGTGCTGCTTCTGCAGGTGCAGCGCCTTCGCGAACTCCCAGGCGTGCATGGACGAGGCGCCGAGATAGCGCACCTTGCCGGCCTTCACCAGGTCGCTGAGGGCTTCGAGCGTCTCCTCCCACGGTGTGGAGTGGTCGTTGCGGTGGATCTGGTAGAGGTCGATGTAGTCGGTTCCGAGGCGGCGCAGCGAGTGCTCGACCTCGGTCATGATCGCCTTGCGGGAGAGCCCGCGGCCGTTGGGGCCCAGCCGCATCGGGTGGCGCAGTTTGGTGGCGATCACCACGCTGTCGCGGTCGGCGAAGTCCTTCAGCGCCCGGCCGAGGATCTCCTCGCTGGAGCCGTTGGAGTACATGTTGGCGGTGTCGAAGAAATTGATGCCCGCTTCCAGCGCGTGCTTGATCAGTGGCCGGCTGGACTCCTCGTCGAGGGACCAGACCGGGTGGCCCCGGTCGGGTTCGCCGTAGGTCATGGCGCCGATCGCGATGGGCGAGACGTCGAGGCCGGTGTGACCGAGTTTGGTGTAGTACACGGGGGTGCTCCTACGATGGACACAGAGACGGAGAGTTCTCCGCTCACGCACTTCGAAGCTAACGGAGAACTCTCCGGTTCGCAAGCCGCACCACGCCCGCACGACGCCACGCACCCGACCCGCGCCCACACCACCTGCACGGAGGACTGATGCCGGACACTCCGCCGCGACGCGCCGACGCACTGAAGAACCGGGAGGCGATCCTCCAGGTGGCTCACGACACCCTCGCCGAGTCGCCCGACGCCTCGCTCAACTCGATCGCCAAACGGGCGGGCGTCGGCCCGGGGACGCTCTACCGGCACTTCCCGACGCGCGAGGCGCTGATCCTGGAGGTCTACCGGCACGACATCGCCCGGCTGGTGGAGTCCGCGTCCGCGATGCTGGACGCGCATCCGCCGCTCGACGCGCTGCGCCTCTGGTTCGCCGACCTCACGGACTACGTGCGCATCAAGCACGGCCTGGGCGAAGCCCTCAACTCGGCGGCGGCACAGGAGGTCATCAGCGCCTCGTGGCCCCCCGTCACCGCCGCGGTCGGCCGGCTCCTCGACGCCTGCGAACGCGCGGGCGAGATCCGGCCCGGCATCGACCCGGTCGACGTCGTCATGCTGCTGAGCTGCCTGTGGCGCACACCGGACACCCCTGACGGTGCCACTCAGGCCCGCCGCCTCATGGAGCTGGCGATCGACGGCTTCCGCCCCTGACCGCCGGGCGGCGGACGCGGGCGCGGGGGCCGGCGCACGGCGGCATGCGGAAACGACGATGGACGCCTGGCGTGCAAGGCGTCCATCGGGTTGCGTGTTCGGCGGCGTGGTCCGCCGTGCCGCCGCGCGCGCCGGAGGCCCTGACGGGCGTTCAGAGCCTCCGGCGGGCGCGGTGGTACCGCCCGCGGCCCGCCGCTACGCGGCCGGGGTGAGTTCGACGCGGCCGAACAGGAGGGCGTAGCCGGAGGGGAGTTGGCGCAGGATGCGGGTGAGCAGGTCGGGGCCCGCGTACCCGGCGACGGCGGTGAAGACGGAGCCGGTGTCCCAGCGGGTGACGGCCAGGGACGCGCCGGTGCGGGAGGCGAGGTCCTTGACGAAGCCCCAGCCGGTCAGCGGCTCGGTGGCGGGGATCTCGGCGGTGAGGATGCGCGCGGCCTCCAGCGGCAGGCGGGCGGCCAGTTCGACGCGCTCGTCCCCGGTGAGTTGGCGGCCGAGGCCGGCCAGGACGAGGCGGACGGCCTCCTCGGCCCGCTCGCGGGTGGGGTAGGCACCGTCGTAGCGGACCTTCTCCAGCATGTCCTCGAACGCCGGCGCCTCGGCCCGGGCGGCGGGCTGCCCGGCTGCCGCCCGGGCGGCGGGCTGCGGGAGGGGCGCGATCCGGTCGGAGAGCACTGTCACTGCGGTGATTGCCTTTCTTCTCGTCACGTGGGCGGCCGGGGGCGGCCGAAGAGGAGGTCGTAGCCCGCGGGGAGCTGGAGCAGCATCTGCGCGAGCAGGGCGTCGCCGGCGGCGTCGGCGACCGTGGACAGCACGGCGCTGACGTCCCAGGCCGCGGTCTGTTCGGTGGCACCCTCGATCCAGGCGGCGGTGGCGCGGACGAACCGCTCCGGGGACAGCGGCTCGGCGCTCTGCAGCGGGTTGAGCAGGATCAGGGCGAACTCCTCCGGCAGGCGCGCCGCCACCTGGGCGCGCACCTCGCCGACCAGGTGCGCGCCGAGCAGGGCGAGTACCACGCGGGCCGCGCGTTCGCCCTCCTGCGGGGTGTCGTACCGGCCGCGTTCCCGCACCTCGTCGAGGAACGCCTCACGTCGCACGGTCATGACCGCGGGCTCCCTTCCTCGCTGCCCCGGCTCGCCGCCCGGTCGGCTGCTGGATCGGCCGCCCGGCACGCCGGGGCCCGGAGGACGGGCGGGAGGGAGATCGCCGGGCCCGTCCTCCGCCTGACTGGTCGACCGGCCGGCGTGGTGCGGCCGGCCTGCCGATTCCTCCGGCTGCGGATTCAGCCGGAGATCTCCTTGCGGCCGGCGCCGGCACCCACACCGATGGCGATCTTGCGGGGCTTGGCGCGCTCGGCGATCGGGATGCGCAGCGTCAGCACGCCGGCGTCGTAGTCGGCCTGGATGTGGTCGGTGTCGAGCGTGTCGGCGAGCACGATCTGGCGGGAGAACACGCCCAGCGGCCGCTCGGACAACTCCATCTGGACGTCGTCGGACTTCGCCACCGGCCGGCGCTCGGCCTTGACGGTCAGCATGTTGCGCTCGACGTCGATGTCGATCGCGTCAGGGGTGACGCCGGGGAGGTCGAAGGCGACCACGTACTGGTCGCCCTCGCGGTAGGCGTCCATCGGCATCGGCGACGGCCGGGACCAGGTGCCGGGGCCCATCAGATGCTGAGCGAGGCGGTCCAGCTCACGGAAGGGGTCGGTGCGCATCAACATGGAAAACACCTCCAGTGATTCGGGGCAGTTGCTGCCAATGCGCATCACTGACGACACCGTTGTAGCATGTCGTCCGATGGATGACAAACCACGGTGTCGTCGGGACGATGACGACCCGCTCCGCCCGAAGGAGGTGCCCATGACCCCGGCCGACCAGCCGGCACCGTCCAGCTCCGCCGCGCACGGCCCCGCGTCCTTCCTTGCCGCCGCGGCGGCCCTGCGCGCGATCGACGACGCGTTGCGCTCCGCCCGCCAGGCGGCGCCGGACGTCCCCGGCGGCGACGCCGACGCGGCACCCGAGGTCGGCCCGGAGCAGGCCCTCGCCTCACTCCTGCTGCTGCGCCAGGTGCGCGAGCAGCTGGCCGGGTGGGAGACCGGCCTGATCGAAACCGCCCGCGAGGCCGGTGCGAGCTGGGCGGACCTCGCCCAGTCGCTCGGCGTCGCCAGCCGCCAGGCCGCCGAGCGCCGCTACCTGCGCGGCCGGCCCGGTCCCGCCGGGAGCACCGGCGAGCAGCGCGTCCAGGCCACCCGCGAGCGCCGCGCCGCCGCACGCACCACCGCCGCCTGGGCCCGCCGCAACGCCGCGGACCTGCGCCGCATCGCCGGGCAGATCACCGCCCTCACCGACCTGCCCAGCGCGGCCCGCAGCCCCCTCGACCGCCTGCACGCGGCCCTCGCCCACGACGACCCCGCGCAGCTCCTCCCCGCCCTCACCGCCACCCGCCCCTACCTCACCGACCCCCACCCCGAGCTCGCCGCCCAACTCGACACGCTCACACCGCCCTGAGCGGCTGGTCGTACGAGCGCCTCACCGCCTGACCGTCAGTCACCGGTGAGGATGAGCCCGCCGTCGACGGTGAGGACGGTGCCGGTGACGAACCGGTTCTCCATCAGGTAGACGTGCGCCGCGGCGATCTGCTCCGGCTCGCCGACCGTGCCGGTGAGGGCGCGGCGCGCGAAGGCGCCGAACACCGCCGCGCGCTGCGGCTCGGGCACGGCGTCCCACAGCGGAGTGCGAACCGCGCCCGCGCGGACGGCGTTGACCCGGACAGGGGCCAGGTCGACGGCCAGCCCGCGGGCGAGCCCTTCGGTCGCCGCGGCTCCGGCGCAGGCCAGCGCGGCGCCGGGGACCGGGCGGACGCCGACCGTCCCCGAGGTGAGGGTGATCGATCCGCCGGGCCGGATACGCGGGGCCGCGTGCTTGGCGACGGCCACCGCTCCCCACAGCCGCACGTCGAAGGTGCCGCGAGCCCCGTCGAGCGGAAGCTCCGCGAGCGGCCGGCGGTCGGGCTGGTCGCCGGCGGTGAACACGACGTGGTCGATCGCGCCGGCCCGGCCGAACAGCTCGGCGACGGCGGCCTCGTCGCGCACGTCGAGCGCCGCCCCGTCGCAGGAGTCCGGGAGCCGGCCGAGCGCCGCGTCGACGCGCTCCTTGCTGCGGGACGCGATGGTGACGACGGCGCCGGCCTCCGCGGCCGCGCGGGCCGCGGCCAGCCCCATGCCGGAACTGCCCCCGATGACGACGATGCGCTGACCGGTCAGTGCCATGGCTTCCTCCTGCGTTTCCGTGCGCCCGCGTTCCCGCGTTCGCGAGGTGATGACCCACTGAGACATCAACCTAGCACGCGATGTCCCAATGAGCCATCACTGATAGGATTCCCGTCATGCCGCGTTGGGAGCAGGGAGCGGAGGAGCGGCTGCGCGAGGCCGCTCTGGAGCTGTTCACGGAGCACGGGTACGACAACGTCACCGTCGCGCAGATCACCGAGCGCGCCGGGCTGACGCGTCGCACCTTCTCCCGCTACTTCGCGGACAAGCGCGACGTGCTCTTCGCCGGTTCGGACCGGCTCCCGGCCGCCCTCGCCGACGCCGTCACGCAGGCCGACCCGGAGCTGACGCCGTTCGAGGCCCTGCTCGCCGCCCTGGAGCGGGTCGGCGACGCGGTCGCGGCCCGGACCGCCCCGCACGCCGCGCAGCGGCAGGCGATCGTCGACGGCAGTCCCGAGCTGCAGGAGCGCGGACGCACCAAGTTCGCCGCCGTCGCCGACGCCCTGGACGCGGCGCTGCGGCAGCGCGGGGCCTCGGCGACATCCGCGGGCCTGCTCGCGAACGTCGGCGTCGCCCTCTTCCGGACGGCGTTCGACCGCTGGGTGGCCGAGCCGGACGCGGCCACCTGCTCGGCCCGCGTCCGCGAAGCCGCCGACGAACTCACCCGAGCCCTCTCCCCCCGCGGACACGCCTCGCCATCAGTCCAGGAGACCAGGACATGACCGAGGCAGCGGTCCTCGGACTCCCCTCCTGGAGCAGCCGCCGCGGCACGGTGGTCCGGGGCGGCACGTCCTCCGGAGAGGACAGCGTCCTGCACGGCTACGCGAGGACGGGTGCTGGTCGCCGGGCGATCCCGGCCATCGTCTCCGCCCAGTCGCCGAGCACGCCCCAGGGGGACCGGCGGTTGGCCTCGGCGACCTTCCCGTGGAGCGGGCGGCTGGTCGCCATCGCCTCCTGGATGCACCCGCTGGACGAGGCGTTCTTCGCCGCCCTCGGTCCGATCACGTAGCCGGCGCCCGGGTGGCCGCACCGCCAGTTGAGGTGGTCAGCGGAAGCGCCAGGGGAGGAGGCGGGTGAGGCGGGCGGCGGAGGGGGAGGACTCGGCGGTGAAGTCGCCTTCGGGGCCGGAGTCGCGGGTCGGGCCCGGCTCCCAGAGGTTGCCGCGGAGGGCCTCCGGCGGCGCGGCCTCGCCCTCGACCTGCTGCGAGTCGTAGGCGGTGCGGGCGAGGTAGCGGTCGAGCAGGCCGGGGGCCACCGCGTTGGCGATCAGGGTGCCGACGGTGGAGGCGCCGACCCAGTACTCGCGACGGTTGGGGCGGTCGGTGGCGAGTTCCACCGCGCGCGCGGCGAACTCCGGCGGGTACACCGGCGGGACCGGCCGGGCTGCGTGCGGCAGCCGGGTGAGCACCCAGCGGAACTGCGGGGTGTTCACCGCCGGCAGCTGCACCATCGTGGTCCGCACCGTCGTGCCGGAGTGCAGCAGCTCGCAGCGCAGGGCCTCGTTCCAGCCCTGGATGGCGTGCTTGGCGCCGCTGTAGACGCTCTGCAGCGGGATCCCGCGGTAGGCGATCGCCGAGCCGACCTGCACGACCGTGCCGTGGTCGCGCGGGAGCATGCGCCGCAGGGCTGCCCGGGTGCCGTTGACGTAGCCCAGGTAGGTGACCTCGGTGACGCGGGCGAACTCGTCCGGCTCGATCAGCGTGAACGGCGCGAAGACGGTGGAGAAGGCGTCGTTGATCCAGACGTCCAGCGGCCCGAGCTCGTTCTCGGCGCGCTCGGCGACGGCCTCCACGGCCTCCGCGTCGGAGGTGTCGGCCGGGAGCGCGAGGGCCTCGGCGGCGCCGAGTTCGAGGGCCTCGCGCGCGGCCGTCTCCAGGGCCTCCTCACCGCGGGCGACCAGCGCGAGCCGGTCCCCGCGGGCGGCGAGCCGCCGGACCACCGCGCGCCCCACGCCGGCGCTGGCCCCGGTCACCACGACCGTGCGGGGCTCCCGCTTCCGGTCCCTCTCGGCGCCCGGAACCCGACTGCGGGCGCGGCGCGGATCGAGCACCGCGCCGGCGGCGGCCCTGCCGGCGGCGACCGCCCCGAGTGCGACGGCGCCCGCTGCGACGCCCAGGGCGGCCCCAGGCAGCCGGGCCGCGGCCGCCTGCCGAGCCGCCGCCCGGGCGGTCAGGGGGAACGCGTCAGGGGTGGTGCTGCCAGCCATGATCAGCCTCCGGAGGAGCGGCGTTCTCGACTCGGTCGTGAGACGCCTGCCCGGCCCGGGGGTGCGGAATCTGCGGCGACACCCGTTCGGCCTCCGCGTCGGTGACGACGCGGGTGGGAGGGGCGCCCGCCGCCGGCGCCGTGGCCACCCGCGGCAGGGCGTAGGGGTGCTCCCGCCGCAGGAAGTCGATCAGCCGCTCCCGGACCAGGCAGCGCAACCCGAAGATGTCGTCGGAGTTCTTCGCGGTCACCACGGCCCGCACGACGACCGTGCTGGGCGTGGTGTCGAGCACCACCAGCGAGCGGGACCGCCCGTCCCACAGCGGCGACTCCTTCAGCACCCGGTCGAACTCGTCGCGCAGGTCGTCCATGGGCACCGAGTGGTCGAGGTGGAAGAGGACGGCGCCGGTCATCTCGGGCGTGCGCCGCGACCAGTTCTCGAAGGGCTGGGAGGTGAACTTCGAGACCGGGGTCACGATCCGCCTCTCGTCCCAGGTCGCGATGACGACATAGGTGAGCGTGAGTTCCTCGACGGTCCCCCACTCGCCGTTGACCACGACCACGTCGCCGATCCTCGCCATGTCGCCGAAGGCCATCTGGATTCCGGCGAACAGGTTGCCCAGCGTGCTCTGCGCGGCGACACCGGTCACCGCCGCGATCAGGCCGGCCGAGGCCAGCAGGCTGGTCCCGACGGTCCGCACCGCCGGGAAGGTCAGCAGCATGGACGCCAGCGCCAGGACCGCGATCACCGCCTGGGCCACCCGCCGCAGCATCCCCGTCTGGGTGCGGACCCGGCGCAGCCTGGCCGGGTCCCGCCGCTGCGCCGCGTAGCGGTTCACCGAGGAGCCGATGAGCAGCGCGACCAGCCGCGACAGCAGCCAGGCGGCGGCCGCGATCAGCACCAGCACCAGCAGGTGCCGCACGAACCCGGACGCCGCCGGGGCCAGCCGCGCCCCCGGCAGACCGGTCAGCAGCAGCAGCGAAGCCAGGGTCACCCAGAACGGCACCCGGCAGCGGCGCAGCAGCGGCCACAGCGGGGCGTCGGGGTGCCGGGCGGTGAGGGGTCTGACGGCCCGCTCCCCGAGGAGGCCGAGCAGGAAGGTCAGCGCTGCGGTGGCCACGAGCAGGAGTGCGGGCCGGAGCACGGTCCAGGTGTCCACGCGTCCGTGTCACCTCCAGATCGAGTGGTCGGGGCGGTCGGCAGGTGATCGGTGATCGGTGATCGCCGGGCACGCATCCATGATCACGGGCAGCCGGGCCCAGTCAATCAGCCGGGTCGGAACCGTCGCCCGCGCACCCCGGCGGACGGAGTCCGCAGGCGCGCCTGCCCGGCGCCCCGCCCGCCCGAAACCCGGTCCTGCGCCACATCCGCACGACCCGTTTCCGCCCGCCCTGCCCGGGTATGCGGCGTGACCAGGCCGGTTTGGGCTCCCCGGGCAAGGCGTCCCGGGCAGGGCATGCCGATCGAGGCAGGGCGTCCCGAGCGACCAGGCCCCTCCGAGCAGCGGGCCGCGGCGCCGACCAGGCCGGTCCGACCGCGCACGTCGCCCTCAACGGGAGGTGCTCATGGACCTCACCACCCTCAAGCCCCTGTACACGCAGGCCGACCCGATCGCCTCGGTCTATCTGGACACCGAGCGGGCGATCCCGCAGGCCGCGCAGGTCATCGCGCGCCGCGCCAGGGCCCTGCACGACCGCCTGGCCGAGCAGGGCGCCGATCCGTCCACCCTCGGCGCGCTGGAGGCCGAGGCCGGATCCGACCGCGGCCTGCCCGCCCCGCAGGGGCAGGCGCTGTTCGCCGCCGGCGGCCGGATCGTGCACCGCGAGGAGCTGCCCCGCCCGCCGGCCGCCGACGACGCCTGCTTCGGCCGCCTGCCGCGGGTGCTGCCCATGCTGGCGCTGCGCCGGGACCGTCCGACCTATCTGCTGGTGCGGGTGGACCGGACCGGCGCCGACCTGGAGGTGCACTCCGGCGCCGCCGGCGACCCGCACGACCGCGCCGCCACCACGGCCACCGTCGACGGCGACACCGACCCGCTGCGCAAGGTCAAGCCGGGCGACTGGTCGCAGGCCCGCTATCAGCGGCGGGCCGAGAACACCTGGGACCGCAACGCCCGCGGGGTGGCCGAGGAGGTCGAACGGCTGGCCGCCCGCCACCGGGCCGGGCTGATCGTGCTCACCGGGGACGTCCGTGCCCGCTCCCTGCTGCGCGAGCGGCTGGGCAAGGCATGGCGGGACCGGGTGGTGGACTCGCCCGCGGGCGGCGGACGCGCGCCGGGCAGCGACCCCGAGCAGGCGGAGGCCGCCGCGCGCGACGCGGCACGCAAGGTCGCCCGGGCCCGGCGGGAGGAGACCGCCGCCCAGCTCGGCCGCGGCCTGGCGGACGGCACCGCCGTGCAGGGGCTGGGCCCGGTCACCGCGGCGCTGCGCGAGGCCGCGGTCGACACCCTGGTGCTGGCGCCGGACCAGCTGCCCGCCGACGCGGAGCTGTACTGGGACGCGGCGGCTCCGGCGGAGGCCGGCCCCGGGGACATCGCCCTGGAGCCCGGCGAGCTGTCGGCGACCCACGCGTCCCGGCCGGTGCGGGACGAGGCGGCCGAGGTGCTGCTGCGCGCGGCCACGCTGGGCGCCTCCCGGCTGATGGTGGTTCCGCCGCCGGAGCCGGAGGAACCGGGCGGAGAGAACGGCGTGGAGGGCGCCGCCGAGGCCGCCGACGGCGGGTCCGCCGCGTCCCCCGCCCTGACGCTGCGGGACGGTGTCGCCGCGCTGCTGCGGCACACCTGAGCCGCCGGGGGCCGGACCACCGGGGACCACTGGGGACCGCTGGGGCGCCTGTGGCCGGCGGTCCCCGCTCGTGGTCCCGTTCAGTGCTCCAGCGCGGCCCGGGTGAGCGCGGCGGCGAGGCGGGGGAGGTCATCGGCGGGGACGAGGGCGGCGAGCGCGTCGGGGTCGTCGGGCAGGTCGTGCGCGGCGGCGGCGCGCAGCGCGCGGTCGTCGAAGGCGGGCCGCAGCTCCGGCCAGACGCCCTGGGCCTCGCGGGCGAAGATCCCCGCGCCGACCGGGCCGATCCGCGGGAACTCCTGGAGCAGCTCGCGGACCCGGCCGGGGTCGCCGTCGGCCTCGGCGCGCAGCCGGCGCAGGTCGCCGTGCCAGCGGTCGAGGAGCAGCCGGGCGCCCTCCCCCAGCGCGGTCGCCGTCGACTCGTCGTAGCGGCGGTAGTGGGCGCGGCCGAGCGCGTCCACCCGGTCCTGCCAGCTCGCGTCGAGCATGGCGCGCGGGCTGCGCATTCCGGCGGCGGAGAGCTCGCGGGCGGCGTCGACGGCGATCTCCGCCTTGATCCGGATCGAGGACAGCACGGTCAGCACGAGCAGCTGGTAGAGGGGCTGCGGGGTGTCGCGCAGGTGGATGCCGGCCTGCTCGGCGTAGGTGGTGCCGTGCTCGTCCAGCAGGCGGCGGGCGGTGCGGCGGGTCTGCGCGCGGTCGCGGGTGGCGGTGGCTGTCATGGCGGTGCGGGGCCTTCGTGATCGGGAGTGAGGTGGTCGGAAGCGGGCGTGACCGGAAGCGGAGGGGGCCTCAGCGCCCCGGCGGGGTCTCGCGGACGACCTCGCGCGCGGACTTGTCCTCGCGCAGGCCGAGGTAACGGGGGTGGCGCAGCATGCCGTCCCGGGTCCACTCGGTGAACGCGATCTGCGCGACGAGTTCGGGCCGGACCCAGTGCGCCGCGGGCTCGCGGACCCGGTCGGCGAAGGGCGATTCCGGCTGCTCCAGCGCGTCCAGCCGTTCCCGCAGGGCCCGCAGGGTGCGGGTGTCGTAGCCGGTGCCGACCTTGCCCGCGTACCGCAGCCGGCCGGGGGCGGCGGCGCCGTGTCCGGAGGCCCCGCCGCCGCGTTCGTAGTGGCCGAGCAGCAGGGCGCCGAAGCCGATCCGGCTGCCGCGCGGCTCGGTGAAGCCGCCGACCACCAGCTCCTGGCCGGCCGCGCACTTCAGCTTGAGCCAGTCCGGCGAGCGGCGGTGGACGTAGCGGGCGTCGGACCGCTTGGCGATCAGGCCCTCCCAGCCGCGCCGGCAGGCGTCGTCGAGCAGCGCCTGGGCGCCGCCCCGCGCCGGATGGTTGCGGTGCGGGGTCCAGCGCAGCTCGGCGCCGCCGCCGAAGTCGAGGTGGTCGCGGAGCAGGCGCTTGCGTTCGCGCAGCGGCAGGCCGGTGGTGTCCTCGCGGCCGAGCGCCAGCAGGTCGAAGAGGTAGTAGTGGACGGGGACCCGGGTGCGCGCGGCGGCGACCTCGCGGGGCGCGGTCAGTCCGCTGCGCTGCTGGAGCAGGGCGAAGTCGGTGCGGCCTGCGGCGTCCAGGGCGACGATCTCGCCGTCCACGGCGAAGTCGCCGCCGGGCTGCGCGGCCAGCGCCTCGACGAGTTCCGGGTAGGTGGCCTCGAGCGGGTTGCCGCGACGCGAGAGCAGCCGCACCCGGCCGCCGGCGCGCAGGGCCACCGCGCGGATGCCGTCGAACTTGCGCTCGAAGATCCAGGAGGCGTCGAAGTCGCGGCGGCCGGTGAGGGTGGCCAGCATCGGGTCGATCCGGCCGGTCTCCGTCACGGCCGCCGCGGCGGCGGCGTTCGTCGCCGGTCCGGGCACGGGTCAGCCCTCCTCTCGGGCGACCTGGCCGAGGGTGCGGCCGGTGCGCGCGGAGCGGGCGCGGCGCGGGGTGGCCGGGGCGGCGCCCTTGCCGGAGCGCTCGTCCGACCGCTTGACCAGCAGCCAGGCCTCCTTCTGGCCGGGCTTCTCCATCCGGGTGAGCGACCAGCCGCCGTGCAGTCTGGCGCCGTCCATCCAGAAGGAGGCGTGGCCGTCGCGCAGCGCGCGGTCCATCGGCACCTCGTGGCCGCGGCGGTCGGTGGTGAGGTTGCGGTAGTCGCCCTCGTCCCAGATGATCACCGTCCCGCCGCCGTACTCGCCCTTGGGGATGGTGCCCTCGAACTCGGCGTACTCCAGCGGATGGTCCTCGGTCGGCGAGGCCAGGCGTTTGACCTGCGGGTCGTCCGAGGGGCCCTTGGGCACCGCCCAGGATTTGAGGACGCCGTCGACCTCCAGCCTGAAGTCGAAGTGCATCCGGGTCGCGTCGTGCAGCTGGATGACGAAGCGGTGGGTCTCCCCCGCGGGAGCCTCGCGCTCGCCGGGCCCGGCGGCGGGGCGGCCCGAGGGCTCGCGGGTGCGGGAGAAGTCCCGGCGGCGGTGGTACTCGGCCAGCCCGCCGCTCCGCGTTTTCTCCTGCCCGCCTTTCCGGGGCCCGCTTTTGTCGTGTCCGTCTTGCTGGTGCCCGGCGGCGCGGCGGCCGTGTGCCGCCTTCTGCTGCTGTTCGGCCATCCCGGACCGGCCTCCTCACTGCTCACTGCCGCGCGCTCCGGTGCGGCACGGGCGGTGCCACCGCTGCGCCTACCCCATATGTCCGGTTTCCATCGTCGGGGGCGCGAGGGGCGCACGCGACACGGACGACGGGCGCACGCCCGGTGGGGATTCGGTGTACCGGGCGGTCGGCCGGTTCCGCGCCTGGCCGGCGCCACCCGCCGCGCCATCCGCCGCGCCATCCCCGGCGACCTGCGGGTTCGCCGCTCCTCCGGCCCGGCCGGCACTCCGGCGGTACGCCGCGGGGCCGGCCCACGCGACTGCCGCACGGGCCAACCCTGTGGCACACTCCGGATGTTGACGGATCTTCAGCGTGATCGGAGGCGAACGGCGATGCGCGGCGCCGGGCCCGGGAGGCCGCCGAGGCCCTCGCGGCCGGGGCCGTACGGCGGACCTTGCGCATTCCCTCGTCGGCCCGGCCGGAGGCGGGTACGCTGCGCGACCGTAACCTCACGAAACCGGCCGATCGATTTCGGCCGTGACATAGACGTGAAGCCGCGCATATGCCATTGTCCAACCTTCAATTGCATGGAACACTCGATCTGTTGACGGCCCATCAGGGGGAAATGTGAGCGAGGAACGGTCGGGCGCCAGCCCTAGCGCACCCACCGTCCTGCGGATGATCGTCGGCCGGCGGCTCCAGGAGCGGCGGCTGGAAGCCGGGGCGTCCCTGGAGGACGCCGCCAGGACCCTGCGGGTCAAGACGCTGACCATCCGGCGCCTGGAGAAGGCGGAGAGCACCCTCAAGCCGCTGTACGTCGAGAAGCTGCTCCAGTCCTACGGCGCCGACAAGCAGGAGATCGACGAGTTCGTCGCCCTCGCCGAGAAGGCCAACGAGCCGGGCTGGTGGTACCCGTACCGCGAGGCGGTACCGAGCTGGTTCAAGATCTACGTCAGCCTGGAGACCGGCGCGAAGGCCCTGCGCGCGTACGAGCCGCACTACGTCACCGGCCTGCTGCAGACCCCCGCCTACGCCCGCGCCTGCCTGGCCGACGGGTTCCCCAGCGCGCCCGCCGACACCGTGGACCAGCTCGTCGAACTCCGCCTGCGCCGGCAGGAGCTGCTGCACCGCGAGGACCCGCCCAACCTGTGGGTGGTCATGGAGGAGGCCGTGCTGCAGCGCCAGGTGGGCGGCCCCGCGGTGATGCGCGAGCAGATCGACCACCTGCTGGAGATCATCGAACTCCCGCACGTCAGCGTCGACATCGTGCCGCTGGCGCAGAGCGGGCAGGTCGGCGTCTGCGCGCCGTTCACCTACTTCCGCTTCGCGGAGCCCGAACTCCCCGACGTGGTCTACAGCGAGATCCTCACCGCGGCCGTCTACCTGGACCAGCGCGCGGATGTGGTGGCCCATCTCGAAGCACACAACCGGCTCTCCCTGCTCACCTCGGCCCGCGAGAGCACGGCGATACTCAACCGCATGCGCAAGGAGTACTGATGAGCAACGGTCCGGTGATCGACACATCTCGGCCGCACTCCGCCCGGATGTACGACCACTACCTCGGCGGCAAGGACCACTTCCCGGTCGACGCCGAAGCGGCCGAGAAGGTGGCGGAGGCCTTCCCGGGCATCTTCACCTGCGCCCGCGAGGTGCGGCACTTCATGCACCGGGCCACCCGCCACCTGGCGCGCGAGCACGGCATCCGGCAGTGGATCGACATCGGCACGGGCATCCCCACCGAGCCCAACCTGCACCAGGTCGCCCAGTCCGTCGCCCCGGACGCCCGGATCGTGTACGCCGACAACGACCCGCTGGTGCTCAAGTACGCCGAGCGGCTGATGCTCACCGCGCCCGAGGGCCGCACCGCCTATGTGCACGCGGACGTCCGCGAGCCCGACGCGCTCTTCGACTCCGCCGAGGTCAACGAGGTGCTGGACCTGAGCCGGCCGGTGGCGCTCTCGCTGAACGCGCTGCTGCACTTCATCCCGGACGCGCAGGACGGCTACGGCCTGGTCGACCGGCTGATGGCCCGCCTCGCCCCGGGCAGCGCCCTCGCCCTCAGCCACGTCACCAGCGAGTTCGAGGCCGAGCCCTGGCAGAAGGTGCTGGACATCTACACCAACGCCGGCACCCCGGTGCAGTGGCGGAGCCAGAAGGAGGGCGAGCGCTTCTTCCAGGGCATGGAGCTGGTCGGTCCGGGCATCACCGTCGTGCACCGCTGGCACCCCGAGCTCGACGACCGCGAGAACAAGGACGAGATCGCGGCCGTCCCGGACGCCGAGGTGGCCGCCTGGGGCGGGGTGGCGATCAAGCGCTGAGGCGCCGCCGCGGCAGCGCGCGGTGGCCGCGCGCCCGCACGCCGGGCGCACACGCCGATCCGCGTGCCGATCCCCGCGGATCGAACCCGCACACCGAACCCGCCCGCACCCTCCCGCCGCCCCGCGACGGGACCCGCACGTGCCGCTCCGGTGGCCGGCCGCGCTCGCGGCCGGCCACCGGCTCCGTTCGGCGGGACGGCCCCTCGAGCCGCCCGCACACCACGGCCAGGGGGCCACACCATGAGCAGTTCCGGCGCCGAGCGTGTCCTGGACACGTCGCGCCCGCACGCCGCCCGGATGTACGACTACTACCTGGGCGGCAGCGACCACTTCGAGGTGGACCGGAGGGCCGGCGAGACGGTCGCCCGGGTCTTTCCCGACATCTTCGTCTGCGCCCGCGAGCTGCGCCGCTACATGCACCGCTCGACGCGCGTGCTGGCGCAGGAGCACGGGATCCGGCAGTGGCTCGACATCGGCGCCGGCATCCCCACCGAGCCCAACCTGCACCAGGTCGCCCAGGCCGAGGCGCCCGAGGCGCGGATCGTCTACATCGACAACGACCCCCTGGTGCTCAAGTACGCCGAGCGGCTGATGATCAGCTCGGCGCGCGGCCGGATCGCCTACGCGCAGGGCGACCTGCGCGAACCCGCGGAGCTGCTCCGGCTCCCCGAGGTGCGCGAGGTACTGGACCTGAGCCGGCCCGTGGCGCTGTCGATGAACGCGGTCCTGCACTTCGTCCAGGACGAGGACCGTCCGTACGAGGCGGTCGCCCGGCTGGTCGACGCACTCGCGCCGGGCAGCTTCCTCTCGCTCACGCACGTCACCGGCGAGTTCGAGCCGCTGCCGTGGCAGCGCATCGAGGAGCTGTACCGCACGGCCGGGACCCCGGGGCAGGTGCGCTCCGCCGCGGAGGTCCGGCGCTTCTTCGAGGGCCTGGAGCTGCTGGAGCCGGGCGTCGTCACGGCGCACCGCTGGCGCCCGGACGCCGTCCGGCCGGTTCCGCGGCGCCCCGGCGAGCTCCGCCGGCGCGAGGACGCCGGGCAGCCCACCGACAGCGCGGTCAGCGCCTGGGGCGGTGTGGCGATCAAGCGCTGACACCCGGGCCCGCCGAGCCCGCACCGCCACGCACGACGAGCACCACCGATACGACCGGCCGCCCCCGCGGGCCGGTGGCGAAGGGAAGAGCATGACCAGCACCGGAGAGAGCACCCCGGACACCCCCCCGCAGGTGATCGACATCTCGCACCCGCACACCGCCCGGATGTACGACAACTACCTGGGCGGCAAGGACCACTTCGAGGTCGACCGGAAGGCCGCGCAGGCGGTCGCCACCGTCTTCCCCGGCATCTACGTGTGCGCGCGGGAGCTCCGGCGCTTCATGCACCGGGCGACCCGGGTGCTGGCCCGCGACTACGGCATACGGCAGTGGCTGGATCTCGGCGCCGGCATCCCCACCGAGCCCAACCTGCACCAGGTCGCCCAGTCCGTCGCTCCCGAGGCGCGGGTGGCCTACGCCGACAACGACCCGCTGGTACTCAAGTACGCCGAGCGGCTGATGATCAGCACGCCCGAGGGCCGCACCACCTACGTCCACGCCGACCTGCGGGAGCCGGAGGCGCTGCTGGCCTCACCGGTGCTCAACGCCACGCTGGACCTGAGCAAGCCGGTCGCGGTCTCGCTGAACTCCGTGCTGCACTTCGTCCCGGACGAGCAGGACGCCTACGGCATCGTCGCCCGCTACATGGCCGCCCTGCCCTCGGGCAGCGCGCTGGCGCTCAGCCACGCCACCCCGGAGTTCGCGCCGGGCACCTGGGCCCGGATCGTGGAGATCTACGCCGAGGGCGGCACCCCCGGCCAGGTCCGGACCCGCGAGGAGGGCGAGCGGTTCTTCGAGGGGCTGGACCTGCTGGAGCCCGGCATCGTGATGGCCCACGAGTGGCGCCCCGAGCCGGGCGAGCGGCCGGAGGACGAGCCCGAGCCGACCGACGTGGAGGTCAGCTCCTGGGGCGCGGTGGCGATCAAGCCCTGAGGCCGCGGGTGGTGGTCGGCGCCGCGGATGCGGTGGCGCCGACCACCACCGGCCACCGCCGACGAACCTGACCGCCCCGACCGCCCCGCCGCCCCAGCGGCCGGGCCTGAGGCCGGACATGACGGATGCCCTGGCGGGCTCACCCGCCAGGGCATCCGTCATGCTGCAGACCGTCCGCCGCGCCCCCGTCGCGCGCCGTGCGCCCCCGTCGCGCCGGCCTCAGCAGACCCTGATGTTCCAGCTCACCGTGCCGTAGTCGAGCTCGAAGAAGACCGTCGCGCTGCCGGTCATCCGCAGCTCCGCCTCGGTGCGGTGGTAGCGGTGGTCGATCCAGTCCCAGATGGGGTGGTCCTCGGGAGCCGTCGCACCGTAGCCGCGCGCCTGGACGCGGATCCAGGTGACCGCGCGGTCCGGCGAGTCGACGGAGAGCTGGACGTGGCGGTCCAGAGTCGCGCTGCTACCGACATGGTCGATGAGGTACTCCGCCGTCATCGGTTCCGTCAGCATGCTCTCCTCCACCTCGGTCACCTCGGTCACCCCAGTCTCGGTCCGGTCCCGGTCCTGACAGCCGACCGGCACCGCGCCCGGCCCGAACGCGTCCGCTCCGGACGGCCGAAGGCGGCTCCGTCCTAAGCGGGAGACGACGCCGGCGGACTCGCGGGCACCGGGCATGCCCGTCGTTGCATGGCTCACGTCACTCACTATCGCGTCGCCCGGCGCAATCCGCAATCTCCTCGCTGATATTTTCACGAGGAGCCGGATCACTCTGGTGTGGTCAACCAAGTGTGTGTCAGACTCGGCGTGTTGACGTGTTGTCAGCCCGGCGCGCGGTCAGGTCGACGCGTGCGCGAGCCGAGGTGCCGAGGAGGTGCGGGATGGCAGAGGACCGGTCGCCGGCTTCCGGAGGCCCCAGCGCCCCCACCGTCCTGCGCATGATCCTCAGCGCCCGGCTGCGCGAGCAGCGCGAGGAGGCGGGGCTCTCGCTCGAGGACGCGGCACGCGCCCTGCGCGTCACCCCCCTGACCATCCGCCGGCTGGAGAAGGCCGAGGTCGCCCTCAAGCCGCTCTACGTGGAGCGGCTCCTGGAGGCCTACGGCGCCGACCTCACCGAGATCGAGGAGTTCTGCGACCTCGCGGAGCAGGCCAACAAGCCTGGTTGGTGGTACACCTACCGCGACGTCCTGCCCAGCTGGTTCAAGGCCTACGTCAGCCTGGAGAACGGCGCCTCCGTGCTGCGCTGCTACGAGCCGCACTACGTCTCCGGCCTGCTGCAGACCCGCGCCTACGCCCGCGCCTGCCTGCGGGGCGGCTTCCCCGACGAGACCGAGGAGTCGCTGGAGCAGCGCGTCGAACTGCGCCTTCGCCGGCAGGACCTGCTGGAGAAGGAGAACGCGCCCACGCTGTGGGTGGTCCTGGAGGAGGCCGTCCTGCACCGCCAGGTCGGCAGCCGCGCGGAGATGGCCGAGCAGATCGGCCATCTGCTGGAGGTCGCCCAACTGCCTCATGTCAGCGTCGACGTGGTGCCGTTCAGCGCCAGTGCGCAGTTCGGGGCGGGCGCGCACGTCGGCGCCTGCGCCCCCTTCACCTACTTCCGATTCTCCGAGCCCGAGCTCCCCGACGTCGTCTACAGCGAACTGCTCTCCGGAGCCGTCTACTTCGACCAGCGCGCCGACGTCGAGGCCCATCTCGAAGCGCACAACCGGCTGTCCTTGCTCACCTCCGCGAAGGAGAGCGCCATCCTCCTGAACCGCATGCGGAAGGAATACTCATGAAGACCGACGACCGCGTCTCCTCCCCCGTCCCCGGCGGCCCCACCCCCTCCGTCGTGGTGCGCAACGGCATGCCCGCCCGGGACCTCGGCGACCACGGCTGGGAGCGCCCCTGGAGCGGCCCCAACGGCGGGCAGTGCGTGGAGGTCAAGCGGCTGCCCGACGGCCGGGTCGCCCTGCGCCAGTCCACCGACCCGTCCGGGCCGGCCCTGATCTACACCCCGTCGGAGATCGACGCCTTCGTCCGCGGCGTCAAGAACGGCCTGGCCGACCACCTCACCCTCAACTGAGCCGCTTCGGCGGGTCCTCGGGGCCGGACCCGCCGAAGCGCCGCAACTCCTCCCCCATCCGCCTCCCCTGGGCGCGCTCCTCCCGGCCGGCGTCCGTGATGTCGAGGAAGATCTCGGCGAACTCCGGGCAGCGCTCGGCCAGTTCCTTCTTGACCCGGACGCAGGCGCGCTCCACCGCCTCGCTCTCCAGCCCGGCCTCCAGATCGACCCGGGCGGCCAGCAGCGCCGAGCCCGGCCCCAGCCGCATGGTCATCAGCGAGGTCACCGCGTCGATCTCCGGCTGTTCGCTGAGCATCCGGTAGGCGCGGTGCTGCAGCGCCGGGTCGACGGCCACCCCGATCAGCAGGTCCTTCGCCGTCCGGCCCAGCCGGTAGGCGACGTACACCAGCAGCGCGCCGATGGCCAGCGCGCCCGCCGCCTCCCAGGCGGCCGAGCCGCTGAGCCGGTGCCCGACCACGCCCACCGCGGCGAACAGCACGCCGAGCACGGCGGTGGAGTCCTCGGCGAGCACCGTCCGCACGGTGGGGTCCTCGACGCCGCGCAGCGCCCGCCGCAGCGACCTGCCGGTGCGCCTGGCCTCCCGCGCGACCTGCAGCACCGCCCGCACCAGCGAGGTCCCCTCGGCCAGCAGGGCGAAGCCCAGCACCGCCGCGGAGACCACGAAGCCCGAACCGGTCAGCGCCTCCGGCCGCCGCAGCGTCTGCACGCCCTGGTAGAAGGAGAAGCAGCCGCCGGTGACGAAGATCCCCACCGCGGCCAGCATCGACCAGAAATACCGCTCCTTGCCGTAGCCGAACGGGTGGCCGCGGTCCGGCCGGCGGCGACTGCGGTGCAGGGCGGTGAGCAGGAAGACCTGGTTGCAGCTGTCCGCGACCGAGTGCGCGCCCTCGGAGAGCAGCGCCGGGGAGCCCGCGATCACGCCGCCGGCCACCTTCGCCGCGGCGATCAGCAGGTCGGCGGCGAGCGCGGTGAGGATCGTGCGGGTGGTCTCGCCGTCCCCGCGCTTTCCGGGCTGGTCGGTTCCGGGCATGGCGGGGCGATCCCTCCGGGGGCCGGGGTCGTGCGGGTGTGCGCCGGCGCCTACCCCCGGGGCGCGGCGTGCAGCCCCGGAAGCAGCCGGTCCGGAACGATCGGCAGCTCGCGCACCCGGATCCCGGTGGCGTGGTGGACGGCGTTGGCGACCGCCGCCGCCGCGCCGACGATGCCCAGCTCGCCGATGCCCTTGGCGCCGGTCGGGCCGAGGTGCGGGTCCTCCTCCTCGATCCAGTGCGCCTCGACGCCGCGGACGTCCGCGTGCGAGGCGATGTGGTAGCTCGCCAGGTCGCGCTGCAGGAAGTCGCCGTAGCGCGGGTCCACGGCGCTACCCTCCAGCAGCGCCATCGACATCCCCATCACCATGCCGCCGGTGAACTGGGAGCGGGCCAGCCGGGGGTTCATGATCCGCCCGGCGGCGAAGACGCCGAGCATCCGCCGCAGCCGCACCTCGCCGGTGTCGGTGTCCACCTGCACCTCGGCGAACTGGGCGCCGAAGGAGTGCCGGGCGTGGTCGCGGCCGGCCGCGAGGTCCTCACCGGTGTCGGCGGTGGCGGTCAGGCCGTCCGGGGGAATCTCGCCGCCGCGCTCGTCCAGCCGGGCGCGCAGCTCCTCGCAGGCCTTGCTGACGGCCCAGCCCCAGGAGCCGGTGCCGGAGGAGCCGCCGGCCACCCCGGCGCGCGGCAGGGTGGAGCAGCCGATGGCGATCCGCACCCGGCCGAGTGGCACCCGCAGCGCGTCCGCGGCGATCTGCGCCATCACGGTGCGCGCGCCGGTGCCGATGTCGGTGGCGTTGACGCGGACCAGGTAGGTGCCGTCCGGGGCGGCCTCGGCCTCCGCGCCCGCGGGCATGAGGATCACCGGGTAGCTGCCGCAGGCCACGCCGCTGCCGATGAGCAGCGGGCCCTCGCGGCGGCTGCCCGGCCGGGGGTCGCGGTCGTGCCAGCCGAAGCGGCGGGCGCCCTCGCGCAGGCAGTCCGCCAGGTGGCGGCTGCTGAACGGCTTACCGGTGTCGGGTTCGGTCTCCGGCTCGTTGCGCAGCCGCAGTTCGACCGGGTCCAGCCCGACGGCCTCGGCCAGCTCGTCCATCGCGCATTCGAGCGCGAAGCTGCCGGGGGCCTCGCCGGGGGCGCGCATCCAGGAGGGCGTGGGCAGGTCGAGGGCGGTGACCCGGTGCGCGGTGCGGCTCGCCGGCGCCGCGTACATCACGCGGGAGGGCACGGCGGCCTGCTCGACGAACTCCTTGCCGGTGGAGGTGGCGGTGACCACCGCGTGCTCCAGCGCCCGGATCCGGCCGTCGGGGCCGGCGCCGATCCGGATCCGCTGCAGGCTGGGCGCGCGGTGGCCGACCACGGCCGCCATCTGCCGCCGCGGCAGCGCGAGCTTCACCGGCCGGCCGGTGACCAGCGCCGCCATCGACGCCAGTACCACCTGCGGGCGCGCGGTGCCCTTGGAGCCGAAGCCGCCGCCCACGTGCTCGCTGGTGACCTCGACCATCTCCGGGTCCAGCCCGAACAGCCCGGCCAGCGCGTCGCGGACGCCGGTGGTGCCCTGGGTGGTGTCGTGCACCAGCAGCCGGCCGTCCTCCCAGCGGGCGACCGAGCCGTGCGGCTCCATCGGGTGGTTGTGCAGCGGCGGGATCCGGTAGCGGCGGTCCACCAGGACGGGCGCGGCGGCGAGTTCGGCGTCCACCTCGCCGTGCTCGCGCAGCCCGGGGTGCCCGCCGTTGGCCTTCTCCGGCACGTACAGCCCGGGGTGGTCCTCGGTCAGCTCGACGTCGTGCGGCTCGGTGTCGTACTCGACCCGCACCGCCTCGGCGGCGGCCCTTGCCGCCTCCGGGGTCTCGGCCACGGCCAGCGCCACGTACTGGCCGTGGTGGGCGACCTTGGCGGACTGCAGCACGTCCCGCATCGGGTCGCCGGAGAGCACCAGGCGCGGCGCATTGACGTGGGTGAGGACCAGCAGCACATCCGGGTCGGTCAGCGCGGCCACGGTGTCGACGGCGCGGACGGTGCCGCGGGCGACGGTCGCCGGGACGGGCCAGGCGTAGGCGGTCTCCGGCGGCAGGTGCTCGGCGGCGTAGCGGGCGGCGCCGGTCACCTTGTCGCGGGCCTCCAGGCGCGGGGTGTCGGCGCCGAGCGCGCGGGACGGGGTCGCGGTCACGCGTCCTCCTGCGAGTGCGGGCCGCCGTGCGGCGTGGCAGCCGCCGCCTCGGCCAGGTCGGTCAGGACTCGGGTGGCGGTCCGGACCGCCAGCCCGACCTTGAAGGCGTTCCCCGGCAGCGGTCTGGCCTCGGTGAACTCCCGCTCCAGGGCGGAGCGCAGCTCCTGCTCGCCGCACGGGCCGCCGCGCAGCGCGTCCTCGGCGGCGCGCGCCCGCCACGGCCGCGGTGCGACGCCGCCGAAGGCGATCCGCACCTCGCCGACACTGCCGTCCGGCTCCCGGCGCAGCAGCGCGGCCACCGAGACCAGCGCGAAGGCGTAGGAGGCCCGGTCGCGGACCTTGCGGTAGGCCGCCCGGACGCCGGGGGGCGGGGGCGGCAGCTCCACGGCGGTGATCAGGTCGCCGTGGCGCAGCACGGTGTCCCGCTCGGGGCGGTCGCCCGGCAGCCGGTAGAAGTCCTGGAGGGCGAGGCGCCGGGCGCCGGCCTCGGAGAGCACCTCCACCCGGGCGTCGTACGCGGCCAGGGCGACCGCCATGTCGGAGGGGTGCGAGGCGACGCAGTGCTCGGAGGTGCCGAGCACGGCGAGGTCGCGGTGCTCGCCCTCCCGGGCGGCGCAGCCGGTGCCGGGTTCGCGCTTGTTGCAGGGCTTGCCGGTGTCCTGGAAGTACAGGCAGCGGGTGCGCTGCAGCAGGTTCCCGCCGACGGTCGCCAGGTTGCGCAGCTGCTGCGAGGCGCCGGCGAGGACGGCCTGCGAGAGCGCCGGGTAGCGTCCGCGCACGGCGGGGTGGCCGGCGAGCGCGGTGTTGGTGGCGGTGGCCCCGATGCGCAGGCCGCCGTCCGGGGTCTCCTCGACGGCGTCCAGCGGCAGCCGGCGGACGTCGACCAGCCGGGCGGGCGTCTCCACGCCGAGCTTCATCAGGTCGACCAGGTTGGTCCCGCCGGCCAGGTAGCGGGCCTCGGGGTCGGCCGCGAGCGCGGCCACGGCCTCCGCGGGGTCCTCGGCCCGCGCGTAGCGGAACGGCCTCATCGCGACACCTCCTCCGGGTCCGGGCCGGGCTCCAGGCCGGGGGCCGGCTCCCCGCCGAGCGCGGCGGCGGCCTCGGCCACGGCGGCCGCGATCCCCGGGTAGGCGGCGCAGCGGCACAGGTTGCCGCTCATCCGCTCCCGGATCTCCTCCTCGCCGAGCGGCACCGGCTCGCCGCGTCCGCCCGCCTCGGGCGGCGTCACCAGGCTCGGCTCGCCCGCCGCCGCCTCGGCGATGGCGCCGACCCCCGAGCAGAGCTGCCCGGGGGTGCAGTAGCCGCACTGGAAGGCGTCATGGGTGACGAAGGCCTGCTGGAGCGGGTGCAGGGCGCCGTCGGGCGAGGCCAGCCCTTCCACGGTCACCACCTCGGCGCCGTCGGCGGCGACCGCGAGCAGCAGGCAGCTGTTCACCCGCGCCCCGTCCACCAGGACCGTGCAGGCTCCGCACTGGCCCTGGTCGCAGCCTTTCTTCGTACCGGTCAGGGCGAGCCGCTCGCGCAGCGCGTCCAGCAGTGTGGTCCGGGTGTCGACGGGCAGGCTGTGCCGGTCCCCGTTCACCATCAGTTCCACGGTGGCCTGGATCCCCACCCGTGTCCTCCGTCCGCCCGCGCTCATCGGTCACCGGCGCCTGTCCGGCCGGACCCGCGCGAAACTCGCCCGTCCGGGTGCGGCCTGCGGCCGGCACCGGTCTCGACTGACAGCCTGTCAGCGGGCCGCCGGCGGCGCCACTCGCGTGCGGCGGGTCAGGGGATCCGCGCCCAGCCGAGGTAGAGGGCGGCCAGGAGTGCGTCGGGCAGTGCGGCGAGCAGGCCGGCGGGGTCGGTGCCGCGGCGGGTCGCGGCGTCGTCGAGGAGGCGGGCCAGGCGGTCCACGGCGGCGTCCTCGGCGACCCGCACCACCTCGTGCCGGGGGCCGGGGCAGCGGCCGGGGCAGCGGCTCGGCGTCCCCGCCGCCCGACCGCCGCGGGGCGCGGGCAGCTGGTGGGCGGGGGCCGTGGTGTTCTCGGACATGCCGTCCGTTCGCCTCCTCCGGGGGTCCGACCGGGTCTGCCAGGCGGGTGCCCGCCGGCGGCGGCGGCAAACGGGAGTTCGAGGAACCTCCCCGACGCCCGCGGGGGCGGCGCGTGCGATGGCGACCGCCGGGGAAGGCGCGCACCATCGGTACGTGGACCCCGCTGGAAGGAGCACATGATGCCTCGCGGCGCCACCGCCAAGCAGGAACGCAAGTACGAGCACATCAAGGACAGCGCGCTCGACCGGGGCGAGAGCGAGAAGCGCGCCAAGGAGATCGCGGCCCGGACGGTCAACAAGGAGCGCGCCCGCAAGGGCCAGAGCCGCACCGCGAGCCGCACCTCCACCCACGACAAGTCCTCCGAGCAGCGCGGCGGTCAGCGCTCGCACTCCGGCTCGCAGGGCCGTACCTACGACCAGCTCTACGAAGAGGCCAAGCGCCGCGGCGTCAAGGGCCGTTCGCACATGAAGAAGGCCGAGCTGGAACGCGCGCTGAGCTGAGACCGGGCCCCTTCCCGCGTCTTGCCGGCCCCGTCGCCCCGCGCCCCCGCGGATCTCCGCGGGGCGCGGGGCGTCGTCGTGACCGGGCTGCCGCCGGGGTTGACCAGACAGACAGGTCTACCTATGCTGAGCGAGCGCGATGAACAGACCTGTCTACCCAATCCCCGTTCCGAGGGAGCGCCCGATGTCCGACTCCGTGGTCACCGTGCCGAAGCCCGCCGCCTCCGCCCCCGCGCCGCACGCCGCGTCGCGCGCCTCCTCGCCCGCCGCCCAGGCGCCGCCGCCCGGCCGGCTCGGGCGCCTCACCGGCACCCCCGCCCTGCTGCTGCTCGCCTCGATCGTCGTGGCACTGCTCGCCTCCTCCAGCGCCCCCACCCCGCTCTACGCCCTCTACCAGGCGCGTTGGGGCTTCAGCCCGATCACCACCACCGTCGTCTTCGGCGTCTACGCGCTGGCGGTCCTGGGGTCGCTGCTGACGCTCGGCCGGCTCTCCGACCACCTCGGCCGCCGCCCGGTGCTGCTGGCCGCGATCGCCGGGCAGCTGGCCGCGCTCGCCCTGCTCACCACCGCCGGCGGCGTGCCCGAGCTGATCGCCGCCCGCGTGGTGCAGGGCCTGTCCACCGGCGCCGCGATCGGCGCGATCGGCGCCGGGATGCTCGATCTCGACCGGCTGCGCGGCGCCTTCGCCAACTCCCTCGCGCCCGGGATCGGGACCGGCGTCGGCTCGCTGTTCTCCGCGATCCTGGTGCGCTACCTGCCCGCGCCCACCCACCTCGTGTACCTGGTGGTCGCCGGCGTCCTCGTCCTCCAGGCGGCCGGGGTCGCGCTGATGCGGGAGACCGTCACGCGCGCGCCGGGCGCGCTGCGCACCCTGCTGCCGGAGGTCCGCCTGCCGCGCGAGGTCCGCGGGGCGTTCCTCACCGCCGCGCCGGTTCTGTTCGCCGTCTGGGCGCTGCCCGGCCTCTACGGGGCGCTCGGCCCGTCGCTGGTCGCGAAGTTGACCGGCTCCTCCGCGCTGGTGCTCGGCTCCGCGGCGCTCAGCGTGCTGACCGCGACGGCGGCCGCCTCGGTCGCGGTGCTGCGCCGGACGGGTGAGCGCGCGGTGATGCTCACCGGGGTGCTGGGCCTGACCGCCGGGGTGCCGGTCACCCTGCTCGGGCTCGACATCCGCTCGACCGCGCTGTTCTTCGCCGGGATCGCGATCAGCGGGGTGGGCTTCGGCAGCGGCTTCCAGGGCGCCATCCGCACCGTCGTCCCGCGCGCCGCGGCGCATCAGCGGGCGGGCCTGCTGTCGGTGATCTACACCGTCTCCTACCTGGGCCTGGGCGTGCCCGCGGTGATCGCCGGCTTCCTGGTGGTGCACGGCGGCGGGCTGGTCGACACCGCCTACGAGTACGGCGCGGCCATCGTCGTACTCGCCCTGCTGGCGCTGATCGGCCTGCTGCGCGGCACCCGCCGGGCGGGCGACGGCGCCTGAAACCGCGGCCACCCGCGGACCACCCCACCCGCGGCCTACGATGGACAGGACGGTCTGTTCAGGAAGGGATCGGACGATGACCACCACGACCACCAAGGGCGCGGCCAAGCCCACCGCCCGCGACCGCCTGCTGGCCGCGGCGGACGAGCTCTTCTACCGCGAGGGCATCCGCACCGTCGGCATCGACCGGGTCATCGAGCAGGCGGGCGTCGCGAAGGCCTCGCTCTACAACGCCTTCGGCAGCAAGGACGCCCTCGTCCGCGCCTACCTGGAAGGCCGGCACGCGGCCAGCGCCGCGCGGTTCACCCGCCACATCGAGCGGTACACCGATCCGCGCGACCGGCTGCTCGCCGTCTTCGACGCGCAGGCCGAGCTGCTGAGCCAACCCGACTTCCGCGGCTGCGCGTTCGCCTGCGCGAGCGCCGAGGCCCAGCCCGGCGACCAGGTGGACCAGGCCGCGGCGGTCTACCGCGGCTGGCTGCGCGAGCGAATCGCCGAGCTGGCGGCGGAGGCCGGCGTCCCCGACCCGGAGACGCTGGCCCGCCAGCTCCAGGTGATCTACGACGGCGGCGTGCTGGCCGCCCGGATGGACCGCGAGCCCGGCATCGCCGAGGCCTGCCGGGCCGCCGGCGCCGCGCTCGTGGACGCCGCGCTCCGGACCGGCGCGCGGGACGAGCGGGACGCCTAGGACCGCGCGGCGCCGCCGCGTCCGGGCGGTCCGGCCGCGGGGCACCGATGCGCCGGAGGTAGGCGTCGACCTGGGCGTCGTCCACCCGACAGTTGTCGCACGTCCCTCGTGGGAGTGACATCCGGGCAGGTCAGCGCGGTGATCGCGGGGTGTGGGCGGGAGTGTGGCGTACATGACGCCTCCTCCTCTTCTGCGGTCCGCGCTGCTGGGCGGATTCGCGCTCGCGCTGCTGACCGGCTGCGCCGCCGGCCCCGTCGACGACGATCCGTGGGGGCGGTCCTGGCCACCGCCTCCCCCGTCCGGGCGCCCCGAGTCACCCGGACCGCCCGGGTCGCCTGGGGCCGTGGGCGATGACGGCGAGGACGCGCGGGTCTTCGCGCCGGAGTCCCCCGCCGCGTCCGTGACGCCGTCGCCATCGGCCCGCGGGCGCACAGCGCGCACGGTCGGCGCTGCGCCGCGCGTACCGGCGCAGCCGGATCGGCGCACCCGGCGCTCCGCCGGGACAGCCGGCCGGCCCGGCACCGCCGGCTCCCCCGACCCGGCTCCACGCCCTCGGCGCACCTCCGGGGAGGACTCCCCCGGCGGCACCCGATCCAGCGTCAACTCCCATACTGACAACGGAGACTGGGCCTGCCGGGCCTCGCACACCTACGGCGGCGTGCCGCAGGAGCTCGACCCGCTCTGCCGCGCCGTCCTCGACTGAGACCCGGCCGGAAAGCGACCGCCACTACGGCGATTGCGCGCCGCGGATCCGGGCAGGCGGGTGGGTACCCTCCCGGACGGATCCCGCCCGGGCACGGGGTGCGCCCGGTCCGGCTGCGGACCGCCGGGCGCAGCGTCCTCGCGGCGCGCGGAGCACGGGACCTGACTGGGCATCAGGTGCGGGCATCGGCGCGCCGCTCCGGTGGGGACGCACGGACCGTTCCCGGCGGACAGCCTCGATTGTCCCCAGACCGGCTGCCCGCCGGGACGGCGCCCCGCCCGCCGCCCCTTCTCCGGTTCGCTCAGCCTCGGCGCGGTCCGTCGGCCGTCCCGGCCTCCGACTTCGCCGCCGCCTCCTTGGCCCTCGACTCGGCTGCGGCGAGGCGTTCGCGCTGCGGGACGACGGTGTAGACCGGGTCCTCGGCGGAGGCGATCCCGGCGTGGAAGACGCCCAGGCGGGTGCAGACCGATCCGGCCAGCAACGCCGCCCCGGACAGCCCCGCCAGCACTCGCGCCGCCGTGCCGCGCCGGGCCGCCGCCGGCAGCAGCCCGCCGACGGCGGCGCCGGCCGCGCCCGTCGCGCTGAGGATCTCCGCCGCGCGCATCAGCCGGCCGCCGCGGCCCTGTTCGTAGACCTCCGAGACCAGCGGGCCGAGGCTGCGCCGCATCAGGCGGGTCCCGACGGCTTCGGCGGCGGTCGACGCCACGGCCAGCCGCCGGGCCGGTCCGCTCTCCCCCGGCGGCGAGGCCAGCAGCGCCATGCCCGAGGCCGCCGAGGCCGCGGACGCCGCGAAGACGAAGGGCAGTTCGCGCCGCGCGCCGTGCCAGGCCGGAACGGCGGTGTCGGCGGCGAGCACGGCGGTGTAGGTCGCCAGCCCGGCGCCGAGCGCGCCGGAGGCGAGCGTCGCCGACCGCCGGACGGCCGGGAGGGCCCTGAGCAGCGGCCCCACGGCCGGGGCGGGGCCGGGTGCGGCGAGGCGCAGCCGGATCCGCGGCGGGGGCGGCACCGCCGCACCGGCCAGGTCCGCCGCCAGCGCGGCACCGGTCGCCGAGCCGTAGGCGGTGAGCAGCCAGGAGCCCATGCTCATCGGCGAGGTGGGCTTGGCGACGCGCAGCATGTTGGCGAACCTGGCCGGCCGCCCGAGGTCGTGGACGAGCGCCGCGGCGGAGGCGGAGACGGCGGCGAGCGAGGAGATCCGCATGGCGCGTGCCATGCGCCGGCGGCCCGTGAGTTCGGCGCCGGCGGCGAGCAGCGAGCCGGCGCCGGCGAGGCCGCCGAGGAAGAAGTAGCCGCCGATGTCGAGCGGGCTCCAGGACGGCGCCTTGATCACCGGCCGGCCGTAGTAGGAGCGGAACTCGGCGCGGTCCACCATGAGTTGCTCGCCACCGCCGCCGCGCCGCCGGCCGCCTCCCCGGCGGCCGCTGCCGTTCCGGCGGCCGTCGCCGCCCTGACGGCCGTCGCCCGCCTGGCCGTTCGCCGATGCCCGTTCCGTGTCCGTGCGTTCGCCCACCACTCGCTCCTCGCTCACGATCCGCTCCCCCAGCGCCGCCCGCACCGCCCGGCGTCCGGCCGGCCCGCGCCGGCGAAGGCCGCCGCCACCGCGCCGGCCAGGGCCAGCGCCGCGTACCCGGCCTGCTTCCACATCGCGGGAAGGTCCCGGGTGGTGACCACCGGGTCCGGCGGCAGGCCGTAGACCTCCGGCTCGTCCATCAGCAGGAAGAAGGCGCCGTCGCCGCCCACGCCGTCCTCGGGGTCGGCGCCGTAGAGGCGGGCCTCGGTCTCGCCGCGCTCGTGCAGCTGGTCCACCCGCAGCGCGGCGCGCTCGCGCAGTTCGTCGAGCGGGCCGAACTGGATCGAGTCGGTAGGGCAGGCCTTGGCGCAGGCGGGTTCCATGCCGGCGCCCAACCGGTCGTAGCACATGGTGCACTTGAAGGCGCGGCCGTCGTCCTTGCGCTGCTCGATGACGCCATAGGGGCAGGCGGGGACGCAGTAGCCGCAGCCGTTGCAGACGTCCTCCTGCACCACCACCGTGCCGAACTCGGAGCGGAAGATGGCGCCGGTCGGGCAGACGTCCAGGCAGGCGGCGTGCGTGCAGTGCTTGCAGACGTCGGAGGACATCAGCCAGCGCAGTTCCGTGCGGCCGTCCGGGGACGGCGGGCCGGGCTGGGCCGAGGGCTCGGCGGACGGCGCGGCGGCGCGGCTGGGCGCGCCCTGCGCGGCGGTGGGTACGTCCTCGGGGGCCCGCACCGGCCGGCTCTGCTCGATGAAGGCGACGTGCCGCCAGGTCGAGCCGCCGAGCCCGCCGGTGTTGTCGTAGGACATGCCGGTGAGCGGGCCGCCGTCCTCCGGGATCGCGTTCCATTCCTTGCAGGCCACCTCGCAGGCCTTGCAGCCGATGCAGACCGAGGTGTCGGTGAAGAACCCCATCCGCGGCTGCGCGGAGCCGCCCGGCGCGGATCCGTCCGGCACGGCCTCGTGCTGTGCGGACTCGTCACGCACCGGCGCTTCCTGACGATCCGTCATGTTCAGACCTCCATCCCGGTGCGCTCGGTGATCCCGGCGCGGCGGCGGTACTCCTCGACCAGGCGCGGCAGTTCGGGCCCACGAGGCCGGCGGCCCGGCCGGACGTCCGCGGTGAGCGCCTTGACCTCCTGGATGTGCACGTTCGGGTCGAGCGCGATCGCGGAGAGCTCGTTGGCGGCGTCGCCGGTGGCGTGACCGTTGGGGCCCCAGTGGTAGGGCAGGCCGATCTGGTGGATCACGCGGCCGTCCAGCCGCATCGGCGCCATCCGCTCGGTGACCAGCACCCGCGCTTCGATCGCCCCGCGCGCGGTGACGACGGTCGCCCAGCCGCCGTTCTCCAGCCCGCGCTCACCGGCGAGTTCGGGCGAGACCTCGATGAAGAGCTCGGGCTGAAGCTCCGTCAGATACGGGGACCAGCGCGTCATCCCGCCCGCCGTGAAGTGCTCGGTGAGCCGGTAGGTGGTGACGATGTAGGGGTAGACGTCCGCACCCGGCTCGTCGCCGCTGGGGTGGTAGCGGTTGCCCTCCCGCGGGAAGACCTGCCGGACCGGCGAACGGCCGTGCGGGTAGAGCGGGTTGGCGAAGGGCGAGTCCTGCGGCTCGTAGTGCGTGGGCATCGGCCCGTCGACCAGCCCGGCGGGCGCGTAGAGCCAGCCCTTGCCGTCGGCCTGCATGACGAACGGGTCGTCGCCGCGCAGCGCGTCCGGCCCGGTGGCGTCCTCGGGCGGGACGGTGCCGGGCGCCAGGTCCGGCGGGAAGTCCGGGACGTCGGGCCCGGTCCACTTCCCCTGGTCGGCGTCCCACCACAGGTACTTCTTGCGTTCGCTCCACGGCCTGCCGTCGGGCGCGGCGGAGGCGCGGTTGTAGAGGATGCGGCGGTTCGCCGGCCAGGCCCAGGCCCACTCGGAGGCGGTCCAGTCCTGCTCGGTGTGCGGCTTGCGGCGGGCGGCCTGGTTGACGCCGTCGGCGTAGACCCCGCAGTAGATCCAGCAGCCGCAGGAGGTCGAGCCGTCGTCCTTGAGCTGGGTGTAGGCGGAGAGCGGACGGCCTTGCGCGTCACGGCCGTTGATCTCGGCGAGCACCGCCTCGGCGACGGGTTCGTCGAGCGCGCCCTCCACCGGGTAGTCCCAGGTGAGGTCCTGGATCGCCCGGTCGGCGGGGTCGGTGGAGGAGGCGAGTCGCTCCTTGATCCGCCGGCCCAGGTGGTAGGTGAACCACAGGTCGCTGCGCGCGTCGCCCTCCGGCTCCACGGCCGCGGTGTGCCACTGCAGCCAGCGGTTGGTGTTGGTGAAGGAGCCGGACTTCTCGGTGTGCGCGGCGGCCGGGAAGAAGAACACCTCGGTGGGGATGTCCTCGGTGCGCAGCTCGCCGGTCTCGATCTCCGGGCCGTCCTTCCACCAGGTGGCGGACTCGATGAGGGAGAAGTCCCGCACCACCAGCCACTCCAGGTTGGCCATGCCGAGCCGCTGGAGCTTGGCGTTGGCGGAGCCGACGGCGGGGTTCTCGCCCATCAGGAAGTAGCCCTTGCAGACCCCGTCGAGCTGCGCGAGCACCGTCTCGTACGTGCTGTGACTGCCCGTCAGGCGCGGCAGGTGGCCGAAGCAGTACTCGTTCTCGGCGGTCGCCGCGTCCCCGAAGTAGGACTTGAGCAGCGAGACCAGGTAGGCCCCGGCCTCGCCCCAGTAGCCCTTGCCGGTGCGGATCGTGTCCAGGTACTCCTCCATCGAGTCGTCCCGGTGCGCGTGCGGCATCGGCAGGTAGCCCGGCAGCAGGTTGAACAGCGTGGGGATGTCGCTGGAGCCCTGGATGGAGGCGTGGCCGCGCAGCGCCTGGATGCCCCCGCCGGGCCGCCCGATGTTGCCCAGCAGCAGCTGCAGGATGCAGGCGGTGCGGATGTACTGGGCGCCGACGGTGTGCTGCGTCCAGCCGACCGCGTAGCAGAAGGCGCTGGTGCGCTCCGGGCCGGAGTTGGAGGTGAGCGCGTCGCAGACGCGCCGGAAGGTCTCCGGGGGGATCCCGCAGACCCGCTCGACCATCTCCGGTGTGTAGCGGGCGAAGTGGCGCTTGAGGATCTGGTAGACGCAGCGCGGGTGGGTGAGGGTCTCGTCGCGCTCGGGGGTCTTGGCCACGCCTCCGGGGCCGCCGGAGCCGTGCGACTCCGACATGCCGGCCCGGGCCACGGTGGGGGTGGCGCCCGGCAGCGGCTTCTCCTCGCGCTCGCCCATCGCCGGCTCGACCCCGCCGCCCTCGTACTGCCAGCTGGTGGGGTCGTAGTTGCGCTCGTCCTCGTCCAGCCCGGAGAACACCCCGTCCAGGTCCTCGGTGTCGCGGAAGTCCTCGCGCACGATGAAGGAGGCGTTGGTGTAGTTGAGGACGTACTCGCGGAAGTCCTTGCCCTCGCTCAGCACGTGGTTGACGATCGCGCCGAGGAAGGCGATGTCGCTGCCGGCCCGGATCGGGACGTGCAGGTCGGCCAGCGCGCTGGTGCGGGTGAAGCGCGGGTCGACGTGGATGATCGTCGCGCCGCGCTCCTTGGCCTCCATCACCCACTGGAACCCGACCGGGTGCGCCTCGGCGTAGTTGGAGCCCTGGATGACGATGCAGTCGGAGTGCTGCAGGTCCTGCATGAAGGTGGTGGCGCCGCCGCGGCCGAAGGAGGTGCCGAGCCCGGCCACCGTCGAGCTGTGGCAGACCCGCGCCTGGTTCTCCACCTGGACCACGCCGAGCCCGGTGAAGAGCTTCTTGATGAGGTAGTTCTCCTCGTTGTCGAGGGTGGCGCCGCCGAGCGAGGCGATGCCGAGGGTGCGGTTGACGGGATCGCCTCGGTGCTCGGCCTGCCAGGTCTCGCGGCGGGTGCGGATCACCCGTTCGGCGACCATGTCCATCGCCGTCTCCAGGTCCAGCTCCTCCCAGTCGGCGGCGCCGGGGCGGCGGTGCAGGACCTTGTGGCGGCGGGCGGAGCCGGTGGTGAGCTGGAGGGTGGCGGAGCCCTTGGGGCAGAGCCGGCCGCGGCTGACCGGCGAGGCCGGGTCGCCCTCGATCTGCACCACCTTCTCGTCCTTGACATAGACCTTCTGGCCGCAGCCGACCGCGCAGTACGGGCAGATCGAGTCGACCACCCGGTCGGCGGTCTCGGTGCGCGCGGTCAGCTCGCGGGTGCGGCCGGAGGCGGCGGCGGCGCCGCGTCCGCTGCGGTCGCCGCCCTCGCCGGTGAGCTGGCGGTAGACGGGCCAGGAGCGCAGCAGGCGGGTGAGGTCGCGTTTCGGCTTCGGCATGGTGGGGGCGTCCGTCCTCTCTCAGGGCTCAGAGCCGCTTCAGCGCGGGCAGCAGGGTGTGCTCGGCCCAGTCCAGGAAGGGCCCCTGGGCGTCCCCGCCGACCTGCACCAGCGCCACCTCGTCGAACCCGGCGTCGACGTAGGCGCGGACGGCCTCCACGAAGGCGTCCACGTCGTCGCCGCAGGGGATCCCGGAGGCGACGTCCTCCTCGGTCACGAACTGGGTGGCGGCGGCGAAGGCCGCGGTGCCGGGCAGCTCCGAGTTGACCTTCCAGCCGCCGCCGAACCAGCGGAACTGGTCGTGCGCGCGGGCGATCGCGGCGTCCCGGTCCGGGTCGTAGCTGACCGGGAGCTGGCCCACGCTGGGCTTGCCCTCTCCCCCGTGCCGGGCGAAGGCCTTGAGCAGGGACGCCTCCGGTTCCACCGCGATCACCAGGTCGGCGAGCTCGCCGGCGAGCGTGCAGGACTGCTCGCCGGAGACGGCGATGCCGATCGGCGGCGGATCCTCCGGCAGGTCCCACAGCTTGGCCGCGTTGACGTCGAAGTACTCGCCCTCGTAGTTGACGTAGCCGCCGCGGAACAGCTCGCGGATGATCTCGACCGCCTCGCGCAGCATGCCGTGCCGGGTGTCCACGGGCGGCCAGCCGCCGCCGGTGACGTGCTCGTTGAGGTTCTCGCCGGCGCCCAGGCCGAGCCGGAAGCGGCCCTCGGAGAGCAGCTGGACGGTCGCCGCCTTCTGGGCGACGACCGCCGGGTGGTAGCGCTTCGTCGGGCAGGTCACATAGGTCATCAGCGGGATGCGGGAGGTGGCCTGCGCGGCGGCGCCCAGCACGCTCCACACATAGGGGGCGTGGCCCTGGGAGTCCAGCCAGGGCGAGTAGTGGTCGGACGCGACGGAGAAGTCGAAGCCCGCCTGCTCGGCCCGGACCACGTCCGCCACCAACTGCCGGGGACCGGCGTGCTCGGTCATCATCGTGTATCCGATTCGCACCATGCGAGCGCGGGTGCCCGGCCCGGACCGGGTGAAACGGGGAAGGCGCGGGTATTCACCCGGTCCGCGCGCCGCGCCGACCCGGCCGGCCGTTCCGTTTACCCCCGCTCCCGCGGGCAAGCCGCCCTGTGTCGAGGCGGGCGGGCTACGCACGCCCGCGAGCAACCGAGGAGAGGAGCGCATCCCATGGCGGGAGAGAACGGACTCCAGGGCCGCACCGTGGCCTTCCTGGTCGCGCCCGAGGGCGTGGAGCAGGTCGAGCTGACGGACCCGTGGGACGCCGTCCGCCAGGCGGGCGGGACACCGCGCCTGGTGTCCACCAAGACGGGCTCCGTCCAGGGGTTCAACCACCTCGACCGGGCGGACACCTTCCCGGTCGACCACGCGGTCGCGGACGTCTCCGCGGACGCCTTCGACGCGCTGGTGCTGCCCGGCGGCGTCGCCAACCCGGATTTCCTCCGGACCGACGAGCGCGCGGTCGCCTTCACCCGGGCCTTCTTCGACCAGCACAAGCCGGTCGCGGCGATCTGCCACGGACCGTGGACGCTGGTCGAGGCGGACGCCGTGCGCGGCCGGACGCTGACCTCCTGGCCCAGCCTGCAGACCGACATCCGCAACGCCGGCGGCACCTGGGTGGACGAGCAGGTCAAGGTCTGCGACGGCGGGCCGAACATCCTGATCACGAGCCGCAAGCCGGACGACCTCAAGGCCTTCGACGAGGCGCTCCTGACGGAGTTCGCCCGCGGGCCGAAGGCGTAGCCGCGGCTGGCGGCACCAGCGAAACGTCCCCGGCCCGAGCGGATCTTCCGCTCGGGCCGGGGACGTTTCGCTACCGGCCGTACCGCCGATTCAGCGGGGCCGCACGAACCGGTCGTGCTCAACAGCAGCCGGCGGGCGATCCTGTCCGGCGGGGTGCGGATCCGGGCCGGCGGGGTGCTTCACCGCGCCGACCGCCGCCACCGCGGCGCTGCCGCGCCTCGGCCCCGGGCCGAGGCGGAGGACCCGCCCGGCCCGGGGCCGTCGTGTGCCCGGCCGGCCGCCGGTTCAGTTCGCGGTCACAGGCGCGGCATGCCGGCGCTGCCGCTCTCGGGGCCGTTCTCGGGGCCGAAGTCGCCGTCGCGGCGGTGCTTGCCGTGCCCCTCGAGGTCCGCCGGGATGTCGGCGTGCGGCCGGCCCCCGGCCGGATCCGCGCCCATCGGCGGCGCGGGCGGCGGATAGGCACCCTCGGAGGAGCCGCCGCCGGTCGCGCCCGTGCCCTCGCCGGGCAGCGGGCCCTGCGGCCCGGCACCCGGCAGCGGGCCGGCACCCGTGGCGGTAGGAGCCGCGGTCCCGCCCGAGGGCGAGGCGCCGGCGCCTCCGGGGTAGAACGCCCCGGTGGTCAGGTCCTCCCTGCCGCCTTCCGCGGCCTCCGGCGGGCTCGCGACCTGGTGCGGGGGCTCGACCCGGCCGCGCCAGGCGCCGCTCTGCGCGCCGCGCTCCTCGATGAACTGCTTGAACTTGCGCAGGTCGCCGCTGACGCGGGCGTCCACGAAGCCCAGCTTGTCGCCGGCCTGCTCGACCAGGCCCTGCGGCTCGAACTCCATCTGGAGCATCACGCGGGTCCGGGTCTCGTCCAGGCGGTGGAAGGTCACCACGCCGGCCTGCCGGGGGCCGCTCACGGAGGTCCAGGCGATCCGGTCGTCCGGCACCTGCTCGCTGATCTCGGCGTCGAACTCCCGCTGCACACCGGCGACCTTGGTCACCCAGTGCAGCGTGGTCGGCGTGCGCTGCTCGACCCGCTCGACACCCTGCATGAAGGACGGGAACTCCTCGAACTGGGTCCACTGGTCGTAGGCGGTCCGGACCGGAACACCGACGTCGATGGACTGTTCGACGGTCGTCACGGGGAATCACTCCATTCGCTTGGCTTCCCCGTTGCGCCTAACCGGTCACGGCCCGCTCATGCACGGCCCGGCCGCCGGCTCACTTGCCGACCCAGACCGTCGTCGCGTTGCAGAACTCGCGCAGGCCCCAGCCGGCCAGCTCCCGCCCGTAGCCGGAGCGCTTGACGCCGCCGAACGGCAGCGCCGGGTGCGAGGCCGTCATGCCGTTGAAGTACACCCCGCCGGCCTGCAGCTCGTCGACCAGCCGGCGCTGCTCGTCCGGGTCCCGGGTCCAGGCGTTGGAGCTCAGGCCGAAGCGGGTCTCGTTGGCGAGCTCCACGGCCTCGTCCAGGCTCCGCACCCGGTAGAGCGAGGCGACCGGCGCGAAGACCTCCTCCTGGTGCACCCGCATGCCGGTGGTGATGCCGGTGAGGACGGTCGGCTGCACGTACCAGCCGCGCTCCAGACCGCCGCCGCCCGGGCGCATGTCGCCGCCGCAGGAGGCCACCGCGCCCTGCGCGAGCGCGTCCTCGACCTGCTCGGCCACCTCGTCGCGGCCGCTCTCCAGCGCCAGCGGGCCGATGTCGGTGGACTCCTCCATCGGGTCGCCCACGCGCAGGTCCGCCATCCGGGCGCAGAAGGCCCGCGCGAAGTCGTCGTAGACGGCGTCGTGCACGATGAACCGCTTCGCGGCGATGCAGGACTGGCCGTTGTTCTGCACCCGGGCGGTGACCGCCACCTCGGCCGCCCGCTCAACGTCGGCCGAGGGCAGCACCAGGAACGGGTCGCTGCCGCCCAGCTCCAGCACCGACTTCTTGACCTCGTCGCCGGCCACCGCGGCGACCGAGCGGCCCGCCGCCTCGCTGCCGGTGAGAGTCACCGCGGCCACCCGCTCGTCGCGGATCACGCCCTCCACGGCCGAGGAGGGGATCAGCAGCGTCTGGAAGCAGCCGATCGGGAACCCGGCGCGGTCGAGCGTCCGCTCGATGGCGAGCGCGGTGCGCGGCACGTTGGAGGAGTGCTTGAGCAGCGCGGTGTTCCCCGCCAGCAGCGCCGGCGCGGCGAAGCGGACCACCTGCCACAGCGGGAAGTTCCAGGGCATCACCGCCAGCACCGGCCCCAGCGGGCGCAGCCGCACATAGGCGTCGGTGGCGCCGGTGTCGGCGATGTCCTCGGCGGTGGGGCGCTCGTCGGCGAGCAGGGTGCGGGCGTGCGCGGCGTACCAGCGGAAGGCCTTGGCGCACTTGGCGACCTCGGCCCTGGCCTGGACGAGCGGCTTGCCCATCTCCTCGGTGATCGTGCGGGCGAGCTGCTCGCTGTCGGCCTCCAGCGCGTCGGCGGCGGCGCGCAGCAGTGCCGCGCGGGAGTCGAGCTCCACCGTCCGGTAGTGCGCGAAGGCGTTGGCGGCGCGGGTGAGACGGGATTCGAGCTGCTCGGCGTCGAAGGGCTCGAAGGTCTCGAGGGTCTCTCCGGTGGCGGGATTGACGGTGGCGATCGGCATGCTGCGCTGGCCTCCTCGCGAACGGGGACTCGTGCGGGTGCTTGGTGAACGTGCGGGTGCTTGGTGAAGGGGTGCTTCGTCATGGGGGCGGAACGGGGCCCGCGCCCCGGCGCGAGCGGCACGATCGCGCGCCCCGCGTCCGCGCCGCCGCGCCCGCCCCGCGTCTGCCCGGAGGGGCGGCACCGAACCGGACCGGCGGACTCCGCCCGCAGGGGGCCCGCAGCCGTGCCGGGCCCCGCGCGGACCGCCGCGCCGCGCGGCGCCGGTTGATCCGCCGTCAGTACCAGCAGCCTACGCCGGTCGGGGCCGGTCGGCCGGGCGCCGGTTTGCGTGATCCGCGTTCGGTTAGGCGCGGAGGGTCGTGACGTGACCGCGCAGGACTCGACGGCCTCGTCCTGCCCGTGGTCCACGCCGGCCACATCCGTCCGGAGAGTCGCTCATGAGGATCGTCATCATCGCGGGGGACGCCAGCCCCATGGTGGACCCGTCCCTGGCGCGGGGCGGCCCGCACCAGCGCCTCGGCTGCCTCGCCCGGGCCTTGGCCGGACGCGGCCACTCGGTCGAGGTGTTCGCCCGGCGCTGCCGCCCGGGCCTGCCCGACCGGGCCGACGCCGGCCCCGGGGTGAGCGTCACCCATCTGGGCGCGGGCCCGCTGGGGCCGCTCGACGACGCCGACGCGCCGGCCCTGGTCCCGCAGCAGGCCGAGGCCGTCCGCCGGGACTGGGCCGAGCGGGGGAACCCGGACGTCGTGCACGCGCACGGCTGGCAGGCCGGGCTGGTCGCGCTGGCCGCGGCCCGCGCGCGGCCGGGGCCGGACGTCCCCCTGCTGGTGCACAGCCGGCTGGGTGACGAGTCCGCGGCGGAGGCCGGCCCGGGGGCCCGGGGCGAGGTGGGCGTGCGGCTGCGGCGGCTGCGGACGCTGCTCGCCCGGACGGCGGACGGCGCGATCGCCTCCGACACGGACGAGGCGGACCGCCTGCTGCGCCTGGGCGTCCCCCGGGAGCGGATCAGGCTGGTGCCGCAGGGTGTGGACGTCGAGCGGTTCCGCCCGGCGGCGATGCCGGTGGAGCCGCAGCCGGAGGAGCGGCCCGCCTTCCTCCTCACCCTCGACGGCCACGCCGCCGACCTGCGCGGCGACCCCGAGGTCGCCACCACCGTGGCGGCGCTGGCGGCGGTGCCGGAGGCCCGGCTGCAGGTCGCGGGCGGGCCCGGGCCGTGCCCCCGGCCGGTGTCCCCGCCACCGCACGGGCCGGGGGCCTCCGCGTCGGCCCGCGCCGGCGCCGACGGCCGGGTCGCCTACCTCGGCGAGGTCCCGCACGCCGAGGTCCCGGCGCTGCTCGCCGCCAGCGACGTGCTGGTCAGCGCACCGGCGGCGCGGCGGCACCCGGTCGGCGCGGCCGTCCTGGAGGCGATGGCCTGCGGCGTGCCGGTGGTCGCCTCAGACGTGGGCGCGCTGCGGGAGCTGGTCGTCGACCGGGTCACCGGCCTGCTGGTGCCGCCCGAGCGGCCCGACCTGCTGGCCGACGCCCTGCGCCGGCTGCTGCGGCACAGCGCCCGAAGGGCCGCGCTCGGCGTGGCCGGGGCGGACAAGGCCAGGTCACGGCACTCCTGGGACCGGATCGCCGGCGAGACCGAGCAGTTCTACCGGGACCTCGCGAGGCTCGGCGCGGCCCGCCGCCCGGCCGCGGCCCCGCACTGACCACACCGACGACGCACCGACGACGCTGAGGAGTCGTGATGAACCGTTCCCTGCAGGTAGCCCTTCCCGGCCCGCGCTCCGAGGCCTGGGACTGGCAGCGTTACGCCGCCTGCCGGGGTATGGACGTGGAGGTGTTCTTCCCTCCGACGGGCGAGCGCGGTGCCGCCCGCGCCCGGCGCGAGGAGGCGGCCTGCCGGATCTGCGCCTCCTGCCCGGTCCGGGCGGACTGCGCCGCGTTCGCGCGCTCGGCGGGGGAACCCTACGGTGTCTGGGGAGGCCTCACCGAGCGCGAACGCCGCCGCCGTCGCGCTCGGCCGCGGCACCCGCACCCGACTCCGATACCCTCCCGTGAGGAACCAGCGGCATGACCCTCCTTCCGGTTCACCCCCCGGCCGCCCCGCACGGCGCGCCGGAGGCCCCCGCCCGCTCCTCGCACGTCAGCGAGCGCGGGCCCTCGGACAGCGCCACCGCGAGTTCCCCGGGCGCCTCCGCCGCACCGCGGCTGTCCCGCGCCGCGCTGCGCGCGATGGGCAAGGAGGAGGCGCGGGCCCTCAGCGACGAGCTCTTCCGCCGGCTGAGCAGACTCGAACGGGAGACCCACGCGTTCAGCGAGACGCGCGCCGCGATCATCGAACTCAACCTGCCCCTGGTGCGGTTCGCCGCCTCCCGGTACCGGCACCGCTCGGAGGCGCGCGAGGACATCGTCCAGGTCGGCACGGTGGGGCTGATCAAGGCGGTCGACGCCTACGACCCGTTCCGCGGCGTGGAGTTCCCGACCTTCGCGCTGCCGACGATCTCCGGGGAGATCAAGCGCTTCTTCCGGGACACCTCGTGGCCGGTGCGGGTCCCGCGGGGGATGCAGGAGCGCTACCTCGCGGTCACCCGGGCGGCGGACAAGCTGGAGCAGCGGCTCGGCCGCGCGCCGCAGCCTCAGGAGATCGCCGCCCTGCTGCAGTTGACCACGCAGGAGGTGACGGAGGGTCAGGAGGCCTCCCGCGTCTACCACGCGCGGTCACTGGACGCGCTGCGCGAGGACGACTCGGACGACACCGGCTCGGCGATCGTGGACCGGCTCGGCTGCGACGACGGCGGGCTCGACATGGTCGAGTTCCAGGAGTCGGTGGCGCCGCTGCTGGACGGGCTGCCGCCGCGCGAGCAGACCATCGTGGCGCTGCGCTTCTGGGGCAACCTCACCCAGTCGGAGATCGCCGAGCAGGTCGGGATCTCCCAGATGCACGTCTCCCGGCTGCTGGCCGGGGTGCTGCGCCGGCTGCGCGACGAACTCGCGCCCGGCGACGCCGCCGACGCGAACGGCCGTGCCCCGGCCGCGAACTGACCGTTCGCCAGAACGCGGGCCGGAGCCTCCGTCTCGCGGGCCGCCGTCTCGCGGCTCGGCACTCCCTCAGAACTCGATGACGGCCTTGATGTCCTCCGAGCCGGCGTCGAAGGCCTCCTGGAAGCGCTCGACCGGCACCCGGCGGGTGATCAGACCCGCCAGCCAGGACCGGTCCGCCTTGGCCAGCGCCTCCGCCGCCGCCTGGTAGTGGCCGAGGTTGGCGTTGACCGAGCCGACCACCACGTCGTTCTCCAGCACGATCTCCCGGTTGAGCGAGCCCGCGTCCACGTCGAGCGTGCGGCCGGCGGGTGAGACGCCGGTGAGGCAGACGATGCCGTAGGGCGCGGTGATCGCCATCGCGCCGAAGACCAGCGCTCCCACGCCGGTGGCCTCGATCACCACGTCCGGCTTCAGCTTCTCGCCGATCCCGGCTATCTCGCCGGTGTGGTACGTAGCGCCCAACTCCCGCACCAGCCGCGGCTTGGGGCCGTCGGTGGCAAGGTCGAGCACGTGCACGTCCAGTCCGCGCTGGACGCCGAGCAGCGCGGCCAGCAGGCCGATCGGCCCCGCCCCGGTCACCAGGGCGCGCTTCGGGCCGAACCAGGAGCGCCGGCCGATCCGTTCGACCTGCTCCCAGGCCTTCGCGACCACGCTGGTCGGCTCCATGAGCACGCCGGTGTGCCGCAGGCCCGGGTCCAGCCGGACGGCGTACTCCGGCTCCACCGTCCACAGCGAACTCCCGTAGCCGTCGAGCTCCTTGATCCCGCGTTCGGAGTAACGGCCGTTGCGGCACATGTCGAAGGAGCCGACGGCGCAGGCCGGGCAGGGCTCCGGGTCCGGCCGGCGGACCACGCCCGCGACCAGGTCGCCGGGGTGGAACCCGGAGCCGTCCGGCGCGGTCTCGACCCGGCCGAGCGACTCGTGGCCGATGACGAGGCGCCGGCGGCCGCTCGGGGCCCAGCCGTAGTCGCCGCGGGCGATCTCGCGGTCCGTGCCGCAGACGCCGAGGGCGAGGGCGCGGACGGAGAGCGCACCGGCCGAGACCTCCGGATCGGGCAGTTCCTCGCAGCGCAGGGTGTCCTTCTCGCCGGGGACAACGGTCAGGGCGCGCACGGCGGTTCCCTTCTGGCCGCTCGGCCCGGGCCCGGGGATCCCGGATCCGGGGTTCGGCGGCCCGGTCGCGGAGACGGTACTCGACGCCCGGTCGGAGCAGGTGTTCCGCCCCTCGGGCGTCTGGCGCCTGCCCGCGCACCCGCGGCCCAACCGGCCGCTCCGGCCGTTTCCTCCCTCCGCCCGGGGGCAGGCGGCCGAACGGGGGACGACCTCGACGGGAACATCGGCGGGAGGGGCGATGAGCAGCAGGTCCGGCGACCGGCCGGCGGTGGCGGACGCGGGCGGCGTGATCCGCGAGGAGTTCGAGGCGCTGCGCGGCGAACTCGCCCGCTCCGCGCGGCAGGCGGGTGCCGGGGCGGGGCTGGTCGCTGCGGCGGGCGCCTGCGGGGCGCTGAGCCTGGCGGCCGGTCATGGCGCGGCGCTGGCTGCGCTGGAGCGGGTGCTGCCGAGGCCGCTGGCCGCCGGCGCGCTGGCGGGGGTGTACGCGGCGGGGGCCGCGGCGCTGGCGCTGGAGGGGCGCCGGCGGCTGCGGGATGTCTCCGCGTCCGTGGAGTCGGTCGCGGACACCGCGGGCGACGTGGCGTCGGCGGCGGGAGAGGCGCTCGGCGCGCTGCGCTGAGCGGCTGCGCCGATCAGCAAGCTGCCATCGATCGATGGCACATTGCTTACTGCCGGCTCAGTAGGCGCCCGAGGCGGCGCAATGATCGTAGGATCCACCCCGAAGGCTCGCCGATTCCCCCGTACGGCGAGCCTTCACCATGTCCAGGACGCGGCGCCGCCGCCCCCGGTTCCCGGACGGTTCCCGGCGGTCCGCGAGGCTTCGACACGCCCAGCGCGCCGGTCATCACTTCGGCGCAGCGCCGCGACCTGTTCGGCCGCCCGCGCCGCGAACCACCCGTGCGGACCACAGGATCGCCCTGCGCTGCGCGGACACCGCGCCGTCCGGCCCCGGGAACCCCGCGCGAGCCCCGAGTTGAGCCGATGTGACGTGGCTCTCATCGAGCTGACTCGGCGTGAGATTTCGTAACAGAACTGGACATACTGGCGGCGAACGCGACAAAGACCCCGCCGTCCCGGCGGGGCGGCCCGGGCGGACGCCGAGTCTCGCCACCGCCCGGGCGCCAGGTGCTCACCCACCTGAGGGTGATGGCGAGAGCGGGAGACCCACGCGACACGGAGCGCCGAGCGCTCCTCGGGGTGAAGCCGGCGCGGAACGCGCGGCCGGGCAGGCAGTCCTTCTGAGCCCGAACCCGACAGGTCATCTTTCGCAGGCGGTCCCGGAAGGACCGGCATGTCCGCACGTCGTTCGCTGAACACCACCACCGTCACCGCCACCACCGACTCCGAGGCCGTGGACGCCGAGGCGTCCCATACCGGGGCCGCCGAGGCACCCCCGACCTCCGGCCGGGCCCGCGCCCGCGGGTCCGCCGTGGCCGCCGCCACCGCGACACTGCTCGCCGCCTCGCTGCTGCCCGGCCTCAGCGGAAGAGCCGACGCCGCCACCATCGAGGCCCGCGCCCTGAGCATCGCCGCCTCCAAGCACGGCGACCCGTACCGATGGGGAGCGGCCGGCCCCCGCGCCTTCGACTGCTCCGGGCTGACCTACTACTCCTTCAAGCACGCCGGGCGCGCCCTGCCGCGCACCGCGCAGCAGCAGTACGACCACGTCCGGCACATCCCGGCCAGCCAGGTGCACACCGGCGACCTGGTCTTCTTCCACTACGGCTCGTCCGTCTACCACGTGGGCATCTACGCCGGGCACCACCGGATCTGGAACGCCCCGCACACCGGGGCCGTGGTCCGCCTGGAGCGGATCTGGTCCCGCTCGGTCTGGTACGGGCGCATCCGGTGACCGGCCCGGCGAGCGGCCCCGCGCATGTGTGTGGGCCGACTCACAGGATCCGTTGTCGGTGGCGGCGGATAGCCTCGCGGCGTGAAGGACTCATCGCCGCGCACCTCCACCGCATCCGCCTCCGTCCCGGCCCCGGCCGAGCCGCTCGACGACCGCTTCGTCGCGGTGGACGGCTGCTTCAACTTCCGTGACCTGGGCGGTTATCCGACGCGGGACGGCCGGACGGTCGCCTGGCGCCGGCTCTACCGCTCCGACGCCCTGCACCGCGCCACGGCCGAGGGCGAGCCCGCCCTCGCCGCCCTCGGCCTGGCCACGGTGCTCGACCTGCGCACGCCGAGCGAGGTCGAGCGCGCCCGCTGGCAGCCGCCGGCCGACTGGTCCGGCCGCTGGCTCAACCTGCCCGTGCTCAGCGAGCTCCCCGACTGGTCCGCCTACAGCCAGGAGGAGTTCGACTCCCCCGGCCTGGCCGCGCAGCACTACCACGAGCTGGCGCACTCCCCGGCGGGCTCGGAGGCGCTGCGGTCCGCGCTGACGGCGCTGGCCGAACCGGGCGCGCTCCCCGCGGTCTTCCACTGCCACGCCGGCAAGGACCGCACCGGCATCCTCGCCGCCGTGCTGCTCGGCCTGCTCGGCGTCGAGCCGGAGACGGTGGTCGAGGACTACGCCCTGAGCGCGGCCGCGACCGCCCGCTGGGCCGCGACCATCCCGGCCATGGAGATGGCCGACCGGTCGGTCTCCTGGCGCTCCATACCGCCGTCCATGCGCGGCGCGGACGCGGCCACCATGCGCGGCTTCCTCGACCGGCTGGAGGGCGAGCACGGCTCGGTGGCGGCCTTCGCCGAGTCCATCGGCGTCACCACCGGCACGGTCGAGGCGCTGCGCTCGGCGCTGCTCACCCCGGCCCGCGACTGACCCGTTCCGGCCAGGCAGGCGGCCCGGTCCCGCGACCCGGTCCGCGACCCGGTCGGCGGACGGGCCGTCAGGCCGGCGGGTAGGCCGAGGGATCCTGCGGGCCGCCGCGGCTCTCGCGCTCGCGGCGGCCGTGGTTCACCAGCGCCTCCCCCACCAGCGCCCCGCCGTAGACCACAAAGCCGACGCCGATCAGCCAGGACTGCACGACCAGCATCACCCCGACCGCGCCGTAGGTCACCGCGTTCGAGATCAGCAGGGGGGAGAACACCAGCACCGAGAACCCGCGCAGCCCGGCCAGCCCGGCCACGGTGGCGAACGCGCCCGGCAGCAGCCGGCGCCACGGCACCCGCCCGCCCAGCAGGAACCGCTGCCCCCACCAGAAGAACGCCACGCCGGAGACCACGGTGACGGTGAAGCGGGTGGCGTTGAGCAGGCTCGTGGTGCCGAGCAGGTGCCAGCCTTGCGCCTCGGCGTCCAGATACACCGTCATCAGCACCAGCCAGCAGGCCTGCCGCCACACCTTGTGCCAGGGGCCCGAGGGCAGGTCCCACACGCGCTCGTACCCGGTCTGGACGCTGGCCGCGAAGGAGAGGCCGAACAGCCACACCAGGACGAGGCTCGCCACGCTGGTGGTGCCGAGCGACCGGCTCTGCGTGGAGAACAGCCGCTGCACGTCCTCGGCGGGCCGGCCGCTCAGGCCCATCCCGTCCACCAGCCACTGGGCGAAGCCCACGTGCTGGGAGGGCGTGGCGTCGGCGACCAGGATCAGCAGCGGGAGCATGGTCACGATCCCGAGCGCGGAGAACCCCATCGCCCTGTGCAGGAGTTCGAGGTCCTTGCCGCGCTGGTGCAGGTCCGCGCCCAGGACTCCGGCGACGCCGAAGCGGGAGAGCGCCCTGCGCAACCGCTCGCCGCGGTCCGGGTCCGCTCGCCTGGCCACTCCCGCCTCCCCGACGCCTGCTTCTCCGACGCCCGCCTCTCCGAACCCCGGAGCCGAACCCCTGAGCCGAACCTGAGGTCTCCGCCGGCGGTCCCGCAGCCGGAGCCTAACCGGGAGCGGCCCGCAGGCCGGCGCCCCACGCCCGCGCCGCCCGGCTCCCGGCGCGCGGATCACCCGCCCGGAGCCGGGCGCCCGGCGCCCGGTACTCGGCGATCAGCGGAAGTCGAACACCAGCCGTGCCGGAACCCTGCCCGCCTCGAGCGCCTCGAAGCACGCGTTGACGTCCTCCAGCCGGCGCGACTCGCGGATCACTCGCGTCCTGCCGAGCGCGTGCAGCCGGAAGACCTCCGCCAGGTCCTCGCGGGTGCCGACGATCGAGCCGACCACCCGCGTGCCGTTGAGCACCGTCTCGAAGACCGGGATGTCCAGCGTGCCGCCGGCCGGCAGCGCCACCAGCGCGAGCGTCCCGCCCCGGCGCAGCGCGCCGTACGCCGCCCGGAACGACTCGTTGCTGACCGCCAGCGCGATCGCGGCGTCCGCGCCGCCCATCCGCTGCACCTCGGCGGCGACGTCCTGGTCGCGCGCGTCGATCACATGGTCCGCGCCGAGCTCCCGGGCCAGTTCCAGCTTCTCGTCGGTCACGTCGACGGCGACGGTCTCGGCGCCGAAGATCCGGCCGTACTGCAGGGCGAGGTGGCCGAGGCCGCCGATGCCGGAGATCAGCACCCGGCTGCCCGGCCGCACGTCCGCGACCTTCAGCGCCTTGTAGGTGGTGACCCCGGCACAGGTCAGCGGGGCGGCGTCGAGGGGGTCCACGCCATCGGGCACCGGCACGACGTAGTCGCCGTGCGCGAGGGCCTGTTCGGCGTAGGCGCCGTCCACCGAGTAGCCGCTGTTGTGCTGGCGCAGGCAGAGCGTCTCCCAGCCGCTCACACACTGGTCGCAGCGCCCGCAGGCGTCCGCGAGCCAGGCGATCGCCACCCGCTGCCCGACCTCCACGTGGCGGACGGCGTCGCCGCGGGCCTCCACGACGCCGACGCCCTCGTGCCCGGGGACGAACGGCGGCTGCGGCTTCACCGGCCAGTCGCCGTGCGCGGCGTGCAGGTCGGTGTGGCAGAGCCCGCAGGCCTCCATCCGCACCCGGACCTGGTGCGGCGCCGGCTCGGGCAGCGGCCGGTCCTCGATCGACAGCGGGGCCGTGAAGTCGTGGACGACGGCAGCCTTCATGAACGGATCCTCCTCGCGGTTCCTGCGCGGGCTCACCTCCCACCCTGCGGTCCCGGGCGACCCGGCCGCCGCGCCGGATGAGCCGAACGGGGGCGCGGCGTAGCGTGGAGGTCATGGCCCGCTCTTTCGAGGACCCAGGTCCGGGCGGCGGGGTCTTCGCCGACCGCGCCGAGGCGGGCCGGCGGCTGGCCGGGCTGTTCGCGGAGCGGTGCGCCGAGCGGCCCGGGCGCTACGAGCCGGCCGCCGTCTTCGGGCTGCCGCGCGGCGGGGTGCCGGTCGCGGGGGAGGTGGCGCGGGAGCTGGGCGCCCCGCTGGACGTCATCCTGGTCCGCAAGCTGGGCGTGCCGGCGCAGCCGGAGCTGGCGATGGGCGCGCTGGGCGAGGGCGGGGTCGAGGTGCTGGACCGGGACCTGGTGGAGCGGGCCGGGGTGAGCGAGCGGCAGCTCGACGCGGTCCGCGCGCAGGAGCACGCCGAACTCGACCGGCGGGTCGCCCGCTACCGCGGCGGCCGGCCGCGGGTCGAGCCGGGCGGCCGGACGGCCGTGGTGGTGGACGACGGCATCGCCACCGGCGCCACCGCGCGGGCGGCCTGCCGGGTGGCGCGGGCACAGGGGGCGCGCCGGGTGGTGCTGGCCGTGCCGGTGGCCCCGCGCGGCTGGCGCGACTGGATGGCGGACGCGGCGGACGAGCTGGAGTGCGTGCGCGAGGCCGGCGACTTCTTCGGCATCGGCCAGTTCTACGCGGACTTCCACCAGACCTCGGATGCCGAGGTGCTGGTCTGCCTGGCGGCGGCCGACCGCCGCTCGCGGTGACCTCGCGGTTTCAGTCGCGATTTCCCCGTGGTTCCCCTCGCGGTTCCCCTCGTGCACGGGCATGGCCCTCGCGCGGCGGCGTGCCGTACGGTCGGTGCGCGCGGCGTGGCGCGGACTGCCGGAGGGATCCCATGGCCATCTCGTACGTGAGCGGAATCTCCACCACTCCCCTGCTGGGCGACACCATCGGCGGCAATCTGAGCCGCACGGTCGCCGCGTTTCCCGAGCGGGACGCCCTGGTGGACATGGAGAGCGGCCGCCGCTGGAACTACGCCGAGTTCGACGCGGCGGTGGCCGAGGTGGCGCGCGGGCTGCTGGCCCGGGGCGTGGCCGCCGGCGACCGGGTGGGCATCTGGGCCGTCAACTGCCCGGAGTGGGTGCTCGTCCAGTACGCGGCCGCGCGCGTCGGCGCGGTGCTGGTGAACATCAACCCGGCCTACCGCACCCACGAACTCGCCTATGTGCTGCGGCAGTCGGGGACGAGCCTGCTGATTTCCATGACGGAGTACCGGACCAGCGCCTACCGCCGGATGGTCGAGGAGGTCCGCGGCGACTGCCCCGAGCTGCGCGAGACGGTCTGGATCGGCGACCCGTCCTGGGAGCAGCTGACCGAGGACGGCCGCGCCGTCGACCCGGCGGAACTCGCCGCCCGCGAGGCCGAGTTGTCCTGCGACGACCCGATCAACCTGCAGTACACCTCGGGCACCACCGGCTTCCCCAAGGGCGCGACGCTCTCCCACCACAACATCCTCAACAACGGCTATTTCGTGGGCGAGTTGCTCGACTACACCGAGCAGGACCGGATCTGCCTGCCGGTGCCCTTCTACCACTGCTTCGGCATGGTGATGGGCAATCTGGCCGCGACCTCGCACGGCGCCTGCATGATCCTGCCGGCGCCGTCCTTCGACCCGGCGGCCAGCCTGCGCGCGGTCGAGGCCGAGCGGGCCACCTCGCTCTACGGCGTGCCGACGATGTTCATCGCCGAGCTGGCGCTGCCGGACTTCGCCGAGTACGACCTCTCCTCGCTGCGCACCGGGATCATGGCGGGCTCGCCCTGCCCGGTCGAGGTGATGAAGCGGGTCATCGCCGACATGCACATGCCCGACGTCGCCATCTGCTACGGCATGACGGAGACCTCGCCGGTCTCCACCCAGACCCGGCGCGGCGACGACATGGAGCGCCGCACGGCCACCGTCGGCCAGGTCATGCCGCACGTCGAGGTGAAGGTGGTGGACCCGGCGACCGGCCGGACCATGCCGCGCGGCGAGCCGGGAGAGCTGTGCACCCGCGGGTACTCGGTGATGCTCGGCTACTGGGACGAGCCCGAGCGGACCGCCGAGGCGATCGACTCCGCCCGCTGGATGCACACCGGCGACCTCGCGGTGATCCGCGAGGACGGTTACGTCACCATCTCCGGCCGGATCAAGGACATGATCATCCGCGGTGGGGAGAACGTCTATCCGCGGGAGATCGAGGAGTTCCTCTACCAGCACCCCGCCATCGCGGACGTGCAGGTGGTGGGCGTGCCGGATCCGGTCTACGGCGAGGAGGCCTGCGCCTGCGTGGTCCCCCGCGACCCGGCCGCCGTACCGCTGACGGCCGAGGAGGTCCAGGAGTTCTGCCGCGGCCGGCTGGCCCGCTTCAAGATCCCCCGCTATGTGCTGAACGTCGCCGACTTCCCGCTCACGGTCAGCGGGAAGGTCCGCAAGGTCGAGCTGCGCGAGCAGGCCGCCCGCGCGCTGGGGCTGGACGGCGCGGGGGCGGGCGCGGCGGCGGGCGCGGATGGCGCGAGCGCGGGGGCCGCGGAGGGGCCGGGCACGGCCTGACAGAATGGGTCGTGTTCGAACGCCCGCTGCCGTCCCGCACGCGGGGTCGCACGCGGCCCGCAGCGGCCGCCGTGGGCGGTGCCCGCCGGGACACCCGCCGAGACAGGAGCGCCCACCACGATGCGCCTGCTGCTGATCCGCCACGGCCAGACGCCGTCCAACGTGGGCAACCACCTCGACACCGCCCGCCCGGGCGCGGGGCTGACGGCGCTCGGGCTGGAGCAGGCCGCCGCGCTGCCGCGACTGCTGGCGGACGAGCCGATCGGCGCCCTCTACGCCTCCACGCTGGTGCGCACCCAGCTCACCGGGCAGCCGCTGGCCGAGGAGCGCGGCCTGGAGATCGCCGTCCGGGACGGGATCCGGGAGATCGAGGCCGGCTCGCTGGAGATGGCCGACGACGTGCTGTCCATCCGGCGGTACATGACCACGGTGATCGCCTGGTCCTCCGGCCGGCTGGCCACCCGCATGCCGGGGGTGGAGAGCGACGGCCGGGACTTCCTGGACCGCTTCGACGCGGTCGTCGCCGAGGCGGTGGAGACCGGTGCCGCGGCGGGCGGTTCCGTCCCGGGCGCCGTCGCTCTGGTCAGCCACGGCGCGGCGATCCGCACCTGGTGCGCGCAGCGGGCCGAGAACCTGGACGGCGACTTCGCCGCGCGGCACGAGATGCCGAACACCGGCGTGGTGGTGCTGGAGGGCGAGCCCGGCGGCGGCTGGAAGGCGCTCTCCTGGGCCGGCACCCCGCTGGGCGGCTGACGCGGCGGGCGGCTGACGCGGCGTCACCCGGCCGCGCACCCGTTCGGGCCCGTCCGCGCGGCCTGCGCTGGCAGCGCCGGCCCGGCCGCGCACACAATCGGTTATGACGTATCCGAACCCGCAGACCGGGGCGAACCCGGACGACGCCTCCCGGCGCCACGACGGCAGCGTCCATGCCGGACCGGGCCCGGGAACGGACACCCCGCGCGCGCCCCACGACCCGCGTGACCCGCGAGGCCCCGGCGCTCCCTACGGCTCCGCCTCCCACGATCCCAGCGGCCCCGGCTCCCACGATCCCAGCGGTCCGGGCGCCCCGCTCCCCCCGCGCGGGCCGCTCAGCGCACTCGCCGACTTCGGCTGGAAGGCGCTGCTGGGGGCCGGGCTCGCCGCGATCGTGCTCGGCATCATGGTGCTGGTCTGGCCGCATGTGACGCTCCGCGTGGTCGGCATCCTCTTCGGTGTCTACCTGCTGATCACCGGTGTCTTCCAGCTGGTGGCGGCGTTCGCGACACATGGCGCGAGCGGCGGGATGCGCACCCTGGCGTTCATCAGCGGCGCCCTGTCGATCGTGCTCGGCCTGTTCTGCTTCCGGGGCACCCTGGAGTCGATCCTGCTGCTCGCGCTGTGGATCGGCATCGGCTGGCTGTTCCGGGGCATCACGCTGACCACGGCCGCGGCGGCCGACCCGCACATGCCGGCCCGGGGCTGGCAGGCCTTCATCGGGGTCATGTCGGCGATCGCCGGTGTGGTGCTGCTGGTGTCGCCGTTCCGGTCGATCGCGGTGCTCACCGTGCTCGCCGGCATCTGGCTGCTGGTGGTCGGCGTGACCGAGATCGCCACCGCGCTCCGGCTCCGCCGCGGAGCCAAGGAGCTCCCCCGCACGATGTGACCGGGCCAGCCGGGGCGGTCCCGCCCGGCCGGGGCGGTCCGGCGTCGACAACGCCCGCCCCGGCCCGACAGGATGGCGGCCATGAGAACGCTGACCATCCCGCGAAGTGACACCCCGGCCTCGAACGTCGTGCTCGGCCTGATGCGGATCGCCGACCTCTCCGACGAGGAGATCCGCACCCTCTACGGCGCCGCCCGGGACGCCGGGATCAACGTCTTCGACCACGCCGACGTCTACGGCGGCAGCCGCCACCGCTGCGAGGAGCGCTTCGGCGAGGCGGTCAAGCTGACGCCGTCCGAGCGCGAGTCGATCGTGCTGCAGAGCAAGGTCGGCATCCGCCCCGGCTACTTCGACTTCTCCGCCGAGCACATCCAGCGCACCGTCGACGAGTCGCTGGCCGCCCTGCGCACCGACCACCTCGACATCCTGCTGCTGCACCGGCCCGACACCCTGGTCGAGCCGGAGGAGGTGGCCGAGGCCTTCGACGCGCTGGAGTCCGCCGGCAAGGTGCGCAACTTCGGCGTCTCCAACCACACCCCCGGCCAGATCGAGCTGCTGAAGACCGCGGTGCGGCAGCCGCTGGTCGCCAACCAGGTCCAGCTGAGCATCACCCACAGCCCGCTGATCGCCTCCGGCATCGCCGCCAACATGGCCGGCCTGGACCAGTCGGTCTCCCGGGACAACGGCCTGCTCGACTACTCCCGGCTGCACGGGATGACCCTGCAGGCCTGGTCGCCGTTCCAGAAGGGCTTCTTCGACGGCGTCTTCCTCGGCGACCGGGAGGACTTCGCCGAGCTCAACGACGCCCTCGACGAGCTGGCGGCGGCGTACGGGGTGACCCCGACCGGCATCGCGGTCGCCTGGATCACCCGCCACCCGGCGAACATGCAGGTCGTGATCGGGACGACCAATCCGGCCCGGGTCGCCGAGTCCGCGGCCGGCTCGGAGGTGCCGCTGACCCGCGAGGAGTGGTACCGGCTCTTCCGCCTCGGCGGGCACGTCCTGCCCTGACCGGCGGCTCCGGCCCGCGCGGGGGCGCCCGGGGCGCCGGGCGCCCCGGGCGGGCGATCCCGAGCGGACGCCGCCGGCCGCTCAGTTCTGGTAGTTCTCCACCTCGGAGGCGGGGCGGACCCTCGCCGCGTCCGGGTTGTCGCCGAACTCCTTGCGGGCGCGGCGCTGCCGCAGCAGGTCCCAGCACTGGTCGAGCCGGACCTCCAGGGAGGCCAGTTCGGAGCGGGCGCCCGCCTCGCCCCCTTCGACCTCGGCGTCCGCGTTCCCGCCGGAGAGCGCCTCGCGCAGCACGCGCTCGCGTTCCACCAGGTCGGAGATGCTGGAGAGGATGTCGGTGTCCGCGTTCGCGGCCCGCTGGTCGGCCATGCGTGGGCTCCTTCGCCGGGACGGCGCCGGTGGTCGGCGCTCTCGACCACCGATTCTTCGCCATCCCCGGCGATCCCGCAGGGCAACCAGCGGCGGGAGCCCAGCGGCGGGGGACAGCGGCGGGGGCAGCGACGGCGCTCAGCGGCGGCGGGCCTGGACGGCGTCCGCGCCGGCGACCAGCTTGTCGATCAGCCCGATCAGCGTCCGCTGCTCCTCCTCGCTGAGCGAGGAGGCCCACTCCTGCTCGCGGGCGTTCTGGGTGGCGAAGGCCTCGGAGATGACCTCCCGGCCGCGTGCCGTCAGCTCCAGCAGCACGGCCCGGCCGTCGTGCGGGGCCCGCTCGCGGGTCACCAACCCGTCCCGGACGAGCGTGTTGACCAGCGCGGAGACGGCCGCCCGGCTCATCCCGATCAGCTCGGCCACCCGCTTCGCCTCCAGCGGGCCCGCGTTCCAGAGCGCGAAGAGCACCCGGAAACCCGGCCAGGACAGGCCGCGCGGCCGGTGCACCCCTGACTCCAGGTCGTACACGATCATGCTGGCGGCGCGGGTGAAGGTGAGCACCAGGCGCATCGCGACCGGGTCCAGCGCGGGCAGCTCGCGGCCGGAGCGGTCGATCGCGTAGTCGATGAACGACCAGTAGTCCAGGCGGTCGGCGCGCTGCCCGGAGGCTCGCCGCCCGGAAGCCTGCTGCTGCTCGGAGGCCGGCTGTTCGAAGGGCACGGTCCGGAGTCTACGGGCGGCCGGCGGCGTCGAGCAGGGGCCGGGCAGAGGCCGGGCGGGTGCCCGGCAGGGGCCGAGCGGGTGCCCGGCAGAGGCCGGGCGGTAGTCGGTGCGCGGGGTCTTCCCGCGCCCGGGGATCGGGCGTACTGTGCAACGCGGGCAGATAGTCAAAGCTTTGATGATCCGTCACCGAGTGATCGGGAGCGTGCTGCCATGCCAGAGCCGGCCTCCCCCACCGCCTCCCGGACGCGCGTCGAGCCGGGCGCCCTGCGCGCCTGCCTGTCGCGGTTCGCGACCGGCGTCGCGGTGGTGACCTTCGCCGGGCCCGAGGGTCCGCGCGGAGTCACCATGAACTCCTTCACCTCCGTCTCCGCCGATCCGCCACTGGTCCTGGTGAGCGTGGCCAAGCGGGCGCGCTGCCACGAGCCGCTGGCGGGCGGCGCCGCGTTCTGCGTCAACGTGCTGGGCGCCGAACAGGAGGCGCTGGCCCGCCGGTTCGCCGGCAGCGCCGCGGCCGGCGAGGCGGGCTCCGGGCCCGGCTGGGCGGCGGGCGCCGGAGTTCCGCGCCTGGCGTCGCCGCTGGCCTGGGTCGAGTGCGCGCCCTGGAGCCGCTGCGACGGCGGGGACCACACCCTGGTCCTCGGCCTGGTCACCGCCCTCGGCCATCGCGACGGCGACGCCCTCGGCTACCACCGCAGCCGCTTCGGGACCATCCCGGAGGCCGGCGAGGGCATCGAGTACCTGATCTGACCCGGAGCACAGCCACCACCGCCATCCGCACCCACGGCCCACGACATCGGAGTCGCCCCATGGCCGCACGTACCGGACAGCAGTTCCTGGACCGGCTCGCCGAAGCCCGCACCCATGTGGAGGTGCACGGCGAGGCGATCACCGGGAACATCCCGGCGCACCCCGCCTTCCGCAACGTCGTCCGCAGCTATGCCGAGCTCTACGACCTCCAGCACTCCCCCGAGCACCGCGACGTCCTGACCTACCCCTCCCCCAGCAGCGGCGAGCCGGTGGCGACCTCCTTCCTGGTGCCGACAGAGCCCGAGCACCTGGTGAAGCGGCGCACGGCGTTCAAGCTCTGGGCCGACCACAGCCTGGGCATGCTCGGCCGCACCGGCGACTACCTCAACAGCGCGCTGATGGCGCTGGGTTCGGCGGCAGACTGGTTCGCGCAGGCCGACCCGGCGTTCGGCGAGAACATCCGCCGCTACTACGAGAAGGTCCGCGAGGAGGACCTGCTCACCACCCACACCCTGATCCCGCCGCAGGTCAACCGCGCGGTGAGCGGCGCCCAGCAGGGCGGCGGCACGCTGAGCGCGCGCGTGGTGCGCGAGGACGACAACGGAGTGGTGATCCGCGGCGCCCGGATGCTGGCGACCATCGCGCCCTTCGCCGACGAGCTGCTGGTCTTCCCTTCGACGGTGCTGCGCGGCACGCCGGAGGACAAGCCGTACTCCTTCGCCTTCGCGGTCCCCTCGGACATCCCGGGCCTGCGCTACCTGTGCCGGGAGTCGCTGGACCACGGGCGGCCGCACCACGACCATCCGCTGTCCTCCCGCTTCGAGGAGCCGGACGCGGTGGTGGTCTTCGACGACGTGCACGTCCCCTACGAGCGCTGCTTCGTGCTGGGCGACCCGGAGTTGTGCAACGGCTTCTACGCCCGCACCTCCGCCACCCCGCACATGACGCACCAGGTGGTCACCCGCACCACCGCCAAGACCGAGTACGTGCTCGGACTGGTCTCCCTGCTGGCCGAGGCGATCGGCATCGAGCAGTTCCCGCACATCCAGCAGGACATCGCCGAGGTCATCACGACGCTGGAGACCCTGCGCGCCTTCCTGCGCGCGGCCGAAGCGGACGCGGAGGTCAACGAGTTCGGCGTACTGACGCCGGCCTGGGCGCCGCTGAACGCCGCCCGCAACCTGTACCCGGTGCTGTACCAGCGCTTCCCGCAGATCCTGCGGAAGTTCGGCGCTTCCGGTCTGATGGCCACCCCGACCGAGGCGGATGTGCACGGGCCGGCGGCGCAGGACATCGCCGACTACCTGCAGTCCGCCACACTGACCGGCCCGGAGCGGGTGCGGCTGTTCCGGCTGGTGTGGGACACCTGCATCTCGGCCTTCTCCTCCCGCCAGGCGCTGTACGAGTACTACTTCTTCGGCGACCCGGTGCGGATGGCCGGCGCGTACGTGAAGTCCTACGACCGGGAGCCCTACAAGGAGCGCGTGCGGGCCTTCCTGGAGCGTGACTGAGGTGAGGCGCGATCAATCGGCCCTGCCGAAGCACCCCCTGGGCCGAACGCCGTCCAAGGTCGTCGCCGTCCACCTCAACTACCGCTCGCGGGCCGCCGAGCGCGGGCGGATCCCGGCCGAGCCCTCGTACTTCCTCAAGCCGCCCTCCTCGCTCTCCGGCGACGGGGTGCCGATCGTGCGCCCGCGCGGCTGCGAACTGCTGGGCTTCGAGGGCGAGATCGCGCTGGTGGTGGGTGAGCGCGCCTACCGTGTCGCGCCGGAGGACGGCTGGGCGCATATCGCCTGGGTCACCGCGGCCGACGACGCCGGGGTCTACGACCTGCGCTGGGCGGACCGCGGCTCCAATCTGCGCTCCAAGGGCGGCGACGGTTTCACCCCCCTCGGACCCCGGCTGCTGGACGCCCGGGCGGTCGACCCGGCCGCGCTGCGCCTGCGCACCTGGCTCAACGGCGAGCTGGTGCAGGACGACGGCTCCGACGGGCTGCTGTTCGACTTCGGGCTGCTGGTCGCCGATCTCTCGCGGCTGATGACACTGGAGCCGGGCGACGTGATCCTCACCGGCACCCCGGCCGGCGCCTCGGTGGCCCGGCCCGGCGACGTGGTCGAGGTCGAGGTCCGGGCCGAGGGCGGCGGGCCGAGCACCGGCCGGCTGCGCAATCCGGTGGTCGAGGCCGAGGCCGCGCTGCCCGGCTACGGCGCCCAGCCGCGGCCGGACGCGGAGGCGCGCGCCGCCGCGCTGGGCGCCCGGCATCAAGTCGAGCCGCTTCTGGACAAGGCGCTGGCCGAGGCGCTGCGCGCGGTCGCGGTGGCCACGCTCAGCGCCCGGCTGCGCGCCCGCGGGCTGCCGCACATGTCGGTGGACGGCGTCGTGCCGACCCGGCCGCAGGACAAGCTGGTCGGCGTCGCGCACACGCTGCGCTTCCTGCCGCTGCGCGAGGACCTGTTCGAGCGGTTCGGCACCGGCATGAACGCGCAGAAGCGGGCCGTCGAGGAGCTGCGGCCCGGCCAGGTGCTGGTGATGGACGCCCGGCGGGACGCCACCGCGGGCACCCTCGGCGACATCCTCGCGCTGCGGGCGCTGCGGCGCGGCGCGGCCGGGGTGGTGACCGACGGCGGGCTGCGCGACAGCGCGGCGGTGGCGGAGCTGGAGCTGCCGGTCTACCACGGCGGCGCGCACCCCTCGGTGCTCGGCCGCCGGCACGTGCCGTGGGACACCGGGGTGCCCATCGCCTGCGGCGGCGCACTGGTGCAGCCGGGCGACCTGCTGGTCGGCGACGCCGACGGGGTGGTCGTGGTGCCGTCGGGGATCGCGGCCGAGGTGGCGGCGGAGGCCGCCGAGCAGGAGCGGCAGGAGCGGTTCGTCACCGAGCGGGTGAGCGAGGGCGAGGGCGTGGACGGGCTGTATCCGCTCGGCCCGGCCTGGCGCGAGCGCTACGCCCGGTGGTGCGCGGAGCAGGAGGAGCGGGCGTGAGGGCAGGAAGCCGCAGGGAGGGAGTGCAGCCGTGAAGTTCCGCAGTGACCCGGCCTCGATCCGCGGGTCGATCGCGCCGGTGGTGACGCCGTTCACCGACGAGGGCGCGCTGGACCTGGAGAGCCTGCGCGGGCTGGTGCGCTGGCAGTTGGAGTCCGGCTCGCACGGCGTCTCGCTGGGCGGGTCGACCGGCGAGCCCAGTGCGCAGTCGGTCGCCGAGCGGATCACCGCGATGCGCGCCGCGGCCGGGGAGATCGCCGACCGGGTGCCCTTCGTGCCCGGCACCGGTTCCCATCTGCTCGACGAGACCATGGAGCTGACCGCCGCCGCCCGCGAGGCCGGCGCCGACGCCGTGCTGGTCATCACCCCGTACTACGCCAGGCCCACCCAGGAGGCGCTGTACCGGTGGTACGCGGCGGTGGCGCGGGAGTTTCCGGACCTGCCGATCGTCGCCTACAACGTGCCCTCGCGCACGGCCGTCGACCTCGCCCCGGAGACCGTGCGGCGGCTCTTCCACGACTTCGACAACTTCGTCGGGATCAAGGAAACCACCAAGGACTTCGAGCACTTCTCCCGCGTCCTGCACGCCTGCGGGCCGGAGTTGCTGGTGTGGTCCGGGATCGAGCTGCTCTGCCTGCCGCTGCTGGCGCTGGGCGGCGCGGGCTTCGTCTCGGCGGTCGCCAACCTCGCCCCGGCGGCGGTGGCGGCCATGTACGAGCGGTGGACCTCGGGGGACCTCGCGGGCGCGCGTGAACTGCACTACGCGCTGCACCCGTTGGTGGATCTGCTGTTCACCGAGACCAACCCGGCACCGGCCAAGTGGGTGCTGGCCGGGCAGGGCCGGATCGCCTCGCCGTACGTCCGCCCGCCGTTGATCACCCCGACCGGCGGCGGGATCGCCCGGATCCGTGAACTCCTCGCCGAAAGCGGCACCTTGACGGCTCCGCTGACCGCCGATCGCACCGACTCCCCGCGCGGAGGCACCGCATGACCCACACCGACTACTCCGGCCTCCGGCCCGAAGGGCTGCCGGAGTTCATCCCGCACTGGATCGGCGGCGAGGCCGTCCCCTCCGCCGACGGCCGCGGCTTCGAGGTCTCCGACCCCGTGCACAACCGCCCCTACACGAGGGCCGCCCGAGGCGCCGCCGCCGACGTCGACCGGGCGGTGGCCGCCGCGCGGCAGGCCTTCCCGGGCTGGGCGGCGCTGGGCAACCGGCCGCGGGCCGAGCTGCTGCGCCGGATCGCGGACGCCGTCGAGGCCCGGCACGACCGGCTGGCCGCGTGGGAGACCTTCGACACCGGCCTGCCGATCACCCAGGCCCGCGGCCAGGCCCGGCGGGCCGCCGAGAACTTCCGCTACTTCGCGGACGTCGTGGTGGCTCTGGGCGAGGAGGCCTTCCGGCAGGGCGGCGAGCAGATCAGCTACGTGGTGCGGCAGCCGGTCGGCGTGGCCGGGCTGATCACCCCGTGGAACACCCCCTTCATGCTGGAGAGCTGGAAGCTGGCGCCCGCCCTGGCGGCCGGCTGCACGCTGGTGCTCAAACCCGCCGAGTGGACACCGCTGTCGGCCTCGCTGTGGCCGGAGATCCTCGCCGAGGCGGGGCTGCCGGCCGGGGTGGTCAACATTGTGCACGGCCTCGGCGCGGAGGCCGGGCAGGCGCTGGTGGACCATCCGCGGGTCCCGCTGCTGTCGTTCACCGGCTCCACCGCCACCGGCCGGCACATCATGCGCAGCGCCTCCGCGCATCTCAAGGGCCTGTCCATGGAGTTGGGCGGGAAGTCGCCGGTGGTGGTGTTCGCCGACGCGGACCTCGACGCGGCGCTGGACTCCGTGGTGTTCGGCGTGTTCTCGCTCAACGGCGAGCGCTGCACGGCCGGTTCGCGGGTGCTGGTGGAGCGGCCGGTGTACGAGGAGTTCACCGCCCGGCTCGCCGGGCGCGCGGCGGCCGTCCGGGTGGGCCCGCCGGCCGATCCGGCCACCGAGGTCGGGGCGCTGGTCCATCCCGCGCACTACCGGCGGGTCATGGAGTACGTGGAGGCCGGCGGGAAGGAGGCCCGGCTGCGGGCCGGCGGCACGCGTCCGCCGGGGCTGCCGGAGGGCAACTACCTTCAGCCCACCGTCTTCTCCGAGGTGCCGCGGGACGCCCGGATCTTCCAGGAGGAGATCTTCGGGCCGGTGGTCGCCGTCGCGCCCTTCGACACCGAGGCGGAGGCGGTCGAGCTGGCCAACGCCACCGAGTACGGGCTCGCCGCGTACCTGTGGACATCGGACCTCACCCGCGCCCACCGGGTCGCGCACGCCGTGGAGTCGGGGATGGTCTGGGTCAACTCGCACAACGTGCGCGACCTGCGGACCCCGTTCGGCGGGGTGAAGTCCTCCGGCCTGGGCCGCGAGGGCGGCGCGCACAGCATCGACTTCTACACCGAGTCCAAGATCGTGCATCTGGCGCTCGGGCCGGTGCACACGCCGAAGTTCGGGCGCGGCCCGGCGAATCCGCCGGCGGCGGAAGGAGGGCGATCGCTGTGACGGACGCGGTGACACCCCGACCCGGTTCCGCGACGCCGCCCCCGCCCGACGTGGTCCGCTCCGCCTACGCGCACCTGGTCGTCACCGACCTCGCCCGGGCCCGCGCGTTCTGGGTCGAACTCCTCGGCCTGCACGTCCAGTTCGAGGACGACACCACGCTCTGCCTGCGCGGCACCGACGAACTCACCCACCACAACCTGGTCCTGAGCCAGGGTCCGCGGGCCGCCCTGCACCACCTGGCCTACCGCGTCCGCACCCCGGCGGACGTGGACCGGGCCGAGGCGTACTTCACGGCCCTCGGCCGCCCGGTGCGCCGCGTCCCGGCGGGGGCGGGCACGCCGGGCGTCGGGGAGGCGGTGCGGGTGGTGGACCCGCTGGGCTTCCCGGTCGAGTTCTTCCACCGGATCGAGCACGGCGAGCGCCTGATCCAGCGCTACGACCTGCACCGCGGCGCGCGGATCGCCAGGCTGGACCACTTCAACATCTGCACCCCGGACGTCCCGGCCGCCTACCGCCACTACACCGCGCTCGGCTTCGGCTGCTCGGAGACCATCGAGGGCGACGCCCACGAGCTGTACGCGGCCTGGATGTTCCGCAAGCAGACGGTCCACGACGTGGCGTTCACCGGAGCCGCCGGCCCGCGCCTGCACCACCTGGGCGTCGCCGTGCACGAGTCGCACCAGGTGCTGCACATCGCGGACGTGCTCGGCGCGCGCCGCCTGGAGCAGCACATCGAGCGCGGCCCCGGCCGGCACGGCGTCTCCAACGCCTTCTACGTCTACCTGCGCGACCCCGACGGCCACCGGGTGGAGATCTACACCTCCGACTACTACACCGGCGACCCCGACCACGAGACCTACCGCTGGAGCGTCCACGACGACCGCCGCCGCGACTTCTGGGGCAACGCGGTGATCGAGTCCTGGTACAAGGAGGCCACCCCGGTCCTCGACCTGGAGGGCCGGCCCCAGCCCGTCGCCGATTCGCTGCTCGACGAGTCGGCGGTCACCGTCGGCGCGGACGGGCTCGGCTGAGGTCCTGGCCCGCCGCCGCTCCACGTTCCCCCGCTCAGGACCCGCTCAGGACTGCCTGGGCGGGGGGATGACGGCCGGGCGGTGGGCGATCTCGTCGAGGACGATCAGGGTCTCGGTGCGGGTCACCCCGGGCAGCGCCTGCAGCCGGGCCAGCATGACGTCCCGCAGGTGCCGGGTGTCGCGCAGGCGCAGCAGCACCACGATGTCCGCCGAGCCGGCCACGAACCAGGCGTACTCGACCTCCGGGAAGGCGCTGATGATCCGGCGCGTGTCCTGCCAGTCCGGCTGCGCGCCGGAGACCATGACCAGCGCGCTCACCCCCAGCCCGGTGCGCGCCGGGTCGGTCACCACCGAGTAGCCGAGGATGACGCCCAGCTCGGTCAGCCGCTCGATCCGGGCGTAGGCGGTGGCGCGCGAGATGGTGCACGCCACCGCGATCTGGCTGACCGGAGCCCGGCCGTCCCGGGCGAGCACGGCCAGGATGCGGCGGTCGGTGTCGTCCAGCTCGGGCGGCGGGCCCGCGGGCGGGCCGGCCGGAGGCGTGGGCTGCGGGCCCGCGGGCGGCCCGGGCGGCGGCGCGATCGGCGGGACGTGCGCGTTCCCGCGCGCCCGCGCGCCTCTTGACGTCGGGCCCGGTTGACGGCCTGTCCGGTCCACCACGCCGACCACCCCTTTCCGTCCGACATTCTGCCGGCTCTGGCGGCTACATCCGCACGATCGTCCGGAGATGAAGGCAAACGCTAGTCATAGTGTCGAGCGATGAGCAAGCTTCCGCTGTGGACACCAGCGAATCCCTGCCTCTCGCGGCATCTGCACCCCTCGCGGAGCCCCCCGCGGCGGCCGACTCCGGGCTGCTGCGCCGGCTCTACCGCGCCATGGCGCTGACCCGGGCGATCGACCGGGAGGCGCTCGCGCTCCAGCGCCAGGGCGTCCTGCCCGCCTACGTCCAGGTCCTCGGCCAGGAGGCGGCCCAGGTCGGCAGCGCCGCCGCCTTCGACCCGGCCCGGGACTTCGCCTTCCCGACCTACCGCGAACTCGGCGCGGCGATGGCCTGGGGCGTCGACCCGGTCGGCTACCTCGCCTCGCACCGCGCGCTGTGGCACGGCGGCCTCTGGGACCCGCGCGCGGCGCGCTTCGCCCCGGTCAACGCGGTCGTCGGCGGACCGGTCACGCACGCCGTCGGCTGGGCGCTCGGCGCCCGGCTGGACGGCACGGACGGCTGCGCGCTGGCCTACTTCGGCGACGGCGCCAGCTCGCAGGGCGACGTCCACGAGGCCATGAACACCGCCGGCGTGTGGGGGCTGCCGGTGGTCTTCTTCTGCCAGAACAACCGCTGGGCGCTCTCCGTGCCGACGGAGGAGCAGGTGGCGGGCGGGTCGGTGGCGGCCCGCGCGGCCGGCTACGGCATCGCGGGCGAGCGGGTGGACGGCAACGACGCCGTCGCCGTGCACGCCGCCGTGCGGCGCGCGGTGGAGCGGGCCCGCTCGGGGGGCGGGCCCACGGTCGTCGAGGCCGACACCTACCGCCGCGCCCCGCACTCCACATCGGACGACCCCACCCGCTACCGCGACCGCTCCGAGGAGGCGCACTGGGCCGCCCGCGACCCGCTGGAGCTCACCCGCCGCCACCTGCTCGCGGCGGGCGCGGCGGACGCGGAGTGGATCGCCGCGGCCGACGACGCCGCCCGCCGCGGTGCGCGGGAGGCGGCGGACGCGGTCTCGGCGCTGCCCGAGCCGGGCGGCGAGGAGATGTTCGCCCACGTCTTCGCCCGGCCGACGGCGACCCTGCGCGAGCAGCAGTCGCAGTGGCGGGAGTGGCGCGAGTACCAGGTCGAGTACCAGGAGGTGGCCGGTCGTGACTGAGCTGATGGAGCAGGCCCCCGCGGCCGGCACGGCGGTCCCCGCCGCCCACGCGGGGGTCGTGGGCGGAGCGGCCGGGGCCGCTGCCGGCGGGACGGTCGTCGAGCTGACGATGCAGCAGGCGCTCAACCGCGCGCTGGCGGACGCCCTCGCCGCCGACGACCGCACGCTGGTCTTCGGCGAGGACGTCGGACGGCTCGGCGGGGTCTTCCGGGTCACCGACGGGCTGCGGCGGCGATTCGGCGCGCGGCGGGTCTTCGACACCCCGCTGGCCGAGTCGGCGATCGTCGGCATGGCGGTGGGCCTGGCGATGTCGGGCTGGCGGCCGATCCCGGAGCTGCAGTTCGACGGCTTCGCGTATCCGGCGCTGGACCAGATCGTCAACCAGCTCGCCCGGATGCACTACCGCAGCCGGGGCACGCTGCCGATGCCGGTGACGCTGCGGGTGCCGAGCTACGGTGGCATCCAGGCGCCCGAGCACCACGGGGAGTCGCTGGAGGCGCTGTTCGCGCACGTGCCCGGGCTCAAGGTGGTGTCCCCGTCGACGCCGCGCGAGGGCTACCGGCTGCTGCGGCAGGCCGTCGCGGACCCGGATCCGGTGGTCTTCATGGAGCCCAAGTCCCGCTACTGGGACCGCGAGTCCTTCGACCCGGCGGCGGAGGCCGAGGCGGCCGAGGCGGCGGCGACCGGGCCCGGCTCCCCCTACACGCTGCGGATCGCGCGGCGCGGCCGGCACGCCACCCTGGTGACCTGGGGGGCGATGGTGAAGCGCTGCCTGGAGGTGGCCGAGCTGGCCGCCGAGGACGGCGTCGAGCTGGAGGTCGTGGACCTTCGCTGGCTGTCGCCGCTGGACGCCGAGGGCCTGGCCGCGGCGGTGCGGCGCACCGGACGCGTGGTGGTCGTGCACGAGGCACCGAGGAGAGCGGGGCTCGGCGCCGAGATCAGTGCTCTCGTCATGGAGCGGTGCTTCGACGCGCTGCGCGCCCCCGTCGCCCGGGTCACCGGCTACGACGTGCCGACCCCCGCCGGGCCGCTGGAGGCCCACTACCTCCCCGACGCCGACCGCATCCTGCTGGCCGTGCAGGCCGTACTGGAGGGCTGAACCACCGATGCGCACCTTCCTGCTGCCCGACCTCGGCGAGGGCCTGGTCGAGGCCACCGTGCTGGACTGGCTGGTCGCCGTGGGCGACACCGTCGAGCGCGGCGACCCGCTGGTCGAGGTCGAGACGGCCAAGTCAGCCGTGGAGATCCCCTCCCCGTGGTCCGGCCGGGTGGCCGAGCTGCACGCCGGGACCGGCGCCCGGGTCGAGGTCGGCGCGGCGCTGGTCACCGTCGCGGTCACCGAGGCCGAGGCGGCCGGCGACGCCGGTACGGAACCTGACGCCGAGCCCGGCCTCCTCCCGCCGCCCGGCGCGGACACCGACGCCGGCGCGGGCACCGACGCGCCCGACGCCTCCGCCGCACCCGCGGCGGCCGCCCCCGCGCCCGGGATCGTCGGCACCGTCCCCCGCGACGAGCCCCCGCGCCGCCGCGTCCGCCTCACGCCGCCTCGCGAGGGCTGATCCGTGCACCGACCCGCCCTGCCCACCGACTCCCCGGTCCCGGCCTCCGCGCCCGCCTCGGCGTCGACGTCCGCGTCCGCGTCCGCCGAGCTTCCGCCCGTGCTGCTCCTGCACGGACTGGGCTCCGACCACCGCCTCACCTTCGAGGCCACCGGCTGGATGCGCGCCCTGCACCGGGCCGGCCGCACCTTGATCGCCCCGGACCTCCCCGGGCACGGCGCCGGCCGCGGCCCCGCCTCGCACGACCCGGAGCGCTACCGCGTCCCGCGCCTGGTCGAGGAGGTGTGCGCGCTGCTGGACCGGGCCGCGCCCGGCACCGCGGTCGACGTCGTCGGCTACTCGCTGGGCGCCCGCCTCGCCTGGGAGCTGGCGGCCCGGCGGCCGGAACGCGTGCGGGCCGCGGTGCTCGCCGGCTTCGGCCCCCGGGCGCAGGCCGGCGCCGCGCTGGTGGCGCAGACCGCATCCACCCTGCCCGGCAACGATCCGCAGGCTCTCGCCGCCTGCGTGGAGGGCCTGGCGGCGGACCCCTTCAGCCCCGAGCCGGCGCCGCGCGCGCCGCTGCTGCTCGCCGCCGGCACCCGCGACGAACTCGCCGAGGGGATGGCGGAGCTCGCCGCCGGCCTGCCGGACGTCCGCACCCTGTGGATCGAGGGCCGGAACCACGTCACCGCCGTGTCCGCGAGCAGGTTGAAGTCCGCCGCCGTGGAGTTCCTCGCCTCGGCCCGCCCCCGCCCCGCGTAGTGCGCGCGGAGGCGCGGTCCGCCCCGCGCGTCGGGCGGCGCCTCCGCCGCTCGCGCCGCGGGCCGGAATAGCGTGGCAGCCGCCCTGGTTCTCATCCCCGGCAGCGGGGACCCCCACCCCCAGGCGCAGGCCCACCGAAGGAGGAGCACGCGATGGCCACGATGGAACTGACCGCCGAGAACTTCGAGCAGGTCGTCGAGGGGAACGAGATGGTCCTCGTCGACTTCTGGGCCTCCTGGTGCGGTCCGTGCAAGCAGTTCGGTCCGGTCTTCGAATCGGCCTCGGACCGCCACCCCGGAATCGTCTTCGCCAAGGTCGACACCGAGGCGCAGCCGGAGCTCTCCGCGGCCTTCGAGATCTCCTCGATCCCGACCCTGATGGTGATCCGCGACCGCGTCGCCCTCTACGCCCAGCCCGGCGCGCTGCCCGAGCAGGCGCTGGAGCAGGTCATCGAGCAGGCCCAGGCCCTGGACATGGACGAGGTCCGGGCCAAGATCGCCGCCCAGCAGAACGGCGAGGCCCAGCAGAACGGCCAGGCCCAGCAGGACTGACGCCCTCGGCGGCGCACGCGAACGAGACCGGTGGCCCGGGCGGCATCCGCCCGGGCCACCGGTGTGTCCGGGCCGTCCGGCGACACCCCGTCCGGCGACACCCCGGGACACCGCCGGAATACCCCCAGACGGTTGCAGGTTCAACAACACCCGGGGCCCCGCCGCCCACCGCCCCCGCCCCCTCTCCCGGAAGGAGACCCCATGACCACGACCGGCATGACGACGCCCAGCGGTCAGCCGCTGTCGATGCTCTGGTTCCGCGCCGGGGCGGCCTTCGACGCGAAGGACTACGCCGGGGCGGCCCGTCTGCTCGAGGAGCTGGCCACCGAGACGCCCGGCCGGACCGACGTCCGGATGCTGCTCGCGCGGTCCTACTACCACTCCGCCCAACTGCGGCGCGCCGAGCAGGAGCTGAGGGAGATCATCGAGCGCGACCCGGTCGAGCCCTACGCCCACCTCATGCTCGGCCGCACGCTGCAGCGGCAGGGCCGCGAGGCCGAGGCGACCCGCTACCTCAACCTGGCCGCCGCGTTCAACGGCGAGGCGGCCACCGCGCCCTGACGGCCTCGGAGCCGACGCGCCGTCAGGCCGATCCGAGGCCCCGCATCAGGTCGAGGGCGAGCAGCCGGTCGAAGGACGCGAACGCCTCGAACCGCGCCCCCGGCGGCAGTTGCTCGTCGCCCTCCACCTCGCGCGCCAGCCGCAGCAGCGCGGGCGCGTCCAGGCCCTCCGCGAGGGCGGCCTGGGCGCGCCCCGCCACGCTCTCCGGCACCGGCCGGGAGGGGTGGCGCGCCCACTCGGCCACCCGCTCGCGCCAGCGGGCGAGCAGGTTGTCCGCCACCTCCAGGTGATGCTCCGTCAACTCCGTTGCGGCGTCGTGCGGAGCGGACAGCAGGGCGAGCCGCAGCACCTGCGCGTCGGCCGGGACGGCGGCCTGGGCGTCCACCTCCCCCACCACCAGCACGGGCACATCCGACCCTTCAGCCGAGGCCGCGACCCGCAGGTCCAAGGGCTCGGCCTCCGCGTCGCCGGCCGGCGGTGCGGTCCACAGCGAGTCGGCGAGCGCCCGCAGCCGCTTCTCCGCCTCCGCGCCCAGCGGCGGTCCCGCGAGCAGCAGGCGGACGCGCCGCCGCCCGATCGCATCGGCCGCCCGGGCCAGGGTGTCCGCGACGACGAGGGCCCGCGCCGCCCACAGCCCTCCCGGGTCGTCCCCCGGCCCGACGCCGACGAGCAGTTCGGCCCCGGGCCTGCCGGGCAGCGGCACCGCCCGGCCGGACCTGCCGTCCGTCACCCGCATCTGAATCGCCATAGGGCGAGGCTACGTCCTGCCGCGGGCGGCGCGGGGCAGCGGCGGTCACCCGTCCGCCGCAATCCGGCGAGGCATCCGGAGCGTCCTGGTTCCCGCGCGCCCCGAGGGGAGGCAGGATGCCCCTTGTGCGCCCCCCTTCCCGTCTGCGTGCCCGGCTGTCCGCCCTCCGCCGGTCGCTGCGCGCGCCCCAACGGCCCACCGACGGGGCACGCCCCGACGCGCCGCCGCGGCCGGCCGACCCGCCGCTCCCCGGCCGCCTCCGGCAGGGCACATGGCGCCGGGTGGGGCTGGCCGTCCTGGCCGTGCTGCTGGTCTGGACGGGCGCACTGATCCGCGGCGGGTTCCATCTGCCGGGCAGCGGCGGGCGGCCGCCGTCCAGCGCGGACGGATCGGGCGCCTCCGCCGGAGCGACGCCGACCGCGCCGACCGTCCCGAAGCCGGTCATGAGCCCGCCCGCCGGCGTCTCCGGCCCGGCCGGGATCACGGGTAACTGGAGTTACGTCGCCGGCGACGAGTTCAACGGCACCGGCCTGGACCGCTCGAAGTGGTGCCCCGGCTGGTTCGCGCCGGACGACTCCGGTCCGGTCAACTCCTTCGAGGACCACCCCTACCGCGCGGCGAACGTGACCGAGCCCGGCGACGGGAGCCTGCACCTCGCCCTGACCTCCGACGCCGCCGCGCTGGTCTCCTCCAACCCGCTGGACAAGTGCAACGCCTGGGGCTTCCAGTGGGACGGCCCGGCCGTGATGGAGGCCCGGGTCTACCTCCCCGGCGAGGGCGGGAAGATCAACGACTGGCCGGCCGTCTGGTCGGACGGCCAGAGCTGGCCGCGCAACGGCGAGATCGACGTGGTCGAGGGCCTGCACGGCGAGGCCTGCTACCACGTGCACACCACGGCCGGCGGCCCCGGCGCCTGCGACCGCGGCGACCTCACCGGCTGGCACACCTTCGCGTCCTACTGGAACGGACGGACCGTCACCTTCTACTACGACGGCGAGCGCGTCGGCTCGGCGCCCTACACCGCCACCGGCGAGCAGTACGCGGTGCTGGACTACACCAGCTCCTCGGTGATGGGCGGACCGGAGGCCGCGCCGGCGACCATGGACGTCGACTGGGTCCGCGTCTGGAAGCCGTCGACCGGCCCCGCGGCCTCCGGCTCGCCCGCCCCGCCGCCCACGCCGAGCGCCACGACCGCCACCCCGGCCACCGCCCCCGTCAGGTAGCGGCAACCCGGTGAGGTGACGGCGGCCGGGCGGATCAGGGCTTGCGGGCCACTCCGCCGTACATCTGCACCTCCATGTCCAGCAGCCGCGCGGAGTCCTCGTCCGGGCGCCAGCGGTGGACCAGTGTGACGCCCGGGTCGGCGAGTTCGAGCCCCGCCGCGGCGAACAGCGCCTCCACCTCGGCGCGGTCGCGCGCCCGTTCGGCGATACCGCGCTCGCGGTAGACCGCGAGCCCGTGCGCGACCTCCTGCGGGTTGGAGTCGGCGGTGACGGTCGAGAGCGCCAGCCAGCTCCCGGACGGCAGCGGCTCCATCAGGCGCCGGACGATCTCCTCCGCCTCGCCCTCCCCGGTGATGAACATCAGGATCGCGAAGAGGCTGACGGCCACCGGCCGGTCCAGGTCCAGGGTGTCGCGCAGCACCGGCGAGCCGAGGATCGCGTCGGTGTCGTGCAGGTCGGCCTGGATGTAGCTGGTGCGGCCCTCGGGGGTGCCGGTGAGCAGCGCCCGGGCGTGCACCAGCACCATCGGGTCGTTGTCGACGTAGACCACTCGCGCGGCCGGGTGCACCCCCTGCGCGACCTGGTGCAGGTTGGGCTCGGTGGGCAGGCCGGCGCCGATGTCGAGGAACTGGTCGACCCCTGCCTCGGCGGCCAGGAAGTGCGTGGCCCGCCGCATGAACTGGCGGTTGGCCCGCATCGACACCGGCAGGCTCGGCCAGGGCCGGACGATCTCGCTGGCGGCGTCCCGGTCCACCGGGAAGTTGTCCTTGCCGCCGAGCAGGTAGTCGTAGATCCGGGCGGGATGTGCGATGTCGGTCCGCAGTTCGACGCGTCCCTCGTCCTGCGCCATGCACATCCCCTTCGCCGTGTTCCGGGCCCACCCGCGATGCTCTGCGATCATCGGCGATGATGCCACGCCCGAGCGGTCCGCGCACGTACCTCCAGGGCCCGCGGACGGCGGGGCTGACGCGCCGTCAACCCCGCCGCGGTCCAAGTGGATCGACTCAGAGGATGGCGCCCGGGGTGTACGCCGCGGCCTCCGGGTGCCGCTGGACGATCTCCTCGACCTGCCGGACGACCTCGGCGACCTGCGCCCCGGCCGCGCCGGTGAAGGAGATCCGGTCCGCGAGCAGCGCGTCCAGCGCCGCCCGGTCCAGCGGGATCCGCTCGTCGGCGGCGAGCCGGTCCAGCAGCTGGTTCTCGCGGGCGCCCTCGCGCATCGCCAGCGCCGAGGCCACCGCGTGCTCCTTGATGACCTCGTGCGCGGTCTCCCGGCCGACACCCGCCCGCACCGCCGCCATCAGCACCTTGGTGGTGGCCAGGAACGGCAGGTAGCGGCCGAGTTCGGCCTCGATCACGGCGGGGAAGGCCCCGAACTCGGCGAGCACCGTCAGGAAGGTCTCGACCAGTCCGTCGAAGGCGAAGAAGGCGTCCGGCAGGGCGACCCGGCGCACCACCGAGCAGGAGACGTCGCCCTCGTTCCACTGGTCGCCGGCCAGCTCGCCGGTCATCGACAGGTACCCGCGCAGGATCACCGCGAGGCCGTTCACGCGCTCGCAGGAGCGGGTGTTCATCTTGTGCGGCATCGCCGAGGAGCCGACCTGGCCGGGCTGGAAGCCCTCGGTGACCAGTTCGATCCCGGCCATCAGCCGGATGGTCTTCGCCAGCGAGGACGGCCCGGCGGCGAGCTGGACCAGGGCGGAGAGCACCTCGAAGTCCAGCGAGCGCGGGTAGACCTGGCCGACGCTGGTCAGCGTCGCGTCGAAGCCGAGGTGGCCGGCGACCCGCCGCTCCAGCTCGGCGAGCTTGGCCTGGTCGCCGCCGAGCAGGTCGAGCATGTCCTGGGCGGTGCCGACCGGGCCCTTGATCCCGCGCAGCGGGTAGCGGGCGATCAGCTCCTCCAGCCGGCGGTAGGCGACCAGCACCTCGTCGGCGGCGGTCGCGAAGCGCTTGCCGAGCGTGGTGGCCTGGGCGGCTACGTTGTGCGAGCGGCCGGCCATCACCTGGTCGGAGTACCGCGCGGCGAGTTCGGCGAGGCGGGCCAGCAGTGCCACCGTGCGGTCGCGGACGTGCTCCAGCGACTGGCGGATCTGCAGCTGCTCGACGTTCTCGGTCAGGTCCCGGGAGGTCATCCCCTTGTGGATCTGCTCGTGCCCGGCGAGGGCGCTGAACTCCTCGATCCGGGCCTTGACGTCGTGCCGGGTGACCCGCTCGCGCTCGGCGATGGAGGCCAGGTCGACCTTCTCGACCACGCTCTCGTACGCGGCGACCGCGTCCGCCGGCACCTCGATGCCGAGGTCGGCCTGGGCCTTGAGGACGGCGAGCCACAGGCGGCGCTCGAGGACCACCTTGTGCTCGGGGGACCACAGCACGGCGAGGTCCGCGGAGGCGTACCGGGCGGCCAGGACATCGGGGATCTGGGGCTTGGGGCTCACGTCCGGCAAGCCTAACAGTCCGTCGGCCCCTGGATTTCCCCAGCTCAACCGCTACGCGCGTCACACCCGCGACGCGCGGCTCGCCAGCCCGCGGCTCAGCGGACCAGCAGGTCGAGCAGGCGGTGGGCCTCCGCCTCGGGATCGGCGGTGAGGCCGGAGTGGATCGGGCCGGGGCGGACGACCGTGCTGCGCGGCGCCGTCAGCCAGCGGAAGCGCTGCCCCGCCGACTCCCCCGCCGCCTGCCCCGCCGCGGCACCGCCCGCGCAGACGCCTTCGATCGCCCGCAGCGCCCGCCGCACGCCCTCCACGTCCGCCCGCGGGTCCAGCGCGAGCAGCCGCCGCTCGTCCAGATGGGTGAGCGCCCGGACCCAGGAGGCGGTGTGGAAGTAGACGATCACGCCGACGTTGATCTGCTCCTCGCGTTCCGCCCGCGGCACCGCGCGCAGCAGCGCGTACTCGAACACCCGCCGCTCACCGGAGCCGCCGCCGCAACCGCCACCGGAGCCGCCTGCTCCGCCGTGATCCTGGCAGCCGCCGTGGTCGCGGCCCTCCACGCGCCCGCCGCTCATCGCGTCCTCTTCCGTACCCAGTCGCCCAGCGAGCCGCCGCGCTCCGGGTCCGGCTCCGAGGCGGAGCGCGCCGCGGCGCCCTCGGGCACCGTCGGCAGCCACTCCGTCCTGGGCTCGGCCATCCGCAGCAGCAGCTGCCGCACGTACGCCTCGCGCACCTCGTCCGGCGCGCCGAACCCGGGCTCGCCCGCCAGCCAGGCATCCGGAACCAGCGCCACCACCTCGCGCAGCAGTTCCTCGGTCACCAGCGGGGCCAGCGCCGCGTCCGCGGCCGCCACGTCCGGCGCGAAGGAGACCAGGGCGTGGTCCGAGCCGTCGTACACCCGGCGCGCCGACGCCTCCGCCCGCGGCCAGTTGTGATGGAAGATCAGTGAGGCGCCGTGGTCGATCAGCCACAGTTCCCCGTGCCACATCAGCAGATTGGGGTTGCGCCAGGAGCGGTCGACGTTGCCGATCAGCGCGTCGAACCAGAGCACCCGCCCGGCGAGCTCCGGGTCGACCTCGAAGGCCAGCGGGTCGAAGCCGAGCGAGCCCGGCAGGAAGTCCATGCCCAGGTTGACCCCGCCGGAGGCCTTCACCAGCTCCTGGACCTCCTGGTCCGGCTCGGCCAGCCCCAGCACCGGGTCGATGTCGACCAGCACCAGCTCGGGCACCCGCAGCCCCAGCCGTCGCCCCAGCTCACCCGCCACGATCTCGGCGACCAGCGCCTTGCGCCCCTGCCCCGCCGCGGTGAACTTGGCGACGTAGGTGCCCAGGTCGCAGGCCTCGACCAGGCCGGGCAGCGAACCGCCCTCCCGAAACGGCGTCACATAGCGGACGGCCGTCACTTCTCGCAGCATGCCGGCCACCCTACCCGGCGCATGATCGCCGGAGGTCGCGGGCAGGAGCGGGACACGGCCGGTGACACGGCCGGCCCGACCGCCGCACGGCCGCGAGGCGCAGCGGTGGCGGCCCCAGCGCCCCCGTGCCAGGGTGGCGGACAGGACGGGGGCCCGCCTTTCCCAGGCCCAGGGCACGACCGACCACGACCGACCGAGGGATGTGCACAGATGGAACGACCCCGGATCCTCGTCGTCGGCGGCGGCTTCGCCGGCGTCGAATGCGTCCGCAAGCTGGAGCACTCGCTGACTCCGGCCGAGGCCGAGATCGTGCTGATCGCGCCGTTCAGCTACCAGTTGTACCTGCCCCTGCTCCCGCACGTCGCCGCCGGCGTGGTCACCACCCAGTCGGTGGCGATCTCGCTGCGCCGGATGATGCACCGCACCCGGATCGTGCCCGGCGGGGCGATCGGGGTGGACACCCAGGCCAAGGCCGTGGTGGTGCGCAGCATCACCGACGAGCTCAGCGTCGAGCGCTACGACCACCTGGTGCTGGCGCCCGGCAGCATCACCCGGACCTTCGACATCCCTGGCCTGCCGGACTACGCGCGCGGCATGAAGACCCTGGCCGAGGCCGCCTACCTGCGCGACCACGTGATCGCCCAGCTGGACCTGGCGGCGGAGGCCACCGACCCGGTCGAGCGCGAGTCGCGGCTGCGCTTCGTGGTCGTCGGCGGCGGCTACGCCGGCACCGAGACCGCCGCCTGCCTGCAGCGGGTCACCACGGCCGCGGCCAAGCGCTACCCCAACCTGGACCCGTCCTGGATCCACTGGCACCTGATCGACATCGCCCCGAAGCTGATGCCGGAGCTCGGCGACAAGCTCGGCAGGACCGCGATGGAGACCCTGCAGAAGCGCGGGATCGAGATCTCGCTCGGTGTCTCGGTGGCCGAAGTCGGCCAGGACACCGTGAAGTTCACCGACGGCCGGACGCTCCCCTGCCGCACCCTGGTGTGGACGGCGGGCGTCGCCGCCTCGCCGCTGATCGGCACGCTGGACGCGGAGACCGCGCGCGGCCGGCTGGTGGTCACCCCGGAGATGACCGTTCCCGGCCGCGAGAACGTCTACGCGCTCGGCGACGCCGCCGCCGTGCCGGACCTGGCCAAGGGCGGCGACGCGGTCTGCCCGCCGACCGCCCAGCACTCCATGCGCCAGGGCAAGGCGGTGGCCCGCAACATCATCGCCGCGCTGCGCGGCAAGCCGCTCGTCCCCTACCGGCACCAGGACCTCGGTCTGGTCGTCGACCTCGGCGGCGCGGACGCGGTCTCCAAGCCGCTCGGCATCGAGATGACGGGCCTCCCGGCGCAGGCCGTGGCCCGCGGCTACCACCTCGCGGCGATGCGGACCTTCGCCGCCCGCTACCGCACCGCGGCGAACTGGCTGCTCAACGCGACGGCCGGCGACGACTTCGTCCGCACCGGCTTCCAGCTCCGCCGCCCCGCGACGCTGCGCGACTTCGAGTACACCGACTCCTACCTGACCCCGGAGCAGGTCAAGGAGCACGTCAACAGCCTGGTCGCGCACGCCTGACGCGCATCCTGCGGGTCCGGTGCCCGCCGCCCGGTCTCAGCCGGCGGCGGGCACCAGCCCGACGGACGGATACCCGGAGGTCCACCAGGCCCGGCCGGACGGTGTCACCGCGAACGCCTCCAGTCCGGGCCGGCCCTCCAGCCACTCGCGCGCCGCGGCCGGGCCGCCGTCGGGCGCGGCGCTCATCGCGAAGGCGGCCGTCGCGGCGATGTCCACCTCGGTGAGCGAGGCGCCGACGACGGTCAGCGAGGCCAGCGCGTGGACGCTGCGGCCGGTGTGCGGGTCGAAGATGTGCGCGCCGCGCTCGGCCGTCCCCGAGGTCGCCACCGCCAGCGGCGCCCGGCCCGGGCTCGCCTCCGCCGCCTCACCTGCGCCTCCCGCGCCGCCGGCCTCCCGGCGCACCACGGTCGCGAAGGCGCCCGGCCGCAGCGGGTGCGCGACCGCGATCGACCAGCCGCGCCCCGGTTCCGCCTCCCCGTACGCCTGGACGTCGCCGCCGCCGTTGACGCAGACGTCGGCGCAGCCGGCGTCGAGCAGGGCGCGCGCCGCCCGCTCGACCGCCCAGCCCTTCACCGCGCCGGAGGGGTCCAGCCGTCCCGCCGCGCGGGCGCTGAACCAGCCGCCGCTGTCCCGCTCGGCCCGCCCGCACAGCTCCAGCACCTCGGCCACCTCCGGCGCGCAGTCCGCGAGGGCGAGCGTGCCCCGGCCGAGGCGGGAGACGTCGCTGTCCGGGCGGAAGGTGGAGAAGACCTCGTCCGCCCGGTGCAGCAGCCGCACCGCGCGCCGCAGCGCCTCCAGGGCCGCCGCCCGGCCGGCGCCGCTGCCACCGCAGGCGGCGTCCGGGGCCGGGCGCAGCTGGAAGGAGACCACGGTGCCCATCACCGGCTCGGCGTGCCGGAGCACGGCGGCGCCGTCGTCCGGCCGCTCCCGTCCGCTCTCCCGCCCCTCCGCGGATCCGCTGCTCACGGGGCGTCAGATCCCGCGCCCGCCGAGCGCGGCGGCCGGGGCCGGGCGGACCATGGCCGCGACGTCCTCCGCCAGCCGCCCGGCGTCCTCGGGGTCCAGCTCGGCGGTGGTGATCCGGATGCCCGGGCGGGAGGCCAGCCGGTAGCGGGAGCCGGGCGCCACCGCCCAGCCGCGCGCCAGCAGCCCGGCGACGACCACGGTCTCGTCGGCGACCGGGACCCACACGTTGAGCCCGCTGCGCCCGTGCGCCGGCACGCCGCGTGCCCGCAGGGCCTCCAGCAGGGCGTCCCGCCGCAGGCCGTAGGCGCGGCCGACCGCGACCGGGTCGGCGGCCGACCACAGTTCGGCGGTCGCCCGCTGCAGCAGGTGGCTGACCCAGCCCGGGCCGAGGCGCTGCCTGCCCAGCACCCGGTCGACGGTCTCGGCGTCGCCGGCCACCACGGCCACCCGCAGGTCGGGACCGAGCGCCTTGGCGGCGGAGCGGGCCACCGCCCAGTGGCGCACCACCGGCGTCCCGGCGGCACCGGACCCGCCGGGGTGCGCGCAAAGCGGGTGGTGCGGCAGGTCGACGATGCCGTGGCCGTGGTCGTCCTCGATCAGCAGCACGTCCTGATGGTCCGCCAGCGCCGCGCGCAGCTCGGCCGCACGCGCCGCGCCGACCGCCGCGCCCGTCGGGTTCTGGGCGCGGGCGGTCACCACCAGGGCGCGCGCGCCGTCCGCGAGCGCCCGGTAGACGGCCGCGGGCAGCGGGCCGTCGTCGTCCACCGGCACCGGCACCGGGCGCAGGCCGAGCGCCGGCAGCAGGTCGATCAGGCTGGCCCAGCCCGGGTCCTCGACCGCGACCGTGTCGCCGGGTCGCAGCCAGGCCTGGAAGATCCGCTCGATGGCGTCCAGCGACCCGGAGGCGACCGCGAGCCGGCCGCCGGGGATGCCGTCCGCGGCGAAGCTGCCCCGGGCGACCGCGCCCAGGGTCTCCTCCAGGGCGGCGGCGCCGTAGCGGACGGGCATCCCGGACTGGGCGGCCGCGGCGGCCCCCAGGGCGCGGCTCAGCGCGCCCGCGGGGTCGGGCAGCAGGTCGACGGCGGGGTTGCCGTGCGCGAGGTTCCGGGCGCCGGGCGGGACCGGCAGGGTGGCGGCCTCCCGCGTGGTCAGCGCCGGGCGCGGCAGGACCCTGCTGCCGCGTCGGCCGGCCGTCTCGATCACCCCGCGGTCGCGCAGCAGCCGGTAGGCGGCGGCCACGGTGTTGGGGTTCACGCCGAGCCGGCTCGCCAGCTCGCGCAGCGGGGGCAGCAGGGCGCCGGGCGGGAGCTCGCCCTCGCCGACGGCGCGCTCGACGTCGGCGGCGATCTCGGCCGCCCGCCGTCCGGTGATCCGCGGGGCCGCGGAGGGACCCGGGGCGCTCGCTGTTGCTTCCCGCATCGCACCATTATGCACTAGTACAACCGTCGGCACCAGCGCCCACGCCGGAGCCCTGTCGGTGCCCGCGGGCCGCCGGTCGGCCGCCGGTCCGGGCGCCGGTCGGGCGCCGTGGACCGATCCCCGGCAGCCTCACTCTGACGGTCCATCAGCGCATCGCCCTACCCTGCGGGGTCCGGTATGCGCCCCTAGGCTGAATCGAAGGTTGGTCACAGGAGACAGCAGACACCCCGTCACGTCACGACTGCCGCAGGCCGCCCAGCGCAGGCCCGCCCTCACTCCCGGGAGCACGCCCTGTCCAGTTCGCACCCGTCACCGCCCGCGCCCGCGGAGGGCCACGTCGGACGTGTCGTCTTCATCTCCGCCGCGGCGGCCATGGGCGGATTCCTCTTCGGCTACGACAGCTCCGTCATCAACGGCGCGGTCACCGGCATCCAGCACCGCTTCCACGTCAGTAGCGGCACCACCGCCACCATCGTCGCCTCGGCACTGCTCGGCTCGGCGGTGGGCGCGCTGAGCGCCGGCTGGCTCTCCGACCGGCTCGGACGCATCCGGGTGATGCAGATCGCCGCGCTGCTCTTCGCCATCAGCGGCGTCGGCTCGATGTTCCCGCCGAACGACACCGTGCTGACGCTGTGGCGGGTGGTCGGCGGTATCGCCATCGGTATCGCCTCCGTGGTCTCCCCCGCCTACATCGCCGAGGTGGCGCCGCCGGCCATCCGCGGCCGGCTGGCCTCCTTCCAGCAGGCGGCGATCGTGCTCGGGATCTTCATCTCGCAGCTGGTCAACTACGCCGTCAACCAGGGCGCGGGCGGCAACCCGAACGACCCGATCGCCGGCATCCAGGCCTGGCAGTGGATGCTCGGCATCGAGACCGTGCCGGCGCTCGTCTACGGCGTCATGTCGCTGCTGATCCCCGAGTCCCCCCGCTACCTGATCGCCAACGGGCGCGACGCCCAGGCCCGCCGGGTGCTCGCCACCGTGGAGGCGCCCGGCACCGACCTGGACGCCCGCGTCCGCGAGATCCACCGGGTGCTGGAGACCGAGTACAAGCCGACCCTGAAGGACCTGTGGGGCGGCAAGGTCGGCTTCCTCGGGGTGGTGTGGATCGGTATCGGCGCCTCGGTGTTCCAGCAGTTCGTCGGCATCAACGTGATCTTCTACTACTCCTCGCTGCTGTGGCAGTCGGTCGGCATCAACGCCAGCAACTCGCTGCTGATCAGCGTCTCCACCTCGCTGGTCAACATCGTCGGCACGGTGATCGCGATGGCGCTGGTGGACCGGGTGGGCCGCCGCCCGCTCGCGCTCACCGGCTCCGCGGGCATGGCCGTCGCCCTCGCGCTCGCCGCCTGGGCCTTCTCCTACCGCCACGGCACCGGCACCAACGCCACGCTCCCCAGCGCGCAGGCCACCGTCGCACTGGTCGCGGCGCACGTCTTCGTGCTCTGCTTCGCCTTCTCCTGGGGCGTGGTCGTCTGGGTGCTGCTCGGCGAGATGTTCCCCAACCGGATCCGCGCCCTGGCGCTGTCCGTCGCCGCGGCCGCGCAGTGGATCGCGAACTGGGCGATCACCGAGAGCTTCCCGACCCTGTCCGACTGGAACCTCTCGGCCACCTACGTGATCTACGCCTGCTTCGCCCTGCTCTCCATCCCCTTCGTCTACTTCTTCATCCGCGAGACCAAGGGCAAGGCGCTGGAGGAGATGGGCTGACGCTCCGCGGAGTGTTCGCCGCGTGCGGGGGAAGGAGCATGCTGGGGTCAGGAGCGAGCCGAAGGGGGTGGCCGCCATGGCACCACTGCCACTGATCTGCCCGCGCTGCGGCCGGCCGCAGCAGGTGGTCCCGAGCGGATCGGGCCGCCATCACGAACAGCAGCACCCGCCGGTCCGGGTCGTCCACACCGCCACCGGCGAGGAGGAGTGCGCCCGCCCGGAGCACGACGAGGGCTCCGGCGCCGACGACGTCCTCGGCACCGGGGACTCCGGGCCGACCGGCCCGGCCGCCGCGGTCTGATCCCCGAGCCGGCCCGGTCCGGCCGCCCTGCCCGGTCCGGCCGTCCGGCCCGGGCGTGGGCGGCCACCGGGCTGGGCTGCGTGGCCGTGCCGAAGGACGGGCCCCGGTCGGTCGGCGCGGGCGCCGCTCCGGCGGCGGGGCGCTGGTTCCGGTGCGGGATCCCGGATCCGCGGCCTTCCCGTCCTCCGAGGATCCGATCCGCGTCTCAGCCGGCCGCGCGCTCGCAGGCGAGGGTGAGCGTCAGCGTGCTCGGGTTGATACCGGTCGCGGAGAGGATCTGCGCGGCGCGGCTGGTGGGGTCCGCGGCGAGCTCGGCCAGCAGCTCCAGGTCGTCGGGCTCGCCGTTCGCCGCGCCGCGGATCGCGGCCCCGACGCGCGCCCGGTGCAGGGCCATCACCGCCGCACGGCTCCAGCCGACCGGCCCCGCCCAGCCCTCCGGCTCCTGCGCCTCGGCGTCGGCCGGCCCTTCGCGGCGGTCGTCCCGGACGGCCGCGACCGCTCCCGTGCCGGCCTCGCCGAGTTCGGCGGAGCCCTGCCAGCGGCGGCCGAAGCCGATGCTGCGCTGCGCGAGGTAGCCCATCAGCCGGGCGGCCTGCGCGGGCTGCGGCGCCACCGCGGCCAGCGCCTCCGGGTCCGCCTCCAGCAGCGAGTGCAGGAGGTGGCCGGTGTCGACCTCGGCGTCGCCGGTCCGCGCGGCGCGGCGGCGCGCGGCGGCCGCGATCATGGCCAGGGGCGGGCGCCGCCGGGCGGCGGAGGCGGAGATCGTCTGGCGGTTCTCGCCCCGCGGTCCGTCCTCAGCGGGCCCGGCGAGGGTCGTCGGTGGGAGGGAAGCGCCGTCGAACGCCGGCCGCGCCGGCTCGCATCGGAATCCGGACATGCTGTCCACCACATCTGTCTGTTCGAGGGGAGGGCATCCCCGGAGCAGCCGATCCACCGCCCTCGCCCCGGCGCGGAGCGAGGAGGGATCCGGAGGCAACCATCCGCGCCACCCGAACGAGTGACACGGACTCCGGCGGCCACAGCGGAGGTCACGCCGGGAAGTCTGCGCCGGTCGGTGACCGTGCGTCAACCCGCCGATACGATCAGCAGCTTGAGGCAGGTCACGGGGGCATATGCTGCCCTGACGGACCTGGGACGATCTCTGCTTGGGCCGCCGCGCGCTGTCACCCGCGGGCGGGAGCGCGTGCCCATCGTGCGCGCCCCTCCCCGGTGCGAGTGCGCGGATACGGGGCGCGCGAGAGCTACGCGCGCGCCGCAACCACACGCCGCCCACATGCGTCACACATCATGACGGTGCTCCCCTGCGGCAACCCCGGCACCGGCACGACTCGACACCCCTCCCGCTCTCCCGCCCTCGGAGCCTCCGGAGTCCCGTGGTCCCAACCGACAAACCCCTGCTCTTCCTCGACGTCGACGGAGTCCTCAACCCGGTGCGCCCGCGCGCGGAGGCCGGCTTCCGCACGCACTCCCTGCTCGGCACCCGCGTGCTGCTCTCCCGCGCGCACGGCCGCTGGCTGCGCGAGCTCGCCGACGTCTACGACCTGGTGTGGGCCACCACCTGGGAGCAGTACGCGAACGAGCTGATCTGCCCGCTGCTCGGGTTACCGGCCCTGCCGGTCGTCCCCCTCACCGCCCCGGAGCCGGTCGCCGCCTGCGCGATGGCGGGCGGCTCCGGCCGCTCGTGGTCCTGGTCCGGCGGATACGACGACGCCGACGCCCTCGCGGAGGACGGCGACTGGCATCCGATCCTGCGCTTCGCCGACGACCGGCCGTTCGCCTGGCTCGACGACGTGATCCCGACCCGCCTGCTGCAGAGCTGCGCCCGACGCGAGGACCGGCTGCTGGTCCCGGTCGACCCGGGCGAGGGCCTGCGCCGCCGGGAGGTGGACATACTCCTGCGCCGGCCGCCCCGCCGCCCGCACGCCTGACGCGCGAGCGGAACGGGGCGACCGGCGCGGTCCCGGCCGGCGCGGGCTCTGCCCGGCGCGTCGCGGGATCAGGCGTCCTGGACGCCGTCCTCCGGCTCGTCCGGGCCTTCGGCCTCAGAGCCCCCGGCCTCGGAAACCCCGGCCTCGGAGTCCTCGGCCTCGGAGTCCTCCGCGTCGGCCAGCAGCAGGTAGAGCTTGCGGCGCGCCTCGTCGACGATCTCCATCGCCCGCCGCCGCTGCCGCGCGCTGCCACCGGTCTGCACCTGCCACAGCGCGGACATCAGCCCGCCGACCGCCTGCTTGGCGTTGAGCAGCTCCGAGCGGTCGAACGGGGCCGGTCCGGCCTCGTCCCAGGGGGCCTCGGGGCCGGTGTCGGCCTCGGCGCGACCGGCCTCGGTGAGCCGGAACAACCGCTTGCCGCCCTCCTCCTGACCGATGATCAGACCCTCGTCCTCCAGGAGCTGGAGGGTCGGGTAGACCGAGCCGGGGCTCGGCCGCCAGTTGCCGTCGGTCAGCTCGCCGATCCGCTGGATCATCTCGTAGCCGTGCATCGGCCGCTCGCGCAGCAGGGCGAGCAGGGAGGCGCGGACGTTGCCGCGGCGCGCCCGCGACCGCCCGCCGCGCGGCCGGTGGGCCCACGGGCCCCAGTCGCCGCGCCCCCCGCGCGGACCGGGCCCCCAGGGCGGGGGTCCGAAGGGCCCCTCCGGCCCGCCGCGACCGCCAGGGCCCCCGTGGCCGCCGCCAGGTCCGCCGAAGCCGCCCGGCCCGAACGGGCCGAAGGCGGCGCGGGCCTCGCCGCGCCCCTCGCCGAACGGACCCCGCGTGCCGCGCGGTCCGCCACCCCGCCCGCGCCACGCCCGGCCGCCGAACTCGCGGCCGCCGAACTCCCGGGCACCGAACCCGCGCGGGTCGAACATCTCTCCGGGTCGCATGACGACCCTCCTCTCCTCATGAGCGATCTCTATCGATTCACTCTCGATAGCTCGACGATATATCGGTAACGAGCGCATGGCAAGAGAAACCGACACCGCACGGAGGTCCACGCGGGTCGGCCGCCCTCGGGATCCGCTTCTCAGTCGCGCCGCACGGCCGCCAGCCAGGCGGGGGCGCCGTCGGGACCGTGCATCCGGGTCCGGATCCGGTCCTCCGTCAGGCTGCTGACGCTCCATCCGCTGCCGGGACCGAACGCCGCGCGCAGCTCCCGCTCGCTGACCGGGTGCGGGCCGGGCTCGGCGGCGCGGTCGCTGAAGCAGAGCAGGTGCAGCACCCCGCCGGGCTCGGTGACGGCGGCGAGCGCGGCGAGGTACCGCGCCCGCTCGGCGGCGCCGAAGGTGTGGAAGAGCCCGCAGTCCAGCACGGAGCCGAAGCGCCGTCCCAGGGCGTCCAGGTGCAGCGCGTCGGCGTACGCGAACTCGGCGGCGATCCCGCGCTCCCCGGCCTTCCGGCGCGCCGCCGCCAGGGCCGTCTCCGCCACGTCGACGCCCAGCACCGGGAGCCCGGCGGCGGCGATGTGGAGGGCGTTCTCGCCGGTGCCGCAGCCGGCGTCGAGCACCGCGCCGGAGAAGCCGCCCCCGGCGGCCACCCGCACCACCGCCGGCTGCGGTTCCCCGATGTCCCAGGGGGCGGGGCCGTCGCGATAGGAGGCGTCCCAGGAGCGGCCGGCCATCCGCTCGTGCGTGGTGGGCGGCCGGCCGCCGAAGCCGTCCTCCGCCGGGCTGCCTGGACGTTCGGGCATCGCCGTCCCCTTTCCGCCGGGCCACCGGGCCGGGCCACCGGGCCACCGGGTCCGTCACTGTCGATGCTGCCACCGCTGCCCGCCGGCGGGCCTCAGCCCGAGGGCCGACTCGCCGGGCGCAGGGCGCCTCGCGGCCTCCCGCCCCGGAACGCCGTGCCGACGACAGCGGCGGCCGACTTCTGCAGCAGGCTGTAGGCGAGGATCGGCAGCAGTACCTCCGGCCGGTCGGCGAAGCGGGCCGCCGCCAGCACCGCCGCCGCGCTGCTGTTGTTCATGCCGGTCGCGAAGGTCATCGCGATGGCGTCCTCGGTGTCGCAGCGGGCCAGCCAGGAGAGACCGGCTCCGGCCAGGAACGTCGCCGCGCACACCGCCCCCGCCGAGACGAAGGTCAGCGCCAGCAGGTCGGGATCCGGGCTCCGCAGCACGCGCCCCAGCGCCCCGGACGCGTTGAGGTAGCACAGCGCCAGCACGACCACGAGGTTGACGGGTCTGACCACCGCACGCAGCGGCAGCGTCCGTCGCTCGCCCAGAGCTCGCCGCAGCCCGATCCCCGCCAGGCAGGGCGCCACCACGGACACCAGCGCGAACGTGCCGACGGCCGTGCCCGCGAGGTGGTCGATCCGGGCGGTGTCGTCCAGGCCGCCGGCCCCGTCCGGTCCGACCAGCCCGCCCGCCAGCCGCAGCCCCAGCGGCACGGTGAGCGGACTGAGCAGGGTGGACCCGAGCACCATCGTCACCACCAGCGGCACGTTCCCGCCGGCGTTCTGCCCCCACGCCGCGGCGCCCCCGGCGATCGGCATCGCCAGCACCAGTAACAGCCCGACCAGCAGGGCCTCGGTCTCCGCCGGATCACCCCACGGCCGCAGCAGCAGCGCGAGCACCGGGAGCAGCAGGAGCGGCAGCAGCGCGTTGCCGAGCACCCCGGCCACCACCCGCCCGGGCCGCCGCACCACCCCGCGCAGGTCGGCCGGGCGCACCCCGAGCCCCGCGTTGAAGAGCATCGCCGCGAGCAGGACCGCCGACACGGTCAGCTCCCCGCCGGCGCCCGGCGCGGGCAGGTGCCAGCGCCGCACCGCGACACCCGGCCCGGGGAGCAGGGCGGCCAGCGCGTAGCAGAGCAGCATGAGCGGGAGCAGGCGTCGCTGAGCAGCGGCGACGCAGGCGGAGAGGCATACGGATGCGCGATTTCTGATCACGCTCCGGATTCTAGGCATTACGGAACGCCCCGACGGAAAGTTGTCCACAGGCCCCGGATGTCCACAGGCGCCCGGTCCGCCGCACCCCGGTCCGATGCCTCCGCGATAGCGTCGGCGTATGAGGATCCGCACCGTGGACGCGTTCACCGATCGCCCCTTCGCGGGCAACCCGGCGGCGGTCGTGCTGCTGCCCGCCGACGAGCCGTGGCCGCAGGACGACTGGCTGCAGCAGGTCGCCCTGGAGATGAACCTCTCCGAGACCGCCTTCGCCCGCCCCGAGGCCGAGGGCGCCGACGCCCGCGCCGGGGCGGACGGGGCGGACGGGGCGGCCGCGGGGGTCTGGCGGCTGCGCTGGTTCACGCCCGCCACCGAGGTGGACCTCTGCGGTCACGCCACCCTCGCCACCGCGCACGTCCTGCACAGCACGGGCGCCCACCGCGGCCCGGTCCGCTTCCGCACCCGCAGCGGCGAGCTGGCCGCCGAGACCGGCGAGGACGGCGCGATCACCTTGGACTTCCCGGCCAACCCGCCGCGCCCGGTCCCCGTCCCGCCCGGGCTCGCCGGGGCGCTGGGCACCGAGCCGGTGGCCGCCTTCGACACGGGCGCGCTGGGGGACCTGCTGGTCGAGCTGGCCGACGAGGACGCCGTCCGCGCGCTCAGCCCCGACCTGAGCGCCCTCGCCGGCCTCGGCATCCGCGGCGTCATCGTCACCGCCCGCGCGCGGGCCGCCGACGGCGCCGACGGCTACGACTTCGTCTCGCGCTTCTTCGGCCCGGCCGTGGGCGTGCCGGAGGACCCGGTGACCGGCAGCGCGCACACCGCTCTGGCGCCCCTGTGGTCGGCGCGGCTGGGCCGCGACCGGCTGACCGGACTGCAGGCCTCCGCCCGCAGCGGCCTGGTCGGGACGGAGCTCGCGGGCCACCGGGTCCGGCTCACCGGCCGCGCGGTCACCGTCCTGGAAGCGGAGCTGCTCGTCCGGTGACCCGGCCACGCCCGGCGGCGGCCCGCGGCGGCCGGGATCCGGGCCGGGTGCGGCGGGTCAGGTGAGGTCCGGGCCCTGCCGCCGGACGTCCTGGACCTGCCGCAGCGCCTCGCGCAGGTCCCCGAGCCAGCGGTCGGCGTTGCGCCCGACCTGCTGGACGCACCAGGACAGCGCCTCGCTGCGGCTGCGCGCGACCCCGGCGGCGACCAGCGTGTCCAGGATCCGCCGCTCGGGCTGGCGCAGCCGGGTCATCGCGGGCACCGAGAGCGTGGTGAACATGACGCGCCGGCCGCCGCACTCCACGCCCCAGGAGACCTTGCGGCCGAAGCGGGCCTCCGCCTCCCGGGCGACGGCTATCCGCAGGCCGCGGCTGTGCTCGCGGAACCCGACGACGGCCTTCTCCAGCAGCGGCAGCGCCGCCGCGGGCGCGCCGTCCTCACCGGGCGGCGCCGGAATCCGGCCGACGACCGTGATCTCCTCGCGGTCGACGACGATCTCCGGAGCCGCCTCGAACATGTCCTCGGGGAGCCGGGCGGCGAACCAGTCCGCCAGCGACGCCCCCGTATCACCCGTGTCACCCGCAGTCATGTAATCAGGATTACACCCGTGCGCGGGCGCGCGGTACCGGTCCGCCCGGGAATCAGGTCGGCAGCCAGCTCACATGCCCAGCGAGCAGCACGTACCCCACGAAAGCCACCGAGTCGATCAGCCAGTGCGCCACCGCCATCGGCGCCACCCGGCCCCAGCGGCGGAACAGCCAGCAGAAGATCACGCCCATCACGAGGTTCCCGAAGAACCCGCCGATGCCCTGGTAGAGGTGGTACGAGCCGCGCAGCAGCGCGCTCGCCGCGACCGTGGCCGGCCAGCTCCAGCCGAGCCGCTGCAGACGGCGGGTCAGGTATCCGAGCACGATGACCTCTTCGACCACCGCGTTCTGCGCCGCCGAGAGGATCAGGACCGGGATCCGCCACCAGACGTCCGGCAGGGTGGTCGGGACGACCGTGAGGTTCGCCCCCGCGGCGCGCGCGGCCAGGTAGAGGGCGAGCCCGCCGCCGCCGATCACGGCGGCGATCGCCGCGCCCCAGCCCAGGTCCCGCCAGGGTCGCCGCAGGTCGAAGCCGATCAGGCGCAGCGACCCGCCCTCGCGCAGGAACAGGTGCCCCACCAGCGCCACCGGCACCAGCGCGGTGGCGATGCCGAACAACTGCCAGGCGAGATCAAGCCACGGCCGGCCCGGCGCCGCAGAGCCGACCAGCGTCGCGGTCTGCGCCGACAGGCTCTTGTGGGCGGTCAGCGAGCCGAGGAAGCTGATGATCGCGCTGACCCCGCTGGCGCCCAGCGAGAGCGCGAGGACCAGCAGGGTCTCCTGCCCCAGCAGGCGGCGGCCGAGCGGCCGCTCCGGGGGTTCGGTGCTCCGAAGGGTGTCGTCGCAGCTCGTCACGGCGCGATCATCGCACGACACCCTGTGCGCCCGGGGCTTCACCGGACGCTTCCGCGCACGCGAGCGGCCCTCCGGACGGACAGCCGGGCGCGATCAGTCCAGCGGCCAGCTGTGCACCGGGTGGCCCGCCCGCATCAGCGCCGCGTACCGCCGGGTCGTCTCCGCCAGTGCCTCGTCCCGGTCCAGCCCCCGCCCGTCGCGCAGCCGGTGGAAGACCGCGCTCTGCCAGGAGGCGCCGTTCATCCCGGTCCGGCAGCGCTCGGCGATGATGCCCAGGTAGCGCTCGCGGTCGACGGGCTCGACGCCCCACGCCTCCAGGCCCCGCTCGGCGAGCGGCAGCAGCTCGTCCTCGACCAGGCGGCGCGCCGGGATCCTGCGCACGCCCGCGCCGCGGCCCCGCAGCCCCGAGCCGTTTCCGCGCCCGTTCACCGGCCACCACAGCTCGGCGTCGATGCCCTCCCGGGCGCCGGTGTGGAAGTTCTCCGCGGCCAGCTCGAAGGGCAACCGGGTCCACACCGGCCGCGGCTGCTCGGCCAGCGCGCGCACCGCGCCGTAGTAGAAGGCGGTGTTCGCCAGGATGTCGACCACCGTCGGCCCGGCGGGCAGCACGCGGTTCTCCACCCGGAGGTGCGGGACCCCGCCCGCGACGTCGTAGACCGGGCGGTTCCAGCGGTAGATGGTGCCGTTGTGCAGGCGCAGCTCGCGCAGCGCGGGGATGCCGCCGACGTCGAGCACCCGCTCCGGGTCCTCGTCGTCGCAGATCGGCAGCAGCGAGGGGAAGTAGCGCAGGTTCTCCTCGAAGAGGTCGACCACCGAGTCGATCCAGCGCTCGCCGAACCAGGTGATCGGGCGGACGCCCTGCTCCTTGAGCTCGGCCGGCCGGGTGTCGGTGGCCTGCTCGAACAGCACCGGCCGGGTCTCCCGCCACAGCTCGCGGCCGAAGAGGAAGGGGGAGTTGGCGCCGAGCGCGAGCTGCGGGCCGCTGAGTGCCTGCGCCGCGTTCCACACCGCCGGGAAGCGCTCGGGGGTGGTCTGCAGGTGCAGCTGGAGGGAGGTGCCGGCGGCTTCGGCGACGATCGAGACCCCGTCGAGCTTCAGCCGCTCCACGCCGGTGATGTCCAGCGATATGTCCTCGCCGCGGGCCGCGATTATCCGCTCGTTGAGCATCGAGTAGCGGTTGTCCGCGGAGATGTTGCCGAGCGTGGTGTGCCCGTCGGTGAGCGTCGGGAGGGTGCCGACCATGACGATCCGCGCGCCGACCTCGGAGGCCTTGCGGTCGGCGTAGCGCAGGGCGGTGTCGACCTCCTCGCGCAGCTCTTCCAGTACCCGTCCGGAGAGCCGGTGCGGGGCCACGTTGACCTCGATGTTGAACTGGGCGAGCTCGGTCTGGAAGTCGCTGCTGGCGATCGCGCGCAGCACCTGCTCGTTGCGCATCACGGGGTGGCCGCTCTCGGAGACCAGGTTCAGCTCCAGTTCGAGGCCCATCACGGCCCGGGGGCCGTCGAAGCGGTGCTCGGCGAGCATGCGGCGGACGGCGTCCACGCATTGGCGCAGCTTCTGCCGGTAGAGCCGGCGGTCGGCCAGCTCCGTGCTCACCGCGACCTTCTCCCCCATGGACGCCTTCTCTCCTCAGGTAGGCCGTGCCTGCATGATGCCCAGGCAGCAAGATCGGTATGTTTCCGCGTAACTGTCCGAGATGCCCCTTGCTGAACCACACGTTCCGTAGTAGAAGTGTCACACCGTGCGCACGTTCGGATAGAATCCGCGCACAGGCTCCGGGCATCCGTCCCGGATGCCTGTCCGGATCCCGGCGCGTCACACCTGACACCCGGAGGGCTCTTCCACGCCGGGCGCGCCCGGTCGGCGCCGCCCCCACGGCCCGTGCCATGCCTGTCTCCGCTGTTCCACGCCCTCGGCACCGCCGCCGACGGGCCGCACCGCATACCCGCACGACACCGGTCCACCAGCACCGCCACCTGCGCCGCGGGTCGGCTCCGACCCCCGCTCCGCCTGTCTCTGCCCCGAGAGGCGATCGCCATGTCCCTCCAGCTCCCCCAGCCCCCGGCCGCCGCGCTGCGCGCGGTGCGCGCCGCCCTCGACTCCCCGAGCGCCGTACGCGGGCCGCACACGCCCGCGCTCCGCAGCGCCACCGGGCCCCTGCAGCCGGTGCACGCCCTGCCCGTGCACCAGCTGGACGCGAGCCTGCCCGGTCCGGTCCCCGCGACGGCCACCGGCCCCGCGCCCTACGCCCGCCACACCGGCTGGCGGTTCCTGATCCGCTCCGGCACCGAGATCATCGCCGCCGCGGAGACGCTGGAGACGCCCGAGGGCCAGGTGTTCTCGCACTTCGCCGAGGGCCCCTACCCGGTCTCCACCGTCCGGGCACTGCACCAGGCGGCGCTGACCTGCACGGGCAGCGCCGCGGTGTACCAGCCGCGGCTGCTGTGCGTGCCCGGCCACTACATGACGGCGCTGTGGCTGCACCCGGTCTTCGGCCCCACGGAGGCCCGGGACCTGCTGGTGCCGCTGGCCCCCGCGCCGTGCGGGGTGACGGCCCACCGCGCCTATCCGGCCGCGGAGTTGATGCCGCTGCTGACCCGCGGGAGGAGTCTGATCACGAGTTGACGGGCGGTCACCGCTCGGGGCTAGTCATATCGGGTGGGAGCGCAGGCGTTCGCTCCTGCCCGAACGGGTGATCCGGCCGGACTCGCGGTGCCCGTTGTCACCAAATGACTGCGGCGGCGTTTGGGTACGTCGACACTGGGAACCGGCGCGCGCGGCTTCTCGTGGTCTCCGGTGAACGGCCGGCCGGGGGCCGGCGCGCGGGAACCGGAACGAACCTGAGCGAGGGTCGAGCAATGTGTCAGCACCGTCCCGAGTGCCCGACGGCGGAGTCACCGGATCGTGAGGCCGCGGCCGTCGTGGCCCACCACCCCGAGCAGGGGTGGAGCCTGCTCTGCAACGGTGTCCTCGTCTTCGAGGACACCGGCGAACTCCTCCCCGACGGCCAGGTGATCGCGCCCCACCGCGCCCTCGTCGCAGCGGCGTAACCGCCCCTGGGGGGCCTGGCGCCGAGCGCCGGCCCCCCAGGGGCGCGGGCTGTATCGCGTGCGGCACCGCCGCGCGGGCGCGCAGTGCCCCGAAGGGGCGCGGGGAACTGCGCGTCCAGCCGTGCACCCGCCGCAGACGCGCGACCGCAGCCGCTGACACCCCTGGGCGTCCCTCGGCAGGCGCCGCGCCGACCCGCGGGTCACTCCTCGAACGCCTCCGGCGGCGGGCAGGAGCAGACGAGGTTGCGGTCGCCGAACGCGCCGTCGATCCGGCGCACCGGCGGCCAGTACTTGTCCGCCGGGTTCACGCCGCCCGGGAAGACGCCCTCGGCGCGCGTGTACGGGTGGTCCCACTCCCCGGCCAGCATCGCCGCCGTGTGCGGGGCGTTGGCCAGCGGGTTGTCGTCCTTGGGCCACTCCCCCGCGCCGACCTTGTCCGCCTCGGCCCGGATCGCGATCATCGCGTCGCAGAAGCGGTCGATCTCGGCGAGGTCCTCGCTCTCCGTCGGCTCGATCATCAGCGTGCCGGCGACCGGGAAGGACATCGTCGGGGCGTGGAAACCGTAGTCGATCAGGCGCTTGGCCACGTCGTCCACGCTGACCCCGGCCTCCTTGCTGAGCGGCCGCAGGTCGACGATGCACTCGTGCGCGACCAGGCCGCCCGGCCCGGTGTAGAGCACCGGGTAGTACGGCGCGAGGCGCTTGGCGATGTAGTTGGCGTTCAGCACGGCCACCTGGGTGGCGCGCTTGAGGCCCTGACCGCCCATCAGCCGCAGGTACGCCCACGAGATCGGCAGGATCGAGGCGGAACCCCAGGGCGCGGCCGAGATCGGCCCGACGCCGGTCTCCGGACCGGCCTCCGGCTGCAGCGGGTGGTTGGGCAGGTAGGGCGCGAGGTGCGCGCGCACCGCCACCGGGCCGACGCCCGGGCCGCCGCCGCCGTGCGGGATGCAGAAGGTCTTGTGCAGGTTGAGGTGCGAGACGTCGGCCCCGAACTCGCCCGGCTTGGCCAGCCCCACCAGCGCGTTGAGGTTGGCGCCGTCGACGTAGACCTGGCCGCCGGCCTCGTGCACGGCGGCGCAGACCTCGGTGATGTTGTCCTCGAAGACGCCGTGCGTGGAGGGGTAGGTCACCATCAGCACGGAGAGCCGCTCGCGGTGCTGCTCGATCTTGGCGTGCAGGTCCGCGACGTCGATGTCGCCGTTCTCGCCGGTCTTCACCACGACCACGCGCATTCCGGCCATCGCCGCGGAGGCCGCGTTGGTGCCGTGCGCGGAGGAGGGGATCAGGCAGACGTCGCGCCCGGTGTCGCCGTTGGCCCGGTGGTAGGCGCGGACCGCGAGCAGCCCGGCCAGCTCGCCCTGCGAGCCGGCGTTCGGCTGCAGGCTCACCTTGGCGTAGCCGGTGATCTCGGCGAGCCGGTCCTCCAGCTCATGGATGAGCGTGAGGTAGCCGGCGGCCTGCCCGGCCGGGGCGAAGGGGTGCAGCTCGGCGAAGCCGGGCCAGGTGACGGCCTCCATCTCGGCGGTCGCGTTGAGCTTCATCGTGCAGGAGCCCAGCGGGATCATGCCGCGGTCCAGCGCGTAGTCGCGGTCGGAGAGGCGGCGCAGGTAGCGCAGCATCGACGTCTCCGAGCGGTGCGCGTGGAAGACCGGGTGCGTCAGGTACTCGTCGGTGCGCAGCAGCGCGGCCGGCAGGGCCTCGGCGGCGGGCTCCTTCGCCTCCTCCGCGGCCGGGGTGACGCCGAACGCGCCCAGCACGGCGGCGAGGTCGGCGGGCGAGGTGGTCTCGTCGCAGGCGATGCCGACCAGGTCGGCGTCCACCGGGCGCAGGTTCACCCCGGCCTCGCGGGCGGCGGCGACCACGGCCTCGGCCCGTCCCGGGACGCGCGCCAGCACGGTGTCGAAGAAGGCGTCGTGCACGACCTCGACGCCGCCGGCGCGCAGCGACTCGGCGAGGCGCGCGGCCCGGCGGTGCACGCCGCGGGCGATCGCGGCCAGCCCGTCCGGCCCGTGGTAGACCGCGTACATCGAGGCCATCACGGCGAGCAGCACCTGCGCGGTGCAGATGTTGCTGGTGGCCTTCTCGCGGCGGATGTGCTGCTCGCGGGTCTGCAGGGCGAGGCGGTAGGCCTGGGCGCCGTCCGCGTCCTTGGAGACGCCGACCAGCCGGCCCGGCAGGTTGCGCGCGAACTCGGCGCGCACCGCCATGTATCCGGCGTGCGGGCCGCCGAAGCCCATCGGCACGCCGAACCGCTGGGTGGAGCCGACCGCGATGTCCGCGCCGAGTTCGCCCGGGGACTTGAGCAGGGTCAGCGCCAGCAGGTCGGCGGCGACCGCGACGACCGCGCCGCGCTCGTGCGCCTGCGCGATCACCGGCGCCAGGTCCCGCACCGCGCCGGAGGCGCCGGGGTACTGCAGCAGCACGCCGGAGAGGGGCCGGTCGGCGAGCAGCTCGGCCGGGATGCCCGCCGACAGGTCCGCGACGACGACCTCGACGCCGACCGGCTCCGCGCGGGTCTGGACCACCGCCACGGTCTGCGGGAAGCAGTCGGCGTCGACCAGGAAGACGCCGTCCTTGTTGCGGCCGACCCGGCGGGCCAGCGCCATCGCCTCGGCGGCGGCGGTGGCCTCGTCCAGCAGCGAGGCGCCGGAGGTGGGCAGGCCGGTCAGGTCCGCCACCACGGTCTGGAAGTTGAGCAGCGCCTCCAGCCGGCCCTGCGAGATCTCCGGCTGGTAGGGCGTGTAGGCGGTGTACCAGGCCGGGTTCTCCATGACGTTGCGGAGGATCACCGGCGGGGTGAAGGTGCCGTAGTAGCCGAGGCCGATCATGGAGCGGAGCACGGAGTTGCGGTCGGCCAGCTCGCGCAGCTCGGCCAGCACCTCCGCCTCGGCGTGCGCCTCGGGCAGGTTCAGCGCCTCCAGGCCGCGGATGGCGGCCGGCACGGCGGCGTCGGTCAGCTCGTCCAGTGATCCGTAGCCGACGGAGGCCAGCATCTTGGACTGGTCGGCCCGGTCGGGGCCGATGTGGCGCTCTTCGAACGCACGCTGTGCGAAGGCGTGCGCCCGGGTGCGGTCGGACGGTGCGCGGTCGGTCATGGCGCTGAGGCCTCCTGGTCAGTGACCCGTGGGGACGGCCTCCCCCTCTGTCATCTGAACCTGAGAGCTTCACCGGCCGCACGCGGGCGGCCGGTTTTCACCGTCGGTGAGGGCCGCTCCGCCGGATGCGCCGCTCGCGCGCACCGCCGTCGTGGCCCTGCTTTCCAGAGTGACCTCGCCCGCACGGTACGGATGCCTGAGAGATTCCGGGGAGGATTTGCTCCTTCGGCGCCGCAGCCCCGCCGATCGGCGGGCGCCTCCCGGCCGTTGGACGAACGGCCAGCTCAGGCGGTGTGCGGACTCTCCCGTACGGGATGTGGCGGTCGCTTCCAGACTACCAGTGGGCACCCCCCTCCCGTGATGGCGCCCACCACACCGGCACCGCCGCCCCCGCCGCTCCGGCGCCCGGCCCGGGAGGGCGCTTGCGCCGAACGAGCCATCGACACGGCCTGTTGGGCCCGCGACGATCGACAAACGCCTCCTCATGCACTTTCGTGTGTTTTGTACAAGTCTGTAGGTATTCAAAGGCGCTCCACCCCCCGGAGGACGGCAGTGCAGACCGACATCGACCCCAGGGACCTGATCGGCCACAAAGCGGTGGACCGCAACGGCGACAAGATCGGCACGGTGGACGAGGTCTACCTCGACGACGCCACCGGAGACCCGGAGTGGGCCGCAGTGCGCACCGGAATCTTCGGCCGGGACGCCTTCGTGCCGCTGGCCACCAGCCAGTTCATCGGCGAGGAGCTGCGGGTCCCGTACGAGAAGTCGCAGGTGAAGGAGTCGCCCGACTTCGGCGCCGGGCAGCACCTCTCTCCGGCCCAGGAACTCCAGCTCTACCGGTACTACGGCCTCGAGGTCCCCGGCAGCCCGGAGAGCTCGCAGGGCAACGGCTCCGGATCGGCCGCGAACGGCACCGGGGCCGACCAGGGCGCGCCGGGCCAAGGCGCGCAGGCCGGGCAGGCCGGCCACAACGGGCACAACGGCCACGCGGGCGAGGCGGCGGCAGCCGCCGCGGCCGGTGGCGCGGCCGGCACCGCTGCCGCCCGCCCGGGAGCGGACGACACGCGCGGCATGGGCATCGGCCCGGAGACGGGTCCCGCCGCTGCCGCCGACCGCCGGGAGCAGTCCGGGGCGGCCGGGACGTCGGGGGCGCCGGAGCAGGCCGGGCTGACGTCGCGCGACGAGCCGGTCTCCGGCGGCGCCGGGACCGGCGGCACGCGGGCGATGGAGGCGACCGGTCCGGGCGCCGCGTCCGGCGCGGCGGGCACTCCGGGCGCTGCGGGCACGGCGGGCGCCGCCGGGGCGACGGAGAAGTCCGGCCCCGGTACCTCCGCGACGAGCGGAGCGCCCTCATCCGCGCAGGGCTACGGCAGCGCGGGTGGCCGGACCTCGGCGTTCTTCGACTCCCCGACCGGCACTGCGGCCCCCGCCGCGGCGGGCGAGCGCGAGGCGGCCGGCGCCCACAACGGCAGCCGCGCGGGCGACGGGCTGCCGGAGGCACTGGAGGTGCTCTGCCGCGAGGAGCGACTGGAGATCACGACCGAGTGGCGCGAGCTCGGGCGGGCGCGCCTGCGCAAGTTCGTGACCACCGAGAACGTCGAGCGCCGGGTTCCGGTCGTGCGCGAGCGCGTGCGGGTCGAGCGGGTCCGGCTCGGCGAGGAGGAGCGGTCCCGGCTCTCCGAGGAGGACATCGAGACCGCCACCCAGGAGGTCCCGCTGCACGAGGAGCGCGTGGTGGTCCGCAAGCGGGTCGTCCCGGTCGAGCGGGTCCGGCTGGTCACCGAGCGGGTCACCGAGGAGCAGATCGTCCGCGAGCAGATCCGCCGCGAGCAGGTCGAGGTCCACGACGCGGGCCGCACCGCCGAGGCCGGAGCGGGAGCCGGGACCGCAACCGGGGCCGGCGTCCAGCAGACGGGGCAGGCGACGCAGGGGCAGACCACGCAGACCGCGCAGGCGGGCCAGAGTGCCTCCGCCTCGCCGTACGGGCAGAGCTCGCCCTACCTCTCCTCCCCCGCCCACTCCCCCGCCCAGTCCACCGGCCGGTCCGGCGAGCACGCGCCGTTCACCGGCGAGCACGGCCCGACCGACCGGCCCGGCCAGAGCACGCAGCACGGCCAGGCCCAGCGTCCGGACCAGGACCCCGGCCGCTCCTACGGCCACTGAGCCTCACCCGGACGGCGGAGTCCGCCGCCGGGACCGGCTCCCGCGCCGCGCCCGCACCAGCGGCATCGGGCGCGGCGTCCGTGCGTCAGGCGCCCGGGTCCTCCCCGGCCTCGGGGCGCGGCGGCCTCGGCGGGGTGCTGCCGCTCAGCGGGAGCGGAGCCGCGGGGCGCAGCGCCGCGTCGTCCACGGGAAAAGTGCGGACGCGGCCGGGCGGCGAGTCCTGGGTCTCGAAGCGGACCGTCACCCGGCCGACCCCGCTGCCCTGGACCCAGCCGCGCCCGTACTCGTCGTGCTCGACGTCCTCGCCCGGCAGCCAGCGGCGCTGCGCGCCCTCCGCGACGGGCTGTGCGCCCGGATGGAATGCCCGAACGGCGCCCGGGCCGCCGTAGGCCCCACCGGGCCCGTCCGGATCCTCGCCCGGCGCGGGCGGCCGAGCGGCGTCGGCCGGCCCGACCGGCCCCGCACGCCCGCCCTCCACAGGCGCGCCGTCCCCCGACGCGCCCTCCCTCTCGCCCTCCTTGGGCACCCCCGGCCCCGTCATGCCCTCGCGTGCGGCCTCCTCCCGCATTCCTAGCCCCGGCCCGCCTGCGCCTACCGCTTCTTCCGCGACGCACCGCTCCGGCTCTGATCCCGGGGCGCCCGCGGCTCCCGCCGCCTCGCCGGACCCTGCGGTGCCCAAGGACCCGCCGGTTTGCACGGCCTGGGCGTTCCCTGCGGTCCCCGCGACCGTCCCTGCCGCGCCGGCCCGCGTAGCCGGGCCCGCCTCGCCGGCCCTCGTCGCTCCCGCAGAGCCTCCGCCCTCGTCGCCCGCTCCGCCCTCGCGGGCCTCCTCAGCGGTCTCCGACTCGCCGGCGCCCTCCGCGTCCTCCCCGCCCTCCGAGGCTTCCTCAGCTTCCGCGGCCTCGCGGGCCGCGGAGGCGAAGAGGTCCTCCTGCGTGTAGTCGGCGAGGCCGGACAGCCCCACGCCGAGCAGCCGCACGCCGCCCGCCACCTCCACCTGGTCCAGCAGCCTGCGCGCCGTCGCAGCGACGACCGCCTGGTCGTCGGTCGGCCCGCGCAGCGTCTCGGACCGGGTCAGGGTGGAGAAGTCGTACCGCCGCACCTTGAGCACCACGGTGCGCCCCGAGCGCCCCGCGTCTCGCAACCGCCGTACGCACCGCTCGGCCAGGCGGTCGATCTCGCGGCCCATCCGCTCCCGGTCGACCAGGTCGACGTCGAAGGTGTCCTCGACCGAGACGGACTTCGCGTCCCGCTCGGCGACCACCGGCCGGTCGTCCTCGCCGCGCGCCAGCGCGTGCACGCCGGCCCCGTGCGCCTTGCCGAGCAGCCGGATCAGCTCGGCCTCCTCCACCGCCGCGATCTCGCCGACGGTGTGCAGGCCGGCGCGGCGCAGCGCCTCGGCCGTCGCCGGACCGACCCCGGGCAGGGCGCGCACCGGCATCGGGTCGAGCACCTCGCGTTCCGTGCCGGGCTCGATCAGTACCAGGCCGTCCGGCTTGGCCTGCTCGGAGGCGATCTTGGCGAGGAACTTGGCGCCTGCCAGCCCCACCGAGCCGGTCAGCCCGGTGGCCGCGCGGATGTCGGCCCGCAGGTCCTCCCCCACCGCGCGCAGCAGCTGGGTGGCGGCCTCGCTGGAGACCTCGGCCAGCAGCTCGCCGTAGGGTCCGGCGGCGAGGTCGACGAAGGCCTCGTCCAGGCTGAGCGGCTCTACCAGCGGGGACAGCGCCCGCAGCAGCGCCATCACGGTGTCGCTGACCTGCCGGTAGAGCGTGAAGCGGGGCACCAGGTAGGCGGCGTGGGGCGCGAGCCGCCGGGCGTGGGCGGTGGCCATGGCGGAGTGCACGCCGAAGCGGCGGGCCTCGTAGGAGGCCGTGGCGACCACCCCCCGGCCGCCGAGGCCGCCGACCACCACCGGCTTCCCGCGCAGGCTCGGCTTGGACGCCTGCTCCACCGAGGCGAAGAAGGCGTCCATGTCGAGATGGAGGATCGACGGCACGGCCCGCATACGGTGATGATCCCGCACAGGTCTGACAACCGTGCTCGAACGCCCGCGCGTGGCGGCGGCCCCGGGGGCGGGTGCGGGCTCAGACGGCCCGGTTGTCGCGGGCGCGGCGGCGTCGGGCCAGTTCGTCGGCCGGGTCGTCGGCGGGGACGGTCTCGCCGGTGTCGGTCCGCTCGGCGTGCAGGCGGGTCAGGGAGCCCTCCAGCTCCCGCCAGACCGCGCCGATGGCGATGCCGAAGACGCCCTGCCCGCCCTCCAGCAGGTCCACCACCTCGTGTGCCGAGGTGCACTCGTAGACCGTGGCGCCGTCGCTCATCAGGGTGACCTGGGCCAGGTCGGCCACGCCGGCGGACCGCAGGTGGGCGGCGGCGACCCGGATGTTCTGCAGCGAGACCCCGGCGTCCAGCAGCCGCTTCACCACCTTGAGCACCAGCAGGTCGCGGAAGCTGTAGAGGCGCTGGGTGCCGGAGCCGTGGGCGGGCCGGATGCTCGGCTCGACCAGGCCCGTCCGGGCCCAGTAGTCCAGCTGGCGGTAGGTGATCCCGGCGGCCGCGCAGGCGGTGGGGCCGCGATAGCCGAGCAGCTCCGATCCCGGGGCCACCGGCCCGGGCCCGTCCGGTTCGTCGGCCTCAGCGGCGGGGCCGGAGGCGGAGACGCGGGCCGCGGTGGAGCGGACTGCGGGCTCCGCGCCGGAGTCCGGTGCGCCGGCGATGCCGATCGCGGCCGACCGGGTCCGGCGGCCGGGGCGCGGCTCCGGGGCGCCGAGGAGGGGGCGGGGGCCACGCGCGGCCGTGCTGGCCGTGCTGTCTCCGTTGCTGCTCACGCGACCCTCCATCCAGCCCTCCAGTCGTGTCCGCAGGGCGGCCCGGGCGGCCGATCGCCGCACGTGGCGCGGCGTCCCCCCGTGGCTGTCCTTGTCAACGACGGTAGGCAGTCGCCAGGGGCGCGTCAACGATCGCCACGCTGGGCATGCCGGGTGACTGAGGCATGTGCCCGGGTTTGGGCACATGCCCGGCGGGGTACACGCGGCCGCCGACTCGATCGGCGCGCCACTCGCTACTGGTTGCTGGTGCCGAAGTCCTCCGGCGAGATCTGGTCGAGGAACTCGCGGAACTTCTCGACCTCGTCCTCCTGCTCGTCCGGGATCGCGATCCCGGCCTCGTCGAGGACCGCCTCGGCGCCGTAGATCGGCGTGCCGGTGCGCAGCGCGAGCGCTATCGCGTCCGACGGCCGCGCCGAGACCTCCACGCCGCTGGCGAAGACCAGCTCGGCGTAGAACACGCCCTCGCGCAGGTCGGTGATCCGGACGGCGGTGAGCTGCTGCCCCACCGCCTCCAGGACGTTCTTGAACAGATCATGGGTGAGCGGCCGGACGGGCGTCATCCCCTGCTGACCGAAGGCGATGGCCGTGGCCTCGCCGGGGCCGATCCAGATCGGCAGGTAGCGGTCACCGCCGACCTCCCGCAGGAGGACGATCGGCTGGTTGGAGGGCATCTCCACCCTGACGCCCACGACGTCGAGCTCATTCACAACAGCCACCCTAGGGCGCCTTCGGCCGATATCAAAGCCCAGCCGGGGCCGGGGGGACCGCTGTGCCGGGCGGGAGGGACGCGTCCGCCGGGCATCCGCCGGGCACGGCCCGGCGGCAGCGGCCCAGGCCGCCCGGGAAGTCCCCTCGGCGGCCGTCACCCTCCCGGGCGCTCGCGCAGGCCCGCCTGGACCAGCGCCGCGTGCAGCCGCACCGACAGCGTCGCCAACTCCCTCGCGGTCGCGGCCGCATGGGCCCGGGTCTGCGGGTTGCGGTGCCGGCGCAGCGGGGCGACGACCTGCTCGACCAGGCCGATCTCGCGGTCCGCCGCGGCCTTCACCGCCCGCAGGTGCCGGGCCTCCAGTCCGTACCGGCCCAGCTCCGCGACCAGCTTGGCGACGTGCACCATGTCCGCGTCGTAGCCGCCGTCGCCGCCGGGGGAGAACAGGCCGTAGGACTCCCACTCGGCCAGCTGCGCCTCGCCGATGCCTGCCGCGGCCATCAGCTCGGCGCGGCCGATCCGCAGCCCGCCGCCGTCCGATCCGGACGCCTCGGCCAGCGCCACCGCCTCGCGGTCGGCCTCCGCCACCGGTCCCCCGGTGGACCGCCCGGCGGCGGAGCCCGGCAGCGCGGGCGGGGCCTCGCCCCGGTCCATCGCGTCCAGGTGCTCGCGGATCACCCTCAGCGGCAGGTAGTGGTCGCGCTGCATGCGCAGCACGTAGGCCAGGCGCTCGACGTCGCGCTGGCTGAACTTGCGGTAGCCGGAGGGGGTCCGCTGCGGGTCGACCAGGCCCTCCGCCTCCAGGAAGCGGATCTTGGAGATGGTGACCTCGGGGAACGCGTCCTGCAGCACGTTCAGGACCGCACCGATGCTCAGCAGCTGGCGTCCGCCCCGCGCGCCGCGGCCCTCACGCTGCCGGCCCTGGGCCGCTCGCGTCGCCTGGGTGCCCTCCACGGCCGGCCGGCCGTGCGGCACGAGTGCTGCGTGCCCGGCTCCACCCGCCGGCGCCCCGGGCTCCGGGGCGTGTGCCGGCCGATCGGGGCCCTCCGGCGCCTGTCCCGCCCCGGTACCCGGCTCGGTCTCAGTTCCCGCCACTGCTCACGTGCTCCTCCCGAGGTACCGGGCGCACGGCGGCCGGGCCGGGAGGACCGGCCGCCGGGGGCTGCTCACCCCCGGCGGCCGGTCCTCCTCCCGGGCCTCAGTACGCCCGCGGGCTGGCGTAGAACACCAGCCGGTACTTGCCGATCTGCACCTCGTCACCGTTGCCGAGCGGCACCTCGTCGATGCGCTCCCGGTTCACGTAGGTGCCGTTGAGGGAGCCGACGTCCGCGACGCTGAAGCCCGCCTGGGTGCGGCGGAACTCGACGTGGCGCCGCGAGACGGTCACGTCGTCCAGGAAGATGTCGCTCTCGGGGTGCCGTCCCGCCGTGGTGAGGTCCGAGTCCAGCAGGAAGCGGCTGCCGGAGTTCGGGCCGCGCCGCACGACGAGCAGCGCGGAGCCCGGCGGCAGCGCCTCGACGGCCGCCATCGCCTCCGGCGACAGCGGGGGCGCCGACTGGGTCTGGGCCTCCGGCTCGTAGGACTCCAGTCCCGAGATGGAGATCGTCGACGTCGTCTCCGAGGGCCGCTCGTTCGCGGGGCGAGCGTGCAGCGGAGCACCGCAGTTGGAGCAGAAGCGGGCAGCGGCGGGGTTCTGGTTCCCACACCGGGTGCACACCGTCACGGAAGCTGCCTCCTGCCGCGGGTCGCCCGCGTGGCCCTGGGACGCGTAAGGAGAAGGAGCAAACCCTCCACCTGAGGTTGAAGGTACTCCCTCGGCACCTATCCGTCCCGCACCCACGCCGCTGTTCTGGTCACGGAAAAGCGGGCGCTCTCCGGCCGGGGCGAAGGAGTCGCCCTCGGAGGCGGCGCGCATCCCCGGCACACCGCGCTCGTCCGCACGGTGCCGCGCGGTGGGCGCCTCCGCCGCGGCGCGGCGCTGGCCTCGGCCGAACAGCTTCGAGAAAAAACTCACGGGCGATTCCCCTTGCGTGCCACGAACCCGCCCGTGGGGCAGGATGAAGCGTTCTGGTGGACGGGCCGGCACCACGGCGGTGCCGACCCGGTGTCGCGGACGGTCCGTGCCCGGACCGGGCGCGTGTCACGACCTTGCCGCTGCCGCGCACTCGCCCCGAGCAGCACGCGGCCGAGTCCCGCGGAACAGGGCCTCCACGACGACCACCCTGTCCAACGCCCGCATGCTCCCCCTCGTTCCCCCCGGCCACGTGTGGAGCAGCATATCCGCCCCCGCGTCCCGACCGAGCGCACGTACGGGCATTCGGTCCGCCCGGGATCCGGCGGAACCGCACCGGCCGGCGGGCCCGGCGCGCTCCCCTTGATCATCCTGCCAAGCTCCTCCGTCATGCGTCCACCGTGCCCCGGGCCTGCCGGAAAAACACCGGCCACGCCCTCCTACCGGACGCGGGCGAGCCGGGTGCGGTTCCGGGTGCGGCGGCGGTCCGGACGGACGGGACCGCCGCTCACCGGGGCGCAAGCCCGCGCGCGGGCCGGGCGCGTCGCGCGCGGGAGCGGGTACGGTGCACCGCGGCACCGTACCCGCTCCCCTCGCACCTCGGCCACCGGCACCGGCACCGGCACCGGCCGAGCCTCGGCCCCCGCCGCGCCCCGGCGCCGGCCGGGGCGCGGCGTACCGGCCAGTGGCCCGCCCCGGTCAGTGGCCGGCGTTCTCCACCACGGCCGCCCACTCGTCCAGGAGTTCGCGCGTGCTGTCATCGTCCGGGCCCTCCGCCCAGACATGGGTGACGGCCTCCGCCGGGTCCGGCAGCACCAGCGTCCAGCGGCCGTCCGACTCCACCACCCGCACGCCGTCCGTGGTGTCCACCTGGCGGTCCCCGGCCGCCTCCACCACCGAGCGCATCACCATGCCCTTCTTCGACCACGGCGTGGCGAGGTCCCGCCGCTGCACGTGCGCCCGCGGGATGCGGGCGTCGATCTGGCTCAGCGTCAGCTGCGTCCGCGCCACCAGGCCCACCAGCCGCACGAAGGCCGCCGGCCCGTCGAGGAGGTGGCTGAACTCCGGGATGACGAAGCCCCCGCGCCCGTCGCCGCCGAAGATCGCGCCCTCCGGGGCCGAGGAGGCCCGCGTCAGGTCGTCGGGCGAGGTCGTCGTCCAGTGCACCTGCGTGCCGTGGTAGGCGGCGACCTGCTCGGCGATCCTGGTGGTCGTCACCGGCAGCGCGACCCGCCCGCTGCGGCGCTCCGCCGCCACCAGGTCCAGCAGCACCAGCAGGGCCCGGTCGTCCTCGATGATCCGTCCGCGCTCGTCCACGAACGCCACACGCTCGCCGACCGGGTCGAACCGCACGCCGAACGCAGCGCGCGCGGAGGCCACCATCTCGCCCAGCCGCTCCAGGCCGGCCCGGCGCGCCTCCTGGGTCTCCGTGGGCTGCGCCTCGTCCAGGCCGGGGTTGATGGTGAGCGCCTCGACCGGCAGCCGGCCCAGGATCGACGGCAGCACCAGCGAGGCGGAGCCGTGCGCCGCGTCCACCACGATCTTGAGCTTGGCCTCGGCGACACCGCTGGTGTCCACGCACCGCAGCAGGGCGCCCGCATAGGAGTCGAAGACCGTCGAGGGGTGGCCGAGGTCGCCGATCTCGCCGGGGAAGGCCCGGCGGTACTCCTGGCGGGTGTAGACCCGCTCCAGCTTGCGCTGCCCGGCCTGCGAGAGGTCCGCGCCGCGCTCGTCGAAGAAGAGGATGTCCAGCGAGTCCGGCACGCCCGGCGTGGTGCGCAGCATGATGCCGCCAGCGCTGCCGCGCCCGGTCTGCTGCCGGGCCACCGGCATCGGCACGTTCTCCAGGTCGCGCACGTTGATCGCGCTGGCCTGGAGGCCCGAGATCATCGCCCGCTTCAGCGCCCGCGCGCCGCGCGAGTGGTCGCGGGCGATGGTGACGGTGTCGCCCTTCTTCAGCGTCGTCGCGTACGCCCCGGCGAGCCGGACGGCCAGCTCCGGGGTGATCTCGACGTTCAGCACGCCGGAGACGCCCCGGGCACCGAAGAGGTGCTCCTGCCCCCGGGACTCCCAGATCACCGAGGTGTTGACGTAGGCACCGGCCTCGATGGTCTTGAAGGGGTAGACACGGACGTTGCCGGTGATGATCGACTCTTCCTCGATCAGGCACTCGTCGCCGATGACGGCGCCGTCGTCGATCCGCGCCGCCCGCATCACGTCGGTGTTCCGGCCCACCACGCAGCCGCGCAGATTGCTCTGCGCGCCGATGTAGACGTTGTCGTGGATCACCGCCTTGTGCAGGAACGCCCCACGCTTGACCACGACGTTCGAGCCGATGACGGTGTGCTCGCGCAGCTCGACGCCGGCCTCGACCTTGGCGTAGTCGCCGATGAACAGCGGCCCCCGCAGGACGGCTTCCGGGTCCACCTCCGCCCCCTCGCCGACCCAGACGCCCGGCGAGATCTCGAAGCCCTCGATGTCGACGTCGACCTTGCGCTCCAGCACGTCCGCCTGGGCCTTCACATAGGAGTCGTGGGTGCCCACGTCCTCCCAGTAGCCCTCGGCGACGAAACCGTAGATCGGCTTGCCCTCCTTGAGCAGCTGCGGGAACACGTCACCCGACCAGTCGACGCTCTCGTTGGCCGCGACGTAGTCGAACACCTCGGGCTCCATCACGTAGATGCCCGTGTTCACGGTGTCCGAGAAGACCTGTCCCCAGGTGGGCTTCTCCAGGAAGCGCTCGACCTTCCCCTCCTCGTCGACGATGGTGATGCCGAATTCGAGCGGGTTGGGGACCCGGGTGAGGCAGACCGTCACCATCGCGCCCTTGGAGCGGTGGAACTCGATCAGCTCGGTGAGGTCGAAGTCGGTGAGCGCGTCACCGGAGATCACCAGGAACGAGTCGTCCTTCAGCGCCTCCTCGGCGTTCTTCACACTGCCGGCGGTCCCGAGTGGGACCTCCTCGTTGGCGTAGGTGAGGCTCATTCCGAGCTCCTCGCCGTCGCCGAAGTAGTTGCGCACGAGCGACGCGAGGAACTGGACGGTCACCACCGTCTCGGTGAGCCCGTGCCGCTTCAGCAGCCGCAGCACGTGCTCCATGATCGGGCGGTTCACCACTGGGAGCAGCGGCTTGGGCATGCTCGAGGTCATCGGGCGGAGGCGGGTGCCCTCGCCTCCGGCCATCACGACGGCCTTCATGTCTGGCCAATCCTCCTTCGGGGCTTCTGTGGGACGTCGCCGTCCTCCGACCGAGCCCGCAGGGGTCCCGATCAGGGTCAGAGCCGAGGACGCGTCAGCGCGTCAGGCCTGGCCGCACACCGGAATTCGGCGTTCCGACGCTGGACGCACCGAGTAGGAGGGCTCAGTCGAGCGCGGTGTCGGCCTTCGCCAGTCGGCGGACCTGCACCGCGTAGAGGATTCCTGCCCACCAGTACAGCGTCGTACCCCAACCAGCGAACGCCCATCCGAAGACCGACGCAACATTGCCGAGCCAATCCGAGCGCGAGCTCAGAAGCAGCAACGGGAATGCGTACATCAGGCACAGGGTGGCGGCCTTGCCGATGAAGTTCGTCTGGAGCGGCCCATATCCGTGCCGCCGCAGAATCGGCAGCAGGGAGGCGATGAAGAGCTCGCGGGCGACCAGGATCGCGGTGAGCCACCACGGCATGATCTCGCGCCAGGTCAGGCCCACCAGCGTGGAGAGCACGTACGCCCGGTCCGCGGCCGGGTCGAGCAGCTGGCCCAGCCGGCTGATCTGACCCCACTTGCGGGCGAGCTTGCCGTCCAGGTAGTCGCTGATCCCGCTGAAGGCCAGGACGAGCAGCGCCCAGCCGTCGCAGTTGGGGCCCCCGAACTCCGGCCAGAGGATCAGCCACAGGAACACGGGCACGCCCACCAACCGCGCCATGCTCAGCAGATTGGGGATGGTGAGGACGCGGTCCGTCTGGACGCGCGTCTCCTGAACCTCCACCCGGGGGTCCTCCTGCCACTCTCTACCGGGAACCCGCGTCCCGGGACTCCGCAGAGACCTTACCTGGCGTACGTGGCCGGGAACGCACAAGGGGCTCTGCCGCAGTGCTTGGCACTTCGGCAGAGCCCCTTGGCTCAATGATTGTTCGGCGGCGTCCTACTCTCCCACACGGTCCCCCATGCAGTACCATCGGCGCTGGCCAGCTTAGCTTCCGGGTTCGGAATGTAACCGGGCGTACCCTGACCGCCATGACCAC